>Ga0157369_10005970_pt1 | contig 14143 bp, 11 predicted proteins | sample C25metaG_FD_113461 | JGI IMG/M metagenome (GOLD analysis project Ga0157369, IMG submission 113461) | Corn rhizosphere microbial communities from Kellogg Biological Station, Michigan, USA - C2-5 metaG | ecosystem: Host-associated > Plants > Roots > Rhizosphere > Soil | place: USA: Michigan...
ACAAAAGCAGAAAGACGCGGAGGAGCCATTCTCCCGTAACCCGTGCTGGACGGTGATTTCCGTGGTTCCACCCCTACATTTTGGGTTGACTCATCCGTTAACAAGTTTTATCGTATGGGCACACTCGGAAAGGAGGGGGTCCAGCGAATGAAATCTGATTCACATAGTTGTTTGAGTGAGGTGCTTGAGGCTTAGAGCGTTCGCTCTACAGTCCTTGCTCGAAGTTGGGAGCGAGGCCCACGGTTCCCGGGTGTCCTGCGCGGCAAGCGCGTGTTAGCTGGATCCCGAAGAGAGTGAGCGCCTCAAGCCAATCCCAACAGGCTACCGGCCGCCCGCATGGCTTGCTCCCGTGCGGGCGGATTCGTTTTTGCCCCGCTTTACGCTGTACGCCATACGCTCTACGTTTTACGCTTGAACCAACAGGAAGGATCGCGTGGGTTTCATTACGACACGGATGCTAGGGGTGCTGGGGCTGATCTGTATCGCCATCCCGTTTCTAATCGACGCTCGTCATTGGTGGCCACGCCGACCGAGGGTACCCGCCGCCCGCGTAAAGCGTAGAGCGTAAGGCGTAATGCGTTACTTGCTTACGCTCGCGAAGACCTCGGCCGCCGCCACGATCGTGTTGCAGTGGATCGTGACCGTGTCGGCGACGTATTCGGCGTAGCCGCCTGCCAGCGTCACGAACACCGGGATTCCCCGCTTCTTGGCCTCGCGGAAAACCATTTCGTCGCGCTGCTTCAATCCCTTGATGCTGAGGTCCAGTCCGCCGAGTTGGTCATATCGGTAAGGGTCGGCGCCGGCGACGTAGCCGATCAGCTCCGGCTTGAATTGGCGAAACGCCGACGACAGCGCATTGTCCAGCCATCCAAGATATTCCTCATCGCCCACGCCGTCGGGCAGGTTCACGTCCATGGACGACGGCGGCTTCCAAGCGGGGTAATTGTTCTGCTGGTGGAGCGAGATGGTGAAGACCTCGCCGAAGTCCTCCGCGGGCACCATTTTGATGTGCGGCGTAGCGCCCGGCGGCAGAGGCCCGACCGAGAAGTGCGGCAGCGGCTCGGCATCGCTGTGCGTGAAGTTGAAGATGGCGGCAGTTCCGTTGCCCTGGTGGACGTCGCAGTCCACCGTCATCGCGCGCACGATCTTGCGGTCGTGTTTGAGCCGCCGGATGGCGATGGCGATGTCGTTGATCATGCAGAAGCCTTCGCCATGATTGGGAAAAGCGTGGTGAAAGCCACCGCCGACGTTGACGGCAATTCCGTCCTTCAACGCGAGGTTCGCGGCCATGACGGAGCCTCCGGCGGCCAGCCAGAAGGCGTTGACGAGGTCGGGCGAATACGGCACCTCGAGCTGGATTTGCTCGTGCTCGGTCAGCGTGCCGGTGCGGAGTTTGTGGACGTACTCGGATGTGTGGACGAGCCGGACGTCATCGTCCGTGACCGGCTCGGGAGCCACGAAATCGGCGTCCGCGGCGATGTTCTCCTTCTTCAGCCGCTCGACGATCTGCCGGTACTTGGTGGCGGGAAACACATGCGCCCCAATCGGCAGGTAATACCCGTCGCCGTAAACCAGCTTGAAGGGGAGCATGCGCCTAGCGTACAGGGTTCAGAGCAGCGCGCACAACGCTGGAAGCGGTAGGGACGAATCCGGGTCAGGCCAGAGTTCCTGAATCCAAAATTTCTGTAATCCGGACAGTGTACGAATGTCATCGAGCAGCAGTTTCCATCCTGGGAGGCGGCGCATCTTACTAGGTTGTCTAACCAGACAACGAACGGGTGCCCCATGGGTCTGATCGATGCATTACGGAAAGCAGAAGAGCGCAGCCGCGAAGCGGCACGGCGACTCGAGCGCGTATTCGGACTGGAGGACAGAGGCCGTGCCCTGCGCCGCAAGATGAGAATTGTGCCGGGCAATCCCGGCGCGCAGGAGACTTCGACCGTCGCCGCCCCGTCTGAACGGCGCACGCCGATTATTTCCATCAACGGCAAGGATGTTGACACCGAAATGATCGGGAAGGATCGCCGGTCGGCATAAATCCACTTCATGCAAAAGCCCCTGCCGAGACAGGGGCTTTCTTTTTGAAACGGTCCGGTCTACGGCTCCTGGTGCGTGATCTCCACATCGAAGCGCTTGAGGAGGTCGCCGCTCACGCGATCGAGCGTGGCCTGGGCGCGCTGATATCCGATCTGCGCCTGGAGCAGGCTTTGCTCGGCCTGCGAGAGCTGGTTCTGGGCGTCGAGCACAAAGAAGATGACCTCGGCGCCGAGCTCGTACTTGCGCTGCTCCGCCTGGAGCTGCTTCTGCGCGAGATCGCGAGCGAGCTTGCCGGCAGCGACCGAGAGCTTGGCCTGTTCGAGCTGGTGAACCGCGTTGCGTGATTCCAGCGAGATGGCCTGCTCGCGCAGCCGACGCAGGTAAAGAGTACGACGCTGGTTGACGAGCGCATTACCCATGTCGGCCTGTGCCGAACGATTGCGCAGCGGCAGCCGAAGCTGCAGGTTGAATCCGTAACCGGGGAAGCCGAGGCTGCCGAGCTGATCGAGCGAATCCAGCAGCCCGCCCTGCGCGACCACGACCGGAGTGCCGGAGCCGGTCACGATCTGGTTTCCGCCGACGCCGTTGCTGCTGTAGAACGAGCCGAAGGTCAGGTCGGGCTTCAATCCGTTGGCCGCAACGCGGAGATTGATCTCGTCGATCGCGGACTGCTCCTCGATCTGCGTCATCTCGGGGCGAGACGTGAGCGCTTGCTGGATCACCTTTTCGAGGTCCGGGGTTGGCGTGTCCGCGCCGAGTTCGGACGATTCGTAGAGATCGAGATCGAGCGCGGCGACGCTCGGGTCGAGGTCGGCGCCAATGGTCTGCCGAAACGTGTCTTCGGTCTGCTTGAGCTGGTATTCAGCCTGGATGAGCGACACCTTGCGCTGCGCGACCTGCGCTTCCGAGCGGTAGATATCGAGCGGCGACAGCGCCCCGAGTTCCAGCGCGCGCTTGTCGCGGTTATAGCTGGCTTCGGCGAGGGTAAGCGACTCGCGCAACACTTCCAGGTTCTGCCGCGCCTGCACCACATCCCAATACTGGTTGATCGCGCTGAGCATGGCATCGTTGACGGTCTGCTCAAAATTGGCGCGGCTGATCTTGAGGTTGCGCTGGGCGACGCTGATGGGCGCTCGCGTCAGGAACCATCCACGATTGCGCAGCAGCGGCTGGCTGATGGAAATCCTCATCTCCGACGAAATGGATGGGTTGAAGGTCGAGAACGTGCTGTTGTTGGCGCTGCGGTTGGCCACCATCGAGACGCTGTAGGTTGTGCCCGTCCCGAAAAGCTGCGAATAGGTGGAATTGAACGGCTGGCTAAGAGTGCTGAGCGTTTGCGCGCCGGACAAACTGGTTACGCTGGGCGACGTCGAGCGAGCGGCATTGAACGACGTGGTGATCACCGGGTCAAACGGCCCGTGCGCCCGCAGCAGCGAATTCTTCGAAGTGCTGATGGAAAGCAGGTTGACCTGCACGTTCGTATTGTTGGAGAGCGTCAGCCGGATCGCGTCGGTCAACGACAGGTGCAGCTTGCCATCCTGGACGAACTGGTCGAGGCCCGCCGGCTGCGGCAGCCTCTTGACCGGGCGCGCCTTGACGAAGAACTGCTCGAAATAATTGGGCGCGGGAAACGTCTGGGCGGGCGCCGCCGAGGCTAAAAAGACAAGAATCGCTGTAATCGTCAATCGCTTCATGAAGTACCTGCTTCTGAGAGAGTGCTATTCGTACCGGATCGCTTCCACCGGATCGAGCATCGCAGCCTTTCGCGCCGGATAGATTCCGAAGATCAAACCCACCGACACGGAGAACACAAACGCCAGCGCGATCGAGCTGAAGGTCATGACCGTGGACCAGCCGGCGAGCAACGCGATTAGCCGGGAGATGCCGAACCCGAACAGGATGCCGATCAATCCGCCGCCGAGCGAGATGAGCACCGCCTCGATCAGGAACTGGCGGATGATGTCGCGCTGGCGCGCGCCCAGGGCGCGGCGAACCCCGATCTCGCGCGTGCGCTCCAGGATGCTGGCGAGCATGATGTTCATGATTCCAATGCCGCCGACCAGCAGCGAGATGGACGCGATCGCAACCATCACCATGTCGAAGATGCGCTGTGTTCGCTGCTGCTCGGCCAGCAGTTCCGACGGAACGATGATGCTGAAGTCATTCGCCTGGTGGTGCGTCCCATTGAGCAGGCCGCGAACCACTTCCGCGGTCGGGGCGCTCTCCTGCGGGTTATGCAGCTGCACGTATACGCCGTCGATCTCGTCCTTCATGCGCGTCATGCCGTTCTCGAGCCGCATGATGACGGCGGGCAGCGGGGCGTAGATCAGGTTGTTGGTGTCCTGCGCCGGCACGCCTTCGAGCGAGGACTGCGTGCTCATCTGCGAGCCGACCACTCCAACCACGCGGAACCACGACTCGTTCACCTTGATGTACTTGCCGACCGCTTCCTCGGGACCGAACAGGTTCTGCTTGGCGCCTTCGCCGAGGACGCACACCGGCGAGCCTTGCGCGCTCTCATCGGCGTCAAAAAACCGGCCGGCGGTCAGCGACAACCCCATGATCTCGCGGAATCGCAGATCCACGCCGTAGACGGTGGGCATGTCGCGCTGCGGCTTGGGAATGAGCTTGGCGGGCACGAACCGTTTGCGCGGGCTGATGTCGACAATGTTCGGCACGTTCGCCTTGAGAATGCGCACGTCCTGGAACGTGAGGCCGAGCGACACCTTGCGCGCCTTCTGGAACTCCTCGTAGTTGTTGGCTTCGTGCGACTCGACAATCAGGTTGTTGAGGCCCATCTGCTCGATGAAGGCCATGACCTGCTGGCGCGCGCCGGCGCCGATCGAAAGCATGGACACCACGGCCGCGACGCCGAAGATCATGCCGAGCATCGTCAGCAGCGACCGCAACTTGTGCAGCATCAGGTTCTGCCAGCCCATCGACAGGTCGGGCAGGAATTGCTGCACGCGGCGCAGCGTGGGTACGGGTCGAAGAATTGCGGAGGCGGCGCTCACTTTCCTCCTCCCACCGACGGCCCGGCCGCGGCTTTGCTGCCGTTGCCGCGCTGCTGTTCGGGATTGATGAGCGCGACCTCGGTCCCTTCGGGCACGCCTTCCAGCACAACGCGCGCCTCACCGCGGCGCATGATCTTGATCTCGCGCGCCTCGAAGCCTGACTTCTCCTTCACGTAGACAACGGACTTGCCGTTCTTCTGGAACACCGCCTGCGTCGGCACGTAGAGCACGCTCTTGAGGGGCGCGGTGGAGATGACGACCTGCACGGTCTCCGCGGGCTTCAACCGCGGATCGGTGCCATCGACTTCAAACGTCGCGTCGAATCCGCGCGTGGTGTCGCCGTAATACATGCTGCGCGAGGCGAGGCTGGCGACCGTCTTCACCTTGCCGTTCAGCGGGACCGCCGGCAGCGCGTCCACGTGAATCTCGATCGGCTGGCCCTGCGCGATGTTCGCGCGGTCGGTCTCGGCGACGCGCGACTGGATCTCCATTTGACCCTCGAGCACTTCAAGAACAGGGCGGCCGGGGCGCACCACGTCGCCTTCGCGGTAGTCCGGCAGAACCATGCCCGGATAGAAGAACTGTGTGGCGTCCTGGTTCGACTGGATGGAAACCATGCCGCCGAACGGCGCCTTCACCTGCATGCCGGCAATGGTGCGCTGCGCCTGCTGGATGTCGAGCAGCGCTTTGGCCCGTTTCTCCTGAAGAACGGCCAACGCCGCCTTGTTGGAGGTCTCGCGCGATTTGACGTCCTGCTGAAGCTGCGTCAGGCGGCGCTTGGCTTCCTCGAGAGCGAGGTCGTTCTTGCGGGCGTCGATGGAACTGAGCAGCTCGTTGCGGCTCACCTCCAACTCCGCCCTGCGAACGTCGAACTGAGCCGCCAGCAGCGCGACTTTGTCCTGCGCCGCCTGCACCGCCGCGTCAGCATTGCTCTTGCTGATGTTCTCGTCGGCGTCCTGCAGGTCAAAGTTCGACTGCTCCAGCTTGAACTCCTGCTCGGTGGGGTCGAACTCGATCACCACGTCGCCTGCCTTCGCCGGTACAGCGGGATTCCAGAGCTTGACGATCTGGAGCGTGCCGCTCACCGGCGGCGCCATCATCATGGCGCTGCGCACCGGACGAAGCTCGCCGTAGGTGTAGATCCGCAGGTCCACGTCACCCTTCAGCACGCGCACGGTCGGAAAATCGGGGCTTGCCGTGGCCCGCAGCGCGCGCACCGCCAACGGCGTCACCACGACGATCGCGATGGCGACGACGGCCATGATTCCGTAGCGAGGTTTGAAGAACTTGCTCATCGGCTCTGGTTCTCCGCGAACGGGTCGCGCGTGGCAACCTTGTCGCCTGCCTGTAATCCACCGGTTACCACCACCTGCCCGCTGCCGCGCCGCGCCACCGTGACGGTGCGCTCCTCGTAGGTGCTACCGCGCAACACGTACGCAACGCTGTGTCCGGACTTCTGGAACACCGCCTCGGCGGGCAGCATGATCGAGTCCGGAAGGCGGTCAACGGCGACGCGCGCGCTGGCGCTCATGCCGGGGCGCAGACGCGGATCGGTCGCGGTCAGCTTGATGGTCACGCTGAAATTCTTGGCCGGCGGGAAGGAGGAGAAGTCGGGCTTGGTCAGCGGGCTGATGTCTTCCACGCTGCCCTGCAATTCCTTGTCGGGGATCGCATCCACGCGGATGCTCACCTGCTGTCCGATTTTGAGGCGGCCGCGGTCCGTCTCGTCGACCTGCGCGGTAACTCGCAACGTGCTGAGGTCGGGCAGCTCCAGGATCGCTGCGCCGGACCATGCACGGTCTCCAACGTGCCATTCGGGCGAGCTGCCGAAAGGTCCGCCCGCGCGGAAGTTCTGCTTGAGCGTGACCATGCCGTCCACGGGTGCGGCCAGCTTCATGTTCTCAATATTCTTCAGGCGATGGTCGACGTCGTACTTTGCCTTGTCGCGCCGGAGTTTGCGGCTGTTCACGTCGGCGTCGCTGCCGGTGGCATCGGAGCTGAGCTGCTGCTCCAGCTGTTTCTGTTTCTGCTCCGCGTCGGCCAGGGTGAGCTTGCTCTTCTCGCCGTCGATCACGGAGAGAATCTCCTGCTTGCTGGCGTCGAGACGCGCGCGCTCGACGTCGAATTTTCCCTTGGCGACGTCGGTCTTGTCCTGCTCCTGCTTCAACCGTCCAAGGGCGCGAGTCTGCTCGATCTGCGCGTCGGCCTGCTTGAGTTCCGTCTGCGACTGCTGTAACCGCTGCATCAGGTCCGTTGGATCGAATTGGACGACGACGTCGCCCTTCTTCACCGCCGCGCCGTTCTTCGCCAGCTGGATGATCTGCAGGTCGCCGGTGTTCGACGGAGCCGAGAGCACCACCGACTTCCCCGCTTCAATCTCGCCCCGAAGCTGGGAGTAGTCGACGAATTCCCCACGCACAACCGCCGCTGTTGGAACATTGGACGGAGGGCGCTTGCTGCGCAGCATGCCGTACGCACCGGCCAGCAACACCAGCGCGGGCAGGATGCGCAGAGTCCAGCGCCCAAGGGTTCCGCGCTGCGACGTCATTGTGCGGCTCCAGTGGAACGCTGCGGATTGCGGACGACCACGTCGCCGGCCGAAATTCCAGAATCGAGTGCGGCGTCGACTTCATTGACGGCGGCGACGTGCACCGGCTGCCTGCGCACGCTTTGGCCGGACTTCACCATCACGTAGTCCTTGTCACCTTCGCTGACAACGGCATCACGCGGCACCACCAGTGCTCCGGCCACGTGGTTCGTTTCCACGTCGAGCGCGGCGGAAAGGTCCGGCATCAGTTGAGGCACCGTTCCCTGGATGGAAAACACCGCGATGAATGTGCGCACACGGTTATTGAAGTTGCTGGTGCTGCCGATGGCGGCGATGCGCTCCAGCTTGCCCGGCAGGGAGATATCGGGATACGCGTCGAGATGGACCTGCACCGGCGCGCCCGCCTGCATCAGTACCACGTCTGACTGGTTGACGCGCGCGCGCACCTGCATGGAATTCGGATTCATGACCTGGAGGAAAGGCACGCCGGTACGAACTTCGTCGCCTTCCTGCACCTCGCCCATAGATCCGTTCTTCCAAATCGTATTGAGGACGACCACGCCTCCCGCGGGCGCGAAGATCGTGCTCTTCTTCGCGTTCTCCTCGGCGTGCTTCATGGCGTTGCCGGCGCGGTCGCGCTGGATCTCGAGGATGCGAAGTTCGGAGCGCGCGGCCTTGCGCTTCAGCTCAAACGTGTTGCGCAGCTCGGCGAGTTGCGCCTTGGCCTGTTCCAGGTTCTCGCGGTTCTTCTCGGCATCGATCCTCGAGAGCACCTCATTGCGCTGAATCTCGAATTCCGCGGCCTTCTCGGCGTCTTCCGCCGCCTTGAGATCGGTTTCATCCTTGGCGCGGGCCGCGGCCTGGTCGGCCGTCTTGTGGCGGATCTGTTCGACGAAGTCCTGGTAGTCGGCTTTGCGATCAATCGCTGTCTGGATCTGGTTCTGCGGATCGAACTCGACGAGCACATCGCCCGCCTTCACATGCGTGCCGGACGGGATCAGCTTGGTGATGACCAGCGTGCCAAATCCTCCGCCGGTCATGCTGGGAGCGGCGACCACATAGGACTCCGTGGCTTCCACCGTGCCGTTCACCCGCACGGTGCGGACCAGGTCACGACGCTCAGCGACGGCGGTGCGCAGATTGGCGGCACTCGCCGTTCTCGCCTGCCGGGCGCGAACCATCCACACCGCGACTCCCGCCACGAGAACGATTACCAACGCGATCGCTGCCAGCTTGTGCCAATTCCGCGGCGGCTCAGCCTCCGGCGGCGGCATGACGCGGACGGGCGCCGGGCCGACGGGCGCAGGCGCCGGAGCGGCTGCGGACGAAGCGACGCTGACAAATAGCTCGGACATTAGACCCTGTTCAGACGGTCGAAACGCGTCATGGAAAGCTGTGAATTTTCGTCCCCAGGCTTAAGCGGCACACGTCGAGGCGCAGGGGCGCGGTCGTCCAAGATTGCATCCAGGATGAACTCTGATTATGGCCGATTCGGCTTCCCGTGAGAAGTCGAATGCGGACCTAAATCCTGAAATTCAGACACCGCGAGAGGCATTTTTGTTCACTTTTATCGAATCGGGAACGAGAAAAAAAGATTTCGTGGGGACGAACACCAAAGTCACGGTCCGTGACTATGCGCGCGAGGTCGCGGCTGCGGAGGCCCAGCGCGGCGCGATGGCCGCAATCCGCTCCACGGCGCGCTCCAATTGTGCGGTCGAGCTCGCGAATGAGAAGCGAAGGAACGGTTCCCCGAGCCTGCCGAACGCCGCCCCTGGGATGCCGGCCACACCGGCCTCTTCCAGCAGGAGTGTGGCAACCGCCGGCGCCGTCATGCCGGTTCCGGCAATGCTCACCCACGCATAGAAGGCGCCGTCTGGCGGCAGGCAACGGAAGCCGGGAATCTGGGCAAGAGCTGAGGGGAAGAACTCCCGCCGCCGCGCGAACTCGGCGACCATCTTGTCGGCAGCGTTCAGCGGGTCCCGAAGCGCCTCAATGGCGGCGCGCTGGATGAACTCGGAGGCGCACGTATAGGTATTGACCACCAGCATGTGCAACGCCGGGATCACCTCGTCGGGCGCGACGGCGTAACCGAGCCGCCAGCCGGTCATGGCAAAGGTCTTGGAAAAGCCATCGATGATGACCGTGCGCTCCGCCATTCCGGGCAGCGTCGCGATCGAGCGGTAAGGCCCGCTAAACACGATGCGCGCATAGATCTCGTCTGCGATTACCCACAGGTCGTGCTCGACGGCGATCTCCGCAATCGCCCGCAGCACTTCCGGCGAGTACACGGTTCCGGTGGGATTGTTCGGCGAGTTCAGGATCAGAACTTTGGTCCGCGCGGTGACGCTGCGGCGAATCTCGTCCGGATCCGGCTGAAAACGATCCTTTTCCCGCAGGCCGTACGCCACAGCGCCGCCGCCGAGGGCGCGGATCATCGACGGATAGATGGGAAAGCTGGGATCGGGATAGAGCACCTCGTCGCCGCTTTCGATCAGCGCTGTCATCGCCAATGACAGGATCAGCTTGCATCCCGGCGCCACCACCACCTGCCCCGGTCGGCACGTGACCGAGCGGGTGTGGGCTAAGTAGGCAGCGATTTCCTGCTGCAATTCCGGAAGTCCCGGCGGCGCGCAGTAGCGGTCCTGCCCGGCGCGAATTGCTCGCTCCGCCTCCGCGATGACGTTCTCCGCGGGATGGAAATCGGGCTCCCCCAGCTCGAGATGGATGATGTCGCGGCCCTGGCGTTCCAGCTCGCGCGCACGCTGGAAGACGGACAGCGCGCCCTCACCGCTCATGACCGAGATGCGTTTTGCCAGGGGCTTCATGCAGTCTCTAGTTATTCCGCCGCGATGCGCAGCACGATCTTGCCGGTGGCGCCCGTCGGCTTCAGAACTTCTTCGTGCGCGCGCGACGCGTCTTTCAGCGGAATCTCCTGCGCGATCACCGGCCGCAACGTGCCCGATTCCAGTCCTGCGACGAGCGCGGCATGAATGCGCGCCAGGTCCGGCTCCGGCGTGTTGAACAGCACCATGCCATAGATGACCGCGTCGCGGCCCATCGCATCGCGCGGATTGATCTCGATCGTCCCGCGGTTCCCGACCACGACAACCCGTCCGCCGCGGCTCAACACGGTGAGGTCCGTCGCCAGATTCTTGTTCGCGAGCATCTCGACGATCACGTTCACACCGTTGCCGCCTGTCACTTTCATCAATTGATCGGCGAAATCGGCGGCATGGTGGTCGAGCACGTGGTGTGCGCCCTCTTGCTTGACGAGATCGCGGCCGGCGTCGGTTCCGCCGGTGCCGATCACCGTCGCGCCATGAGCTCGCGCCAGTTGCACCGCGGCGCTGCCCACGCCGCCGCTGGCGCCGTGAATCAGAACCGTTTCGCCGGGCATGAGATGCGCCTTCTGGAAGAGCGCTCGATACGCGGTCGCGTACGGCACACCCATCGCCGCGCCTTGGGCGAAGCTGGCCTTTTTCGCCAACGGATGCACCTGCGATTCGTTGCACAGCGCCTGCTCGGCGTAAGTCCCAGTCACGCTGCCGGCACAGTAAACGCGGTCGCCCTTGGCATATTTCGTGACACCCTCGCCCACCGCCAGCACCGTGCCTGCGGCATCCATTCCCGGCGTGTAGGGCAGGTTCGGCTTCATGGCGTACGTCCCGGTCCTTATATATGCCTCGACGGGGTTCACGCCCGCGGCGTGAATCTCGACCACGACCTGGCCCGCTCCGGGCTTGAGGTCAGGCACATCCTGAAGGACCAGCTTCTCCGGCCCGCCGAATTCGGAAACGCGAATCGCTTTCATTGTTTCTCCGTGCTTGTGTGGACGCCGCGCAGCAGCGAAGAGTTACTTTCCTCGCAGGTAAGCGTCTTGCTTGGTCAGCCAGTCCTGCCGCGGCGGGTAGAAGACGTCGAGATCGACCGTGTCTTCCAGCGCCTCGGCCTTGTGCGGCATATGCGGCGGGATACACAACACTTCGCCGCTGCGCACCACGAGCTCGCGTCCATCGATCCAGAACTTGAGCGCGCCGTCGAGAATGTAGGTGAGCTGCTCGTTCAGATGACTGTGTTCCGGGACGACGGCCCCCTTCTTCAGCATCACGCGAGCCAGCATCAGGTTCTCGCCGGTGACCATCTGGCGGTCGATGAGTGGGTTCAGCGCTTCCAGTTCAACTTCATTCCACTTCATATGCTTGAGCATGCCCAAGAGTGTACCAATGTTCGCGGCATCCACGGCTCGAAGCCCGATGGTAGAATCCGCGCTTCCATGACTTCCCCGCTCCGCCGGTCGATGGGCTTGTCGCATGCGACCGCCATGGTCGTGGGGATCATTCTCGGCGCATCGATCTTCGTGCAACCGTCGGAGATCACGCGGCTGGTCCCCGACGTTCGCGGCCTGCTGATGGTATGGATCGCGGCCGGCGCACTCACCTTTTGCGGCGCGCTGGTGTGCGCCGAGCTCAGCGCCGTCTACCCGGAAACCGGCGGCGTCTATGTCTTCCTTCGCCGCATCTACTCGCCCGGACTCGCCTTCCTGTGGGGCTGGGCGATGTTCTGGAGCATGCACTCGGGAATCATCGCGGCAATCGCGGTGATTCTCGCGCGCTACGTCGGATATTTCGTTCCGCTGAGCGAAGCCGGCGTGCGAACGGTGGCGATCGGCGCCATCTTGCTGTTGTCAGTCATTAATTACTTGGGGATCAAGCCCGGTAGCGCGGTGCAACTCGTGCTGACCATCGTCAAGGTAGCGGCGATTGTCCTGATGGTCACACTGCTGTTCTGGTTCGGCGGGAGCGCGCATCGGACGCTGCCGCCGGTCGTGGGCGCGCACGCGCCGCTCTCCGCCTATGCTCTCGCGATCGCTGCCGGGCTGTTCAGCTTCGGCGGGTGGCACATGGTCACCTACGCCGCCGGCGAGACGCGCGACCCTGAACGCACCATCCCCCGCGCGCTCATGCTGGGGACACTGATCGTGACCGGCTGCTACGTGCTGCTGAACGCCGGATATCTGTACGTGATGCCGCTGGCCGGCGTGGCGCAATCGACACGCGTGGCCGCGGAAGCCACAAGCCGCGCGCTTGGCGCTGCCGCGGGCGGCGCGATCACCATCCTCGTCATCGTCTCTTCGCTGGGATCGGATAACGGCATCATCCTCGCGGGGCCGCGCGTGTACTTCGCCATGGCGCGCGACGGTCTAGCGTTCCGCTGGCTCGGCGCGGTGCACTCAGAGCGGCAGACGCCCCACCTGGCCATCGCCGCTCAGGCAGTCGTATCGTCGCTGCTCGTCGCAACCAACAGTTATCGCGAGCTCTTCACGCGCGTCGTCTACACCGAGTGGCTGTTCTTTGCGTTGCTCGCCGCGGGACTCTTCGTCCTGCATCGCCGCAGCGAATATGCGCCGCGCTACATGCGGCGGGCTTATCCGCTGGTGCCAGCGATGTTCGTCGTTGTGTCGGCCGCGATCGCCATCGAGCAGATCGTCGCCAATCCCCGCAATGCCGCCACAGGATTGGGGCTGATCTTGCTGGGCCTCCCCGTGTATCTTCTATGGAAGAGAAAATCGAATCGCGCAGGGAAACAGAGCGCCGCCGTTCAAATCTGAAATCTGAATTTCCGACATGTCCATCATCGACTTTCATAATCACTACTATCCGCCTGCTTACCTCGACGCGCTGGAGAAAGGCCCCAGTGCGGTGCGCGTCACGCGCGACGGCGAAGGCAATCCCTGCCTGCACTATCCGGGCGACTACAACGTGTGCGTTCCCGGCCATCGCGACATCGACTATCGCGAGCAGGTGTTGAAGGACGCCGGCGTCGACACCCAGGTGATCACGCTGACCACGCCCGGCACGCACGTCGAAGAGGCGAAGCAGGCGGTACGGCTCGCCGGCCTGGTGAACGACGCGTTTGCGCGCGTCGCCGCCGACAAGAAGGGCCGCTTTGTTCCGCTCGCAACGTTGCCCCTCAACGATCCCGCGGCCTCGCTCGTCGAACTGCGGCGCGCGCTCGACGAGTTGCGCATGCCCGGTGCGTTGCTGTTCAGCAACATCAATGGAATTGCGCTCCATGACCAGCGTTTCTGGCCGCTCTACGAACTCGCCAACGATCGCGAGGCGGTCTTCTTTATTCATCCCACGCATCCGGTGGGCGTCGAAGCCATGCTCGAGTACTGGCTGATGCCGCTGGTGGGCTTCCTTGCCGACACGACGCTGGCCGCTGCGGGACTGGTTTTCGCCGGCGTACCCGCGCGCTTCCCGAAGATCCGCTGGGTGCTTGGACACCTCGGCGGCGCTATTCCTTATCTGGCGGAACGACTGGACCGCGGCTTCGAAGCCTTCGCCGACTGCCGCCAACATATTAAGGAACACCCGACCGCCTACTTGAAGCGACATTTCTATTACGACACCGTGAACTTCGATCCCAAGGCCATCGAGTTCGCGATTTCCTTCGCCGGGGCGGACCACATTGTCGCCGGCTCCGACTATCCGCACCAGATCGGCAGCATCCCGAAGATGCTGTCGAGCATTCGCGCGCTCAG
>Ga0157369_10005971_pt1 | contig 14141 bp, 12 predicted proteins | sample C25metaG_FD_113461 | JGI IMG/M metagenome (GOLD analysis project Ga0157369, IMG submission 113461) | Corn rhizosphere microbial communities from Kellogg Biological Station, Michigan, USA - C2-5 metaG | ecosystem: Host-associated > Plants > Roots > Rhizosphere > Soil | place: USA: Michigan...
GCCACACCGATATCGCGATCTATCGTCCGTCGGATGGTGTCTGGTATGTGAAGGGTCAGGCGTTTGTGCAGTGGGGTGGTGCGGCGGGGGATGTGCCGGTGCCGGGTGACTATGACGGTGACGGGAAGACGGATCTGGCGGTGTACCGGCCCTCGGATGGGGTGTGGTACGTCAAGGATCAGCCGTGGTCGCAGTGGGGTGGCCAGGCGGGTGACGTCCCACTCAGCATCCCCCCGGCGACCCGCCTCACCTACTACCCATAGACCCTTACCAGTCGTAGACGACTCCATCGCGTCGACAGCTGTGATCGACACACCTATTAGTGTCCTCATGACCGTCAGGAACGGCGCGAGACACCTAGATGTTGCTGTAGAGAGCCTGCTTCGTCAGAGCTTCAGGAATATCCAGATCGTCGTCGTGGACGACGCTTCCACGGATCGCACCCCAGAGATCCTTAATTCGACTCGCGACTCAAGGCTCGAGCTAGTCAGATCGGACATTCCTCTCGGAATTGCCGCGGCGAAGACGATCGGACTCGAACGTTGTGTGGGGAAGTACATCGCCATGATGGACGCCGATGACGTTGCTGTTCCCACCCGGCTTGCTGTGCAGAAGAGATATCTCGACGAGAGACCCGCGATTGGACTCGTCGGTTCCAACGTAGTCGTAGTCGATGACGTCGGTAAACCTTTAGGTATTCGCGTGCTTCCGAAAGGTTCACCCACAGTAAGATGGAAACTGCTGATCGGGCCTCCCTTTGTCCATCCGTCGGTCATGATACGCCGAGAGTTACTCGGCAGCACGTCGTACCGATCCGACTACGAATTCGCCCAGGATTACGATCTCTGGTCTCGTCTGCTATGTCTGGCAGAAGGGGCGAACATTAGTCGCCCTCTCCTGCTTTACCGCTCGCATCCGGGCCAGCACAGTCAAGAGGCCAGAACTGCGCAACTTGCCGAACATGACGTGATCGCGCCGCGAGTTGTCATGCAGCACCTACCTGACCTAGACCTTCCGGCCGCGGTCGTCCGCCGCATGTGGAGGTTCATGAGCGGTGTCGCGCAGGATGACATGGCCTTGGGCCAGGTTGGCGTCGCGTACCTACGAATGGCGAGAGCCTTTCTGAACAAGCACGAGGGGACAGCGGAGATCTCGGAGGTGCGCAACGACGTGGCGATGAGTGTCATCCGTCGGTTCGGACCTCACTTGCAGCAGGACGACGCACGGGCGATCTTTAGGGAGTTGGCGCGGATGGACTCGCTGGCACCGATCAGATGTGCGGGGGTCATCGGCTCTGCGGTGGGGGTGGGGATCCACTCGATCCGTGCCGTTCGCCTGACCCGCCGACGCGCTCGCTCGCCGTGGTGATTCGCCGCCAGGGGCCACTTCGAGTCCGTCCGCCGCCGGACGGTGCGCTCATGAATTCAGCCCTGTCGTTGGAGAAACAGTGTTTCATTTCCGACAAACGTTGCTGAGAAATCGACGCATGCGCGAAGTACAGCCGCGCGAGAACCGGTACGGAAACCATCGTGCGTTTCGATGGCGATGGCATGAACCGATGTGAGCCACTCCTGGGCGCCATCCTGGAACAGGTCATGTTCAGCGCCTTCGATATCGAGCTTGAGAAGATCGATGCGGTCCACACCGAGCCGTTGCATGAGAGTCGGGATGGACGTCGCCATGACTGGAGTATTGCCGGTGTGCCTGCTTACCCGATAGGCCCACGCACCATACGAATTGTCGGTGACGTAAATCGTTCCGTCGCTCGGCCAGAGCGCCTCCCGGAGCGGAATGACCCTCCGTTCGTGCGCCACATTCAGAAGGAGAACCTGGAAATTCGATGTGGCGGGCTCGAGGGAAACGATCGTCGCGTTCGGGTAGCGCGCCGCGAACCATAGACTGCTGATTCCAGTGTAAGCGCCGGCGTCGACGATCACCAGAGGGTCGTATGAAAGTGGCAGGTCGTACTCACGCTCCAGGAGGATCTTCCCCGCCACGTTGATGTCGGTCGATCCGATCCTCAGCCGGATCGGCACCCCGAGAACGGGATCGTTCACACAGACGAGCCCGCTCGTTCCCCGGTGCTCCGCCAGGAGGTAGGAGATTGCCCGTGTTCTGCCGCAGAGCCGGGCGTAGCGGTAGTACCGAACTGCGACACGCATCATGGTGCGTGCAAATCCGAGGCTCGGCCGGGCGTTGATCTCCGCGCGCAACCGCGCCAGAAGCTGATGCTCCTTCGCCCACGATCCGTGTGCATTGGCGTCCCGCACGCGGGGTCTCGACCTCACAGGACAGCCTCGTACGCGGACTCGAGGTCACGGAGCGCCGTCGCGGGGGAGAAGTGCGTTCGCCAGAGTTCGTGAGCTGCCTCACCCGCTCGTGTCGCCACCGAGTCGTCTCTGAAATGACTTAGGGCCGATATCCAAGCCGTGCTGTCGTCGGGAGGAGGAAGAACTCCCGCGGCGGGATCCCTCAGCAACTCGGCGACTCCTCCGATTCGACTTGCGATCGCCCCGACTCCTGCTGCGAACGCTTCGAGTATGGCTCGCGGTGATCCCTCGTAGCATCGAGACGGGAAGACGAGGGCGCGTGCGCCGCGCAAGAGTTCCGGGACGCGCTCGCGTCCCACGGGTCCCACGAACGTCGTGTTCGGGCCGGCCATCGTCTGAAGGTCCTTTCTCGCAGGGCCATCTCCGACGACGAGCAGTCGCTGCCCGTCTTCCCGCGCCGCTGCGACGACGGTGTCGAACCCTTTTTCCGGCGTCAGCCGGCCCAGCGCGAGGAGGTACTCGCCAGGTCCTTGCCGGCGCGCGACCGCGTGAGCGAAGTTTGGCTTCACCCGGATCTTCTCTGGTGACAGCCCAGCCTGGACATGCTTGGAGCGCACGAATGCGCTCACGGCGAGGAAGAGGCGAACGCGCTCCCATGACTCGAGGGCTCGGTGCAGCCCGAGCGATGTGGCAAGGGCTGCGCTTGCCGCCCAGGAGCCGCGGTAGCACCCGTGCAGCACGCCTCGCACCGGGAGCTTTCCAAGGCAGTCCTCACAAGTACGGCCGTCGCGAAAGAACGTGGCAGGCAAGCACGAGTAACGGAAGTTGTGGAGCGTCATCACGACGGGCGTGCTGTCCGGAAGAGCCCGCAGTACCGCAGGCGAGAGAGCCGGAAACACGCTGTGTACGTGAACGACATCGGGGCGGATCCCGCGCAGGTGCTCGCGCACCGCTCCCACCTCGGAGCGGTTCCAAACGGCGTCGATCGCGAGTGACGCACCTCTTCGGCTGGGTCGGACACTCGGTGCGTAGAGGCGTACGTCGTGACCTGCAGAGCGGAGGAGGGCGCACTCGTCGTCGACCACGCTGTTCTCACCGGAGAGCGCACCGGACAGGTAGCGAGAGTGAAGAACGAGAATCCGCATCAACGAGTTCGGCCCAGAACAGACGCGACTGGGAGAGATGAGGATCCCGGCTCGCGGTGGGCGAGGCACGCGAGCCGCAGCTGCCACCACCAGATACCGGACGCAACTGCCCCGGCCGTGGCAATCCCGGCGAGGGCGCCCCGGGCGCCGTCGAGCCAGGCCCCGGCACTCGCGCTCGCCAGGATCGCCGCCGACGTCCCGAGCCGCGCCGGAACGCTTCGTCGCACGGCGGCGAGTGCCCGCAGTCCCAGCGATGCACCGGCGATCGCCGATGTCGTGGCGAGCGAAAGCGCGGTAAGAGGGATCAGCTCACCGGCGCCGGGCCAGCTCGCGCCGAGGATCTGCATTCCGAGCGACTCGGGCAGCAAGGAGAGGACGATGCCCCACCCGATCGACGCCGCGACCAGGCCTCCGCCGACGACGCCGGAGAAGCGCATTAGCCCCAGCGGGCCTCGCTCGCCGAGCACGCGCATCGCCTCTGGGAGCGCGAACAGGCCTGTCCCCATGAGGAGGACCTGCCATGGGCCGAAGAGCAGCTGAGCGCCTCGCATGGCGCCGACCTCACCGAGGCCCCCGATCGCGCCGACCACGACGAGAGAAAGCTGCACCGACAACGTGAGGGCCACGTACTCGAGCAAGAAGCTCGGCGCGATGTCCCGGTGCTCGCGAAGCCAGCGCGGAGCGCTCTGGACCCTGGGCAAGAACCCGAGGCAGATCAGACCGCAGCCCGCGGCCGCGCCGGCCGCGAGCCCCCAGGCAAGGGTCAGTGTCGCGAGCGACGTCGTGCCCGTCGCCGAGAGGACAGCCCAGACGAGGCCGAACCCGAGGAGCCACACGGCATCGGTCATGAACGCAACCGCCGGGCGTCGAGTCGCGAACGATGCCGAGCGCGCGAAGTCCTGGAGGAGCAACAGAGGAAGCAGGGGGCCGAGGGCCAGGAGCGACGTGCGGAGAGGCCCGTCGGCGAGCACGCCGAGGCAAAGGCAGCCGAGACTTGCGAGGCAGCCGAGCCCGACCGCGGTACCCGCCGCCGCACGCAGTTCGTGCGATGCTCCCGCGGATTGGTCGCGTTGGCGCACGATGAAGGGATCGGAGGAAAGCGCTCGATTTGCGCCCAGCGCTAGCCAGTAGACCGTGAGCGCGAGCGCGAATGCTCCGAACTCGCCCGTTGTCCCGGCCCGTGCGACCGCGATCCCGGCAAGGAGGTTGACGAGACTCGACAGCGCCTGGTCTGCGACGCCCCAGGTCCACCGTCGCACCCGTGCGATCCTCATCGCCGGCTCGAGGACTCGGGCCCGACGACCGACGCGTAGAGCCGCGTGACGTAGTTCTCGAGCTCGCCCAAACCGAAGGCGTCGGAAGGACGTCGCGGCTCGCCGTTGGCGGCGATGTCGTCGAGCGCTTCCGCGAACGCATCGGCGGCGCCGGCGGTCGATGCAGGACGGACGAGCGAGACCGAGGTCCCCGACATACGGCCCATGACCGCCGCGCCACCCTGATCGAAGGCGACCACCGGCACGCCGAGCGCCTGCGCCTCGGCGATCGTGAAGGGCGCGTCGTCTCTCAGGCTCGGGACGAGGACGGCGTCGGCTCGCCGTATGATCCGCCACAGCTCCTCACGGGGAAGCCAGGGCGTGAAGCTGACCCGAGCGGCAAGGCGGAGCCGATAGACGAGCTCGCGTAGGTGCGTCTCGGACGGTCCGGCGCCGATTATCTCGAGGTGCCACTCCTGCCTCGTCCGTCGCAGGGCATGTACCGCAATCGTGCCGCCTTTCCATGGAAGCAGCCTGCCGGATAAAACGGCTACCGGATGGCCAGGCTCATCACGGCCGCGGGGCAGACGGCTTTGCCGCTCGAGGTCGGGGCCGACGACTGAGTGGGGCCGGACCGTGGCCTTGGCTGCATACTCGCGGGGCAGTGCCTCGACCGTCTCGTGGTTCTGGGCCACGATTACTCGAGCGCGACTCCACCCATAGCGGATGACCGGGTTGAACGTGTTGATCCGTCGGACCGCAACACGCAAGCACTCGAAGAATCGAGCTCGCCGGCTGAGTTCAGCGAGTAACTGAGGCGGAATGGTGGGCCCGCCGCCCACCGGGCCGAGGATGAACGGGGCACGTGCCATGCTTGCAAGCGCAGGGGTCCAAGCGTTCGCAAACGTCACGTGATGAACCAAATCGAACCGCTCGCGACGGTGGAGCCTGGAGGCCTCCACACCGGCCACGACCTGCCAGAGGACGTAATAGAGGCGCTCATGGGAACGGACCACTCGAAGAAGAGGTCGGGGCAGATCGACGAAGCGCAAGGTCATCCTTGGCGGAACGTCATTCGGCGAAATCGTGTGCGCCCTGCTTGCGCGTGTAAGCACCGTGATCTCGTGCTGTGCGGCGGCCGCGATGGCCCAGAACCATCCGGCGCCCGGTTCTGAGCCGCGCCCCGGCTCACACGCATAGGCCGAGATGAGGATCCTCATGGGCCGTTACGTCGAGGCGCAACGGACACACGGCGAGCGTCGGCACGGGTGGCGCGTGTCCCGAGCGAAGCTCCGATGATGACCGCGGTCGGTGCAACCACGAACTCGTAGACGAGCGAGTTGTCCGTGATCATCTCCAGCGCCAACCCAAAGGCAGCAAGAATCGACGCCAGGTGGAGGGCGCGGACGGCGGGTTCGGTGATCGGAGCGGATCGGAGCGACCGCGCGGCGGCAGCGATCGGAGATGCGATGGCCACCAAGAGAAAGGCCACTCCCACGAGCCCGAAATCGTGAAAGACCCGCAAATAGTCGTTGTGCGGATGTCCGGCAGTGGAAGATACGGCGGCAACGGCCAACTCGGCAGATCCCGCCCCTTGGCCCACGAGCGGAGAAGAGAGCGCGGAGCTCCAGGTCGCTTTCCAGATCTGCTGTCGTCCCGAGACGCTGACCTCGACTCCGCCAGGGAGAGTTACGCGGTCGGGCTCCGAGAATCGCGCGGCGAACGGGTTCGTGAAGATGACGGCCGCCGTGCCGAGGACAGCGACAACGCCGAGAACGGCAACCGTCCGGCCGAGCTTACGCGGAGTGTCGAAGCCCACAAGAGCGATCACGCAGAGGAAAAGCGCCACAGCGAACCCCGTACGCGAGAGGCTCAGGAACGCAAGCGCCACCATGGCAAGCGCCAGACGCCTCTCAGGTCTGTACCCGTAGCGAGCGAGGGCCGCGGTCCACGCCACTCCGATGGCCGCGAAGACGGCATAGGCTCGAGCGTCGACGACCGACGTGCCCCCCATGCCGTCGAGAACGAGGCTCGCTCCGTACAGGGCGCTTGCAGCCGAGAATGTCCAGAAGAAGGCCCGACGTAGAGACGCGAAGCCGATCGCTCCCGTAGCTGTTGCCACAGCAGACACCGTCGCGATCGAAGCAAAGCCGACGTACACGAGAATGTTTTGCAGGCCGGACTGAGTCGGCGGCTTGAGTGAGACGGAGAGCAACGCCCAGGCGGGAAAGATGGACATGAGAGTCAGCACACGCCTGCTTGGTGCTGGCAACGAGGATGTCGGAAGCGCGAGCGCGAGAATCACCGCAGACACGGTGATGAGGCCGGTGAGCCACGCGTACCCGGTCATCGGGCCAACCTCGACGCGCCGGATCAGATTGACCGTTGCACTAATCCCGAGAACGCTGTAGACGAGGACTCGGGTCGCTGGCGCGTAGTAGCCGAGCGCGAGGATGAGCACTCCTAGGATGACGAGGGCCAACCCTGCAGCGAACGGCGGTCGCGCGACCAGCAGCCATGCCGCCAGCAGCGACAACCCGACGGCCGAGGCGGGAGTTACGACCATGCGGGGTGCCGTCGTCACATCAACCCATGGCGCCTCGCGAGGCAGGCGCCGCTGCGAAGCACGAATGCCGAGTTCGTCCTCACATACCGTCCGGTCAGGCGGCGCGGCTCACGGGTGAGGCGATGCGCCCACTCGAGTCCGCCGCGACGGGCCCACTGCGGCGCGCGAGCCTTTGCACCCGCCTGGAAGTCGAAAGCCGCGCCCACCCCGATCACCACGGCCGGCGCAAGGCTCATCGCGTGTTTGTGCATCCAGAGCTCCTGCTTCGGAGCACCGAGCGCAAGCCAGACCACATTGGGACCCGCCGCTGCCGCGACCTCCGCCGCGCCCGCCAGCTCCGCCAGGGTGCCGAACTGTGGGCTGTGCGCACCGACGAGTTCCACCCCGGGAAAGCAGGCTTCGAGCCCGGTGACCAGGCCCTGCAGGGTCTCGGGCGTCGAGCCGACGAAGAAATGGCGGAGACCGTGTCGACGGCCTCGATCGATCACCGACGGCATTAGGTCCGGCCCTCCAACCCGCTCTGCAGTCGCCGCCCCGAGCCGGCGTTGCAACCACGCGATCGGTGCGCCGTCGGGCATGACGAGCCAAGCGTCGTGCAGCGCTCGCATCAGCTCGGGGTCGTCGTGCGCCGTCATCAGCACGTGCACGTTGCACTGGACGACATAACCGCCGTGACCCGACCGTGCGCGCTCGACGACGGTGTCGACCGCGCCGGAGAACGTCCCCGCGAAGATCTCTACACCCAGCACATCCGTTTGCGGCGACGCGACGGCTGCTGCGATGCTGGTCACCGGTGTTCGAGGCGCTTCCTGAAGACCGCCGGAAGCGTGCGCACCATGAGCTGCAGATCGTTGCTCAACGACCAGGTCGTCACGTAGCGGTAGTCGAGGGCAACCATCTCCTCGAACGGGATGTCGTCCCGACCGAGCACCTGCCAAAGGCCCGTGATGCCGGGCTTGAGGTCGAGGCGGCGACGACCCCAACCGTCGACATGCTGGTCCTCGTCGAGGATCAACGGCCGCGGGCCGACGAGGCTCATCTCGCTTCGCAGCACGTTGAACAGCTGTGGCAGCTCGTCGAGTGAGTAGCGGCGCAGGATCCCTCCGACACGGGTGACCCGCGGGTCGCCCGGGGCCTTGAACATTCGCGGGTCTCCGTGCAGATGCTTGTTCAGGTGCGCCACGTCTGCCTTGTGCTCGTCGGCGTCGGCGACCATCGTGCGGAACTTCAGGATCGTGAACGTCCTGTCGTTGTGCCCCATGCGCACCTGTCGGAAGAAGACGGGGCCGCTCGAGTCGAGCCTGATCGCTGCCGCCGCCAAGACGAAGAGCGGGAGGAGCGGCACGAGGGCGACGCTCGACAGGACGATGTCGAACACGCGCTTGAGAAACAGGGACGAGCTCGAGAGGCGTGCCGGTGCGAGGCCGAGCAGCGGAATTCCCTCGGCTGCGTGCACTCGCATGTGCGGGCCGAGCACGTCGAAGAGACGCGGGACGATGTCGACCTGGACGCCGAAGGGGTTGAGACGGCGGACCAGATCCAGCGTCTCGGCGTCCGGCGCCTGAGAGAACGCAACGATCACGCGCTCGACGTCCAGCGCTTGCACCAGCTCCGCCAACTGAGCGGTGCCACCGAGCACGGTGAGGCCGCCGAGCCCGTCTCCGCGCGACCGGGGATGGTCGTCGACGAACCCGATGATGTTGACCCCGTACTCCGGATGCTGCAGCATCTTGCACGCCACGCGCTGCCCGACGTGCCCCGCGCCGACGACGAGGGTGTTCTGGATGTACGCATCGGTTCGTCGAACCAGTGTTCGAGCCACGGTCCGGCTGATGGCCACGAGAACGATCGAGAGCACCCAGAACAGCGCGAGCTTCGGAAAGCTCGGACTGGCGAACTTGAACACATACGCAAGACCGAACAGCAGCCAGGCCCCGACCGTAAGCATGTTGAAGACGCCGAAGAAGTCGTCCACGGTCGAGTGGTTCGCACGCTCTTCGTCGCCCGCGTAGAGCCCGTAGAGTCGACCGAGCACGACCCAGAGCGGCAGCGACAACGCAAAGAGAACGACCTCGACGCTTGGGCTGACGCGGTCGACGGGAGCGTCGTTCCCGGAGAACGCAAGCTGCGTCAGGACGAACGCGAGCAGGATGCCCGTGACGTCCGCGGCGGCGAGCGCACGCCTGATCACCCAGCCACGTCGCCGACTCTGGCCGTTTCGTCGTGCGCGCAGCAGCGCGCGCGTACGTTCGTCGAGTAGCTCCTCGAGGCGGACCCCCGGAAGCGAGCCGTCATCCTCCGGCGGGATGGGGACGGGCGGTTGGAGCACCCCGGGAGCGGCCCACTCGATCTGGTTCACGCCCGGTCCCCCACGGGGTCATCGGCGTGGTGGCGCCGTTCGGCGGCTCGCGCCTCGTAGCCGTAGCCATAGCTGTACGCCTCGTCGGCCTTGGGATCCGCGCCGGTGACGACCACGCCGAGGGTTGGCGCCGGCGAGCTGTCGAGGAGGCGCCGCACCTCGGCAAGCATCGGCTTGCGCACGACGTTCAGCCGTGTGACGAGCACGATCGCGTCGACGTCCGAGGAGAGCGTCATGGCATCGCCGACCCCCAGCAACGGCGGGGAGTCGATGAGCACGATCTCGAAACGGGCGCGCAGCTCGTCCACGATCGCAGCGAGCCGCCTCGACCCGGCGAATTCGCCTGGATTGGGTGGGATGGGGCCAGAGACGAGAACGGACAGGCTGCCGATTTCCGAGTCGCTCCCGTTCATCCCGTTCGAGCGCGCGCCCAGGTCGATGGGCTGGAGCGCTTCCTCGAGGCTGATCCGGCCCAGCGCGACGTCGGAGACCCCGAGCGCAGTGGGCATGCCGAAGAATCGGGCCAGGTAGGGGCGCCGTAGGTCGAGATCGACGAGCGCGACGTGCTTTCCCCCCCTCGCGAGTACGACCGCGAGGTTGGCCGCGGTCGTGGATTTCCCCTCGCCAGGGGTGGCACTGGTGACGAGGAGTGAGCGAGCGTTCGAGTCGAGCAGGGTGAACTGGAGGTTCGTGCGTAGCATCCGGTACGTCTCCGCGTGTGCCCCACCAGGCTGAGCGAGGGTCACGAGCAGCGAGGCTTTCGCAAGCCGCCTCGGCGGAGGCGGTACCCGGGCGAGCAGTGGCAGCCGCAGCTGCTCCCCTATACCTCCCGCGGAGCGGATCCGGGTATCGACCGCGTCGATCGCAAAGGCAAGCCCGACGCCCCCGTCCCGTACGGGGCGCGGCGCGACGTGGACGGCTTCGTCAGCGTCGCGGACGATGGAGACACGCTCGGTGGAGAGGGTCTGCAAGGTCGCAAGCTCCTGGTCCTTCTCCTCGAGTGATCTGTACAGGGAGCTGTTCCCCTGTCCACGACGGCGCAGCTCGGCAAGTTTTCGCTGCACCTCCTCCTGCGCCTTTCGGACCGAGGCGGTATCGAGCTCTGCGCGGAATGCGACGAACTGTCGCGCGTACTCGCCCGCGAGTCGCACGGCGAGTCTCGGGTCGGCATTCCTTACCGAGATCGTCAGGAGGTCGCTGTTGCCCTTCGGTGCGACGGACGTCTCGTCGAGGAGTTGATCAGGCGTGAGGTTCTCGACGTGCAGGGTGGCGAGCGTGCGTCGCGCGACGGTCGGCGTCTGGGCGAGGTTCGCCTGCGTCTCGGCAACCCGCGCGGGGTCCGCGAGAAGCGACGAGTCCTCGATGCCGGTGATCGCCGACGCGAGGTTCTGTTTGTTGACGTACACCTCGGCTTGCGACGAGTAGAGGTCGGTCTGACGTGTCGAGAACGCGTACGCCGCAAGCGGCACGAGCAGCGCGCACAGGATCACGACCCACGCTCTTCGCCGCAGGATGCGAAGGTACGACGAGAGCGTCGAGCGCGCCGCTGAGTTTTCTTCCACCCCGACCTTTCTCCCCGCGTCAACCCACTCGGCCAGCCCCAAAATCGGCCTTTGTTGGCTGAATCCTCATCACCGTAATGAGACCGCCCGCGAATGACAAGTGGCGCTCCCGAGAACGGAGGGGTTCCGGACGGCTGGGATCGCCCCGGAGAGGTACAGCACTCGGGGGCAGTACGCTCCTCCCGAGCGCCCGTAGCTCAGGGGACAGAGCAGCGGACTTCTAATCCGCGGGTCGGAGGTTCGAATCCTCCCGGGCGCGTTAGACCGAGATCGGCAACTCGGGCGCGACCACGGCCAAGGCGGTCAACATCGGCCGCGAACGCTGCCAGCCGGCTGCGAGCTTGCGCAGCACGCGAACGTCGAAGCGCTCGAGGAACCGGTCTTGAACGCCCGCGACGTACGTGGGACGTGCCTCGAGCAACTGAGCCTTCCCCGACTCCGAGAGTTGCGCATAGAGGACTCGCCCGTCCGCATCGCACTCCTGGCGGACGATGTGACCGGCTCGCTCGACCCGGTCGACGAGTCGCGACGCGCCGCTCTGCGACAGACGCACCGAGCTGGCGAGGTCGCCCATCCGCATACGGTTCCCGGGCGCTTCTTCGAGGTGCAACAGCACCTCGAAGTGCTGCAAGGTCAATCCATGGCTCTCGCGGAGAGACCGGTCGATCTCGTCCGTGAGCGTGGCATGAAGCGTGAGAAAGCCCTGCCAGGCGGCGTGCTCTCGGTCAGTCATCCGCATGATCTCCTTGGCGCGCAGGAAGCGGGGAGCCGATTCCTCTGACGAGACGATACCTTCGTGGGGCGGCGCAGCAAGCGGGGCGCGGGGCTTGTTGGACGAACAGGCAACCCGCGCCACCACTCCAACCTTCGGTCCCGCGGCGGGATGCGCATCACGAGAAAGGGGGAGAGCCTGCGCGGCGACGGCGCCACGCCCGGACGGGTACAAACCGCGTCGTGGCGGCGCGGACGGTCCGACTCTCGAGCCCAGAGCGAGTCCTCTTCCCCGACGAGGGCATCACGAAGGAGGACCTGTTCGAGTACTACCGCGCGGTCGCCCCGGTGCTCGTGCCGCACCTCCGCAACCGGCCGTTCACGATGAAGCGGGCTCCGTACGGGGTCGTCGGCGAGACGTACTTCCAGAAGCAGGCGCCGAAGGGGATGCCCGACTGGATCCCGACCCGCACCTTCCGGACCTACCCGCGCGACGGCGGGTCGCGGCTCGTCGACTTCCCGCTCGTCAACTCGCCGGAGGCGGTCCTCTGGATGGTGCAGATGAACTGCATCGACATGAACGCGTGGTACTCGCGCGTCGACAAGCCCGACCGGCCGGACTTCGTGCTCTTCGACCTCGACCCGCCCGACGGCGGTTTCGCGCTCGCAATTCGCGTCGCCCACCTGATCCGCGAGGAGCTCGACGGGCTCGGGTTGCGCTCCTACGTGAAGACGAGCGGCGCCGACGGCATTCACGTGCTCGTCCCGATCGCGCGACGGGCGACGTACGAGGACACCTATACGTTCGCGGAGCTGGTGGCACGCGGGCTCGAGGAGCGACATCCGGGGCTCGTCACGACGGAATGGTTGAAGCGCAAGCGGGAGGGCGTCCTCGTCGACCACCGCCAGAACGCGCGCGGCAAGACGATCGCGTCGGTGTACTCGGTACGACCGAAGCCGGGCGCGCCGGTCTCGACGCCTCTGCGCTGGGAGGAGCTGACGGAGACGGTGACGCCGCGGCGCTTCGGGATGCGCGTGGCGCTCGAGCGGGTGGAGGAGCACGGCGACCTCTTCGCACCGGTGCTCGCGGGCGGCCAGGCGCTCGGGGCCGCCCTGCGGAAGCTGCGCTGAGCCAGTCGCAGGAGTACCCTCGCGCGCGATGGCGCGGGCACTGATCTTCGATCTCGACGGGACGCTCGTCGACACGGTCTACGCGCACGTCTTCGCCTGGCAGCGAGCGCTTGCGGAGGAGGGGATGCCGATCGACGGCTGGCGCATCCACCGTCGGGTCGGGATGAGCGGCGGGCTGTTCGCGCGGGCGGTCGCGCGCGAAGTGGGCCGCGAGCTCTCGGCGGACGAGGTCGAGGCTCTCCAGGCACGACATGGCGCGATCTTCGAAGAGCTGCTGCCGGAGCGACGTCCGCTGCCCGGCGCGCGCGAGCTGCTCGCACTCCTGCGCGAGCGAGGGATCGTCCACGGGATCGCGACGTCGGGGCGTCGGCCCGAGATCGACCGCTCGCTCGAGGCGATCGGAGTGGGGGACCACACGGTGGTGATCGACCGTGGCCACGTTCGCCGGGCAAAGCCCGAGCCCGATCTCTTCCTCGCCTGCCAGGCCGCGCTCGGCGTTGCGCCCGAGGAGTGCTATGTCGTCGGCGACGCGGTCTGGGACCTCCTGGCCGCCCGCCGTGCGGGCATGCTCAGCGTCGGGCTCCTGAGCGGGGGGTACGGCACGGACGAGCTCATGGCGGCCGGGGCATTCCGCGTCTACGACGACGCGGCCGAGCTGCGCGCGTCGCTGGACGAGCTGGGCTTCGACGCCTGACGGCTCCTTCGGCGGCGCGCCGACCCAGGCTCTCGGGCGGCGCGTAGCGTGAGGGCGGCCATGGACACGCCTCGTTCCGTCCAGCGCACCTACATCACCCTGATCCTCGGCAACACGCTGGCGGCCTCGCTGATCTGGGGGATCAACACGATCTTCCTGCTCGACGCGGGGCTTTCGAACCTCGAGGCGTTCGCGGCGAATGCGTTCTTCACCGCCGGGATGATGCTGTTCGAGGTGCCGACGGGGATCGTCGCGGACACGGTCGGACGCCGCGCCTCGTACCTACTCGGCACCGTGACGCTCGCCGTGTCGACGCTGCTCTACGTACTCCCGTGGCAGGTCAAGGCGCCGTTCTGGGCGTGGGCGCTGGTGTCGATCCTGCTCGGCCTCGGGTTCACGTTCTTCTCCGGGGCGGTCGAGGCGTGGCTGGTGGACGCGCTCACCGCGACC
>Ga0157369_10005972_pt1 | contig 14140 bp, 16 predicted proteins | sample C25metaG_FD_113461 | JGI IMG/M metagenome (GOLD analysis project Ga0157369, IMG submission 113461) | Corn rhizosphere microbial communities from Kellogg Biological Station, Michigan, USA - C2-5 metaG | ecosystem: Host-associated > Plants > Roots > Rhizosphere > Soil | place: USA: Michigan...
AGGGTGTGATGCATGGCGGCCTCCCGTTGGTCTGGTTGGGTGACATTATAGCATCCACAGGCCCAGCGCATGCTGGATATCTGGTCCGCCGCGCCGCACCAAATTGTCTCAGCGCGTAGGATGAGTTGAATAAAGCGAAACCCATCGCGTTCACTTCAATGGTGGTTTTCGCTTCGCTCTACCCACCCTACGATTACCTGCGCCTCTCCATCGCCGCCGCGATCCGCTCCATTCATCCGCCGTGTCTCCTCGACCTGCTGCTCGCAGCAGCTCGATCATGGTGACACCGGAGCGGCGAATTTGATTCACCTCAAAGACTGCGACGGCATCGAAGCCTTATCTCTCCCATGGGCTCATTCCACGGATCGCCGCCATGATCATCGAGCTGCTAAGCCGTGAACATCGCAACATTGAACGGCTGCTTGACGTGCTCGAGCACGAACTCGACATTTTCGATCGCGCCGACCGGCCGGACTACGAGGTGATCCGCGCGATCATTGCCTATTTCGAAGTCTATACCGAGCTGTACCACCATCCCCAGGAAGACCAGGTCTTTGCCAGGCTGAAATTGCGCGACCCCGCCGCCGTCGCTGAGATCGGCGATCTCGCGCGAGAGCATCAAAAGGGCTCCGAGCGTTTACGCCATGTCGCCCAGACAGTCGACAGCGTGCTCGCAGGTCACGAGCTTCTTCGCCATGACGTCGACGTCATCGTTCGTGATTTCCTCGAGCACGAGCGGCATCACATGGCGATGGAGGATCGTCATTTCTTCCCGGCGGCGCTGAAGGCGCTGAAGCGAGGGGATTGGGCCGAAATCGCTTCGGCCCAATCCCCTCACAAGGACCCACTGTTCAGCGACGCCATCGAGACGAGGTTCGATGCGCTGCGCGCGCATATTTTCCAACTGGAGCAGGAAGCTGAAACCGAACGGGGCTGAAGCGCGATGGTTTGAAGTTGAATCGTCATTGCGAGCGAAGCGAAGCAATCCATCGTGCCACGTCGACAGAGTAGATTGCTTCGTCGCTATCGCTCCTCGCAATGACGGATAATTCGGGATCTAACCCAGAATGTAGAGAACTTTTGCGACGCTGTGCGAGGGCGATTCCCCTCTTGCTCCAGGCGCTGCGATAAGGGAGGTCGAATTGCCGCGACCAGCAGCTACAAAACACTTCGAAACAAATAGACCATGCCGTGGGTGCCCTGCGCGCGTTTGCGCTCGAGCTTGCCCTCGTTGACCAGGCGATCGAGCCGCGAACGCGTCTTGCGATCGTCCCCGGAGCCGATCAGCCGTGAGACCGCGGTGCCGGTCATCCATGTCCCGTGCGGCATCATCTCCATGATCCTGGCCTCGACCTTGCGCGCTTTCATCCCCTGCGGGGCGTTGCTCGCGCGCACGGTCGATTTGCGTGATCGCGCAATCCGCGATCCTGCTTTTTGGGGAATGACGTCCATGAAGCCTCCGGACAAGCGTAGAGTCGGCCACCCGGTTGAGGGTTGGCCGGGATGCCCTACGTCACTTCTTTTTCGGCTTTGCCTTGTCCGCCGGCAGTGAGACCGCGATCCTGTCCTTCAAGTCGGTGCAGGTCTTGCGGGCCTCGGCCACCACGAGCGAGCAGCTTTCGATGTGCTCGAACACCCGTTTGGCTTCCTCGCGGTAACGCGCTGCGACCTGCTTGAGCTCTTCGGTCACCACGAGTGCATCGCGGGTCATCGCTTCGCACTCCTTGACGCGATCGAGCAGCTCGGTGCCCATCGACTCGATCTCCTTTGCCGTCGCCTCGTATTCGCGCACGACAGCCTCAGCCGACAGCTTGCCGATCTCGGTGGCACCCTCGCGATGCTCGACATAGTCCGGCATCGCAAGAGTCGGCGCGCCTATGATTGGCGGATCGAGGCGCGTGGTACGCGTCTCCTGCACCGGCGGCCTGTGTCGAAGCTCCGCCTGGATTTCCCGCTCCATGTCGGTGACGGGCCGTTCTGTCGTTGACACCATTTCCTATTATTCCTTTTTCTTGCAATTGATCGCGCTGGGCGTGCATGGAACCTCGGTTCCCTTGCAGCCGCGTGCAAGGCAATTTGCCGGTTAAGCTTGCCGGTTTAGCTTAATGCTGGCGTTTCAGGTTAATTCTGGAACCGCCAGGCGACGGCGGCGTCGCAGAACGGTATTCACATGCAGCTAAAGCAGTTCGCGATTGCAGCCTCCGTTGCTGATCACGCCTCCCCGATCGCCGCCTCCACAAATCCCCGCGGGTCGTCGAAGAACTCCCGCAGCGCCTTACTCAAGCAGCATCGGCGGGTCTCACACGACGGGTGATTTCAGCGCCCTTGTCCCGCTCGACCACGCCGATGTCGTACTGAGCCTGCAAATCCAGCCAGAACTGCGCACTATTACCGAAATAGCGGCCGAGCCTGACTGCGGTATCAGCCGTGATGGCACGACGGCCGTTGAGGATATCGGTGATCCGCCCTGATGGCACGCCAAGGTCCAAGGCCAAGCGATTGGCACTCAGTTTGCGGGCTGCCAATTCGCGCTTCAGCAAGCGGCCGGGATGTACAACAGGCGCCATGTGCTCAACCTCGGTGATAGTCGACAACTTCGACGTCGTATGCGTCGCCCTTGCGAAACTCGAAACAGATGCGCCAGCGCTCGTTCACAGTCATCGCCCATTGATCCTTTCGATCGCCCTTGAGCTTGTGGAGACCAACGCTCCTCAAGGGGCTCAGATCGCTTAACGACTTCGCCGCGTTCAACGCCAGCAACAGATCGATGGCCGCCTCGAAATCCAGCCCACGAAACTGGTTCGGTCGCTCGCCGTCCCAGACCTTGCGGGCCGCAGCATTCCGCCACGACCTGATCATGGCAGAAACATACTACGCAAATCGGTGAACTTCAACGAATGGAGCTGCATCATTCGTTAATCGCCGCCTCCACAAATCCCCGCGGGTCGTCGAAGAACTCCCGCAGCGTCTTGTAGTGATCGGTCGACTCGACCGTCGTCGGGTCGAGGCCATATTTCGTCAGCCGCAGCAGCGTGGCGTTGGGATAGGCCATCAGCATCGGGGAGTGCGTAGCCATGATGACCTGGCAGCGACCGGACTTGTCCATCATCTGAAGCAGCTTCAGAAATTCGATCTGCCGCGAGGGCGACAGCGCGGATTCTGGTTCGTCGAAGATGAAGATACCCTGGCGCTGGCAGCGCTCCTCGAAGAAGCGCAGGAAGCCCTCGCCGTGCGAAAGCGAAAGAAAGTCGGCAAATTGGCTGCCTACAGCATCGAGATAACGTGCGACGGAGAAGAAGCTTTCGGCACGAAAGAACCAGCCGTTCGTGATCTTTGGTAGCCAGCTCGCGCGCAGGGCCTCGGACAATTCATCTCCCGAAGCCTCGATGGCATCCGAATGATCGACGGCCTTGTAACCTTTGCCGCCGCCCGCACTGTCAAAGCCAGCGAGCGCGGCGATACCCTCCAGCAAGGTCGATTTTCCGGCGCCGTTCTCGCCGACGATGATCGTGATCGCGTGCTCGAAGTTGAGTTCGAAATCGTCAGCCAGAAACGGCAGGCAAAACGGATAGGCCTCGCGGCCAGGCACACGTGCCGGATCGAGCCAGAGCCGTTTCAGATACGGCGCCGGAAGGTTGATATCGCGATTGCGCCTCGCCATGCGCCCTGCCCCAAGAGATTTCAATCATTCATGGCATAATCAAAAGAACATAACAAGAACCTTCTGGCGAAGGATAATTCAAATTCTTTCAATAGCTCACATCAGGTGATTTGCCCGTCGCGCCAACTGACGCAAAACCTGTCAACCCGCATCCGCAAAAATAATTCGCTTTATCCGAAACGCAAATCGTGCTTATGGTACGCCGTCCCGCTTCCATCAGGAGGGGCGTATCGCGATCGTCACGGACGTAGGATGCGGGATGCGATGGACGCATTTGTTTTGCCAGACGAGCAAAGCGAGTGCGGATGGCAAAGCCGTGTGGTCCTGATCCCCCGACGCTGGGATCAAGCGTGCAAGTGATGATTTGCACGCGACGGTGGCTACAAAGCCCGGTACACCGGGGAGAGCGCGGGATAAGCCATAGAACCATTGCGCAGGGAATGCCGGACTGTTCGGCCTACCTGTGGCGACTACTCGTGTGCTTTCTACCTTTGCACACGAGGCTGCGGGTGCGGTCGTAGCACCCGGCATTCCCTGCGCCCTTCCTTTCGAGGGCGATGCTAAAGCAAAGCTCGGGCAGACCGTGCCGCGAGAATGCTGTCGCACATCCCTTCCCTCCTAGCCATGCATTGGCTCGCCTCCCGCTTTCCGATTGACCGGCGTGACCTCATGAAACGGCTGCGCTAGCCTGCCCCTCACAAGAACAAGAGGAAACGCAGAAGTGTACGACTACATCATCGTCGGTGGCGGCTCGGCGGGCTCCGTGCTGGCCCATCGTCTCTCCGCCAAAAGCGCCAACAAGATCCTGCTCTGCGAAGCCGGACAGGACACCCCGCCCGGCAACGAGCCGAAGGAGATATTGGACAGCTATTCGGGCACGGCCTATTTCGATCCGCGCTTCCATTGGACCGAGCTCAAGGTGACGACCCAGATCGTCAGCCACAACAATCCGGAAGTGCGCCCGCCGCTCCGCAAATACGAGCAGGCGCGCGTCCTCGGCGGCGGCTCCTCCATCAACGGGCAACTCGCCAATCGCGGTGCTCCAACCGATTATGCCGACTGGGAAGCGCGTGGCGCTGCAGGCTGGGGCTGGAACGACGTGCTGCCTTTTTTCAGGAAAGTCGAGCACGACCTCGATTGCGACGGCCCCTATCACGGCAAGGACGGCCGCATCCCGGTTCGCCGCATCCCGAGAGAGCACTGGACCGGGCATTCGCTCGCCGTCGGAAAGGCCTGCGAGCTCGCCGGGATGTCGTTCCTGCCGGACCAGAATGGCGAATTCGCTGACGGTTATTTTGCGATCACGCATTCGAACCAGGACGAGCACCGCGTCTCCGCCGCGATGGGCTATCTCGATCGCGACGTACGCAAACGTGCAAACCTGACGATCTCGACCCACACACAGGTCAAGGAATTCCTGTTCGAAGGCACGCGCTGCGTCGGCGTGAAGGCGCTCGTCAATGGCCAGGTGCAGGAATTCCGCGGCCGCGAGATCATTCTCTCCTGCGGCGCGATCCATTCACCGGCGCATCTGCTCCGCGCCGGCATCGGCCCGGTCGGCCAGCTCAGGGACATGGGCATCCCCGTGCTGATGGCGCTCGAAGGCGTCGGCCAGCGGCTGATGGACCATCCCTCGATCTCGCTGTCGTCCTTCGTGCGCCGCGGCGCGCGCATGAACGAGCACACGCGGCGCCATATCCAGATGGGCATGCGTTATTCCTCCGGCATGCCCGGCACACCAAAGGGCGACATGTTCGTCGCCGCGCTGACCAAGTCGGCCTGGCATGCCGTCGGCGCGCAGATCGGCTCGCTCCTGCTCTTCGTCAACAAGACCTATTCGGAGACGGGACAGGTGAAACTCGCCTCCCGCGATCCCGCGGCCGAGCCGATCGTCGAGTTCAACCTGCTGTCCGACCGCCGCGATCTCGATCGCTTGATGAGCGGCTTCCGCAAGATGGCTGGCTTGCAGATGAGCGCGCCGGTCCGCGCGGTCACCGACAAGCCCTTCCCTGCCTCCTATACCGACCGTGTGCGCAAGATCGGCGTGGTGAATACGAAGAACAAGATCCTGACCTCGGTCGCCGCCGCGATGATGGATGGCCCCGCCGCGCTGCGCCACTTCATGATCGATAATTTCGTGGTCGAAGGCTTCACCTTCGATCAGGTGATGAAGGACGACGAGGCGCTGGAAGCCTTCGTGCGCAAGGCGACGATCGGCGTCTGGCACGCCTCCTGTACCTGCCGCATGGGCCGCGCCGAGGACCCGATGTCGGTCGTCGATACTCAGGGTCGCGTCAAGGGATTGCAGGGCCTGCGCGTCGTCGACGCCTCGATCTTCCCCGTCGTGCCCTGCGCCAACACCAATTTCCCGACGCTGATGTCCGCGGAGAAGATCGCGGATGCGATGATGCGGTGAGCCTGTGCCCGTTTTCGATGTCTTCATCGGCGAGCTGTGTTCCTTCTCCCCTTGTGGGAGAAGGTGGCGCGAAGCGCCGGATGAGGGGTTCTCTCCTCGAATGCCCAAAAGCAGTTGGACTCGCGGAGCCAACCCCTCACCCGGATCGCATTCCGCTCCGCTGCATGCGATCCGACCTCTCCCACAAGGGGAGAGGTGCAGAGAGATTGCCCGCTGCCTACGCCGCGTATCCCGGCGCGAGCTTGAACGCGCCGTTCTTGAACGAGTTGGCTTCCACCATGACGACCTCGTCATCGGGATAGCCGTTATGCTGCTCGGGCGTGAAGGCAATGTCGCCGTAGATGCCGGGATAGCCCTTCAGCTTGTCGAGGTAATCGACGATCTGCTTCGGCTCGGTGCCGACACTCTTCATCGCCTGCGCGATCATCTGCGGCGTGTCATAGCCGACCGCGACCCACCACAAGAGCGTATCGTTGACCTCGATCTTGTTGCTCTTCAGACGGTCGACAAAGGCTGCCGCGCGATCGTTCAGCTTGTTATCCGCGGAGAAGCAGACCGGCTTGAAATTGTTCGGATAGACCTTGGCCCAGTATTCCGGCTTTTCCAGCAAGGCCGAGGTCTGGCCCGAGCCGAGCGTGGTCTGGCCGACAATCGGCACATCCCATGCCATCTGCCCGCGCGTATTGATGATGCGCGACAGGAAGCCGGGATTGACGCTCCAGGGCATGATCGCCTCCGCACCGGCGTTGCGCATGCGCAGGATTTCGGGCGTCAGATCCGGATTGGCCGCATCGACGTTGCCCTGATAGACGACTTCGGCGCCCTTCTCCTTGAGCATCGGCACATAGGCCGTGACCGAAGCGGTGCCATAACCAGTGGTATCGCTGATCACGGCGACCTTCTTTTTCTTGAGCACCTCCACGACATAGCGATTGGCCGCGGCGCCGATCTGCTGGTTGGTCGGCGCGTTGCGGAAGCACATCGGATATTTCTTCGGGTCGGTCAGGCTGTCGACCCAGCAGGGATGCACCTGCGGCACGTTGGCGCGCGCGAGCAAGGGCACGACGGCGAGCGATTCACCGGAATTGACCGGGCCGAAGACCACGCTCACCTTCTCGCCATGCGCGAGCTCGGCAGCGCCGTTGACGGCCTTGGTCGGTTCGCTCTGGGTATCGCGGACGATCAGCTCGATCTGCCGACCATCGATGCCACCGGCTGCGTTGATTTCCTTGACGGCAAGCTCGGTCCCGCGATTGATCCCGACCCCGGTCGAGGACGACGGGCCGGTGAGCGCCGGAAGATAACCGATACGGATCGGATCCTTGGCGGCGATGGCGGGCTTGGCCAACGTGCTAGCAAGAGCAGCGCCGGCGGTTGCCAGCGCTTGACGGCGAGTCAGCGACATATGGATTGTCTCCCTAAGCGATCTTGTTTCACTCCTGAAATCTGCCGAAGTTTCTCCTTCGGCTATTTTTCACGCGCCGGAGTATACAAGCGGCACGAGGGCCCGCCTAGCACGCGTCTTTTAGTACTTAAGCGCGAGCATGGAGCCTGCGCGAAAAGGCGCGGCCTTGTCAGGTTGATCGACTTTCGCTTTCGCGGCATCCTTACCGCCGGGTCGCCAAGAAGCCCAACGGCTGGTGCAATGATGACATTGTCACATGCGGCAGGCCATCCCGGTTCGCGAAGGAGAAACGCCAGTGAGTGACGCACCAACCAATGGTAGCGGGACCGCGCATCCAAAGCTGTTCGAGCCGCTGAAAATTCGCGGGCTCACGTTGAAGAACCGCCTCGTCGTGCCGCCGATGGTCCATTATCGCGCCGAGGCCGGCAATACCTGCGGTGCCTTCCATCTGGTGCATCTCGGCCGCTATGCGCTCGGTGGTTTTGGTCTCGTCTTCGTCGAGGCGACGGGCGTCGAGGAAATCGGGCTCATCAACGAGCATGATCTCGGCATCTGGAGCGAGGCCCAGGTCGAAAGCTTCAAGCCGCTGATCGCGTTCATGCAGCGGCAGGGCGCGGCGATCGGCATCCAGCTTGCCCATGGCGGCCGCAAGGCCTCATCGCAAACGGCGATGCAGGGCATGGGCCCACTCACCGAGGAAAACATCAAGGCCGGCGCCAAGGTGTGGCAACCGGTCGGGCCGACCACGGAGCCCGTCGCCAAGGGCTGGTTGACACCACGGCAGCTCACGACAGCCGAATGCAGGGCGATGGTTGGCACCTGGGCGCATGCGGCGAAGAATGCGGTCAAGGCCGGTTTCGACACCATCGAAATCCATACCGCGCACGGCTATCTGCTCGCCTCGTTCCTGTCGCCGGTCTCCAACACGCGCAATGACGAATATGGCGGCGATCGCTCGGGGCGGATGCGGCTGCCGCTCGAGATCGTCGAAGCGGTGCGCAAGGAAATGCCGGCCAGCATGCCCTTGTTCGTGCGCGTCTCGTCCGTCGACGGCACAGTCGAGGGATGGAATATGGACGACACGGTCGCCTACGCGCGCGAGCTGAAGGCGCGCGGGGTCGATGTGGTCGATTGCTCCTCCGGCGGAATCGCGGGCGCGGCGACGGCGGCGCAAGTGCCGCGCGCACTCGGCTTCCAGGTCCCCTTTGCGGAGCGCGTGCGCAAGGAAGCCGATGTCACCACCATGGCGGTCGGCATCATTCTGGAGGCAGAGCAAGCCGAAGCCATTTTGCAGAGCGGCCAGGCCGATCTGATCGCGATCGGTCGGCAGTCGCAATACAATCCCAACATCGCCCATCATTGGGCGCATGAGCTCGGCATCAACCGCCGCTTCGAGGATTGGTCGCCGGAATTTGGTTGGTGGCTGGAGAAGCGTATCAGAACGATGGAGGGTTTTGCGACGCCGACCGGCGGCGTCATCCGCCGCTCGTGAAGGCCGCTTAGGATTGAAGCGCTTCGACCACCAACTCCATGGTCATCAACACGGGATTGTCGCCGCGGATCAGGAGCCCCTGCCCGATGCCGCCCGTGTAATCGATCAACGCGACGTCGAGCATCGCCTTCAGAGCGCCGTCGGCGCTCGGCGCAATGAAGCCAGAGGTGATGGCAAGCTCCGTCGCGAAGGGCTCGATGGTACGGCCATCGGCAAACCGCGCGCCGATGGTCGAGCCGACCCCGCCGTGGATTTTCGCGCGTGCGATGCCCTGCTCGCGGCAAAAGGACTCGAGGCTGTGGGCAAAATCCTGATTCGGCCGCAGCCGCAACGCAAACGCGCGGCTGGCCCCGGCACCCTTGCTCGCCGATGCCACGGGGCCGAACAGCTTGAAGTTCGTCTCGGGATCAGGTTCGGCGATAAACGTCGCTCCATCGATGCCGAACGCTTCGACCTCGAACGGCTCGGCGACAAACGTTTCGTCCGGCAGCATGTGCCCGCCGCTGATGCGGCCGTCGCTCTCGCGCCAGAGTCCGTGGCAATGGAAGAAAGGCGCGCCGTCGCGGCTGCCGAGCGTCATGGTCGCGAGCTCGAGCCGCGTGGTGCCCTGTGGGCGAAATGTATCGCTGTAGAACGCCGCGTTCTCGCCGGTCTTGGACAACGCCGGCATGACATAACCGAACGGGCCGAGCGCGCCGCGGCGCATGTTCACCGTGCCGCTGGTAAATCCCTCCGCCGCAAAGCCGCGGCGCGCGGCTTCGAGCAGCGGCAGGCCCGCTTCCAGGGTGAAGGTGAAGGCGCGCCCACGCGCCTCGACCGACTGGATGCGCTCGGCGATCGGCGTTCCGGGCTGCTTGATGCTGCGCATCAGGTGCCGGTCGGCTTCGACAGATCGAGCAATCCGCGCGCTTGCAGCTCATCGCGCACCAGCCGCTTCGGGATCTTGCCATAACCGGATTTCGGCAGTGCATCCCAGAAGAAGAACCGCTTCGGCATCTTGTAGCGCGGCACCTTTGGCGCGAGGAACGCCGCCATGTCGGCCTCGCTCACCGCTGCCGCGCCCTCGCGGGCGACGCAGACGGCGACACCGACCTCGCCCCAGACCGGGTCGGGCACACCGAGCACGGCAACCTCGCCGACCGCGGGATGGGTCAGTATCTTCTCCTCGACCTCGCGCGGATAGATGTTCGAGCCGCCGGAGATGTACATGTCGGAGGCGCGGCCGGTGATGTAGACAAAACCCTCCTCGTCCATATGGCCGAGATCGCCGGTCCGGAACCAGCCGTCGCGAAACGCCTTTGCATTGGCTTCGGGGTTATCGTAGTAGCCGGCGAACACCGCCGGCCCGATCACGCAGATCTCCCCGGTCTCGAACGGCTTCAGCTCGCGGCCGTTGTCATCCTGGATCGAGACCTGCATGCCTGTGCGCTCGAAACCGCAGGTACCGATCCGCGCCTGCGGCCCGTCCTCCTCCTCATGTAATGCGGCCGGAAACACCGTGATGTTGCCGGTGACTTCGCCGAGGCCAAAATACTGTACGATCACCTTGCCGAGCTTCTTCAGCGCAAACTTCTGATCCTCGCGATACATCGGCGCGCCGGCATAGATGACGTGACGCAGCGAGGAATGATCGAACTGGTCGACGGCCGGATGCTCGACCATCATCTTCAAAATGGTCGGCACGGTAAAGAGATTGCTGACGCGATGCTTTGCGATCAGCCGATAGGCCTCCGCAATATCGAAACGCTCGGTCGGCAGCAGAATGGTTGCGACCCCGCGCGCGGCCTGCATCAACTGGTGGACGCCGGCACCATGCGACAGCGGGGCGACCACGAGGGACGCGTCCTGTTCCGTAGTGCCGGGCGTCAGATCCGCAAGATGATTGGTCACAACAAAGGCCATCTGGCCGTGGGTCAAGACCGCGGCCTTGGAGCGGCCGGTGGTGCCGGAGGTAAAGAAGAACCAGCAGGGATCGTCATACTCCACCGCAACGTTGGCGGCCGACGCGCCGGCATGCTTGGCCATCGCCTCGCGTACCGAAGTCTCGCCGAACGCGCCTGTCTCGCCGATGCGCCAAATGAACTGAGCATCGGTGACGGTTTTGGCATGGTCAGGAAAATCGCCGTGGCAGAGAAACCCCTTCGCACCGGACGCCGTTCCGAGATACGCAACTTCGTCCGGCATCAGTCGGAAATTGGTCGGTACCCAGACTGCGCCGAGCCGGAAGGCGGCGAACATCGAGAAGAACATCTCCTCGCAATTCTTGGAATGGACGAGGATGCGGTCGCCCTTTCCAATCCCGCGCGCGGCAAGCGCCGCTGCCAGCGCCGAGACATGAGCGTCGATCTCGCGCCAGGTCCAGCTCCGCTCGGCCCAGATGAAGCCAGCCCGGTCGCCATGCCGGCGCGCATTCTGGGTCAGCATGTGCGCCAGGTTCATCACCCGGCGCGACATCCGCGCCTGGCTGCCGAGCGGCTTCTCGGCGTTGAGCGGGGTCGCGGCCACGGTTAGCGGCGCCCCATGAACGTGCCGGCTCCGATCAGCACGAGACCGATCACGCCTGCGACGATGCCGTGCTTGGTGTGCACATGCGCCACACCTGCTTCATGCCCCGGAAAGAAGCCGGGCAACTGGTCCGCGGGAACCAGGAAGTAGACGGCAGCGGCGACGAGCAGGACGACGCCGAGCAGGGTCAGCACGAGCTTCATGGGGCTTCCTCGTTGGTGGGCGTTTGGGACGCCCGATCTGGAGCGGTTGGTTGCGCCTGTTTATCGCCTTCGGCCGAGGCCCTGCAAGGCCCGCGTCGCAACCAGCCCGTTCCGCAAGCGTGAACGCATCGGCCGCCACAGCCAGACGCCTTCGAAAAGCCATCGCCGTTGGTGCAGGCCAATCGAAATGAGGTTCGATCGAAACGACGACGACAATAAAAATATAATCGCGGCGCTCGCGAACTTTCCGTCCTATACGTTACGATCATCAACCGAGGACTCACATGATCACACGCCGCAGCCTGATCCTGACGAGCCTGCTCATCGCGACCGACGCTCCGCTCTCGCGCGCCGAGCCCGCCACGTCGGACGATCCCGTCGCGATCCTGACTGCGATCTACACCCGCGCGGCCAAAGGCAAGGGTGATGGCGGCGGCGGATTTGTGATCGAGAACAAGACAGCGAAGGCCAAATACCTGTCGAAATCGCTCGTTGCACTCTGGGCAAAGGCGGACGCACACACGCCGAAGGGCGATGTTGGGCCGGTTGATTTCGATCCCGTCACGAACTCGCAGGACCCCGACGTGAAGTCGTTCAAGCTCGACACCGAGAAGTTCGACGCCGGCAAGGCACTGATCGCCGTGACACTCGAACAACATCACGGCAAGCGACCGAAGCCCGCTGATGCTATCATCCGCTACGAATTTGTGCGCGAACCGGTTGGGTGGAAGATCGACGACATCCAGGGCTCGAGTGATGGCGAAGCATGGTCGATACGCGCCATGCTCAATGATTCCCTGAAGAATTGAGGATTGGGATGGGCGATATCGTCAATAACAAAGCAGATCAGCGCTTCGAGCTCGTGGTCGACGGCCATCTTGCCGCGGCCTTCTACAAGGCCGACGGCAATGTGATTACCTTCATCCATACCGAGGTGCCACCGGAACTCGGCGGCCGTGGCATCGGCTCGAAACTGGTGCAAGGCGCCCTTGACCAGGTCCGCGCGAGCGGAATGAAGGTGATCGCCGATTGCCCGTTCGTCAAAGCCTGGATCGGCAAGCATCCGGAATACAAGGATCTGCTGAACAGCTAGACTCTCTTCGTTGCGGGCGATACGAAGCAATCCAGAATCTTGCCGCGGATGCAGCCTGGATTGCTTCGTCGCTTCGCTCCTCGCAATGACGAAAGAGGGTTACCGCTTCACTGCAAGGTTCTGCAACGCCACGCGCGCGATCGGCAGATCGGGGCGCAGCTCGAGCGCCTTCCGATTTGCATCCATGAGTTCACGGGCTTAGATGAGAGTCAGAACTCTAAGGGAAGTACGATCATGGCCGGCGTCCGCGACAACAAAACGCTGCACCGTTTCGAGCTCGACGTCGGCGGCCAGACCGCTTTTGCCAATTATCGGGAAACGCCACAGGCCGTGATCATCACCCACACCGAGCCGCCGCGCGCACTGCGCGGCCAGGGCATTGCCTCGGAGCTGGTGAAGGGTGCGTTGGAGATGATCCGCGCCGACGGTCACAAGGTGATCGCCGGCTGCGGCTTCGTGGTCGACTATCTGGACAAGCATCCCGAATACCCCGACCTGGTGGCGTAGGCGTCAGACAATCCGGATCGACATATCCGGCAAGCCATCGAGCTTGCAAGCAGCACATCGCCCTTGACCACGGGGGCCGACATTTTCATGGCGTATTCCCTTCGTTGTTCTTGATTGGCGCAAAAAAGCCCGTGTCCGAAGACACGGGCCTTTAGCGCTGCAGTCTTTAAAAATCTACTTGCTCAGTGCTTGATTTCCGGCGGCAGCTTGCCGCCATTGGCCGCGAGCTTGGCCATCACCTGCTTGTGCAGCCAGACATTCATGCTGGCCGAATCGTTGGTGTCGCCGGTGTAACCCAGCTCCTTGGCGAGTTCCTTGCGCGCGGCGAGACTCGAATCGATGTCGAGCGCCTTCATCAGGTCGACGATCGAGGTTCGCCATTCCAGCTTCTCGTGCTTGGCAGCGACGGCCTTGTCCACGATCGCCGCGACATCGACGCTTTGCGCCGGCGCCGCCGAGGGCGCGGCCGAAGCGGTCCCGGCCCCAGCTCCGCCGCCCGCAGGCGCGGCAGCATCACCGGCCGGCGTCGCCGCAGCCGAGTGGCCAAAGATGGCGCCCATGATTTTTCCGAAAATGCTCATCGATTGCTCCCCAAATGGACCTCGAATTGTAACGGCTTTGAACGGCCTTTGTGCCCGGCAGTACCGGATCGGATCGCAACTTTCAGCTTAACCGTGGCGGTTAGGCTTGCCAATGCAACCTCCAATCACCGATGTGAAGCTTAGCCGAGGCGAAATGACGGCGGAATGACGCATAAGCGCTTGCGCTGCGGCATTTATTTTCACCCAGGCGTGAGGGACGGCGGAACGAATTTAGAGTATGCTGATCGTTCAGCTCGCGACATGGCCAGAAAGATAA
>Ga0157369_10005973_pt1 | contig 14139 bp, 10 predicted proteins | sample C25metaG_FD_113461 | JGI IMG/M metagenome (GOLD analysis project Ga0157369, IMG submission 113461) | Corn rhizosphere microbial communities from Kellogg Biological Station, Michigan, USA - C2-5 metaG | ecosystem: Host-associated > Plants > Roots > Rhizosphere > Soil | place: USA: Michigan...
AGGCCGCGACAATGCGGCCTAAAGCCTTCCGCGACTCGCCGCGCCCCGAGAGGAACAGCCGCTCTATCTCCTGTGCGGGGAGCGGCCGGCTGAACAGGTATCCCTGCATCTCGGTGCAGCCTTCGGATGTAATCCTGTCGAGCTGTTCCCTGGTTTCGACGCCTTCGGCAGTGGCGGTCATGCCCATTCCGTTCGCGAGCGCCGCGACCGCGCGCACGATATTGAGCGAGCCGGCGTTTTCCGTGATGTCCTTGACGAACGATCGGTCGATCTTGATCTTGTCGAATGGAAAACACTGAAGATAGGTGAGCGAGGAATAGCCGGTGCCGAAATCATCCATGGCGATCCGAATACCAAGCGCTCGCAACTGGTGAAGAACCGCAAGTGTCGTTTCCCTGTTCTGCAGCAGAACTGTCTCGGTAATCTCGATCTCCAGCCGGGTTGGGTGCAGGCCAGAGGCGGCGAGTGCGCCAACGATGACCTGCATCAGGCCGGGGCCGCGGAATTGAGCCGCCGAAATATTGACGGCGACGTGGAGATCTCCTGGCCATTGGGCTGCCGTGGCACAGGCATGCCTGATGACCCACTCCCCCATCGGCACGATAAAGCCGATCTCTTCGGCCAACGGAATGAATGCGGCCGGAGCGATCAGTCCTTTTTCTGGATGATTCCAGCGAATCAGGGCCTCGAATCCGCTGATTTCGTTGCTGGCGAGGTTTACCACCGGCTGGTAGTAGAGTTCGAACTCGCCGGCAGGCAGCGCCTTGCGCAAATCCCGTTCCATGATGCGACGGGTCTGCATTTGCAGGTCCATCGCGGGTTCGAAGAAGCGGAATGTGCCGCGCCCATCGCCTTTGGCGCGGTACAGCGCGAGGTCCGCATTCCGCAGCAGCTTGTCGGGTCGCAACCCGTCGCCCGGACCGACCGCAATGCCGATGCTGGCGCCGATGACGGCCTGATGGCCGTCGATGTCAAAGGGCTCGCTGATCAGCCCGATGATGCGTTGCGCCAGAGCGGTCGCATCGGCGGGGTCTGCGATCGGGGCCTGCACGATGACGAATTCATCCCCGCCCATCCGTGCGATGGTGTCGGTCTCGCGGACTATCCCGCGCAAGCGGTCGGCGACGATTTTCAGGAGCTTGTCGCCGGCGGGGTGGCCAAACGTATCGTTCACAGCCTTGAACTGATCGAGATCAAGGTGGTGAACCGCAACCATTTGCTCGCGATGAATCCGGCTGCCTAACGCCCGTTCGAGCCGCTCGTTCAGCAACACGCGATTGGCGAGATCGGTAAGCGAGTCGTGATGGGCCATATATTCGATCTTGACCTCGGATCGCCGCTGCTCGGTGATGTCTTCATGCGTGGCAACCCAGCCGCCATCGGGCATCGGCCGGTGACGAATCTTGAAAGTGTGCCCGTTGCGCAGCTCGACAATGCTATCCGTCGGCTCGGCGGATATCGCGACCTTGGTGCGCCAGTGCAGGTATTCCTCCCTCGACATCGCCGGAAAGCTTCCCACTTCGAAACGCAAGTCGACAATTTCGGTCAGCGGGGTGCCGGGTCCAATGCGGTCGCGCGGCAAATCGTACATGTCGACGTAGCGTTCGTTGCACACGATCAGTCGATGGGCGGCGTCGAAAAAGCACAGTCCCTGCGACATGTTGTTGATCGCGGTATCGAATTGCAGGTTGCGGACACGCAGGCTCTCTTCCTGTTCCCTGCCAAGCTCGTACTGCGCTTTCAGGCGAGCGTTGATTTCCTCACGCGCGGTGATGTCCTCGTGGGTGGCCATGCCGCCGCCGTCCGGCATCGGATAAACCGTAAAGGAAATGATCCGGCCATCGGTGAATTGAAGCACGGTCGTGCCTGCAACGACGGCGTTTCCAGCGCGTTTCTGGCTGTACTCGGAGGGTTTTGAAAGCACCTTAAATCCCAAATTCAAGCGGTGCTGGATCAGTTCGCTAACGGGAGTCCCGGGCTTTACCCGCCCGGCGGAGAGCCCATAGATTTCCGCGTACCGCTTGTTGCAGAACACGACCTTGCCCTTGCTGTCGAAGATGATCAGTCCCAGCGACAGATTGTGGATAGCCTGTCCGAGCAGCGAGGGCGAAGCCGGCTCCGGACTGATGGTACGCTCTGCAGAATCGACCATTTGGCGTCCCTCTACCGCCATGTTGCGGCGCTCCGATAATAGATAATAGGGAGCGTCCGATTAGAGGACCAAGCTGGTGAAAGGCATCTTTGAGATGCCCGTGTTTCGGCAGGTTCCGTGGAGTTCGCTTAACAAGGAGTTAATATCTTTGGCTTTCGGGACCGGCTGGTTGGCAATAGCGGGCGCGAGAAAGCTCGTCGCCGCCAAGCGCGAAGCGCGTCTCAACGCGTCGTCGGGCCCGCTAACCGTGCCCTCACTGCTGGGAGTTTAACGATTTTCGCCGTCATCCCCGCGTAACGGCGAAGCCGTTACGCGGGGATGACGGCGGTAGGTGTGGCGGGTGCTCTACCCCCCATCGACCAAAATCACCCTGATATCGTTGACGTTGGTCAGTGTCGGACCGCTCAGCAAGAGATCGCCGGTCGCGGCGAAGAAGGCCGTGGCGTCGTTGTTGTCGAGGTAGGCTGTTGCGTCGAGGCCAAGCGATTTCATCCTGGCAAAAGTGCTTTGATCGATCATGGCGCCTGCCGGATCGGCCGCGCTGCCCGCGCCGCCGTCCGCGCCGTCGGTATCTGCCGCCAGCGCCGAAATACCCGAGGTGCTCTTGAGCAGGCCGGCCAGCGCCAGCGCATATTCCTGGTTGGGGCCGCCGCGCCCGTTGCCGCGCACGGTCACGGTGAGTTCGCCGCCCGACAGGATCGCCACCCGCTTTCCCTTCGCGCGCGCCTGTAGCGCCAGTTGCGCATGGTCGGCAGCGACGCTGCGGGCCTCGCCTTCGAGGTCGGCGCCGAGATCGGCGATTTCGTATCCGGCGTCGCTTGCCACTTTGATCGCGGCATCGAGCGATGCCTTCGGCCGCGCGATCAGCTCGAATCGCGCGCGTGCGAAAGCGGAATCGCCGGGCTTGCAGCTCTCGTTATTGTCGTCGTCGAGCGCGCGGCGGATGGCGTCGTCGACCTTAAGGCCGTATTTGGCAACGATGGCGCGCGCGTCGGCCAGCGTCGTCGGATCCGGCACCGTCGGTCCCGATGCGATCGCGGACGGATCGTCGCGCGGAACGTCCGATATCGCCAGTGTCACGATTTCGGCCGGCTTCCCGGCGCGTGCGAGCCGGCCGCCCTTGATCCGCGACAAATGCTTGCGAACGGTATTGACCTCGCCGATCGGCGCGCCCGAGCGCAACAGCGCCCGGGTCACCTGTTGTTTCTGCGCGAACGACACGCCCTCAGCCGGCGCGATCCAGTTCGCGGAGCCGCCGCCCGACAACAGCACCAGCAGGAGATCGTCGGCGGTCGCGCCCTCGGCCAGCCGCAGGCTTTCCTCCGCGCCTTTGAGACCAGCGTCGTCGGGCACGGGATGGCCGGCTTCGATCACCTTGATGCGCCGTGTCGGCACGCCATGGCCATGGCGGGTGGTCGCGATCCCCGACAGGCGGGCCGGGTCCAGTTCCAGCGCATCGAGATAATGCCGCTCGGCCGCCGCGGCCATCGCTGCCGCGGCCTTGCCGGCGGCTAGGCAGATCACCCGGCCTTTCGGCACCAGGCGCAAATGCGCGGGCAGCACGACATCGGGATGCGCGGCGGCGACGGCGGCATCGAAGATCGCGCGCAGGAGAGGACGTTTGTCGGTCATTGCGTCACAGAATTGGCTTCACCGGATTTCAGAGGGGACACATGTGCCGCCGGTTATCCATCCGATTGCTGCAAAAGAAAACCCCCGCAGCGATGCTGCGGGGGTTGCGTGAGCACGCAAGGGCCGCTCAAAGCGACGGCGAGGCGTCAGCCCCCGACGTCGCCGCTGATGATGTCGCCGAACAGCTCCCACTTCTCGCCCTTGAACTTCATCAGCTGAAGCTGGCTGATCGGGGCGAAATCGGTCGGTGAGGTGTTGATCTTGATGCCGGGCAGCAGGACCTCGGTGCGGAAATCCCTCAGGCTGGCGGCCTGCTTCATGACGTTCTCGCGGGTGAGGTTGTCGCCGCATTTCTTGAGCACCTCGACGAGGGTCTGGGCGACGCCGTAGCCGACCACCACCGAGCCGTCGAGCTTGTTGCCCTCCGGAAAGTCCTTGGCAAGAAAGTCGAGGAACTGCTTCATCCCGGGGTCATTGTCCCACTGCGGATCGGAAACGTCCTTCAGGTACGCCGCGGAAATAATACCTTGCGAATTCTCATAGCCGGCCGGCTTGATCACGCTGCCGACCGACGCCGAGACGTTGTTGAGAAGATGGAGCGGCTTCCATCCGATCTCGGCCATCTTCTTGATCGCCTGCGCCGCGAATTTCGGCGTCGTGACATTGAAGAACACGTCCGCGTCGGTCGATTTGAACTTGACGATGTGGTTGTCGATGGTGGGTTCGGTGGTCTCGAAGCTTTCCTCGATGATGATCATCGAGGCGGCCTTGGCGCCGAGGCCGTCCCTCAGGCCCTTGACGTAATCTTTTCCATAGTCGTCGTTCTGATAGAGGATCGCGATCTTGGCGTTGGGTTTTTCCTTGAGCAGATACTTCGCATAAATTCGAGCCTCGCTCTGATAGTTGGGCTGCCAGCCCATGGTCCAGGGAAAGTCCTTGGGATCGTTCCATTTGGTGGCACCGGTGGCCACGAACAGCTGCGGCACCTTCTTCGCATTCATGTATTTTTGAATCGCCGAATTCGGCGGCGTGCCGAGCGAATTGAAGATGAACAGCACCTCGTCGCTCTCCACCAGCTTGCGCGCCTGCTCGACCGTCTTCGGCGGGCTGTAACCGTCGTCATAGCTGATGAAATTGATCTTACGGCCATTGATGCCGCCGGCATCGTTGATCTTCTTGAAGTAAGCGGCTTCGGTCTTGCCGATCACGCCGTAGGCGGAGGCAGGGCCGCTATAGGGCATGATGTTGCCGATCTTGATTTCGGTATCGGTGGCACCGGTGTCGTATTTTTTTTGAGCGAGCGCGCCGCTGCTCGACGCCGCGAGGATAACGAATGCGGCCGATGCAATCGCGAGTCTGCTGGTGGCAACAGGCATTCCGGATCTCCCATTTTTATGGTGTTTGTGGATGCGTCATGTTGTTTTGGTGATTGAAAAATTCTGATGGCGCGGGGGAATTGAATACCATTTGGCGCTGGCCATCAAGAAAAAGCCCCTGCGACAAGGCCGCAGGGGCTGCTCCTTTAGTAGTCATTCGGCAGCAGCCGGTCGAGCCGGCGGCGCGTCAGCCGCCGACGTCGCCGCTGATGATCTCGCCGAACAGATCCCACTTATCGCCGTTGAACTTCATCAACTGAAGCTGCGAGATCGGGGCGAAGTTGGTGGCGCTGGTATTGACCTTGATGCCCGGCACCAGCCCGCCCAGCTCAAGTCCCTTGATGCTGGCGGCCTGCTTCATGATGTTCTCGCGCGTGAGATTGTCGCCGCAGGCCTTCAGCACGTGCACCAGACCTTGTGCGACGGTGTAGGCGTACATCACCGACGCATCGGCGCGATTAGCCTCGGGATAGTACTTGTCGAGGAATTCGTTCCACGCCTTCATTCCCGCATCGTTCTTCCATTGCGGATCCGTGGGGTCCTTGAGGTAGGTCGATGAGATGATGCCCTGGGCGTTTTGCGGACCAGCGGGCTGGATCACGCTGCCGATCGAGGCGCTGACGTTGTTAAGCAAGTGAAGCTGCTTCCACTCGATTTCCGCAATTTTCTTGATCGCCTGCGCGGCAAACTTCGGCGTGGTAACGTTGAAGAACACATCGGCGCCGGTCGATTTCAGCTTGACGATATGCGAGTCGATCGTGGGCTCGGTGGTTTCGTAGCTTTCCTCGGCGACGATCATCGAGGCTGCCTTGGCGCCGAGACCATCCTTCAGGCCCTTGACGTAGTCTTTGCCGTAATCGTCGTTCTGATAGAGTATGGCGATCTTGGCGTTGGGCTTTTCCTTGAGGATGTACTTCGCGTAGATGCGGGATTCGCTCTGATAGTTGGGCTGCCAGCCCATGGTCCAGGGAAAGTCCTTCGGATCGTTCCACTTGGTGGCGCCGGTGGCGACGAACAGCTGCGGCACCTTCTTCGAGTTCATGTATTTCTGGATCGCCGAGTTCGGCGGGGTGCCCAGCGGATTGAAAACGATGAGCACCTCGTCGCTCTCCACCAGCTTGCGCGCCTGCTCGACTGTTTTCGGCGGGCTGTAGCCGTCGTCATAGCTGATGAAATTGATCTTGCGGCCGTTGATGCCGCCCTCGGCATTGACCTTGTTGAAGTAGGCCTGTTCGGTCTTGCCGATCACGCCGTAAGCGGAAGCCGGACCGCTATAGGGCATGATGTTGCCAATCTTGATTTCGGTGTCGGTGGCGCCGGTATCGTATTTTTTTTGCGCCAGCGCGCCGCTGCTGGTTGCGGCAAGCACTGCGAGGGCAGCCGAAAAGGCCCCCAATCGCAACGGGTTAGCAGGCATTTTGATCTCCCTGTTCTGGTTGAACGCGTCAATTTTCTTGATCAGAAGCGCTTTTTGGCTCCTGTCCGCATTGAATACCTTCTACGACTGCCCATCAAGAAAAAGCCCCTGCGAAAGAGTCGCAGGGGCTGCTGCATCGGTCGTCAGCGGGCCCGACCGGCCGGTCGGCCCGGCGTCAGCCACCCACCTCGGCGCTGATGATATCGCCGAACAGATGCCAGGTTTCGCCCTGGAGCTTTTGCAGCCGCAGTTGCTCGATCGGAGCAAAGTCGGTCGCGCTTGTCGTGACCTTGATGCCCGGCAGCAAGCCGCCGAGTTCCAGGCCCTTGATGCTGGCCGCCTGCTTCATGACGTTTTCGCGTGTCAGATTGTCACCGCACTGCTTCAGCACATGCACCATGGTCTGCGCGACACTGTAGCCGTAGACCACGAACGCGTCGTTCCGGTTTGCTTCGGGATAGTATTTGTCGAGGAAAGCGTTGAAGGTCTTCATTCCTGCATCGTCCTTCCACTGCGGATCGGTCGGATCCTTGATGTAGGCCGATGAAATGATGTTCTGCGCGGCGTCGAACCCGGCGGGTTTGATCGTGGCGCCGATCGAACTCGAAACGCTATTCAGAAAGTGAAGCGGCTTCCATTCGATTTCGGCCGACTTCTTGATCGCCTGCGCCGCGAACTTCGGAATCGTAATGTTGACGAATACGTCGGCGCCGCTCGACTTCAGCCTGACGATCTCCGAATCTATGGTGGGCTGCGTGGTTTCGTAGCTTTGTTCGGCAACGATCATCGAGGCTGCCTTGGTGCCAAGACCGTCTTTCAGGCCTTTCAGGTAGTCCTTGCCGTAGTCGTCGTTCTGGTAGAGCACGGCTATCTTGGCGTTGGGCATATTCTTGAGAATGTACTTCGCGTAAATTTGCGTTTCGCTCTGGTAACTGGGCTGCCAGCCCATGGTCCACGGAAATTCCCGGGGGTCATTCCACTTGGTGGCGCCGGTGGCGACAAACAATTGCGGCACCTTCTTCGCATTCATGTATTTCTGGATCGCCGAATTCGGCGGCGTGCCCAGTGAATTGAAGATCAACAGCACCTCATCGCTTTCCACCAGCTTGCGGGCCTGCTCGACGGTCTTGGGCGGGCTGTAGCCGTCGTCGTAGGAAATGAAGTTGATCTTGCGGCCGTTGATACCGCCCTCGGCGTTGATCTTCTTGAAGTAGGCTTCCTCGGTCTTGCCGATCACGCCGTAAGAGGACGCGGGTCCGCTGTAGGGCATGATGTTGCCGATCTTGATTTCGGTATCGGTGGCGCCGACGTCGTATTTCTTTTGCGCTAGCGCGCCGCTGCTGGCTGCGGCAAGCACTGCGAGGGCAGCCGAAAAGGCCCCCAATCGCAATTGGATAGCAGGCATTTTGATCTCCCTGGATCGCGGTTGAATGTGTGTTTTTTATTGGAAGCGCTTGATGGCTCCGCCACGCATTCAATACCCTTCGAGGGTGCCCAGCAAGAAAAAGCCCCCTGCGACGAAGGTTGCAGGGGGCGATATTTAGTCGAACAGTTTCATGTCACGGACCTGTGAACCAGCGCCTTAATTGCTGAGTTCGCCGCTGATGATGTCACCGAACAGGTCCCATTTCTCGCCCTTGAACCGCATCATCTGAAGCTGTTCGATCGGGGCAAAGTCAGTGGCTGACGTGTTGATCTTGACGCCAGGCAGCAAGGTGTCGGGCGTAAAGTCTTTCAGGCTCGCCGCCTGCTTCATGACGTTTTCGCGGGTCAGGTTGTCGCCGCACATCTCGAGCACCTTCACCATGGTCTGGGCGGCACCGTAGCCGTACACGACCGAGCCATCGAGCTTGTTGCCTTCGGGGAAATACTTCTCGAGGAACGCGAAGAATTTCTTCATTCCGGGATCGTTGTCCCACTGCGAGTCGGCGCCGTCCTTGGCATAGGCGGCCGACAGAATGCCTTGCGCATTCTCAAAGCCCGCCGGCTTGATCACGCTGCCGACGGAGGCTGAGACGTTGGAGACGATATGCAGCGGCTTCCATTCGATCTCGGCGAGCTTCTTGATCGCCTGCGCCGCGAATTTCGGGGTGGTGATGCTGATGAAGACGTCGGCGCCGGTGGCTTTCAGCTTGACGATGTGGTTATCGACCGTGGGCTCCGTGGTCTCGTAGCTTTCTTCGGCAATGATCATCGACGCCTTGGCGCCGAGCCCGTCCTTCAGGCCCTTGAGGTAATCTTTGCCGAAATCGTCGTTCTGAAACATGATGGCGATCTTGGCGTCCGGCTTCTCCTTCAACAAATACTTCGCGTAAATCCGCGCTTCGCTCTGATAGCTGGGCTGCCAGCCCATGGTCCACGGAAAATCCTTCGGATCGTTCCACTTGGTGGCGCCGGTGGCGACGAACAGCTGCGGCACCTTCTTGGCGTTGAGATATTTCTGGATCGCCGAGTTCGACGGCGTGCCCAGCGAATTGAAAACCAGCAGCACCTCGTCGCTCTCCACCAGCTTGCGCGCCTGCTCGACGGCCTTCGGCGGGCTGTAGCCATCGTCATAGCTGATGAAATTGATCTTGCGGCCCTTGATGCCGCCCTCGGCGTTGATCTTCTTGAAGTAGGCCTCCTCGGTCTTGCCGATCACGCCGTAGGCGGAAGCCGGACCGCTATAGGGCATGATGTTGCCGATCTTGATTTCGGTGTCGGTGGCACCGGTGTCGTATTTCTTTTGGGCGAGTGCACTGCCGCTCAGGGCAGCGAAAGCGATGACCGCCGTCGAGAACGCGGCGATACGTTGTTTTGGTTTAGAAAGCATGATTTCTCCTCAGTTTTTTAAGTTTTGCCGATTAGTTTCTCTTGAGTTTGCCGATCAGTTGTTGCGCCACGATGGCGACTTGCCTTGCGCCGTGCGGCACAAGGAAGATGACGAGGAACAGAAGGACGCCGAATACGGCGCCGGAAAGGCCCTTTGAAATTCCCTCGGCGATGTTCGGCACGAAAATGATGAAAGCCGAACCCACGATCGATCCGGGCAACCATCCCACGCCGCCGACCACCATGCCGAGAAACAGCGAGATCGCAAGCGTGATGGTGTAACCGTCCGGTGCCACGAACTGCACGGCAATGGCCCCGAGGCCCCCGGCAACGCCGGTGATGCCGGCGCTGACGCCGAACGCCAGCGTCTTGTACAGCGCCACGTCGATGCCCATCGCGGAGGCCGCGATCTCGTTGTCGCGGATCGCCATGAAGGCGCGCCCCGATCGCGACTTCAGCAGATTGACCGAGAAAATATAGATCGCGATCGTGACCGCGAGCGTGAAATAATACAGCCACATGTCCTGCGACATCGGCAGGCCGAACGGCGCATCGGGCTTGGTCACCACCAGGCCCTGCACGCCGCCGGTCCAGTGCTCGAAATATCCGAGCTTCAAAAGCTGCGGCATCGCGGTCGCCAAGGCAAAGGTTGCCAGCGCCAGATAGACGCCGCTCAAACGCAGCGCCGGCTGGCCGAACAGAAATCCAAAACCGAAGCAGACGACGCCGGCGACCGGCAACGTCAGGGCGTAATTCATGCCGGCATGTTCCATCAGGATCGCCGAGGTGTAGGCGCCGACCGCGTAGAACGCGCTCTGACCCAGCGAGAACTGGCCGCTGCCGCCGGTCAGGATGTTCAGCGCCAGGACGGCGAGGGCGTAGATCAGCAGCATCGTCAGCTGGAAGATGATGAAATTCTTCACGAACACGGGCGCCATGATCAGCAACACCAGCATGACCATTGACGCGCCGTAGCCGAGCGTCATCGCCCTCTTGGGAACGGCCTCGACCGCAGGTGCTTCGGTGACGACTTCCTGAACTGCGCTCATGATCAAACTCGCTTCACAATGGGCCGGCCAAACAGGCCGGCGGGTTTGACGACCAATACGGTGACAATCAGCGCCAGCGCGATCGGCAGCTTCAGTTCATTGCCGACGCCGGGGATATAGGTCCCGACGAGGTTCTCGAAGATACCGACCAGGAAGCCGCCGACCACCGCACCGAGCGGGCTGGTCAGGCCGCCGAGCACGGCGGCGGCGAATCCGTAGATCAGCACACCCAACATCATGTTCGGCTCCAGAAACACCACCGGTGCGATCAGCATACCGGCGATGGCGCCGATCGCGGCCGCCATGCCCCAGCCCAGCGCGATCATCCATGACGTGTTGATGCCGACCAATCGCGCCGATTCCGGCAGAGAGGCAGCCGCGCGCATTGCGAGGCCCATTCGCGTAAACCGGAAGAAAAAGAAAAGCAGAAGGAGCAACATCAACGTGACGCCGATCATGCCGGCCTGATGGGTCGAGATCAGCTGGCTGCCGAGAAACGGTGACGATCCAAACGGCGTCGGGAATTGCTTGATGGTGAAGTCCCAGATCAAACCGGCGACGCTGTTGATGATCGCGTACAACGCAATGAAGCCAGCGACGTTGGTCAGGATCGGCGCCTTCGCCAAAGGCTTGAACAGCAGCCGCTCGATGGCGATGCCGCCGGCGAACGAAAATACCAGCGTGATCAGGAACGCCCCCCAATATGGCACGCCCCATTGCATCAGTTGCCAGCAAACAAAGGTCGAGAACATCGCCATTTCGCCTTGGGCGAAATTGAGATGATCGATCGCCTGGTAGATCATGACCACGGCGAGCGCCATGCAGGCATAGATCGCGCCGGTGGCGATGCCGGCCAGGATTTGATTGGTAAAAAGCTCCATGGCCGCGCTCCCTCAATAACCCAGATAGGATTTACGGACGTCTTCGTTGTTCGCGATTTCAGCAGCACTTCCCGACATCACGATGCGCCCGGTTTCGATCACATAGGCCTTGTCGGCAAGTTCCAGCGCCAGCTGCGCGTTCTGCTCCACCACCAGGATGGTGACCCTGTCCTCGCGATTGATCTTGCCGAGGATCTTGAACAGGTCGCGCACGATCAGCGGCGCGAGGCCGAACGACGGCTCGTCCAGCAGCATCAGTCTTGGGCGCAGCATCAGGGCGCGGGCGACCGCGAGCATCTGCTGTTCGCCGCCCGAAAGCGTGCCCGCCTGCTGGGTGTGGCGCTCTTTCAGGACCGGAAAGTGGTCGTACATACGCTCGATGTCGGAAACCACGCCGGCTTTGTCTTTTCGCGTGATCGCGCCAAGCTGAAGGTTCTCTTCCACCGTCATGGTCGTGAACGTGCCGCGGCCTTGCGGTACGTGCGCAATGCCGAGACGGACGATGTTTTCGGTCGAGCGGCCGGTGAGCGAGGCGCCGTCGAATTCGATTGCGCCGGTCGAGCGCACCATGTTGCAGATCGCGCGCAACGTGGTGGTCTTGCCGGCGCCGTTGGCGCCGAGCAGCGTGGTCACGCTTCCCTGATTGAGGGCAAACTCGAGGCCGTGAAGCGCCTGGACCTGGCCGTAATAGGCCCTGAGATCCTTGATGTTGAGCATCGCCGTCATTGGTCCTTGCTCCCCAGATAGGCTTTGATGACATCCGGGTCGGACTGCACCGCGGCCGGCGTTCCCTCGGCGAGCTTGCGGCCGAAATTCAACGCCACCACGTGGTCGGCGATCGACATCACCAGGCCCATGTGATGCTCGACGAGCAGGATGGTCACGTGGCGCTCGTCGCGAATCCGGCGGATGAGATCGCCAAGGACGTGGACTTCTTCGTGGTTGAGGCCGCCGGCGGGCTCGTCGAGCAGCAGGATCTTCGGATCGGCAGCCAGCGCCCGCGCCAGCTCCACTCGCTTCTGGGTGCCGAAAGGCAGGCCGGAAACCGTGACATGGGCGACGTCATCGAGGTTGAGATAGCTGACGATCTCATGGACACGCTCGTTGAGTTCGGCCTCGCCGCGGCGGACCCAGGCCAGTTTCAGCGAGTCGCTGATAATGTCGCTGTTGGTGCGGGAATGGGTGCCGACCCGAACGTTGTCGAGCACCGAAAGGTTGGGAAACAGCGCGACGTTCTGGAAGGTGCGGCCGATGCCGATTTCGGCGATCCGGTGCGGCGGGCGCCTCAGGATGCTCGCGCCTTCCATCAGAATGTCGCCCGCGCTCGGCTGGTAGAGCCGGCTCAGGCAATTGAAGAGGGTGGTCTTGCCGGCGCCGTTCGGCCCGATCAGGCCGAGGATCTGGCCCTGATGCATGTCGAAGGAAACGCCATTCAAGGCGATGATGCCGCCGAACACGACGCTGACGTCGCGGACCGCAAGCAGGGGATGCTGTCCCTGCGCGAACTGTGCCTGCGTCATTTCGTTTCGCCCGAATGACGCGTCGGGCGGCAATGACCGTGCGAACTTGTTGGCCGGTCACAACGATGAAGGCTACCTGATCCCCTCGACCACACGTGCAACTTTCCCTCCTGTTTTCAACTTTTTGCCTTCTTCTTTTTTTGATTGGGGCGCCGCGCCGCCCAGCGTCGCTTCGATGTTCCTTACCATCGCCACGAGGCGAGGTCCAATATCGCTGCGCAGCCGATCTTCCGTGAAACGGAATGCGGGCGCACCACAATTAAACGCATAAGGACCGGTTCCGTCATTAAGCTTTAGTGCTACGCCGACCGCGTGTATGTCGTCGTGCCAGTCGCCGGCTGAGATTGTAAAGCCGAGTTGCGCTACCGTTTCGCCGGCGCGCTCGATGCCATCGCGCATCTTGGGCCAGCGGCTGCCATAGTGCTCGCGCAGTTCGCGCAATAAAGCGGCACGCTCCTCGCTCGGCAGCGCCCAGATATAGGCCCGTCCCATCGCGGTCGTCGCAATCGGGATCCGCGAGCCGACATCCAGTTGAACGCCCAGCGTCATGCCGCGGCTCTGGCCGAAGTAGATCATGCTGGTGCGGTCGCGGCCGCCGACCGCGACCGCGCCGCCGGTCTCGCGCATCACTTCCTCGCGGAAAGGCTCGGACAAATGCCGAACGCCGAGATTGGCAAGGGCGGCATACCCGAGCGCCATGGCTGAGGGCGCCAGCTGATATTTCTCGAACCGCGGAACCGGTGTAAGGTAACCGAGCTTGGTCAAAGTGTAGGTCAGCCGCGAAACGGTCGGCTTTGGCAAGTTCGTACGGGCCGCGATCTCTTGATTGCCAAGAAGCCCGTCGTTGGGATGGAATGCGCGCAACACATCAAGGCCGCGGGAAAGCGCGACGACGAAGCTGCGATCGGTCGCCACTTTCTTGCCTGGACGCTTCATTACCTGCTGCCGTGCGGACGTCGTTGACAAGGCACGTGCTTCAAAATAACCCTCCGTGTCAAGATGTGGAATTAAATTCCGCAGTGCGAAATTAGTTCAAGAACGGTCACTTAAGGGAGATCAGCGTGAACGAAGTGGTCAAGCTCGAACGTCGTGACGTGGTCGCCACTGTCACGGTCAACAGCCCTCCCGTGAATGCGCTGAGCGCCGCCGTCCGGGGCGGCATTCTGGATTGCATCAAGAGCGCCATCGCCGATCCCGAAGTGAAGGCGATCGTGCTGACCTGCGGCGGCCGCACCTTTATCGCCGGCGCCGACATCACCGAATTCGGCAAGCCGCCGAAGCCGCCCGGCCTGCATGAGGTG
>Ga0157369_10005974_pt1 | contig 14139 bp, 12 predicted proteins | sample C25metaG_FD_113461 | JGI IMG/M metagenome (GOLD analysis project Ga0157369, IMG submission 113461) | Corn rhizosphere microbial communities from Kellogg Biological Station, Michigan, USA - C2-5 metaG | ecosystem: Host-associated > Plants > Roots > Rhizosphere > Soil | place: USA: Michigan...
GCCGCGCTCCCGCGCGTCGACGACCTCGGCGGCGACGTCAGCGAGATTCGCGAACGCCTCGAAGCGGTCGCAGAGAAGCGCCCGGCGTAACGACACAACCGCTGTGTCAGACACCCGGCTGGCGTCGCTCCTAGCAGGATCCACTGTGTCTTGAGACGACCTCCAGGTCTGCGGTCTTCGTCACACTGGGCAGATGAGACTGAATGCCTGGCTGGCCCGGGCCGGTGTCGCGTCGCGCCGGAAGGCCGACGACCTGATCAAAGCGGGCCGCGTCACCGTCAACGGTGCGGTCGGGCAGCTGAACACGGTCGTCCAGCCCTCCGACGAGGTGTCGCTCGACGGCGAGTCGCTCTCGACGCAGCAGCTCACGTACGTTCTCCTGCACAAGCCCGCCGGGGTGATCACGACCGCCAGCGACCCGCAAGGACGTCCGACCGTCGTGGAGCTCGTCGAGCACCCGGCCCGCGTCGTTCCCGTCGGCCGCCTCGACCTCGAGACGACCGGCGCTCTTCTCCTGACGAACGACGGCGACCTCGCCCACCACCTGGCACATCCGAGCTACGAGGTCGACAAGGTCTACGTCGCCCAGCTCTGGGCGCAGCCCACCGACGGCATCCTGCGCAAGCTCGCCGACGGCGTGACGCTCGACGACGGCAAGACGTCACCGGCGCAGGTTCGGCGGCTCGCGGGTGCAACGATCGAGCTGACGATCCACGAAGGGCGCAACCGCCAGGTGCGGCGGATGATCGAATCGGTCGGCCACCGCGTGAAGCACCTGCATCGCAGCCGCTACGGCCCGCTCACGCTCAAAGGGCTCGAGCCCGGCGCGTGGCGCGAGCTCGAGCCCTCCGAGGTGGAGCGCCTTCGGTCGGTCAGCTCCCGGCCGCCAGCGTCTTCGCGCGGTCGAGCAGGTCGTTCGCCTTCGTGATCCAGCTCCGGGCCTGACCCTGGTCGATCGAGCCGTTCCCGGCCGCCGCATCGTTCAGGGCGGTGCTGATCTGCCCGGCGAGCACGTTCCGCTCGGCGGTGAGGTTGGCGATCAGCGCCTCGATCGCGTCGTAGGTGAGCGCACTCGGGCTCTTCAACGCGGCCGTCGAAGCAACGAGCGTCTGCTGGCCGAACTCGCCGAACGGCGCGTTGAGCTGCTTGTACGCCGCACCGAGCTGCGCGACCCGGTCGCCACCGCCGTGCAGATCCTTCGGCAGCGCGTTCTTGTCGAGGATCTCGGTGATCACGCGGCCGTCGCTGCGGTAGCTGTCGGTGAGCCCGATCAACGCGTTGAGGGTCGGACGCACGTCGGTGTGGTCGGTCCACGTCTTTGCGTCGATGCCACGGTTCGCGACACCGGGGCCGACGAAGCCCAGCCACGTGTTTCCGATCTCGTCCTGCACGTCGCCGTGGTTCCACGCAAAGTGGTAGTCGACACACTCGGCGAAGCCGGGGTCGGTCGACGACGACTTACAGCCGTTGCCCGTCGTGAAGAAGAACGACGGGTCGCCGAACATCGTGAACGTCGGCGTGCGCTTCGGATCTGACGTCACCATGTGCAGCGTCTGCTCCTCGACGGTGTCGGCGAGCCGCTGCGCGATCGGCGTCGCCGTCCCACCGGCGTACGGATTGGGCAGGGACGTGTTCGCCACGTCCCGTTCGAGCTGTCGCACGGACGGGTCGGTGCGGCTCGGCTGGCCGTTGACGTAGAAGGTCGGCGCATCGTCGAAGTGGATGTCGAAGCCGGGCTCCGTCGCCGGCAGCGCCGCCTTGATGTTGGCGTTCACCTCGCCGATCTGATTCGCCGGGCATGCGTTCAGCGTCGTGCAGAACGCATGCGTGTACGCGAGCGCGCCCGGGTTGGCCGGGTCGGGTGTGCCGGTGCCGCCTGCGAAGTGGTCGCCCTCGTCGACGGTGACGACGAAGAGCGTGTTCGACTTGTTGATCCCGTCGTGCTGCAGGCGGGTGAAGAACGACGCGAACGCCGCGTCGTACGCGGCAAGCTGTTGCTTGTAGTCGGCCTCGCCCGGGCCGGATGCGCGGAAGAGGGTGTGGTTGTCGTGAGCGTCCGAGATGTACGCGAACGTCACCGGCACCCCGTTCTCCTGCATCTGTGCGACCTCGCCGAGCGTGTTCTTGGCCAGCGCACCGTCGAAGCCCGGGAAGCCACAGTTCCCATGGCCGTCGGTGATCGGCTGACCGCTCGTGTCGTTCACGCACGGCTGGCCGCCGGTGATCGCCGGGTTGACGTACTTGGCGCCGAAGAGGGCGGTGTAGCCGTTGTCGGAGCCCGGGACGGTGGTTGCGTCGTCGGGCTTCGCATTCGGGCTGTTGCACAGCGCCGCGTCCTTCGCGCAGTGGATGGCGATGCCGACGAAATCGGCGAGCGCCTTGGTCGGGTCGGTGCTCGCCTCTGTCCACTCGGGCGAACCCGAGCCGAACACGCGGGTCATGTCGCCCGACGCTGCTGTCGACGTGTTCTCGAGCTCGATGTTCGCCGCCGAGACGCCGCCGACATTGCAGCCGGCGGCCGTGTACGTCAGCCACGGTGCCGGGGCCGTCTGTCCGCCCTCACCGGCCATGTTCGGCAGCGAGTCGTCCGAACCGTCCACGGTGTCCGTCCAGTACTTGAACGACGACGTGAACGCCGGCAGCCCGTTCGCCTTGAAGTAGTCGTAGCTGTTCGAGACTGCCTGCCCGTGCCGGTCGGGATAGAGCCCGGTCAGCGACGAGAGGATCCCGCCCGCGGTGTGCGAGATCAGGATCGTGTGGTCGTTGGTCAGCAGGGTGCCGTTGTCCTTGAGGAAGTTCAGCAGGTGCGGCATCTGCTCGAGATCCGACGCGACGTCCGGGTTGTCGCGCCGATAATGCGTGTTGTCGAACTGCAAGTAGATGACGTGTTTTGCGCCGTTGGCAAGGGTGCAATTTGGTTGCGCTGTTGCCGTCGCGCTGTGTGCGCCGTGCGTCGCGAACCCCGCGACGGCAGCGGCGGCCAAGCAAGCCGCAGTCAGGAGGCCGATCCAGGCCCTCCGTCTCTTCCCCCACATGAGGTTCCCCCCTGGGCCGAGTGACTGAAGGGGAGATCCTTACCGTTTTAGGGCCGGACGAATCCCATCCGGTCGTACATCGCCTCGAGCGTGGGCGCCGCGGTCGCGCGTGCCTTCTCGGCGCCGACGCGCAGCAGGCGGCGCAACTCGCCTTCGTCGGCGCGTAGCTCCTTGTATCGCGATTGGATCGGGGCGAACAGCTCGACGACCGCCTCGCCGACGTCGCCCTTCAGGTCGCCGTAGCCGCGGCCGTCGTAGTCCGCCTCGAGCTCGGCGATCGTGCGGTCCGAGACGACCGAGAGGATCTCGATCAGATTCGAGACGCCGGGCTTTTCACCGGGTGCGTAGCGGATCTCCCGGCCCGAGTCGGTGACCGCCGTCTTGAACTTCTTGCGAATCGTGTCGGGCGGGTCGAGCACGAGCACGGTGCCCTGCGCGGTCCCGCCCGTGGTCGACATCTTGTTCGCCGGCTCCTGCAGGTCCATGATCCGCGCACCGACCTTGGGGATCACGCCCTTCGGCACGGTGAACGTCTTGCCGTAGCGCGAGTTGAAGCGCTCGGCGAGGTCGCGGGTGAGCTCGATGTGCTGCCGCTGGTCGTCGCCGACCGGCACCACGTCGGTCTGGTAGAGCAGGATGTCGCCCGCCATCAGGACGGGGTACGTGAACAGGCCGGCGGAGACGAACTCCTTGCCGGCGCCCTTTTCCTTGAACTGGGTCATACGCCCGAGTTGGCCGAACCCGGTGACGGCCGAGAGCAGCCACGCCGACTCCGCGTGCGCGGTCACGTGGCTCTGCAAGAACAGCGTGCAACGGTCGGGCTCGAGCCCGACGGCGTAGAGCAGCGCCGAGAGGTCGAGCGTGCGCTCGTGCAGGTCGCTCGGCTCGTACTCTGCGGTGATCGAGTGCAGGTCGACGACGCAGAAGAACGCCTCGCCCTCGTCCTGGGTCGAGACGTACTGGCGCATGGCGCCGATGTAGTTGCCGATGTGCTTGGCGCCGGTTGCCTGGATACCCGAGAAGACACGCATGAGGGCGACCCAGGGTAGAGGAAACGCCGCATCTACACTGGTTTCATGGCCGTGACGTCCACCACCTGGTCTCCCGAGTCATGGCGGGCGTTCACCGCGCTGCAGCAGCCGGAGTGGCCCGATCCAGCGGCGGCCGCCGCCGCGGTCGCGCGGCTGAAGACGAACCCGCCGCTGGTGTTTGCCGGCGAGGCGCGGCAGCTGCGCGACGCCCTGGCCGGCGTGATCGCCGGGCGAGGGTTCCTGCTGCAGGCCGGCGACTGCGTCGAGTCGTTCAACGAGCTCTCGACGAATCGCATCCGCGAGAAGCTGAAGATCATGCTGCAGATGTCCGCTGTGCTCACCTACGGCGCGACCTTGCCGGTCGTCCGAGTGGGTCGCATCGCCGGGCAGTTCACGAAGCCCCGCTCATCGCCGTTCGAGCGCTTCGGCGACCTCGAGGTGCCGAGCTTTCGCGGGCACATGGTCCACGGTGACGCCCGGACGGTGGAGGCGCGCGTGCCGGAACCTCGACGCATGGTCGAGGGTTACAACCAGTCTGCGGCGACGCTGAACCTGCTTCGCGCCTTCACGAAGGGCGGGTACGCCGACCTGACGCAGGTGCACCTCTGGAACCAGGAGTTCGTCGCCTCGAGCCCGGAAGGCCGCCGCTACGAGCGCCTCGCCGACGAGATCGAGCGCGCGCTGCAGTTCATGGCCGCCTGCGGCATCGACCTGTCCGCCGAGCGGAGCCTGCACGAGGTCGACGTGTTCACCAGTCACGAGGGCCTGCTGCTCGACTACGAGGAGGGGCTGACACGCCGCGACTCGCTCACCGGGGACTGGTACGACTGCTCGGCGCACCTGCTCTGGATCGGCGAGCGCACGCGGCAGCTCGACGGCGCGCACGTCGAGTTCTTCTCCGGCGTGCACAACCCACTCGGCGTCAAGCTCGGTCCGACGACGACGCCCGACGAGGTCGTCGGGCTCTGCGAGGCGCTCAACCCGGAACGGGTGCCGGGCCGCCTGACGCTCGTCGCGCGCATGGGGGCCGAGCGGGTCGAGGAGCTGCTGCCACCGCTCCTGAGCGCGGCCGCGGAGGGCGCCCACCCGGTCCTCTGGGCCTGCGATCCGATGCACGCGAACACGATTCGCACCGACGGCGGCATCAAGACGCGCCGCTTCGACGCGGTCATGCACGAGATCAGGGGGTTCTTCGCCGCCTGCTGGTCGGCGGACGTCCATCCCGGCGGCGTTCACCTCGAGTTCACCGGGGAGGACGTGACGGAGTGTCTCGGCGGTGCCGACGACGTGCTCGAGGAGCAGCTGTCGTCGCGTTACGAGACGCTCTGCGATCCGCGGTTGAACGCGCGCCAGTCGCTCGACCTCGCTTTCCGGCTGGCCGAGCTGATGCAGCACGCCCCGCGCTGATCGCCGGGCGCCGGTCCGTAGAGTGACGGCGTGCGGATTGCCGTGATCGGAACGGGCCTGATGGGCGCCTCAGTCGCGCTCGCGGCGCAGCGTCGCGGCGACGAGGTGGTCGGCTGGGACAGCGAGCCGGGCTCGCTGGCAGCCGCGGTCGAGCGATCCGCCGTCGTCGCCGCACCGAGCCTCGAGGCTGCCGTGGCGGACGCCGAGCTCGTCGTCGTCGCCGTGCCGATCGCGCAGCTGCCCGCCACCGTGGCTGCTGTGCTCGAGGCGAGCGACGACGCGACCGTCACCGACGTCGGCTCCACCAAGTCGAGCGTCGTGGCGGCGGCCTCCGGCTCGCCGCGCTTCGTCGGCGGCCACCCGATCTGCGGGTCGGAGTCGCGCGGCGCCGAGCACGCGAACGCGGCGCTTTTCGCGGGCGCCACATGGTTTCTCACGCCGGTCGCGCACACGGATCCCGACCGCCACCGGCTGGTGCACGGCTTCGTCACCGAGCTCGGCGCGACGGCGGTGGCGATCGACGCTGACGCGCACGACCGGCTTGTCGCCCTGACGAGCCACGTGCCGCACGTGCTCGCAAACATCGTCGCCAACCAGGCCGGCGCCTCGCGCGTCGACGGTCACGAGCCGCTTGCGCATGCCGGCGGGTCGCTGCGCGACATGACGCGCATCGCGGGCGCCAATCCGCGGATCTGGGTCGACATCTTCCTCGACAACGCCGCGAAGATCCGCGGCGAGCTGGCCGAGCACCGCCGGCGGATCGAGCAGGTCGAAGCCGCGCTCGACCAGGGCGATGCGGGCTTCCTCGCGCGCTTCATCGGCGAGGCGTCGGGGAACCGCCGCCAGATGCTCGAGCGGGAATACCCCGATCCGGGCGCCCTGCAGCGTGTCCGGGTACACGTGCCCGACCGGCCCGGCGTGCTGGCCGGGATCACCCAGGCGCTCGGGGCCGAGCGGATCAACATCGAGGACTTCGAGCTGCACCACATGTCGCCCGAGCGCGGCGGCACGCTCACGCTGCTCGTGGCCGGCGAGGGCGAGGCGGAGCGGGCTGCGCGGCTGCTCGAGTCGCAAGGCTACGGCGTGTCGATCGCCGGGGTGCTGCATGAGGATTGAGCCGGCGGCGTCGCTCGAGGGCCACTTCGCGGTCCCCGGCGACAAGTCGATCTCGCATCGCGCCCTGCTGCTCGGAGCCGTGTCGGAGGGTGAGACGGTTGTCCGTGGCTGGGGCCGCTCGGGCGACACACTGTCGACCCTGTCCGCGGTGCGCGCGCTTGGGGTTCAGGTGGACGAGCTCGGCGGCGAGCTCGTCGTGCACGGCGTCGGCCTGCGCGGCCTCGTGAGCGCCGAGATCGACTGCGGCAACGCAGGCACGCTCGCGCGCCTGATCATCGGGCTGCTTGCGTTTCAGGACGGCACGTTCACGCTCACCGGCGACGCGTCGCTCTCCACGCGCCCGATGGAGCGCATCGCCGAGCCCCTGCGCCGCATGGGCGCGCAGATCGAGACCACCGACGGCCATCTGCCGCTCACCGTCACGGGGGCGCCGCTGACCGCGATCGACTACGAGCTGCCGATGGCGAGCGCGCAGGTGAAGTCGGCTGTTCTCCTCGCCGCCCTGGGCGCAACAGGCAGAACGACTGTGATCGAGCCGGTCCCGACCCGCGACCACACCGAGCTGATGCTGCGTGCTGCCGGCGCGAGCATCACGACGCGGCCGAGCTCGGTCAGCGTCGACCAGGCGGAGCGCATCCGGGTCGGCTCGGTCGACGTTCCGGGCGACTTCTCGTCGGCGGCGCCGTTCATCGCCGCTGCGACGCTGATCCCCGAGTCGCGCATCACGATCCACGACGTCAACCTGAACGCCCGGCGAACAGGACTGCTCGACGTGCTCGACCGGATGGGCGGCCGGGTCGGGATCGTCGCGCGCAGCCGCGCGGGGTCGGAGCCGGCCGGCGACCTCGAGATCCGCACTGCCGAGCTGACGGCGACGAAGATCGGCACGACCGAGGTGCCGCTGCTCGTCGACGAGCTGCCGCTCTTCGGCCTGCTCGCGGCGCATGCGCACGGCGAGAGCTGGGTGTACGGCGCGGGCGAGCTGCGGCACAAGGAAACCGACCGCATCGAAGCGGTCGTCGACGCACTGCGTGCGATCGGCGTGCGGGCGCGGGCGCAGGACGACGGCTTCTCGGTCACCGGCGTTCCGGCGCGGCCGCGGGGCGGCCGGATCGACGCGCGCGGTGACCATCGAATCGCGATGCTCGGGGCGGTTGCAGGGCTTGCTTCCCGCGAGGGGGTCGAGATCGAGGATGCCGGGAGCGTGGCAGTAAGCTTCCCCGGCTTCTTCGACCTGCTCGACCAACTCATTCACTAGTGCCCCTCCCAGCGATACATGTCGGCTTCTGGCCCGCGATCACGCGGCGCGCTGCCGCGTCCTCGGTCGTGCCCATAGGCAAAGCTATGAGCACTCCCTGTGTCCTTGCATCGCTTGGTGCTCACAACCCAGAAGCGAGACGGCATCACTGGAAGGGGCACTGATGATTGTCGCCATCGACGGCCCTGCAGGGGCCGGGAAAAGCACCGTCGCCCGCATGCTTGCGGAGCGTCTGGGCTTCCGTTACCTCGATACGGGGGCGATGTATCGCGCCCTCACCTGGCTCGCCCTGCGTGAGGGGCTGCCGCTCGGGGAGGGCGAGGCGCTCGGCCTGCTCGCGCGTCAGAGCCCGGTCACGTTCGACGAGGTCGGGCGCGTCTTCATCGACGGCGCCGACGTCACCTCGAGCATCCGCCAGTCGCAGATCGACCGCATGGTTCCGGTCGTCGCGCGCCACCACGAGGTCCGCGAGGTGATGCGCGAGCGCCAGCGTGAGCTCGGGAAGCTCGGGAACGCCGTGATCGAAGGGCGCGACATCGGCACCGTCGTCGCACCGGACGCCGAGGTGAAGGTCTATCTCCAGGCGGATGCAGGCGTCCGCGCCCGCCGCCGGCAGTCCGAGCGGCCCGACATCGGCGTCGACGCGCTGGCCACCGATCTGCGAACGCGCGACGAATCCGATCGGGTTCGGATGCAGCCGGCCGCCGACGCCGTCTTGATCGATACCACCGACCTCGAGGTCGACGTCGTCGTCGAGCGGATCGAGGAGCTCGTGCGGGCCTGCTCCATCGCGACACCGTGAGCCGCCACTTCATGAACGGCCCCGCCGTCTTCTGGGCGTTCGGCCGCCGCACCATGGGCTGGCCGACGCTGCTGGCAACCCGGGCGCGCGCGTACGGCCGCGAGCGTGTGCCGGCAGACGGCGGGCTCGTCTACGCGATCAACCACCTGAACTGGATCGACGTCCCGGTGGTCGGCGTGCTCTCGCCGCGCAACATCGACTTCGTCGCCAAGGCCGAGGTGCTCAACTTTCCCGGCCTCGGCGCGTTCGTCGGCTGGCACGGCACGATCGCGGTGCGCCGGGGGGAATCCGACCGCGACGCCGTCCGCCGCATGCGCGAGTCCGCCCGTAACGGGCATGCTGTTGGGCTCTTCGTCGAAGGGACACGCATGAAGGACGGCAGGCCAGGGACCGCGCAGCCGGGCGCGGCGATGATCGCCTTGCAGGAGGACGTCCCGGTCGTCCCGGTGGCGATCTACGGCACCCAGTTCTGGAAGCCAGGCAACTTCGCACCGTGCTCGGTGGCGTTCGGTCAGCCGATGCGGTTCGAGGGGCTGCCAAAGGGCGGCAAGGGGTACAGGCAGGCAACGGTCGAGATCGAGCGGCGTATCAACGTGCTCTTCGACTGGCTCGGCGGCGTGCACGGACAGGGCCGCCCGCGCGGATTGACGCCGCCCGTATGACCGACGAGACCGAACCGGTCGAGGAAGAGACGTTGCCCCCGATTGAAGGCATCGTGGCGATCGTCGGCTTTCCGAACGTCGGCAAGTCGACGCTCGTCAACCGGCTGACCTCGACGCGCCAGGCCGTCGTGCACGAGACGCAAGGGACGACGCGCGACCGCAAGGAGTTGATCTGCGAGTGGAACGGCCGGCGGTTCCTGCTGATCGACACCGGCGGCGTCGACATCGCCGACCCGCACCCGATCACACGCCAGATCGCCGTGCAGGCGAGGACCGCGATCGCCGAGGCAGACCTCGTGCTGTTTGTCGTCGACGCGCGCGCCGGTGTGACGCCTGGGGATGAAGAGCTCGCCCAGATCCTCCGCGAGTCGAAGCGGGACGTGCTGCTGCTCGCGAACAAGATCGACGACCCGTCGCAGGAGCTGCTCGCGCTCGATCTGCACCGGCTCGGCTTCGGTGAGCCATTCCCCGTCTCGGGTCTGCACGGCTCGAACACCGGCGACCTGCTCGACGAGATCCTGGACCGGCTTCCGGGAACCTCGGCCCGGGTTGTCCCGGACGACGCGATCCGCGTCGCCATTCTCGGCCGCCCGAACGTCGGCAAATCGTCGCTTCTGAACAAGCTGCTCGGCGCAGAACGGGCGATCGTCGACGACGTCCCCGGAACGACGCGCGACACGACCGACACCGTGTTCGAGCACGGCGGGCGCACCTTCATCCTCGTCGACACCGCCGGGCTGCGCCGCAAGCGCAGGCAGCGGCAGGGGATCGACTACTACTCCGAGCTGCGCGCGCTCGACGCCGCGGAGCGCGCCGACGTCGCACTCGTGCTGATCGACGCGAGCCTCGGCATCGTCGAGGGCGACATCACCGCGGTCGAGGTGGCGCGCAAGACGCATTGCGCGACGCTGATCGTGCTCTCGAAGTGGGACATCTCCGAGGTGACGATCGAGGAGGTCAGGCCCGAGCTACAGCGGCGGCTCCGGCAGCGGCCCGATTTCATCACGATCTCGTCGCACACCGGCCGCGGTGTCTCGCGCCTGCTCGAGAAGGTCGCCGAGCTCTACGACCGCTACGCGGCGCGCGTGCCGACACCCGAGCTGAACAGGTTCATCGCGGAGCTGAAGGAGGCGCGCCAGCCGCCGTCCAAGGGCGTGCGCCGCCTCAACCTGCTCTACGGCGCGCAGGTCTCGTCGAGGCCGCCACGCTTCCGGTTCACGGTCAACGATCCGGGGCTCGTGACCCGCGACTACGGCTACTGGGTGGAAAATCAGCTGCGCGAGCGGTTCGAGCTGGAGGGCGTCCCCGTGGCGATCGACTTCCGAAAGCGCACATGAAGACGGTCGTGGTCGGCGGCGGCGCCTGGGGAACGGCGTTCGCGCAGCTCTTACGCGGTCACGGCCACCAGGTGACGGTCGCGCTGCGCGCGACGATCGACGAGGCGCCGTACGAGGATGCCGAGCTCGTGGTGATCGCCGTGCCGAGCCGCTCGTTCCGCGAGGTGCTCGGCCATGTGCGGGGCACGGCGCCGATCCTCAGCCTGGTCAAGGGGCTCGACCCGGAATGCGGCGACCGGCTCTCGACGCTGGTCGCCGACCGTCCCGTTGCCGTTCTCTCCGGGCCGAACATGGCGGAGGAGGTGGCGGCCGGGTTGCCAGGCGCCGCGGTGATCGCATCCGCCGACGAGGCCTTGGCCCTGCACCTGCAGGAGGCGATCAACTCGCTCACCTTCCGGGTCTACGTGAACACCGACCTGATCGGGGTCGAGCTGTGCGGCGCGGCGAAGAACGTCATCGGGCTCGCCGCCGGCGGCGTCGACGGGCTCGGGCTCGGTGACAACGCGAAGGCGGCGATCCTCACGCGCGGCCTGGCCGAGATGGCACGGCTCGGGGAGGCATGCGGCGCCGAGGGCGAGACGTTCTCGGGCCTCGCAGGGCTCGGCGACCTCGTCGCCACCTGCTTCCACCCGCACGGACGCAACCGGCGTGCCGGCGAGCTGATCGCACGTGGAATGTCCGCCGAGCAGGCGAAGACGCAGATCGGCCAGGTGGTGGAAGGGCTTGCGACGGCGCCGGTCCTGCGCGATCTCTCGCACCGGATCGGGGTCGAGCTACCCATCACGGAAGGCGTCTGCGCCGTACTCGAGGGCATGCCGCTGGACGAACTGCTCGGATCATTGATGGGCCGTACGCCCAAGGGTGAATAGCCCAGTGGAGCCGATCCGCTGGACGCTTCGCTATCGTGCCTCCCGCTGATGTCGGCGCGCACCTTTCTCTTCACGTCCGAGTCGGTGACCGAGGGTCACCCGGACAAGATCGCAGACCAGATCTCGGATTCGGTCCTGGACGCGGCGCTCGCCAACGACCCCATGAGCCGCGTCGCATGCGAGACCCTGATCACCACGGGCCTCGTCGTCGTGGCCGGCGAGATGACGACCGAGACGTACATCGACATCCCGCGCATCGTTCGGGAGACGGTCAAGGAGATCGGCTACACACGCGCCAAATACGGCTTCGACGCCGAGACCTGCGGCGTGGTCGTGGCGATCGACGAGCAGTCGCCCGACATCGCGCAGGGTGTCAACCAGGCCTACGAGGGCCGGCACACCCCCGGAGGCGACGACCCGCTCGACCGTGTCGGCGCCGGCGACCAGGGAATGATGTTCGGCTACGCCTCGAACGAGACCGACGAGCTGATGCCGCTGCCGATCATGCTGGCGCACCGCATCGCGAAGCGCCTGTCCGAGGTTCGCAAGGCCGACGTGCTGCCGTACCTGCGGCCCGACGGCAAGGCGCAGGTGTCGATCCGCTACGAGGTCGACGCCGATGGGCGCCAGACCCCGGTCGAAATCGAGCGTGTGCTCGTCTCGACGCAGCACCGTGAAGGGCTCGATCCCAACACGATGATCAAGCCCGATCTGATCGAGCACGTGCTGCGGCCGATCCTCCCGAAGGATCTGTACGACGAAGCTCAGCTCGAAGACCCCAATTTCGTCTTCGTCAACCCGACCGGCAAGTTCGTGATCGGCGGCCCGATGGGCGACACGGGCCTGACGGGACGCAAGATCATCGTCGACACCTACGGCGGTGCGGCACCGCATGGGGGCGGCGCCTTCTCGGGCAAGGATCCGACGAAGGTCGACCGTTCGGCCGCCTACGCCGCCCGTTACGTGGCGAAGAACGTCGTCGCCGCCGGGCTGGCCGACCGCTGCCAGATCCAGGTCGCCTACGCGATCGGCGTCGCGCACCCGTTCTCGGTGCTGATCGAGACGTTCGGGACGGAGAAGGTCCCGGTCGAGAAGATCTCGGCGCTCGTGGACGAGCATTTCGACCTGCGGCCCGGGGCAATCCTCCGCGATCTCGACCTGCGGCGGCCGATCTACGCGAAGACCGCCGCGTACGGCCACTTCGGCCGCGACGACCACGACTTCACGTGGGAGCGCACGGACAAGGCCGATCTGCTCCGCGAGGCCGCCGGCCTCACCGTGCACGCAAACGCCTGACGGACACTCTTACGCGGCGACCGTACCGGCCTGGGCTCTACGCGGCGCGCTTGACGTACAGCCCGGCGGCGGCTTTGTCGCCGATCGCCTTGTCGCTGCCGCCGACCGACACGCGTAGCTGACCCGCCGCCGACTCGGACGCCTTCAACTCCAGCTCCGTGCCCGGGACGAGTCCCTCGTCGTAGAACCAGTGCAAGAGGTCGCCGTCGTGCTCGGCGAGGCGCACGATCGTCGCGCGCGTCCCGGGCTCGAGGTCAGACAGCGGCTCCAGCTCGCGGTTCTCGGCCTGTTCGACGTCGGGATCCACCGGCCAGCCGTGCGGGCAGCGGTCGGGATGGCCGAGCTTGACCTCGATGCGCTCGATCATCTCGTCGGTGAACGTCCCGCCGAGCTCGTCGGCGTGCACGTGCGCCTCGGCGGCCGTGTAGCCCATGAAGTCCGTCAGCAGCCGCTCGATCACGCGGTGCTTGCGCACCACCTTGCGTGCGCGCTTGGTGCCTGCGGTCGTGAGGATCGCTTCCTTCTGCTCGCCGCGCTGAACGAGCCCTTCGGCTTCGAGGCGCTTGAGCATCTCGCCCGCGGAGGCGCGGGAGACGCCGAGCATCTCGGCGACGCGCGAGGCGAGCGTGGGGGAGCCGGTCGTCTGCGGCCGGTACTCCCCGATCGGAAACGCGAGGAAGTAGATCGTCTCGAGATAGTCGTCGACACCGTGGCTCACCAATGCCATGCGTGCGATGCTACTCGCTCATTGTGTAAGGTGTGCCTTACAGATGAGCACGACGCAGACATTGGTGCTCGGCGCGATCGCCGGGCTCACGATATTCGTCGGCCTGCCGGTCGGGCGGGTCCGAAGCACTTCACCGGTGCTGCGCGCGGCGCTCAGCTCGATCGCCACCGGCATTCTCGTCTTTCTCTTCTGGGATGTCGTCTCCCACGGCATCGAGCCGGTCGAGAGCCATCTGGAAGCACACAGCTGGGGTGCGTTCTCCGGCTACGCGCTGCTGTTCGGATTCGGGTTCGCCGCCGGCCTGATGAGCCTCGTCTACTACGACGGCTGGCTGAAGAACACCCGCGCCACACCGCTCGTCGGGCCGGGGGCCGCGGCTGTCGACGAGTTCGAGCAGCTGTCGTGGCTCCAGGCATTGACGCCGGGGCGCCGGCTCGCGTTGCTGATCGCCACCGGCATCGGGCTGCACAACTTCGGCGAGGGACTCGCAATCGGACAGTCCGCCGCCGCAGGCGAGATCAGCCTCGCGCTCGTGTTGATCATCGGCTTCGGCCTGCACAACACGACCGAGGGCTTCGGGATCGTGGGGCCGATGTCGA
>Ga0157369_10005976_pt1 | contig 14139 bp, 16 predicted proteins | sample C25metaG_FD_113461 | JGI IMG/M metagenome (GOLD analysis project Ga0157369, IMG submission 113461) | Corn rhizosphere microbial communities from Kellogg Biological Station, Michigan, USA - C2-5 metaG | ecosystem: Host-associated > Plants > Roots > Rhizosphere > Soil | place: USA: Michigan...
CGCGGTGCCGGCGCCGATCAGCCGCACCGAGCCGTCCGCCTGCACCTCGACGGAGGGGATGCGGCTGAGGATGTCGGTGGTCGTCGTGCTCCGCGCCTCGGCGGTGTCGCGGACGCTATAGGTTTGACGGTCGATCGAGGTCTGCTGGGCGGGCGCGGTGACGACGATGTCGTCCTGGCCCGACTGCGGCCTCGGCCCAGGCTTGGCGTCCGGGCGCGGACCCGGCGCGGGCGCGGGCGCGGGGGGCGGAGCGGCGCCCTGAGCCCAGGCGCCCGTCGCCGGGGCCAGCAGGCCGAGCGCCACTCCGGCGCGCAACATCGTCTTGCGATTCCTACCCCGGTCCCTGGTCACGCTTCCCACCCAATCCGTTGATCCGCAAAGCCTTATAGGGAGGGCCGGGCGCGGACAATTGACGGTTCTTGCGCAATTGGCGGGAAAATCGTGCAGGTTTGAAGGAGAGGCGCGGCGGCGCGATCCGCGTGGCTGCGGCAGCGGCTGCTTCAGGCGCGGGCGCGCCGCCGCTCAGGCGGGGTCGAAGCGGGCGGGGTCCTTGTCGCTGGCGTAGAGCTCGATGTGGCCGCCGGCCGGGACCGAAGTCGAGCCGAGGCGGCGGACGTCGAGCGTGCCGCTATGCTCCTGGCGGTCTGCGGGCGAGATGTAGCGCAGGTAGACGATCTGGCTTCGCTCGACATAGCCGGCGCGGGTGCGGCGGACCCAGCGCTGGGCGCTGTCGCAATCGCCCCAGACGCCGTCCTTCCAGTCCGGGTCGGCGGCGATGGCGTCGCGCAGGATGCGGCGACTCGCCGTCGGCCGGCAACGCATCTCGACCGAGTCCACGGCCGCTGCGACCTTCGTGTAGTTGAGCGCGTGGTCGCCGGCGGTGACCACCTTCATGACCGCGATCCCGATCATCACGACGACGAGGGCGAGGATGTGGATCCACCCCCACAAAGACAGCCTGATTCCCATTTCGCGCTTCCCCCCGCGACTGCCGGCGCCGATCATGCCTCGGCGCCTTTTTCGATACCCGACGGTGGTTAGCGTCCGGTTAGCGGTGCACGCCGGCCTGCAGCTGCCAGGGGTTGATTCCCGAGGCGGCTCCCGCCACATGCGCAATCGGATCGATTCCGTCCGATTGGAGCCTATGCGCCTTACCAGCCTTGCCGATTATGCGGTCGTGATGATGGCCGCCGCCGCCCGGCACCCGACCTGTGCCCGGCTGACGGCGGGGCTGCTCGCCGCCGAGACCGGCGTTCCGCTGCCGACGGCGCAGAAGCTGATGGGCCGTCTCGCCCATGCCGGCCTGCTTACGTCGGCGCGCGGCACCGGCGGCGGCTTCCGCCTCGCGCGGGAGGCGGGCTCGATCAGCCTCGCCGACATCATCGAGGCTGTCGAAGGGCCGATCGCGATGACCAATTGCTCCGACGGCGCCTCCTACGATTGCGCGCTCGAGGCGAGCTGCCGGGTGAAGCCGCACCTCAACGCCGCCAACGTGGCGGTGCGGGGCGCGCTCGCCGCGGTCGCGCTGACCCAGCTGGCGGAGGCGCCGCGATGAGCGATGCCAATCAGATGGAGGGGCGCAACCGCGAGGCGCAGGAAGCGGTCGACCGCGTCTCCGCCTACGAGTGGGGCTTCACCTCCGACATCGAGCAGGACTTCGCGCCCAAGGGGCTGAGCGAGGAAACCGTCCGGTACATTTCGGCCAAGAAGAACGAGCCGGAATGGATGCTGGACTGGCGCCTCAAGGCCTATCGCGCCTGGCTGGAGATGGAGGAGGTGGAGTGGGCGAAGCTCGCCATCCCGCCGATCGATTTCCAGGACGCTTATTATTATGCGGAGCCGAAGCAGAAGCCGGAGCTGAAGAGCCTCGACGAGCTCGACCCGGAGATCCGCCGCACTTACGAGAAGCTCGGCATTCCGATCGAGGAGCAGAAGGTCCTCGCCGGCGTCGCGGGGGCGCGCAAGGTCGCCGTCGACGCGGTGTTCGACAGCGTCTCCGTCGCCACCACCTTCCGCGAGGAGCTGAGCAAGGCCGGAGTCATCTTCCTCTCGATCTCCGAGGCCGTCCGGGAGCATCCGGAGCTGGTCCGCAAATATCTCGGCAGCGTGGTGCCGCAGCGCGACAATTACTATGCGTGCCTGAACAGCGCGGTCTTCTCCGACGGCACCTTCGTCTACATTCCGGAAGGGGTGCGCTGCCCGATGGAGCTCAGCACCTATTTCCGCATCAACGCCGCGAACACCGGCCAGTTCGAGCGGACGCTGATCGTCGCCGACAAGGGCAGCTACGTCTCCTATCTCGAAGGCTGCACCGCGCCGATGCGCGACGAGAACCAGCTCCACGCGGCGGTGGTCGAGCTGGTCGCGCTCGACGATGCCGAAATCAAATATTCGACCGTCCAGAACTGGTATCCGGGCGACGCGCAGGGCAAGGGCGGCATCTACAATTTCGTCACCAAGCGCGGCGCCTGCCGCGGCGCCCGGTCGAAGATCAGCTGGACCCAGGTCGAGACCGGCTCCGCCATCACCTGGAAATACCCCTCCTGCATCCTCCAGGGCGAGGGCAGCGTCGGCGAATTCTATTCGGTCGCGCTCACCAACAATTTCCAGCAGGCCGACACCGGCACCAAGATGATCCACATCGGAAAGAATAGCCGGTCGACGATCGTCTCCAAGGGCATCAGCGCCGGCCGCTCGAACAACACGTACCGGGGCCTCGTCCGAGTCCTCGCCGGCGCGGAAGGCGTGCGCAACTTCACCCAGTGCGACTCGCTCCTGCTCGGCGACCAATGCGGCGCCCACACCGTGCCCTATATCGAGGTCCGCAACCCCAGCGCCCAGATCGAGCACGAGGCCACGACGTCGAAGATCAGCGACGACCAGCTCTTCTACGCGATGAGCCGCGGTTTGAGCCGCGAGGACAGCGTCGCCCTCATCGTCAATGGCTTCGCCCGCGAGGTCCTCCAGCAGCTGCCGATGGAGTTCGCGGTTGAGGCACAGAAGCTGCTCGGCATCAGCCTCGAGGGGAGCGTCGGATGATGCATCCCGACTTCGGGGCCCGAGACAAGCTTGGGTGTGCAGCAGCTGCTTTCATCTTTTGGCTGCTGATCCCCGTTCCGTTCTGGTTGCTGAGCAGCGGTTTCGCCGGCGGCCTCTTTGTGCCGGACTTCGGCCTTGCCGGACGCGGTGAGCGAGAGGTTTCAGTTATCTTCAGCTTGCTTTTCTACACACCGCTCGCCGCGGTTGGCGCTTTCATCGCAAGCGCGCGTAAGTCACGGCCGGGCAGAACGAGTGACGGTGGCCATGCTCAAAATTGAAAACCTCCACGCCACGGTCGCCGGCAAGGCGATCCTGAAGGGTCTCTCGCTCGCCGTGAACGCCGGCGAGGTGCATGCCATCATGGGCCCGAACGGCGCGGGGAAGTCGACACTCGGCTATGTGCTCGGCGGGCGAGAGGGCTATGAGGTGACGGAAGGCTCCGTCTCCTTCGACGGCAAGGACCTCCTCGAGATGGAGCCGGACGAACGCGCTGCGGCGGGGCTGTTCCTCGGCTTCCAATATCCGGTTGAGATCCCCGGCGTCTCCAACGTTCAGTTCCTGCGCACGGCCCTGAACGCGCAGCGCCGCGCCCGCGGCGAGGCGGAGATGTCGGCGGGCGACTTCCTGCGCCTGGCGCGCGAGCAGGGCGGCGCCCTCGGCGTGTCGATGGACATGCTGAAGCGGCCGGTGAACGTCGGCTTCTCGGGCGGCGAGAAGAAGAGGAACGAGATGGTGCAGATGGGCATCATCCAGCCTCGCCTCGCCATCCTCGACGAGACCGACAGCGGCCTCGACATCGATGCGCTGCGGGTGGTGGCCGACGGCATCAACCGCATCATGCGGGCGCCCGGCAAGGCGGTGCTGCTCATCACCCATTACCAGCGCCTGCTCGACCTCGTCGTGCCCGACTTCGTCCACGTCCTCGCCAACGGCCGCATCGTCCGCTCCGGAGGGCCGGAGCTTGCCCACGAGCTCGAGCGGGAAGGTTATGCGGAGATCGCCGCGTGAGCATTTCCGGCGGCCTTGGGAAGCCGAACCTTCCGAACCTTTCGCGCGGCGGGTCCGCCTCCGCCGTCACTCCGGACTTGATCCGGGGTCCAGCCGGTCGCCCGCACCGCCGGTGGAGAGCTGGATGCTGAAACAGGTTCAGCATGACGGGTGGGACCTCCCCTCCGCGCGGCAGGAGGGATGGCGCTGGAGCGACCTTTCCGCGCTGCCGGAGATCGCCGCCCGCGTCCCTGCGGGAACCGTCCCCGATGCGGTGCCGTGGATCGAGTGCGCCCGGCCCGGACCGCGGCTGCTGTTCGTCGACGGACGGCTGGATACCGAGCGGAGCGGCTCCGGGGCCGTCGAGCTGGCGACGCTCGACGCGCAGCCTGAGGACCACGCCCTCGCGCGCCTCGCCGGCCGCGAGGGATGGCGGCTTCGGCTCCGGCGCGACCAGGCTTCGGCGGGGCTCGTGCAGATCGTCCACGTCGCGACCGGCGGCGCCGACCACCTCGCCGCCGAGATCGTTCTCGACGAAGACGCGCAGGCGTCGGTCGTCGAGACGTTCGTCGGCGACGGCTGGGCGAACCGCCTCACCCGCCTCACCCTGTTCCGGGGCGCTCGGCTGATGCTGGCGCGGCGGGTGCTGAGCGCCTCCGGCTTCGTCAGCCTCACCGACCGCGCCGTCGTCGGCGACGGCGCGAGCCTGGTCTCGACCACCCTCGTCGCGGGCGGCGCCGACACCCGGCTCGACGGCGCGATCCGTCTCGCCGGCGAACGCGCTTATGCGGAGGCGGGCGGCGCCCTCCTCGCGCGCGGCCGCCAGCGGCACGATGCCAATCTCGTCCTCCGCCACGAAATGCCGTCGGGCACCAGCCGCCAGGTCTGGCGCTCGGTCGCCGACGACCGCGCCACCTGCTCGGTCGCAGCGCGGGTCGAGGTCGCGCGCGGCGCCCAGAAGACGGACGGCGAGCAGTCGTTGAAGGGCCTGCTCCTGGCGCGGAGCGGCACGATCAACGCCAAGCCCGAGCTCGAAATCTTCGCCGACGACGTCAAATGCGCCCACGGTGCAACGGTCGGCGAGCTCGACCGCAACGCGCTCTTCTACATGCGGAGCCGGGGCGTTCCGGAAGCGGAAGCGAAGGCGCTTCTGACGCGGGCGTTCGTCGCCGACGCGATCGAGCGGATCGGCGAGGAAGAGGTGCGGGAAGCGTTCGGAAGAGACGCCGAGAGTTGGATGGGTGAACAGAGTTCGTTCGTCCCGAGCGTAGTCGAGGGGCGCCCGTGACGAGTCTGTGCCAGCGCCCCTCGACTATGCTCGGGACGAACGGAGTCTCTGCCAACCCATCGGCTCCCCTCGATCGCCTCGCCGACTTTCCCGCCATCCCCTCCGGCTGGGCCTATCTCGACACCGCCGCCACCGCGCAGAAGCCGCGACCCGTGGTCGAGGCCATCACCCGCGGCTATGCGGAGACCTACGCGACGGTGCACCGCGGCGTGTACCAGCGCTCGGCTGAAATGACGCTCGCCTTCGAGGAGGCGCGGCGGAAGGTGGCGCGCTTCATCGGCGCCGCCGCCGCGGAGGAGATCGTCTTCGTCCGCGGCGCCACCGAGGCGATCAACCTCGTCGCCGAAAGCTGGGGCGGGGCGTTCCTGAAGCCCGGCGACCGAATCCTTCTATCGGTGCTCGAGCATCATTCGAACATCGTGCCCTGGCAGCTCGTCGCCGAGCGCACCGGCGCCGTCATCGACGTCGCGCCGCTCACGTCCGACGGCCGGATCGATCTCGATGCCGCCGAGGCGATGCTGGGGGAGCGCCACAAGATCGTCGCCCTCGCCCATGTCTCGAACGTGCTCGGCTCGGTGCTCGACGCGCGCCGCGCCGCCGGCATCGCCCACAAGGTGGGCGCGCTCCTCCTCCTCGACGGCTGCCAGGCGGTGCCGCGCATGCCCGTCGACGTCGCGAGCCTCGGCTGCGACTTCTACGTCTTTTCCGCCCACAAGCTCTACGGCCCGACCGGCATCGGCGTGCTGTGGGGGCGCGGCGACCTGCTCGACGCGATGCCGCCGGTGCAGGGCGGCGGCGCGATGATCGACAAGGTGACGTTCGAGAAGACCACCTACGCGCCGCCGCCGGCGCGGTTCGAGGCCGGCACGCCGCACGTCGTCGGCGTCCTCGGCCTCGCTGCGGCGATCGACTATGTCGGGGAGATAGGCCTCGACGCGATCGCCGCGCACGAGGCGGCTCTGGTCCGGCAGGCGCGGGAGGCGCTGCACGGGCTCAATTCGATCCGGCTGTTCGGGCCGGAGGAGTCCGCCGGCATCGTCAGCTTCGCCGTCGAGGGGGTGCATCCCCACGACGTCGGCACCATATTGGACGAGAGCAAGGTCGCCATCCGCGCCGGCCATCATTGCGCGCAGCCGCTGATGGCGCATCTCGGCGTCGACGCGACCGCCCGCGCCAGTTTCGGCGTCTATAACGGGCCGCGCGACGTCGAGGCGCTCGTCGCGGGCATCGAGCGTGTTCGGAGGATCTTCGGGTGAACGAGGAACGCAGGATCGAGGTCGAGGAGGTGGACGGCGTCGCCCCGCCGCCCAAGGCGCGCGTCGGCGACGTCTTCGAGCGCAAGCGCGACTATCTGGAGGGCTTCCTCAAGGCGAAGCCGCCGGAGGCGGGCGCGGACGCGCCGGGCGGCGACCTGTACGAGGCGGTCATCGAGGCGCTCAAGGACATTTACGACCCCGAAATCCCGGTGAACATCTACGATCTCGGCCTGATCTACGACGTCGAGATCACGCCCGAGCACCACGCCAGGGTCAAGATGACGCTGACGACGCCGCATTGCCCCGTCGCGGAATCGATGCCGGGCGAGGTGGAGCTGCGGGTCGGCTCCGTACCCGGCATCGGCGACGCCGAGGTCGAGCTGGTCTGGGATCCGCCCTGGGACCCGCAGAAGATGTCGGACGAAGCCAAGCTCGAGCTGGGAATGCTTTGACCTTCGATCGAAGTAATACTTCGATCGAGAGAGGAACGTGAAACGTGGCAAGCAATACGACCACCGTCCGCCGCCCGCGCCCTGCCGCGGTCACCCTCACGCCCGCCGCGGAGGCGCGCGTGGCCGCGCTCATGGCGAAGGCGCCCGAGGGGACCGTCGGCGTGAAGCTGTCGACGCCGCGGCGCGGCTGCTCCGGCCTCGCTTACTCGGTTGCGTTCGTGACCGAGGCGAACCCGCTCGACGAGCGGATCGACACGCCCGCCGGCCCCTTCTTCATCGACGCCGCCTCGGTCCTCTACCTGATCGGCTCGACCATGGACTGGAGCGAGGACGACTTCACCGCCGGCTTCGTGTTCGACAATCCGAATGCCAAAGGGAGCTGCGGCTGCGGCGAGAGCTTCACCGTCTGACCCTCGTCACCGCCGCGGAACAATCCGCGCATTTCTGCGATTCCTGCTTCCCCTTGCGCCTGTTACACCGGGGCCCGGTTAGCGCGGCGTTAACCACGCGCGCGCTAGGCTCTCGGGGGTCGAAGGAGAGGAGCGCGCGCGATGGACGGCGATTTCCGGCTTCAGGTGGCGGGCTACGGCCTGATGACGGCCGAGATCAGCTATTACATGCCCGACCATCCCGACCTCCTCCAGCTGTTCGTCTTCCAGAAATACGACCTCGCCCCCCGCTTTCCCGAGCTTCACCGCTTCCTCGACCATTGGCGGCTGAACATCGAGGCGGCGATCCATTCGGTGCGCATCGCCCACCAGCACCTCATCCGCCCGGCCGAATGGCGCGCGGTCGACGGCGTGATCACGATCAACTAGGCTGCCTCGCACCTTCGGAGGGCTAGGCTGCATGAAGAGAATGGCACTGGCCATGGCGCTGGTCCTGGCGGCGCCGGCGCTCGCCAACGACAGCACCGCGACGACCGCCGCGGGCGGCCTCGTGCTCACCCGCAACCGCGACATCGACATGGTGTCGGAGGACCTGTTCGTCTCCGCCCAACGCGTGCGCGTCGCCTACGTCTTCCGCAACCGCAGCGCGCGCGCGGTCACCGTCACCGTCGCCTTTCCGATGCCGGACCGGGAGCTGCTGCCCGCTTATTATCAGGATGTCGCGCTGCCGAGCGGCTTTCGCACGACGGTCGAGGGGCGGCCCGTCGCGATGCGCGTCGAACGCAAGGCGCTGGCCGGCGGACGCGACGTCTCGGCGCTTCTGGCCGGCCTCAAGATCCCGCTGACGGGTGAGGGGAGCGCGGCCGCGCTCGACCGGCTGCCGCGCGCCGAGCAGGACCGGCTGCTGGCGATGAAGGTGGCTGGGCCCGACGAATCGGACGGCGGCGACGGCATGAAGCGCCACCTCGCGCCCGCCTGGACGCTTCGCGAAACCTGGTATTGGGACCAGACCTTCCCCGCCGGCCGCGACCTCCATGTCGAGCACAGCTACGCGCCCGGCACGGGCGGAAGCGTCGGCACCATGCTGGCCAGTCGCCAGGCGCGCAGAGAGCCGGAGGGCCGGCGGATGATCGCGGATTATTGCGTGGATGCCGACTTCCTCGCCGCGATCGACAGGCGCGCCGCCGCCACCCGCGCCGAGTTCGCGACCCTGCCGGAGAAAAGGATCCACTATGTCCTCACCACCGGCGCGAACTGGGCGGCGCCGATCGGCCGCTTCCGTCTCGTCGTCGATAAGGGCGCGCCCGACAATCTCGTCAGCTTCTGCGCGGACGGACTGCGCAAGATGTCTCCCACCCGGTTCGAGCTGGTCAAGACGAACTGGCGGCCCGAACGCGACCTCAAAGTGCTGATCGTCGAACCGGCGCCGGCCGGCGGCTCCTAGAAGCCGCGCGAGAAGCGCAGCGCGCCGCCAAGGTCGGGGCGGAGCGCGGCGATGTGCCCGGGCTGGCGGCGGGCGAAGGCGTTGGCGCTGAGCTCGCCGCCGAGCAGGCGGACTGCGTACGCCGCCTCGAGGTCGACCTCGCGGCCGGTCGGCGCGAGGTTGAAGAAGCGCTCGCCATAGCCCGGCTGCAGGGTCGCATAATCGTAGGAGACAGGGACGCGCAGGTCGTAGCCGCCGGTGCGGACCCGGAGCGGCTGGCTGAGCCGCAGCGAGAAACGGTCGCCGGGGACGAAGGCGCTGCCGCGAGTCACGTCGAGCGACCAGGCGTCGGTGGCGAGGCGGCCGCCCTCGGCGAGGCCCCCGCTGCGCCCGAGGGCGGTCCAGCCGAGCCGGTAGCTCGCCGACGCGCTCCACCCGCGGCCGAGCGCGAGCGAGGCGCCGGCGTCGGCGAACCAGCTCACCGCGCCGCTGCCGCCGAAGCTGCCGGTGAACCGCCCGCCGAGCACCGTCCGCTCCTCCGCGAGCCGGGTGCCGCCGAGGGTGACAAGCGCCGGCCCGAAACGGCGGTCGAGCGTCAGGCTGCCGACGCTGTAGCCGGACTGGAGCACGCCCTGCACGCTCCCCGGCTGCCAGACCCGCCCGCGCTCGGCGGTGACGGTGAGGCCGAGGGGACCGAGCTCCTGGCGCACGCCGAGGCTGCCGGCCGATTGCGGGTAGAAGCCCATGCGCGCCATCGGATCGCGCGCGACGACGAAGGCGCCCTGCTGGGCGCCGACCAGGCGCTGCTGCAGCGTCCGGCCGCTCTCGGCGATACCGAGGGCGATCGCGGTCCGCTTCGAAAGGCGGCTGATCGCCAGGCCCGAGAGCAGCCGCGCCTTGCGCGCATCCTCGTAGGTGAGGCCGAGCTGGGCGAGGCCGACATTGGGCTGGCCGACGAGGTTGCGGCCGACGGTGAGCGCGACCGCGACGCGGCCGTTCGAGGCGCTGCTCGTGTCGAGGCCGATCTGGAGCGCGCTGGCGAGCGGCCGGTCCAGCGGCGCCCGGCGGACGACCCGCGTCAGGTCCATCTTGTAGGCGCGCTGATAGCTGTCGAGCGCGACCATGCCGGCGACCATCGGCGACGCATCGCCCATCGCCGAGGAGCTGTCGCCGGTGACGGCGCCGACCGGCTCTTTGGTGCCGGGGATGGAGAGCGTCCCCTGCGGCGCGAAGGCGCGGGCGATGTTGAGGATGCCGCGGCCGTAGACCGCGTCGGTGCCGGCCGCGCCGACGTCGTCGGCGGTCTTGAACAGGAGGTCGATGATCTGGCTGCCGGTCAGGTTCGGGAAGGCGGAGGCGAGCAGGGCGACGGCGCCGCTGATCACGGGCGCCGAGAAGGAGGTGCCGTCCCAGTAATAATAATCGCCCTTGTTGTCCGGAGCGATCACCCGGTAGCCGACGGCCGCGAGATAAGAAGCAGCGCCGCTGCCGGCGCGGTTGGAGAAGCTCGAAATCTGCTTGTAGTCGATGTTGGTCTTGTCGCCGTTGATCGGCGCCCCGACCGAGCCGGCGATGATCACGTTGCCGGCCGCGGCGGCGCCGAGGGCGAAGCCGCCCGGGTTCACCCCTTCGGGCTTCTCCCCCTCGTTGCCGGCGGAGAGGACGACGACGATCCCGGCCTGGGCCGCGCGCGAGATCGCGGCGTTGACGATCGGGCTCGGGTCCTCGCCGCCAAGCGAGACGTTGATCACGCGGGCGCCGCTCTGGCGGGCGACATCGATCGCCTTGGCGATGTCCGGGTCGGAATGCTTGCAGCCGTCGGCCTCGGTGCAGTCGGTCGGGCTGGCGGTGTTGAGCGAGATGATCGACGCGCCGAACGCGACCCCTTCGATCCCGCTCGCGTCGCGGTTCGCCGCGGCGGTGGCGGCGACGGCGGTGCCGTGCCCGTCGGCATCGGTGATGCCGCGGTTGCCGGCGATGTCCTGGGTCGCCGGATCGATCCGGCCGGTGAATTCGTGGAGGTTGGGGTTGATGCCCGTGTCGACGACGGCGATTTTCACGCCCTGGCCGAAGGCGCCGCTATTGTAGGCGGTGATAGCGCCGTGGACGCTTCCGGCCGACCGCTTGTACTCGTTGTCGTTGTAATTGACCGAGGGCGGCGGCGGGGGAGGGGGCGGCGTGGGTGCCGGGGCCGGCGGAGGCGGTGGCGGTGGCGGCGGAGTGGGCGCCGCGATCGGGTCGACCGTGCCGGGGTGCGCGCCCGTGCCGCCGCCGTCGCAGCCGCCGAGCGCGATCGCAAACGTCGAGGCCGTGAGGACCAGGAAGGTCCGGCCATGCTGCTTCGGGCTCATCCGACCCTCCGGCTAACTCTTTCTGCCTGTTGCAGAAATTTAACAAGCCCTAGCGAGCCAAAGCTTTCTTTTTGCTGAAGAAACGGCTTTGCGTTACCGCCCGCGGCCATGCTTCCGCCGGCCCTCCGCCACATCGACTGCTGGATCTTCGACCTCGACAACAGCCTCTATCCGGCCTCGGCGGACCTGTTCGCATTGATCGACCGGCGGATGACGGCCTTCATCGAGCGCCTGCTCGGCTGCGATCGCGCCGAGGCGTTCCGGGTCCAGAAGGGCTATTTCCGCGACCACGGCACCACCCTCGCCGGGCTGATGCGCGAGCATGGCGTCGACCCGCACGACTTCCTCGGCTTCGTCCACGACATCGACCTTGCCCGCATCTCGGCCGACCCGCGCCTCGTCGCGGCGCTCGACCGGCTGCCGGGGCGCAAGCTCGTCTTCACCAACGGCGACGAGAGCTATGCAAGGCGTGTCCTCGAGAAGCTGGGGCTGGGGAACGCCTTCGACGGGCTCCACGACATCCACGCCATGGACTATGTGCCCAAGCCCGATCCCGGCGCCTACGCGAGGATGTGCGCGCGCTGGGGCATCGATCCGACCCACGCCCTGTTCGTCGAGGACATGGCGCGGAACCTCGCGCCGGCCAAGGCGCTCGGAATGACGACGGTGTGGATCGACAACGGCTCCGAACAGGCCGAGGCGGAGGCGGATCCCGCCTTGATCGACTATCGGATTACCGACATCGGCGACTGGCTCACCGATATCACCGCCGGGGAAGACGCATGACCGAAACGCTTCAGCACAAGATCGACGAGGCGTGGGAGCGGCGCGATTCGCTCGGCGCCGGCGACCGCGACGTGGCGGAGGCGGTGGAGAGCGCGATCGCGCTCCTCGATTCGGGCGAGGCGCGGGTTGCGGAGAAGGGTTCGGACGGCTGGCGCGTCAACCAGTGGCTGAAGAAGGCGGTGCTTCTCTCGTTCCGGCTGACGCCGATGGCGGCGATCTCCGGCGGTCCGGGCGGTGCGCCCTGGTGGGACAAGGTGCCGTCGAAGTTCGCCGGATGGGACGGCGAGCGCTTCGCCGCCGCGGGTTTTCGCGCGGTTCCCGGCGCGATCGTCCGGCGCGGCGCCTTCGTGGGCAAGGGCGCGGTGCTGATGCCGAGCTTCGTCAACATCGGCGCGCATGTCGGCGAGGGGACGATGATCGACACCTGGGCGACGGTCGGGAGCTGTGCGCAGATCGGCCGCAACGTCCATATCTCGGGCGGCGCCGGCATCGGCGGCGTGCTCGAGCCGCTGCAGGCAGGGCCCGTCATCATCGAGGACGATTGCTTCATCGGCGCCCGCTCCGAGGTCGCCGAGGGCGTGGTCGTCGAGCAGGGCGCGGTGCTGTCGATGGGCGTCTTCCTCGGCGCCTCGACCAAGATCGTCGACCGCGCGAGCGGCGAAATCTTCATGGGACGCGTGCCCGCTTATTCGGTGGTGGTGCCCGGGACCCTGCCGGGGAAGGACAGCGGCCCCGGCCTCGCCTGCGCCGTCATCGTCAAGCGCGTCGACGCGCGCACCCGCTCGAAGACCAGCATCAACGAGCTGCTCCGGGACTGATCCTAGCGCTGGGCTTCCTTCAGCAGCGCCGCCGTCTCGGCGCTCTGCCAGTCGCGGTCGGAGGCGACGCGCCACACCTCGCGCCCCTGCGAGTCGAACAGGATCGTGGTCGGCAGGATGTCGACCTTGGCGGCGCTCATCGCCGCATTGTCGGCGTCGAGATAGGCTTTGAGGCTGCCGATCCCGGCCTTCGAGAAGAAAGCCTCGATCTTGTCGCGTCCGCTGTCCTGGCTGAGAGCCACGACCTGGAGCTTGCCCTGCCCTGCGGCGGCGAGGCGGTCGAGCGACGGCATCTCCTTGACGCAGGGCGCGCACCAGGTCGCCCAGAAGTTGACGAGCAGCGGCTTGCCCTTGAACGCGGCGAGGGTCTGCGGCTTGCCGTCCGGGCCCTGGAAGGCCGCCCCGGGAGCAGGGGATCCCGCATGGCTGCGGTCGATCTTGCGCGGCTGGACCGACGGCGCAGGGGCGGCAGAGGCCCGGTTCTCCTCCGCCGCGGGCTTCTTGCAGCCCGCGAGCAGCGAGACGGCGGCGAGGCAGAGTAGGAAGCTGCGCATGGCGCGGCGTTACGGCCCGTGCGGGGCGGGCGCAACCTCGCCCCTTTTTGCGCGTGACCGCCGCTGCCCGCTTACGCTATGGGCGCGGCGATGAGACGCGTCCTTGCTCTCTTGGGAGTCGCCCTCGCCCTCGCCGCCTGCGGCAGCAAGGAGGCGCTGCGCCCCGTCTCGGCGGACCGCGCGCCGGTGAAGCCGGCGCGCGCCGCCAAGACGCCGACGCCCGACGAGCTCCTGAAGCCGACGCCCGCCACCCGGCCGATGCGCCAGGACGAGGGGCTTCAGAAGTCGGAGCCGCGCAAGGACGATCCGTTCGACCTGCCGCCGACCCGCTGAGGCGCGGCGGCCCTTCCGGAGAGAGCATGAAGAAAGTTCGCAAGGCGGTGTTCCCCGTCGCCGGTCTCGGCACCCGATTCCTTCCCGCGACCAAGGCGATGCCGAAAGAGATGCTGACGGTCGTCGACCGGCCGCTCATCCAGTATGCGGTCGAGGAGGCGCTGGAGGCGGGGATCGAGCAGATGATCTTCGTGACCGGCCGCAACAAGACGGCGCTCGAGGATCATTTCGACGTCGCCTACGAGCTCGAGGCGACGATGCGCGCGCGCGGCAAGTCGCTCGACGTCCTCGCCTCGACGCGGATGCCTGCCGGCGCGATCTGTTCGGTCCGCCAGCAGGAACCGCTCGGGCTCGGCCACGCCGTCTGGTGCGCGCGCGAGATCGTCGGCGACGAGCCGTTCGCGGTGCTCCTCCCCGACGATCTGATGGTGGGGCAGCCCGGCTGCCTCGCCCAGATGGTCGC
>Ga0157369_10005979_pt1 | contig 14135 bp, 11 predicted proteins | sample C25metaG_FD_113461 | JGI IMG/M metagenome (GOLD analysis project Ga0157369, IMG submission 113461) | Corn rhizosphere microbial communities from Kellogg Biological Station, Michigan, USA - C2-5 metaG | ecosystem: Host-associated > Plants > Roots > Rhizosphere > Soil | place: USA: Michigan...
GGCAATTGCGACCGTTCCAATTGATTGTTAGCCGTCGCCGCTTGCCGCAGCCGCCTCGGTGCCTCCGCCGCGATGGTGGATGCCGCAGCCCCTGCTTTGAGACTGCGACGACCGACGTGCTGGTACAACGCCTCCACGGCCACCTGCCCAGCAGAACGACCGACGTTCCCGCTGACGCGCCGTTGAGAGTGCGACTGCCGATCATTCGCGACGAGCACCATGGTCACTTGTACGGCTAACGTTATCTATGTTGAGATGAAATTAAGTTCAGACACGTCCGTTAACGCGGGATGTTGTCCGTTAACGCGGTTGCCGTCAACGGCAACCCCTTGGCGCCGTTGGTTTGTGTACCACGTCACTTTTCCCCATGGACACGCCCACGCCGTCAACGCCGCCGCTGGTCGCGCGTTTCCGCGAAGCCATTCGCGTGCGTCACTACAGCCTGCGCACCGAGCGGGTCTATCTCTACTGGATCCGCAAGTACCTGCGCTTTCACGGCATGCGGCATCCGGCGTCGATGGGCGGGCCGGAAGTGACCGCTTTTCTCTCCCACCTGGCCAATGACGAGAACGTGGCGGCCGCCACGCAGAGCCAGGCGCTGGCGGCGCTGCTCTTCCTCTACAAGGCGGTCTTGGAGATCGACCTGCCGTGGCTCGACCAGGTGGTCCGCGCCAAGCGCCCGCACCGCCTGCCCACCGTCCTCGAGCGCTCCGAGGTGCGCGCGCTGCTGGATGCGATGCACGGTGAATACGGCCTCATGGCCCGGCTCATGTACGGAACGGGCATGCGCATCGGCGAGTGCTGCGCGCTTCGTGTAAAGGACGTGAGCCTGGAGCGCCGGGAGCTCGTGGTACGGGACGGAAAGGGCGGCAAGGACCGCATGACCGTGCTGCCGAAGCAACTCGTGGACGCCCTCGCGCAGCAGATCGGCGGCTCGCGCGACGTCTACTTTCGAGACCGCGCCGAGGACCAGCCAGGGGTCGCCCTTCCTTATGCGCTCGAACGCAAGTATCCGAATGCCGGCAAGGCGTGGGGCTGGTACTGGGTCTTTCCGCAGGACCACCTCTCGCGCGACCCCCGCAGCGGCATCGTGCGGCGCCATCACGTGTACGACCAGACAGTGGCACGCGCGATCGCCGCAGCCTCACGCCAGGCCGGCATCGTGAAGCCGGTCACGTCGCACACGCTTCGTCATTCCTTTGCGACGCATTTGCTCGACGACGGCTATGACATCCGCACGATCCAGGAGCTGCTCGGCCACAAGGACGTGAGCACCACGATGATCTACACCCACGTGCTCAACCGAGGCGGGCGCGGGGTGGTGAGTCCGTTGGATCGCTAAGCCGCTTCGCGCGCGACGGGCTTTTCCCCCACGACCTCCGCCAGCACCGCCATCCAGTCGTCCACGAATCGGCCGATGTTGAACCGCTCGAGCGCCGTGGCGCGCGCGCCCTCGCCCCACTTCATCGCGAGGTCGCGATCGTGCAAGAGCGACTCCATCGCTTCCATCAACGCCTTGCGGTTCGTGTCGACGTAGCCGTTCACGCCGTTCTTCACGATCGTCACGATCTCGGTCGTCGCCGGCGCCACGATCGGCATGCCGATCATCATTGCCTCGCACGCCGCGAGGCCGAGGCTGGTATACCGGCACGTGTGGAAGAAGAAACGATAGTGGGAGATGAACTCGGGCACGTCGACGTTCTTCACCTCGCCGTAGCCGCCCTCCTCCAGCGCGCCCATGCCGATCAAGGTCAACGGCATGCGGGCTTTAGCCTCGCGATAGAGGTCGAGGCCGAGCCGCCGCCCCCGCTTGCGGATGTTGTTCACGACGACGACGCCCTCGGCCTGGTCGCCCTGGTAGCGCACGTGCCCGGGCACCAGCACGCCGTGCTCGACGACCCGCGTCGGCGTGACACCGTTGTCCCACATCAGGTCGTTGAAGTGGGTCACGTGCACGATCGTCGCATCCGGATCCTGCACCGGATGCAGCGTATTCGTCGGGTGCTCCTGCGGCGGATCGTGCTCGATCAGGATGCGCGGAAGCTCGCGCTGCCACGGCGCCAGGATCTCGTTGCAGTCCACCAGGTAATGGTTCGTGTTCTGGAAGACGATGCAGTCGAACTCATGGTCGCGCACCTCGTCGACCGGCATGTCGTGCACGTTGTCGCCCCACGGCAGGTTGCCCCAGCGCCCCGCGTAGCCCGGCCCGCGGTCCGGCTTCGAGAGCACGTACCACTCGTGCGGCACCTGCGTGAGGTAGTAGAGGTAATTGCCGTGGACGTGCCACGTGAGGATCCTGAGCGGCTTATGCGGCATGTCGGATGCCCCGGGTCGAAAGGAGCCGGCGCGCCTCGGCGATCACCGCATCGGCCGAGACGCCGAGCGCGCAGTGATGGCCCACGGGGCACGCGTCGAACGCGCACGGCCGGCATGGCACGTCGTGCCAGAGCACGGGGTGGTGCTCCGCGTCGAGCGGCCGCCAGCGCTTCACGTCGCTGCCGGAGGCCACCACGACGCTGGGTGCCTCCATCGCCGCGGCGATGTGCGACACGCCCGTATCGTTGCAGACGAGCAGCGCGCTGCGCGACACGAGCGCCGCCATGGAGCCGAGGCTCGTCTGTCCCGTGAGGTCATGCGTGCCCTTCGGCAGCCGCGAAACGAGGTCATACGTGATGCGCGACTCCGCGGGCGAGCCGGTCACCACGAGCTGCCAGCCATCGCGAGCGAGCGCATTGCCCACCGCGGCGAACCGCTCGATCGGCCAGCGGCGCGAGAGCAATCGCGCGCCGGGATGGATCACGACGAAATGGCCTTCGGGAAGGCGGTGGCGCGTCACCACGTCCTCATAGAGCTCCCAATCGGTCCAGTCGAGCGGCAACTCGAGATGATCGCCTCGAAGCGGCACGCCGATCGCCTCCATCAGCGTGGTATAGCGATGAATCTCGTTGAGGTCATCGGGCCAGGAGACGGCGGCATCGAGGTCGAATTGGGCCCCGGCCTGCGCCGGGGCGACGGCCTTGCTTTGCACGAAGCCGACCATTCGCTTCGCCTCCAGCAGCCGCACGATCCGGTTCGTGAGCTCGCCGCTCCCATGCAGCTGGATCGCGAGGTCGAAGCGCTTCTCGCGCGCGGCATTCAGGAAATCGAGGAACGCCGGGATCGTCCCTTCCTGCTCGGGATAGCCGGGATAGCCCGGAAACGGCAGGAGGTCATCGACGTGAGCATGGAAGCGGTCGACGAACGATTGCGCCCACGGCAGGCCCACCAGCGTGATGCGCGCGTGGGGCACGTGGGCACGCAGCGCGCGCAGGGCCGGCACCGAGCAGAGCATGTCGCCCAGCTGGAGGGCACGGAACACGGCGATCCGCTCCGGAGGCGGAGTCCACAGGTCGATCGCCATGGCTACAGGAACAGCACGCGGAAGCGAAGCGCTCCCATGAGGCGCCAGAACACGGCGACCGGCGGAATGGCGATCGAGCCCAGCACGATGTCCAGCACGTGCTCCTTCGCCTGCGACGTGCCCTCGAGGCGCTTGAGCGTGAAGCGCGTCGTGAGGATGAGCCACACCGCGAAGCAGGTCGCGAACGGCACGTAGGCGTCCGCCAGCCCGAACGCGACCATCCCGAGGATCGCCGCGACGATCACATAGTAATTCCAGGGCGGCGAGCGCCGGATGCGTTCGCGGTAGAGGTCCGGGTGCTTCTTGAAGAGCAGCGCGTCGAAGAGGATCTTGCGATGCGCGTGCAGGTTGTCCTGCCACGTCATGCGCCGCACCGGGTGCTCGACCACGGCGCGCGGCGCCTTCACGATCTCGCCCCGCAGCGACTTCATGAGCGTGAACTGCAGGTCGGAATCCTCGCGCCAGGCCGAGGTGAAGCGCTCGTCGAAGCCGCCGATCGCCTCGAGCGCGCTGCGGCGGACGAAGCAGTTGGCGGTCACGAACTCGGCGGTCGCGAGCTGCGCGAGGTCCTTCTCGTAGTCGGTGGGCGCGCGGTCCTTCGGCAGCGGGACCACCACGCGTCCCGTCGCGGCGAGATGGCGCGGGGAAGCGAGAATGACCTGGTAGCCCTCGACCAGCCAATCGGGATGCGGCACGGTGTCGTCGTCGGTGAACGCGATGACGGGACTGTCGGCCGCTTCCCAGCCGCGGTTGCGCGCGCCCGCCGGGCCCTGGGAGCCGGTCACGGGCACATAACGGATCTCGGGCGCGCCGCCGGTACGCAACGCGAGCTCGCGCACCGTGCGCCGCGTGGCCTCGTCGGGGCCGTCGTCGGCCACCACGATCTCGAACGCGTCCGCGGGAAAGCGCTGGGCGAGGAGCGCCTTCAGGCACCGCTCGAGCATCTCGGGGCGCCTGTAGGTCGGCACCACCACCGACACCAGCGTGCTCATGCTTCTGCGCCTCCTTGGCGCCTCTTCTTCTCGAGCAGGTAGGAGCCGATCACCAGCGCGTCGAGCGGCGACGTCCAGAAGCACTCGACGGCGTCGCGCGGCGTGCAGACGATGGGCTCGCCCCTCGTGTTGAAGGACGTGTTGATGAGGACGGGCACCCCCGTCCGCCTCTCGAACGCCCGGATGACATCGTAGTACCGGGGGTTTTGCGAGCGATTGATGGTCTGGATCCTCGCGGTACCGTCCACATGGCGCACGGCGGGGATCCGGTCCGCCTTGTCGGGGCGGACGTCGAAGATGAAAAGCATGAAGGGCGCGGGGAGCCCGAGGCGCGTTTCCTCGGCGAGGCCATCCTTGCCCGAGGCCGTGGAGCGCCCCGTCACGAACCACTCGTGCGCCTTCTCCTCGATCACCACCGGGGCGACAGGACGAAAATCTTCCCGATCCTTGATGTCGTTGAGCTTGGCCTGCATCTGGGCGTGCAGGGGCGAGGCGATGATCGAGCGCCCGCCCAGCGCCCGCGGCCCGAACTCCATGCGGCCCTGGAACCAGCCCAGGATCTTGTCCTCGGCCAGCAGCGCCGCGGCCTCTTCGGCAATGTCATCGAGCTTGCGGTACGGAACGCCGGTCCACTCGAGGAAGGACTCGATCTCCTCGTCGTCATACCCGGGGCCGAGGAAGGCGTGGTCCATGACCCAGGGCCTGTCATGCCGGCGTAGGCCGGCATCCGAGTCAGATCGGACCCCGGCCTTCGCCGGGGTGACAGCTCTCTCGTTCCAATCCACCCACAACGCCGCGCCCATCGACGTCCCCGCATCGCCCGCGGCCGGCTGCACCCACACATTCTCGAACGGGCCATAGTCGCGCAAACGTGCGTTCATCACGCAGTTGAGCGCGACACCGCCCGCCATGGAGAGGTTCGTGAGCCCTGTCTCCTTGTGCAGCCACTTGACCATCCTCAGCACCGTCTCCTCGAGCGCTTTCTGAAGCGACTGCGCGAGGTCGAAGTGGCGTTGCGTCATGGGCCTGCCACGCCGGCGCGGCGGTCCGAAGAGCTGCTCGAGGTTCACGCGCTCGACGACGTAGTTGCCCTGGTCGTCGGCGTGCATGATCCTGCGGAAGTCGTCGATGAAGCGCGGCTCGCCGTAGGAGGCGAGCGCCATCACCTTGTATTCGTCGGACGAGTGCAGGAAGCCGAGATAGCGCGTGACGTCCTCGTAGAGCAGACCCAGCGAGCTCGGCAGGTTGATCTGCTTGATGCGCCGGTAGTCGCGCCCGTCGAAGACGCCGTAGCTCGTGGTGGCGCTCTCGCCGCGGCCGTCCATCGTGAGCACCGCGCACTCGTGGAACGGCGCCGCGAGGAAAGCGCTCGCCTCGTGCGCGAGGTGGTGCTCCACGTAATGCCACCGGAACGGCCCTTCATGCGTGATGCCGCGGAAGCGGTCGGCCAGGTGATGCGGCGCGCCACTCGCGAGCTGACGCGGCGCGTTCACCACATAGGAAAGGAAGAGCGGATCCCACGGCGACTTGTCGCCCTCGGCCGCACGCACCTTCGACGGCTGCAGCGGCAGCGTGATCGTCTCGCTGCGCAGCTCCTCGCCCGCGAAGGCCGCCGGATCGAAGGAGTACGCGACGTGGTCCACCTCCTTCATCGTGATGCCCGCCTCGCGCAGGCAGTAGTCGATCGCGTGATAAGGAAGCTGCCACGTGTTGAACGGGACCGGCCGCTTGCCGTGCTTCACGTGCGTGAAGCGCTCGTCCTCGGCCGCGGCGATGACGACACCGTCCCTGACCAGGCAAGCCGAGTCGTCGTGGTAGACCGCGTTGATTCCCAGTGTGTACATGCGTGTTCCTCAGGCGGCCGCGCGCAGGACGCGCGGCTCATGGGCGTTCCAGAGCTCCGCCGCCGCCGCCACCACGTCCTCGACCGGGACGTCGAGGCAGCGCATGTGGCCCTGCGGGCAGGTGCTCTTGTAGCAATTGCGGCAGGGGACGTCGCGCGACAGCACGCGATTCGGCACCCGCCACGGGGTGTGCTGCGGATTCGTCAGCGCGTAGAGGTCGACCACCGGCGTGCCGATGGCGGCCGCGATGTGCACGGCGCCGGTGTTGCTCGACACCAGCACGGGCGACATCGACATGAGGCCGGCGAACTCGCCGAGCGAGAGCAGGCCGGCGAGCGAGCGGGCTTGCGGGCCCGCGCGGCGCGCGACCTCGTCGGCGAGCGCACGCTCGCTCCCGTCCCCCGTCACCGCGATCGAGCAATCGAAGCGCCGCGAGAGCGCCAGCGCAGCCTCGCCGAAGCGCTGCGGCGAATAGCGGCGCGACGGCGCCGTGGCGCCCGGATGCACGACGAGGCACGGGCGCGAAGGATCGAGCCCCGCTTCGGCCGCCTTCATCGCCGCGCGCAATCGATCCTCGGCGGTCACGCGCCACGACATGCGCTCGTCGTCGGTGAAGGCGCCGACCTTGGCCACCAGGTCGAGCTGCCGTCGCACCTCGTGGCGGATGTGGTCGTTCGGCTCCGTCTCCGCGACCCAGTCGGTGAGCAGGTGGTACGGGTTCTCGCGGCAGTGCGCGAGGCGCAGCGGAATGCCGGCGAGGTAGCAAAGCAGCGCCGCGGGAAGCGCGCTCTGGCTGTACACCGTGAAGATGACGGCGGCGTCGAAGTGGCGGTTGGCGAGCAGCGCCACCATCTCGAGGTCGTCGGCCGGGCGCGTGGGCAGCGGCAGCTTCATCCACGGCGCCGCGTATGCGATCGTCTCGTCGATCTCCGGGACGTGCTCGGCGGCCTTCACGCCGGAGCGCGAGGCGAGCAGCGTGATCGATGCCCGGAAGGTTTGCTTCAGCGCGCGCATCGCGGGCGTGGTCATCACCACGTCGCCCATGTTGTCGAGGCGAACGCAGAGGATGCGCCGGGTGCCGGACCAGCCGGGCATCATCGGGCCACCTTCCGGGCGCCGCGCATCCCGTCGTTCTCCATGATGTAGGTGGCGGCGTCGAGCAGCTCCGCCGCGGTGTACTCCGGAGTCCGATGAGGCCCGCGCAGCCACTCGGTCTCGTTCCCCACGTCGAGCAGGATCGTGCGACAGCCCGCGCGGTTGCCGGCCTCCACGTCGTTCAGGATGTCGCCCACGAGCCAGGAGCGCGCGAGGTCGATGTCGTGCTCCCGGGCCGCGACATGCAGCAGCCCCGGCATGGGCTTGCGGCACGTGCAGGTGAGCGCATAGTCGCGAACGATGCCGTCGGGATGGTGCGGACACCAATAGCAGGCGGCGAGCTTGAATCCGTGCGCGAGGAAGAGATCGTTCAGGTGCTCCTCGACCGCGGTCAGCGCGCCGGGCGGGAAGAGGCCCAGGGCGACGCCGGGCTGGTTGCTCACCACGATGAGCTCGTAGCCGAGCCCCGAGAGCAGCAGCAGCGCGTCGATCGCCTTGGGCGCGAGGCGGATGCGGGTGCGATCGACGTTGTACGGGACGTTCTCGATCAGCGTCCCGTCCTTGTCGAGGAACACCGCCCGGCGACTCATGGCCAGGACGACTCCGTGAGCGGGATCACCATCATCTCGGAGATCACGCTTTCGCGCGGCATCTGCAGCACCCACTTCACGCCGAGCGCCACGTTCATCGGGTCCTGCAGGATGTTCGGGTCGATGTCGGGGAAACGGTCGAGCAGGAACGGCGTCTTCATGCCGCCGGGCATCACGGCGCTCACCTTGATGCCGAAGGGGCGAAGCTCCGCGTGCATGGCATGCGAGAGCCCGAGCAATCCCCACTTGGTGCTGTGGTAGGCGCAGGCGTTGGGCCACGCGCGTCGCGACGCCGTGGACGCGACGTTCACGATGTGGCCCGACTTCGCCTCCTTCATGTACGGCACGACGGCCTTCATGAGGAGGAAGGGGCCGATGAGGTTCGTGCGCACGACCTTCTCGTACTGCGCGACGTCGATCTCGTCGATGGGCGCCGTCACGTCGATGGCGGCGTTGTTCACCAGGACGTCGAGCGGGCCGAAGCGATCGGCGAGGCGGCGGATGTTGCCCGTCACGTCCGCATCGCTGCCGACGTCCATCACGACCGCATCGGCCCGCAGGCCTTCGTCGCGAATCGCCTTCGCCGACTTCTCGGCGCGGTCCGCGTTCATCTCGGCCACGAAGACCTGCGCGCCGGCCCGCGCGAGCGTCACGCAGATCGCGCTGCCCAAGCCGCTGCCCCCGCCGGTCACGAGGATCTTCCTGTCCTGCAGCGACGTGCCGTCCACGTCCTGCGCCATTGCGATGCGTTCGGGTGCGTTCATCAGCGTGCGTCCAGTCCAAGGGAGGGATAAAGGGAAACCGAGGCGATCTCGCGGCGCGCCGGCGCGATCGCCTTGTAATAGGAATCGGCGAGCGAGCGCGCCACCCGCCTCCACGTATAAATGCGGCGCGCACGCCGGTAGCCGGCGAGGCCCATGGCGCGGGCGAGCTCCGGCTCGCGCTTGAGGGCAATGAGCTTCTGCGCAAGCGCACCGGGATCGTTCGGCGGCACCAGGAATCCGGTCTGTCCGTCGACGACGGTGGTCCTGATGCCGCCGACATCGGAGCCCACGACCGGGCGCGCGCACGCCATCGCCTCGACAGGCGTGATGCCGAAGGGCTCGTACCACGGCGTCGTCACGAAAACGTCCGCGGCCGAGTAATGCAGCGGCAGCACGTCGCGACCGCGCTGGCCGACGAAGTGCACGCGGTCCGGCACGCCTTCCTCGCGCGCGATGTCGGTGAGACGGCCGATCTCCGGCGTGGCCTTGACGTCCGCGACCTCGGTCGAGCCGCCGACGACGGCGAGGCGCGCCTTCACGCCGCGGCGCTTCATCGCGCCGATCGCGCGGATCACGTTGTCGACGCCCTTGCGCGGAACCATGCGGCCGAGCTGGAGCACGGTGAATTCTTCCCGGGGCCAGCCGAGCCGCTCGCGCGCGGCCGCCTGGTCGATGGGCGCGAACTCGTCGGGATCGAATCCGCACGGCACGACGTCGATGCGCGACTCGTCCGCCTCGTAGAGCTCGAGCATGTCGCGCTTGTCCTGCGGGCACTCCGCGATCACGCGGTCGGACTCGCGCATGAGCCTGTGCTCGATCGCGAAGCGCTCGTCGGGGAAGCCGTCGGATGCGCCCTGGTGCCGCCGGCGGACGAGGCCCAGCGCGTGGAAGGTCGTGACGAGCGGGCAGTGCACCGTCTGCAGCGCGCGCATCGCGGCGCAGCCCGACATGAAGAAGTTCGCGTGCACGACGTCGTAGGCGCGCTCCTCGTTGGTGAAAAACCCGGCCATCCAGTCGCCGAACGCGTCCATGTACGGCAGCAGGCGCTCCTTCGGCACGAACTCCGCCGGACCCGCGGGCACGTGCACCACGCGCAGGTTCCGGCGCCAGTGCACCACCTGCGGCATGAGAAGGCTGTCATGGCGCGTGAACACGTCCACCTGGTGGCCGGCCGCCGCCAGCTGCTTCGCGACGTGGGCCACGTAGATGTTCTGTCCGCCGCTGTCGACGCCGCCGATGACGGCGAGCGGCGAGGCGTGCTCACTGACGAGTGCGATCTTCAGCATGAAGCTCCTTCGGGAATCCACGGCTCTGAACGCGCGATTCGGCGGGGTTGGCGCGCGTGCGCCATCCCGGGTGCCGCGCGATCCAGACTTGCTTGCTTAGGTTTTATGCGTCGCGAGTGCCCGGAGGCACATCGCGACCGCGCCCGCGTAAGCCTGGTCGAACCGCTCGAAGGCGCCGCTGGCGCCCACGACGATGCCGTCCACGCACACCGCCCCTTTGGGGTTGTCGGCCTGCGTGATCCAGCTCGTCTCGGCCTTCGCGAGCGCGAAGGCCCGGTAATCCGCGTCCCAGGTGGAGCGGTCGCCGCCGAACGACGCTTCGTGCAGGATCGCGTCCTCGAGCGCGCCGTCCTGCGCGCCCTTCGCCGGGTCGAGGATCACCACGTGGAGGAAACCGCTGTCGCCATATTGCTTGTCGAGCATCGCCTGCTCGATGAGCGGGCGCGCGAGCTCGATCGCGCGCGCGGCGGCATCGCGGTCGATGGCCGCGATGCGTCGCGTCGCTGCGTGGGGTCTTTCGATGGTGCCTTCCATTTTCTGCGCGTGCCTTTCGTGCTTCTCGCATCTGATCGAATCTTCACTTGTGTGTGTTGCGAAGCGCGGAAGTTTCATGGTTCGCATGGCGCAACGGTGTTGCTTTCAGCAGGGACTCGATAGCTGCGAGAAGCTCGTGCGGTGCGACGGGCTTCGCGAGGTGGACCTGGAAGCCGGCCATCAATGCGCGCGTGCGATCCTCGGCTTCGGCGTGACCCGTAAGGGCGATCGCGGGGATGCGCTGCACGAGGGGCACGTTGCGCTGCGCTTCGAGCGTGCGCACGTGGCGCAGCACCGCATATCCGTCCTCGTCGGGCAGCCCGATGTCGCAGATGAGGAGGTCGGGCCACTGCATCGCATCGAGCGACGAGAGCCGCGCGAGCAACGCACCTCCCGAGTCGAATGCCTCGACGCGCGCGTCGCGCTCAACGAGCACCATCGCGAGGACCTCGCGCGCGTCCTCGTGATCGTCGACTACGAAGATCGTGCGTTGCGCGAGCGATTGCGTTTCGCCCTCTTGCGCGGCCGCCATTGCGCTCTTCACTGGCGGCGCCGCGTCGACGGCACGCAGCGGTAGCGCGAGCATGTACACGGTTGTGGCTTGATTTCGATGGCTTGTAAAGCGGCCGTGATGATCGTCCGCAAGCTGGCGCAGGACCACGGGATCGAAGGCGTGACGCGTGCCGGGCAGGGGACGCTCTTCCAGAGGCGCGTCGGCGCGCGCGAGCGTGAGCGGCGGCTCGCCCGTGTGGGCGATGACGACACGCGCCTCGGCGCCCGAGCGCTCGAGGCGGATGCCCACGCGCGCACCCGGCTCACTCACCTGGATCGCGTGCGCGATCGGGTCCCACACCAGCTGCTGCACCGCCGTGGGATCTCCGGTGATGCGCGCGGTCTCGAGGCTCATCGTGGTGAAGAGATGCACGCCGCGCGCGTCGATCTCCGGCCTCAGCCCGTCGATCGCGTTGGCGAGGATCGTGGCGAGGTTGACGGGCTGCATCGCCGCCCGCCGCTCCGCGCGCTGCAGCTCCTGCTCCTGCTGCTGCAGCGACCACATCTGCGCGTAGAGGGCGCGCTTCTCGAGCAGCTCCGCGTGCCGCCCGCGCTCGACGATGCGCCCGTGCTCGAGGACGAGAATTTCGTTCGCGTTCACCACGGTGGACAGGCGGTGCGCGATCACGAGCGTGGTGCGGCTCTGCGAGAGGCGGTCGAGCTCGTCCTGGATCGCGCGCTCGCTGCGCGTATCGAGCGCGGAGGTCGCCTCGTCGAAGATGATGATCGGCGGGTTCTTGAGGATCGCGCGGGCGATCGCCACGCGCTGCTTCTCGCCGCCGGAGAGCTTGAGGCCGCGCTCGCCCACGAGGGTGTCGTAGCCCCGGGGCAGCCCCTCGATGAAGTCGTGCACGTTCGCCGCGCGGGCGGCAGCAATCACATCCTCGCGCGTGGCTCCGATGCGGCCGTACGCGATGTTGTATTCGATCGTGTCGTTGAAGAGGCTCGTGTCCTGCGGCACGATGCCGATCGCGCGCCGCAGCCCCTGGGGTGCCACGTCGCGCACGTCCTGGCCGTTCACGAGGATGCGGCCGCCGTTCACGTCGTAGAAGCGCAGGAGCAGCCGCGCGAGCGTGGACTTGCCCGAGCCCGAGCCGCCGACCACCGCGACCGTGGTCCCCGGCGCCACGCGGAAGCTCACGTCGAAGAGCACCTGGCGGCTCGGCTCGTAGCCGAAGCTCACGTCCTGGAAGACGACCTCGCCGGCGCCCGCCTCGAACGCGGGCAGCGGCTTCGACTCGTCGATTTCCGGCTTCGCGGCGAGGAGCTCGAAGAGGCGCTCGGCCTTGATGATCGCGTCGCTCGCCTCGCGGAAGACGAAGCCAAGGGAGTTGAGCGGCAGGCAGACCTGGATCACGTACGCGTTGATGAGGATCAGGTCGCCGACGGTCATGTGGCCCGTGACGACGCCATGGCCCGCGATGAGCATGACGGCCGCGACACCGCACGCGATGATCGCGCCCTGGCCCAGGTGCAGGCGCGTCAGCGCGAACTGGTTACCGACGCCCGCCTCGATCCAGTCCTTCATGATGCCCTGGAAGCGCTTCGCCTCGAAGGCCTCGTTGGCGTAGACCTTCACGGTCTCGTAATTGAGGAGGCTGTCGACGAGGCGGCGGTTGGCGTTCGAGTCGAGCTGGTTCAGCTCGCGCTGGTGCATCGAGCGCCGTCGCGTCTGGGTGACGGTCCAGAAGACATACGCGACGAAGGTCGCGAGCAGGATGAGCGTGAAGGTGAGCGCGTAACCCGAGACGAGGATCGCCATCACGGCGGCGATCTCGACGATGGTGGGCACGATGCTGAAGAGGCCGGCCCCGAGCAGGAAGGCGATACCGCTGGTGCCGCGCTCGACGTCCCGCGTGAGGGCGCCCGTCGCGCGCTGCATGTGGAATCGTGCGGAGAGCGCATGCAGGTGACGGAAGATGCGCTGCGTGAAATCCGCGACGGTGTTCTGCGTGACGCGGTTGAAGACGAGGTCGCGCAGCTCCGTGAAGAGCGTGCTCGCGAAGCGCATGAGCGCATATCCCGCGAGCAGCAGGAACGGCAGCGCCGCGAGCTGCGCCGGCCGGCCCAGGGTGTCGACGATGCGCTTGAGGACGAGCGGGACCGCTACAGCCGCGAGCTTGGCAGCTACGAGCAGCACGACGGCAGCGATTACCCGTCCCTTGAATCGCCACGCGTGCGCGGCGAGGCTCGCCAGCACGGCGCGCGTGCTGGTGGAGGAAGCGGCTTTCTTCATGGGACCGGAGTTGGACACGCTCCGGCGGGAAAATTTCGTGTGTCACCCCGGCGCAGGCCGGGGATCCGATTTGTTTCGAGGGCCGGCGCAGGGTCAGCCGCGCTGCTTACGACGCTCCTCGTACGTCTTCAAGTGCGTGTAAGCCAACGAGAGCACGGTGTCGTCGATGCCGTGCCTGCGCGCGCGCTCGAGCATGAAGCCCACGATGTGGTCCGCCTCGACCTGGCCGCCGCCCTCGAGATCGCGCAGCATCGAGGCGCTCCAGTTGCCGTTGCGGTCGGTGAGGCGCTCGCGGAAGGCCTGCATCGGATGCTCGCGCGGCGCGCGGCCTTCGGCTGCCGCGATCTTCTGGTTCGCGTCCAGCAGCCGCAGCATCGCTTCGCTGCCACCGGGCGCGGAGTTGATCTCGCCCACGTTGCCGCGGAAGAGGCAGGTGGACGCGGCCAGCGCGGAGAGGAACACGACCTTTTCCCACATGTCCTGCAGGATGTCGGGCGAGAGCTTCCACTCGACGATCGTGCGCGCGAATGCATCGGCGAGGGCCTGCGCGCGCGGCGTCACTTGCTTGTCGCGCTCGCCGAAGATGATGCGGTGGAGCTCGTCGCCGTTCACGACCGTTCCGTCAGGCTTGAGGGTCGCGTTGATCTGCGCCACGCCGCCCATCACGTTCGCCGCCCCGAAACGCGCATCGAGCCGCTCCAGATGCGAGATGCCGTTCGGCATCGGCACGAGCACCGCACGCCCATCCATCGCCGGCGCCACCGCATCCATGGCCGAATCGAGGTCGTAGGCCTTGCACGTGAAGAGCACGGCGTCGTAGCCCGGCCGCAACTCTTCCGCGA
>Ga0157369_10005980_pt1 | contig 14134 bp, 11 predicted proteins | sample C25metaG_FD_113461 | JGI IMG/M metagenome (GOLD analysis project Ga0157369, IMG submission 113461) | Corn rhizosphere microbial communities from Kellogg Biological Station, Michigan, USA - C2-5 metaG | ecosystem: Host-associated > Plants > Roots > Rhizosphere > Soil | place: USA: Michigan...
CTACGAGAACCTGGTCACCGCCGGCGTGATCGACCCGACCAAGGTCGTCCGCACCGCGCTCCAGGACGCCGCCAGCGTCGCCGGCCTGCTCATCACCACCGAAGCGGCGGTGAGCGAGCTTCCGGCCGACGACAAGGCCCCTGCCGGCATGCCCGGCGGCGGCATGGGCGGCATGGGCGGCATGGATTTCTGATCCATCGGTCCAACTGACCAACAAGAAGGGCCGGGAGAGCAATCTCCCGGCCCTTTTTCTGTCTCCCCTCCCCGCTTGCGGGAGGGGTCGGGGGAGGGGCTACCCGATCTCCGATCGTCCTGAGCGAAGTAGAACCGCAGGTCGGCGCAGCCAAGGACGCCCCCCAATCTCTCCCCGTCATCCCCGCGAAGGCGGGGATCCACCCAGTGGCTAGGCGCAGGCCTCCCGGTGGATTCCCGCCTTCGCGGGAATGACGACTTGGCCTTGATGGCGGGTGCCCGCAAAAACACCCCACCGCACTCCCACCCCGATCCGTCGCCCCCGCCCGCGCTGAAACAGAAGGTTAACACCCCCGTCACGATGCCGCCCTAGCCCGCCCGGGCCGCCAGTCCGACGGCCTACAGGGACGGATCAACCCAATGAAAAAGCCTCTGATTTTGCTCGGAACCGCATTGCTCGCCGCCGCCCAGGCGCAGGCCGCGCCCCAGATCAAGCATGTCTTCGTGATCGCGCTCGAAAACCACAATTTCACCCAGCCCGCGTCCTACACGTCGACCGGTCAGCTGCTCGGCAACCCCGCCGCCTCCTACATCAACAGCCTGGTCACCCCCGGCAACGCCAATGCCGCGCAGGTCTCCTACGCCAGCCATTACAACAACGTGATCTACAACGGCTCGACCGTGCACCCGTCCGAGCCCAATTATGTCTGGGCCGAGGCCGGCAAGCCCGGCCCGCTCAACGATGCCGATCCCTATCCCGCCAACATCGTCAACAGCCCCAGCCTCAGCGCGACCCTCGCCGCCGCGGGCAAGAGCTGGAAATCCTATCAGGAGGATATCGATCTCGCGCGGAACGGTTCCGGCGGCCTCACCAACACTGTGCTGAATTCCAGCCAGTACACCGTGCCGCTCAGCAGCTTCTCCGGCACCTCGGCGGATTACACCAACGCTTACAATGGCAGCCACCAGTACAACTATGCCGCCAAGCACAATCCGCAGGTCTTCTTCACCGCCACCAACGGCGGCAACGACCCTTCGACCGCCAACCCCCAGGCGCAGAATTACGCCCCGCTCCAGCAGCTCCAGGCCGATCTCGCCGCCAACACGGTGGCGGACTATAACTGGATCACGCCCGATCAATATAACGACATGCACACCGCGCTGAAGAACGGCTTCACCTATAATGGCGTGCACTACACCGGCGACCAGGCCGAGATCGCGCAGGGCGACAATTTCCTGTCGCAGATCATTCCCATGATCATGGCGAGCCAGGCCTATCAGGATAATGGCGCGATCGTGATCTGGAACGACGAGGACGAAGGCGACAATGCCGGCACCGACAGCCAGTTTTCGGGCGCCGAGATCGTCATCTCCCCGCTCGCCAAGGGCAATGCCTATAACAGCACCGTTTCGCTCAACCATTCGTCGGACCTGCTGACCATGCAGGAGATTTTCGGCGTGACCGGCACCCATCTGGGCGCCGCCGCCAACGCGACCGACCTGTCCGATCTGTTCAAGCCCAACGCGATCGCCGGCGTGCCCGAGCCCGCCAGCTGGGCGCTGATGCTCGGCGGCTTCGGCCTGGTCGGCGGCTCCATGCGCCGCCGCACCCGCACCACCACCCGCTTCGCCTGACACGGATAAGGGAAGGGGCCGGCCCTCCACCGCCCGGCCCCTTCTCACCCCATCCCCAAACCCGAAGCCCCATCCCCAGACCCGAAGCTCAGCCCCCAAAGCCGGACCCCAACCGTCATTCCCGCAAAGGCGCGAATCCACCCCACGGCCAGGCCCACCCCGATCTGCGCCTCCCCATCCTCTCACCCGTCATCCCGGCGAAAGCCGGGATCCATTCCGCGGCGAGGCCACGAACCCCGATAAAACCGAACCACCCGACGCGGAAAAAAGGGGCCGGGGGAAAATCCCCCAGCCCCGTTCCTCGACCCGGCAAAATCAGATCTGCGCCATCCCTCCATCCACGAACAATTCCGCCCCGTTGATAAACCGCGCTTCATCCGACGCCAGGAACAGCACCGCCGCCGCCACGTCCGCGCCATCGCCCACCCGGCCCGAGGGAATCTGCGCTATCAGGCTCGCCTTCACCGCCTCGGATTGCTCGCCACCGCCGAACAATTCGTTCAGCCCCGCCGTATCGATCGGCCCCGGGCTCACCACGTTCACGCGGATATGCCGGTCCTTGAGGTCCAAAATCCAGTTGCGGGCGAGCGCGCGGATCGCCGCCTTGCTCGCGCCATAGACGCTGAACGCCGGCGTGCCCGTCGCCCCCGCGGTCGATCCGGTCAGCACCACCGATCCGCCGTCGCGCAGCAAGGGCAGCGCCTTCTGCACCGTGAACAGCGCCCCCTTCACATTGGTCGCGAAGGTCTCGTCGAAATGCGCCTCGTCGATCGCGCCCAGCGGGGCGAAGCTGCCGCCGCCGGCATTGGCGAACACCACGTCGATCTGGCCGTGCTGCTGCTGGACCGCGTCATATAGCCGGTCGATGTCGGCCAGCCTGGACATGTCGCCGCGCACGCCCGTCACCTTGCCGCCGATCGCCTTCACCGCCGCGTCCAGCGCTTCCTGGCGGCGGCCGGTGACGAACACCGAAGCGCCCTCGTCCGCGAACGCCTTGGCGGTGGCGAGCCCGATCCCGCTCGTGCCGCCGGTCACCACCACCACCTTGTTGTCATACCGTGCCATAGTCTGTCTCCGAATGTGCCGGGCGGCCCGATGCCGCCTGTCGCAAACCGAGGTAGAAGTGGGACGATCGGGCTTGTAGCCGGCGAAATCGGCACGTACCGTTCTATTGATAGAACGATGAGCCAGCCCGACCTCAACGATTATGCCTACTTTGCGGAGGTGGTGCGCCATGGCGGCTTCGCGCCTGCCGGCCGCGCGCTGCATCTGCCCAAGTCGAAGCTCAGCCGCCGCGTCGCCGGGCTGGAGGCGCGGCTCGGCCTGCGCTTGATCGAGCGCTCCTCGCGCCGCTTCCGCGTGACCGAGGTGGGCGAGGCCTTCTACGCCCGCTGCCGCGCGATGCTCGACGAGCTGGAGCAGGCCGACGCGCTCGTCGCCGAGGCGCGGAGCGAGCCGCAGGGGCGCGTGCGCTTCAGCTGCCCGACCGGCCTGGTCGGCGTGCTCTCGCCCGGCCTGCCCGCTTTCCTGCAGCGTTACCCGAAGATCCAGCTGCAGCTGATCGCGATCGACCGCGCGGTCGATCTGATCGCGGAGCGGATCGACGTCGCACTCCGCGTCCGCACCGATCTCGCCACCGACGCCTCGCTCACCATGCGCACGCTCGGCCAGTCGCGCCGCATCCTCGTCGCCGCGCCGGCGCTCGCGAGCACCATCGGCAACGCCGCCATCGCCGATCTCGCCACCCTGCCGACGCTCAGCTCGACCGACGAACCGGGCGAGATCGAATGGCAGCTCGTCGGCCCCGACGACGCGCGCCACAGCGTCCGCCACCAGCCGCGCATGACCTGCGGCGATTTCGCCGCTTTGCGCGATGCCGCCGCAGGCGGCCTCGGCGTGGCGCTGCTACCCGATCATGTCTGCGGCGAAGACCTGCGCGCCGGCCGCCTCATCCGCGTCTTTCCTGGCTGGGGCGGCCAGATGGGTATCGTCCACCTCGTCTTCACCACCCGCCGCGGCCTGCCGCCTGCGGTGCGGGCGTTTATTGATCATGTGGCGAGGACATTCGCGGGGATTAGGTTGGAAGCGTAGCTAGCTCGCGTTGCTCAGGGCCCGCATACCTAGCGCCCGAGTGGTCGGGCTGCACGTCAACGTCCGGTCCTTACCTGAGCGGCAGAAGAAAGCCCCCGGAGGGTGCGGTCCTCTGGGGCTTTTCAGGTGGCGGCGATAAGATTTCTCACTCCACCGAGCAAAGCCAATATCCTTACCTTATCGGTATCCTCGTACTTAAGCTGGCGTAGCAAATACGCATAAGCTGAAGCTGCGATTTCTCGACGTCCACCGGCACAGCTCTCTGCCCATTTTCGACACGCAGCGATAAACCGTGGGATTTTAGATCTATCGATATATGCGCCTAGGTCACTCCAGTTGGCGCACTGCTCAATCGATGGCCAAGTATCTGACAGGCTGGGATTTTGTTGGAGAACCGCACTCAGCTCAAGGCTAACAGGGTCGTAGCTGGCGACACTATGCTGCACGTCGCCGTAGTCTATAACGACGGCCTGCGCTTCTTCCGAAATCAATATATTTTCGCCGTGCAGATCCCCATGAACGCAACACGATTTTGTCTGAATTTCCATTCTCTCGAGATCGACAGCCCAATCCAGCCCGTAACGTGAAATTAGCTCTTGCGCTTTGAGGTCATCTACCCAGTGGCGCCTAATCTCTGCCACCTTTCGCCTTACTTGGGCGTCACCTTGTGACCATTTGGAAAGTGCGAGCGCCACCGAATCAACTCCTCGCGCAGCCTTCGCGTCGTCCGCTCCAAGCGCCGAAAACAGGGACTGCGTATGCCCATCAGCCAACTGATAAAATAAACCGGCGACCGAGCCAGCCCCAAACTCAAGGGCCGCTATTTTTCTTGGTGTAGCCCCAGGATTAAGCAATACAACATAGTCGTCATACCGATTATTCTCGTCATTTATTCGGTCATGCGAACCGATCTTGGCAATGACATCTTGAATTAGCGTTCCTTGTGCATCCAGCAACTTGAGCCTATAAGGCGTAGATCCAGATCTTCCTAGCCCAACCGGACTCACCGAGGAACGGGTCGCATTGTATTTTTTTGCGAATATTCGAATTAATCGATCCTCCTCGATACGAAGATTTACCTTCGACAAATCGAGCTCTACGTCAGAAAGCGCGCCAATGGCCTTGAGGCTCTTTGCCAAAATTCCGTCGAGCATATCAACGTCTATTTTTCTAAGAAACTCCACAGTACCAACTTTGTCGCCCTCACTCCAAATATCGGCAACATTCTTCTGATCTAACATATCAGAAATAAAGTCCTCTGAAGGAGACCCGGTAAGGACGATTAACTTTGTGCCTGGCTTAACTCTTCGTGCGTGATGAAAAACATATTTACCGTGCGCGGGATCAGCGTCGAGAGAACTATCCTGGGTCGGGATGTTCAAATCCAGGATGGCTAGGTCAAAAAATTCTTCGGCAAGCAGAGCGCATGCCCGATCCCGGCTTTTGGCGACTGCTATGCGCGCTGTGGGTAAGGCTCGCGTGATCGAGGCCGTAATTTCGGCAACAAAGCTCTCATCGTCCTCAACCACAAGTACATGTGCTGTCACTTTGCCCACCTCGCCTCATAAACTGCGCCTCCCCCCGAGGCGGAATTAAGAGTGACCTCGCCTGCCAAGGTTTCGATTGCTCGCCTAGCAATGGCTAAACCAAAGCCGCTGTGATTGTGCTTAGTCGAGCGGCCGATGTCGAAAGCAGCCTCCACCGGGCCGACGATGCCCCCGCCCCGATCAAGGATGGAAACCCAGACGTCTCGGTCTGTATGGCCCCAGTTTATAATGACGGCATGGTCTTCTTCTGTCGCTCCCACCGAGAGGATAGATTCAATAGCGTTTCTCGCGCCGTTGCTTATGGCAAGCCTTATCAGCGCTGGATCGCTAGTAATCATGAAAGGCTTGGGACCTATAAGCGAAATTCGCTCGCTGTTCCCCCCGATATCCGCTTCAACGACTTCACCAACGAGGGCCGCTAAATCGAATTCCTGCGGTCGCGGCGCACCAGCTGCGGTTTTAAGTTTTTCTATAGCGCCAAAGATGCGCCTCACGGTTTCTAGGTGGCGGCGGGTTGTTGATTCTTCCCAGGCTGTGCCGAGTTCGCGCTTCGCACTCAGGAGCGCCAGCCCCACGGGTGATGCTATTTCGTGAAGGAGCGCGCCCGTGACCCACTCAACCGCCTGACCGTAAATTTGCGACCGCACTTCTGGAGCGACATCCAAATGTTCATCAGACGGCTGCTCAGGTCTGCGCTCTTCTTTTTTTATGCGGGCAATGGCGTCTTCTAACGCCAGCTTCACGTACTGCGCAGATTCTCTTCGTAAGGCCCTCCTAATGACCGATAAATCTTGTGGGCGCCCTTGCTCCGAGAGAGCGCGCGCAGCTTGGACCCGCGCATGTTCGGACTCAGAGCCGAGCGCATCTATAGCTTCGAGCCTTGTCACAGGACATGCTGGCGATTGTAAAATTTGGCTCTGCTAGCGAACGCCTGAGCGCCCCCTTCCATTACTGTTGTTATGGCTGTCACCGCGGGCGGAGCATCCAATGTATTGGCAACAAGGGGGAAGCCCCGCTTGCCATCGGACCCCAGCTGAATAACGAAATCTGCATTCCCCAGCACGGGAATGTTCGCATTGTGGGTCGAGAAAATGATCTGACCGTCGTCGGGCCTAGCCAGAACTGATTGAATTAATGTATCGACAATAAAAGCATTATCAATATGATCTTCGGGCTGGTCCACAATCAGAAGTCTGTCGGTATGTCTTAAAACGAGGGGCAATATTACGGTGCATCGCTGGCCGGTGGACAAGTCAGAAATATCCTTGTAATCTGCCCCATCCAGCAACGAAAAGGTAACATAATCCTCAACTGGAACTGTGACTATTTCACCAAGATCTGATTCTTTAAGAGCAAGAACAGCCTTTGCGGCCCTGTCCACCGTCGTACCGGCGCATGTAGCGACGAGGGTATAATTATCGTTTTCTACAGCCTCTAGGAGCTCTCTGGGGCTCATTCTCTGGGCAAGAACAGACACGAGATCGTTATATCTCATTCCACTGCCGCGGAGGGCATCGGCGATAGCCGCAGCAAATGCTTCTGTCTGGCCACCGCGAAAAACCTGTAATCTGATACGCGGGCCAAGTACCTTGTTTAGATTATTGGCAACAGCCTGCCGAATTTCGAACCGCTGCGTTCTGATACTTTCCAAAGAATCGAGAGCAACATTTCGGCGTCGATACACCTCATGAAGTTCACCAGCACGCGTTTCGTAGACGGCTTGCAACGAAACGAGTTGTGCTCGACGTTCGCGGAGCAGCTGTCCTTTGCGGGCTATATCCCCCGCCCCCGTCTGCAGATTTTCAATCTGCCCACGCAGCTGTCGAGCCTGATCTTCGTAAGCAATTTTCTCGGCCGTAAAAAGCGAAGACAACCGTATCGCCTCGCTTTCAACAAAGGCCAGTTCCTGCAACGCATATTGAACATGCTGCTGAGCCGCCGCGATCCGAGATCGCAATTCTCCCAGCGGATCATATCCGGCGGCCGATGGCCACACCTCGTCTGAGAGAAAAGCTGCCTGGGAACTCTCAAGAGCCGCTTTCCAACGAGCCACGCCGGCCTGAAAGCGTCCTACAGTGGAAGCTGCAACGCTCTTTGTGGAAATTGTCCCCCCAAGAACATTCAGCTTGGAAGTTCTGTCCGTTGCCTCTGCCGAAAGGGAAGCAAGCTGATTCTCCTGCGGCGCCAGTTCCGCGAGTTGCTGATCAATTGAAGGAAGCTCACTAATTTGCCTAACCAGATTTTCCAAATCTGCTCTTACATTGTTCGCCTCTGCCGTAAGCGACCTAACAGCCGAGATTGCTTCCGTCTCTGTCGATCCCAGAGACCGATTATCTCCGAGAAACCCGTCCAGCAATCGCAATCGCCCACCAGGCTGTAACCCGACGGTCTCGATTTCTGTTTGCGACAAAATAATGGGAGGCAGAAAGGGCCCAGACGTTCGCGGGGCATCTTCGTTTGCGGAACGCGTCACGGCTATTCGCCGCCCACCTTCCGTTAGAGTAATCGTAACTTGCCCCGATCCGAGGACGGATAGAGCGTGGTCACGACTTTTTCGATTAGATTCAGGCGTGAACCCGGGCACATCTAGGCAAAATCTCAGGAGTTCGATCAGAGAGGTCTTTCCGGTACCGCGTGCACCGATGATCACATTAAGGCCCGCTTGGAGATGAAGATCCAAGCCACCCAAAAATCCCTCTTCAACCTGAACCCGCTCGATATGCATACGCGCCCCTTCGATCGCAAAAATGCGACCGTCTGAATCGACTTACCGCGATGCAATCCGTCGTTAAAGGCTTGCGTTAGCGAGCGTTGGCATATTGCTGGATTGGCTTGGATAGATCGGTCGTGATTCATCTACGATGCTATGAGGTGACGGCAATCCCCGCCTAACCTGAGCCTTGACCCCAAAGGCGAATGCCAAAAGCTCGCTAACACTCCTTGAATCGAACTCGACAGAGCTCTCCGTCACTATGAGCTTTGCGGAAGCTGCGACCTCAAAAAGCAGATCGCTCTCCGCCCAGTTGTTATCCCTTGATTGACATAACCAATCGTCGAGTGCGCGGATACGCGCTGTTATAGCCTGACCTGCATAATGATTTGGAAATACACCTTCGGCTCGCGCAAACTCTACCCAATAGCCTGGCGGGAAAGCCTCTTCTGCCCGATCGAGCTTTTGAATCGCGGACCTGAGCTGAGCCCCGCTCAACTTGACGCAATTAAGAGCCCGCGCTGGATCGGTCATCGTCTCCTCCTCAAGGGTTTATAGAACAAAACGAGAACATAAGCAACACCTGCTTTCCGCCCACCGTAACCTCCACGTCGGATCGGATCACGATCCAGCACAGTGGTTCTGGCAGAGGCTAGCATATCCTCGGACCCGGCCCCTTCCTCCTCACGTGTTTTGCCTCTATAATACAGTCCGATGTACCAAGCCCCATTCGATGACTCCCGCGAGGATGTCGCGGCCAATAGCGACCCCTCACACGCGTCGCCCGTCGAAGCCCCGCAACCTCTCGCCCCACCGCCGCCCACCAGGCCCCGCTTCACCCGCTGGCGGATCGCCCGCTGGATCCTCTCCGCCCTCCTGCTCCTCTTCCTGATCACCGTCGCATGGCTCGCCATCGTCGCCCCGCCCTCCCGCACGCTCCGCCCAATCGCGCCGCCCAGCGTCACCTTGCTGGCATCGAACGGCAGCCTGATTTCGCGGCGCGGCGCCGTCACCGACAGCCCGGTCGACGTGCGCCAATTGCCCGCGCATGTGAGCGAGGCCTTCCTCGCGATCGAGGACCGGCGCTTCTATCATCATATCGGGGTCGATCCGCGCGGCATCGCGCGCGCGGCCTGGCATGATGCGCGCGCCGGCCACATGGCCGAGGGCGGCAGCACCATCACGCAGCAGCTCGCGAAGCTGGTCTATCTCAGTTCCGATCGCACCGCCGCGCGCAAGCTGCGCGAGATGGCAATCGCGATGTGGCTGGAGGCCTGGCTGACCAAGGATCAGATCCTCTCGCGCTATCTGTCCGACGTCTATTTCGGCGACAATGTCTATGGCCTGCGCGCCGCCGCGCGCCATTATTTCAGCAAGCGGCCCGAGGATCTGACGGTCAGCGAGGCGGCCTTGCTCGCGGGCCTGATGAAGGCGCCCTCCCGTCTCGCGCCCAGCGCCAATCTGGCGGGCGCGCAGCAACGCGCCGGGCTGGTCGTGGCGGCGATGCAGGAGGCGGGCTTCCTTAACGCAGCCGAGGCGGCGCGCGCATCGCCCGCCAGCCTGCGGCTCAAGCCCACGCCCGAACCGACGCAGGCGACCTATTTCAGCGATTGGGTCATGCCCGCGGTGCATGGGCCTGCCGACGACGCCTTTGCCGCGACGACGGTCCGCACCACGCTCGACGCGCGGCTGCAGCGGCTGGCCGAACATGCCGTCGCCCAGGTCCGCCCCGCCGGCGCGCAGGTCGCTCTGGTCGCGATGCGGCCGGACGGGCGCGTTGTCGCGATGGTGGGCGGGCGCGATTATGCCAAGAGCAGCTTCAACCGCGCGGTGCAGGCGCGGCGGCAGCCGGGATCGACCTTCAAATTGTTCGTCTATCTGGCGGCTTTGCGCGCGGGCATGACGCCCGATGATCTGGTCGAGGATCGTCCGATCACGATCGGCACCTGGTCGCCGCGCAACGCCGACGGGCGCTATCGCGGCACGATTACCTTGCGCCAGGCCTTCGCCCGGTCGAGCAATGTCGCCGCGGTGCGGCTGACGCAAAAGGTCGGGCCGGAGGCGGTCGTGCGCGCCGCGCAGGATCTTGGCATACAAAGCCCCTTGCCCGCCGAGCCCTCCATCGCGCTCGGCACGTCGGGCGTCAGCCTGCTCGAACTCACCAGCGCTTATGCCGCCGTCGCGGGCGGCGCTTATCCGGTCCGGCCCTACGGCCTGCCCGATCAGGCGAGCCAACGGCCGCTCGCGGATGCGCCGCACCGCCTGGACGATCGCGAGCGCGCCATGCTGCTCGACCTGTTGTCGACCGTGGTGAACAGCGGCACCGGGCGCGCCGCCGCGCTCAACGTCCATACCTATGGCAAGACCGGCACCTCGCAGGACAATCGCGACGCCTTGTTCGTGGGTTTTGCCGGCGGCCTGGTGACCGCGGTGTGGGTCGGCCGCGACGACAATCAGCCTTTGCCCGGCGTCGCGGGCGGCGGGCTGCCGGCGAGCATATGGCGCCGCTTCACCGCCGACGCGATCGGCGCCCGCCCGGCGCGCGTCCACGTGCCGCGCACGGTCGATCCGGATGCGGGCCCAGGCCTCGGCGGCTTCCTGCGGTCGGTGTTCGATCGCATCAAGCTCCGCATCCACCTCTGAACCGGAAGGCCGAAGCCCCCGTCCCCGCCGTCATGCCGGACTTGATCCGGCATCCATCTCTCCACCAGCACGTCGCACACGGCTCATTGGGCGCCGGGACAAGCCTAGGGGCGACGCAGCGAACCCTTGACTCTTGCTCGAATGTTCCCTATACGTTCCGCGCGCAAGATTCCTGTCAACGGAAACTGCGCAGGCAGATCATCAAGTTCGAATCCGGTATTTTTGTTTTTGCGGCCAATCCGGCGCTCTTTCTCAAGTCCGAAGAAACCCGATCATCCGCCCGCCGCCGCCCCGAAAATCATCAAGTTCGTTTCTGGTGTTTTTTGATTTCCCCTTCGGGCCAGCGCGGCAAAAGGGCGTTACAGGCAGGGACGAAGGAGCCCGCAATGGACGACGATACGATCATCGAAACGCCCGACGGCCCGATGACCTGGGGCGCGTGGAAAAAGAAAAACCCGGTCCAGGTCCCCTCGCGCCGCACCAAGGGCAAGGATCTGCCCAACAAGGTGAAGAAGTTCACCGATCGCTAGGATAGCCCCTCCCTTCCAAGGGAGGGGTTGGGGTGGGTGCGCGCGTCCGCGCGCCTCGAAGACGCATTTCACGATCGGAAAGCGCTTACCGGGCATCGAGCCCCGCACGCGCTGCCCAGCCACTTCCCTCCCCTGAAGGGGAGAAGGACAGGAAGAGGCCGAATGTCGATCCGGCGCTAGCGGCGGAAAAGCCCCTACATCTCCGCCGCCTGGCCCGCGAACCATCGGCTTCGCCGCCACTGGTCCAGCCAGCCCGATAGCGCCGCCCGCCCCTGATCGGTCAGCGCGATCAAGGTGCGGCGGCTGTCGTAACGGTCGGCCGTCTCCTCGATCAGCCGGAACGCGGCGAGCCGCTTGATGTAGCGCAACGCGGTGGATTGCGGCGCGGCGGCGGCGACGCAGCAGCTGGTCGAATAGGATGTCCGCCCCTCCGCCTCGGCCAGATACAGATCGAGCAATATGTCCCACGCCGGCTCGCCCAGCAAAGCGGCGGGCAGATGCCCCTCGCGGCTGCGCCGTTCGGCAAGGACGTGTCGCACCAGCGCGATATCGCTCTGGCTTGTGTCGGGCCTGGGCTTCGGCCTCGGCTTCTCCCGTGCGGCGAGATGTTCGACTTGTTTGGAAAGCTGGCTCACGACCACCAGAAGGTCGGCCAGGATCGGTCCGGTAGGGATCGTCATCGGGATCACCTGACGCTTTTTATCGACAAGCTGATGCTATGCGCCGCCACCGCCCGAGTTCCAATAAATCCGGATTGGCTGGAATTTTGTCCTTTTTGGCGCGTTCTCGCCCCTATGCGGTGGGCGTCTCGCCCGCTGCCAGCTGCGCGCACAGCTTCGCCGTATGCGCGTCCGCCGGAAAGGCGCAGTCGATCCGCAGTTCGTCCAGCGTGATGTCGCGCGGGCTGGCAAAGGTCGTGATCGTCTCGAAGAAGCGCAGATTCCCCGCCGGGCTGCGAAAGGTCATGGTCAGCACCGGATCGGGCTCGCTGCCCAGGTCGCGGCGGCGCCATTGCTCGGGCACGCCGGGGTACAGCATCACCTGGTCGAGCAGTTCGCGCGCGCGGGCGTCGTGCGGCGCCGCGACCAGCTCCTCCTGCAAATGGCGCAGGAACTTGGCCGCCACCTCCTCCCAATTGACGATCACGGCGCGGAAATCGGCCGGGTCGAACACCTGGTGGAGCAGGTTGGCGTGCGGGCTCTCCTTGCCCTGCATCAGGTACGCATTGACGCGTATCGCCGCCTGGTTCGCCCCCACCACGTCGAAATGGCGGTTGATGACGAAGGCGGGATAGGGCTCCTGGTGGGTGAGGATCAGGTCGATCGCCTGCGCCAGCCGCTCCATCCCCGGCGCCGCCAGCGTGCTTTCGGCATAGGATGGCGCATAGCCCGCCGCGAGCAACAGCGCGTTGCGCTCGCGCAGCGGCAGCGCCAGCGCGCCGGCCAGCCGCGCGATCGTCTCCCGGCTCGGTTGCGCCTTTCCCGTCTCGACAAAGCCCAGATGCCGCCCCGACAGCCCGGCCTCGAGCGCCAGGTCGAGCTGACTCATCCGCCGCACCCCCCGCCATTCGCGCAGCAACACGCCGATCGGGGGATGGTTGGGCGAGGCCATGGACGCGGCCTAGCCGGACAGCGCCACGGCTCCAAGCGCCGCGCACCCGTGCTCGCTTCACCCAACCTCCCCACCGTTCGCCCTGAGCTTGTCGAAGGGCCGTCCTCTTCTCGCACCGCCCAAAACAAGGACAGGGCTTCGACACGGTCAGCCCGAACGGACGGGAAAGCCCTTACCCCCGATACCGCATCGCCACATCGCAGCGCTGATAGCGCGCCGCATATTTCGCCATCACCTCGGCATCATGCGCGAAGCCCAGTTTCTCATAGAGGTGGATCGCGGCCTTGCAGGCCGAATTGGTGAGCAGATGGAGGTCGTCGATCCCCATCGCCTTGGCCCGTTCGATCGTGGCCGCGAGCAGATACTCGCCCGCCTTCAATCCCCGCGCGCTCGCCCGCACCCCCATCTTGGTGAGCTCCGCGCTGTTGGGCCCGGTCTTGCGCAGCGCGCAGGTGCCGACGATGCCCAGCCCCGGCGCCTCGACGAACAGGATCGCGCCGCCACCGTCCAATATGTGCGTCTGCGGGTCGTCCAGCACCTCGCGGTCGGCGGGCTCCAGCCGGAACATCGCCTCGATCCATTCGGCATTGATATCGTGAAAGACCTTCTGCAGCCCGGGCGCATAGTCGCGGACGCGCAGCCCCGGCCCCGCCTCCGCCGCGCGCAGCTCCAGCGGCTTTTCGGCGAGCGCCTTCTCGATCGCCGCGATCTGGTCGAGGAAGCCGCCTTCCAGCCCGTCGGTGATCTGCTTCACCGCTTGCTCCAGCTGCGGCCAGACCTGCATCTTGACCCGCACCATCAGCGCCGCGCCCGCCGCCGTCAGCCGCAACCTCTTCTGCCTTTGGTCCGCCCCGCGCGCGGATTCGACCAGCCCCATCGCCACCAATTGCCCCACCCCGCGCGTCACCCCCGGCTGGCTGGTGCCGACCGCATCGACCAACTGCCCGACCGTCATCGCGCTCCGATCGAGCGCCGCGAGCAGCCCCATATGCGTCGGCTGCACCTCCATGCCGAGCGACCCCACGAACCGCGACGCCCCGCCCTGCATCCGCTCCGCCAGCCGCTTCAGCCGGCTTCCCAGGAAAGTCTCCGCCCCGTCCGCGATCACGTCCATCCGCCGACTCCATAACCAGATATATAACAGGTTATGTTGTAGCCGGCAGATGTCAACCCTC
>Ga0157369_10005981_pt1 | contig 14133 bp, 10 predicted proteins | sample C25metaG_FD_113461 | JGI IMG/M metagenome (GOLD analysis project Ga0157369, IMG submission 113461) | Corn rhizosphere microbial communities from Kellogg Biological Station, Michigan, USA - C2-5 metaG | ecosystem: Host-associated > Plants > Roots > Rhizosphere > Soil | place: USA: Michigan...
AGGGTACGACAGTAATTCGTGGCGGTTATGCCATTTTTTATCCCGGGACCTTCAACATCACGTATTTCGGAAGCACCGCCGGTTTCGCCTCTACCAACACGTCTTACAACGCCCCTGGCAATAACACCAACCTGCCCGCTTTCATGCTCAGCCAGGGCCTGCCGAGTGCGCCCATTCAGCCGCTTGGCAGTGCTCTCGGGCCGAGCGCGTTCCTCGGTCAGTCCGTCACTTACGACGAGCCGAACGCGAGAACACCGATGTCCCAGCAATGGGATTTCTCGATTCAGAAGCAGCTTCCCGGCAGCTGGGTTGTGGATGTCACGTATTCCGGTAACCACGGCACGCATCTCGTGGCTGGTAATTACAATCTCAATCAGATGAGCGATGCTCAACTGAGCCTCGGAACGGCCCTGCAGAACCCGGTCGCCAATCCATATGCGGGGGTCGTACCGGGATCGCTTGGCGCGGCTACGATCACGCGGCAGCAATCATTTCTTCCGTTCCCGTACTACACCACGATCAACGTTCGGAATCCCCACCTTGGGAATTCGATCTACCATGCCGGCCTGCTCACAGTGCATAAGCGGTTTACCAACGGACTTACCTTCCTCGCCTCCTACACAAAGGCGAAGCTGATCAGCGATAGCGTCGCCGCCCCCATCAATTTCGGGTCAATCGAGCAGGTGACAAACAATGGTTATCAGGATGGAGCTTTCAACCGCGCGCTCGATCGTTCGGTGGATCCTACCGATGTCCCTCAGCGGCTGGCCATCAGTTCGGTCTATGAGTTGCCCTTTGGTCAGGGTAAGGCGTTCAGCTCGAAGAATCGGTTCGTGAATGGACTCATCGGCGGATGGCAGGCCCAAACCATCATCACGCTGCAGGAAGGTCTGCCGGTTCTGATCACCGGCGCTTCCAACTTCCTCGCAACACGGCCCAACTCCACCGGCCAATCCGCGCAGCTTTCGAATCCCACTCAGTACGCGTGGTTCAATACGCAGGCGTTCGTGAATCCGCCCAACTACACTTACGGCAACGTGGGAAGGGCGCTCCCGGACGTGCGAACGCCGGGCTTCTTCAACTGCGATTTCTCGCTGATCAAGGATACGAAAATACGCGAGCGGGCAACCCTTCAGATCCGCGGCGAGGCGTTCAATCTGGATAATCACGTGAACCTTGGATTCCCGAACGCGACGTTCGTACCCGGCGTGAATGGCCTCAATTCCAGCAGTACCTTTGGGACCATCACATCAGCCCGGCCGGCGCGCAGCGTTCAGCTTGGAATGAAGCTGATCTTCTGAAATTAGCGCGCATTTTAAAGTGTGAATAATGGGAAACAGCGACGGAATTGCGCTTGGGCGTATTGAGCGCCGGCGCGCCGTGGACGATGTGCACCAGGCGATCCGGGAGGCGATTCTCGATCGCCGCTTTCCTCCGGGCATGCGCCTGAATGTAGAGGAGTTGGCCTCGCAGCTGGGCGTCAGCTTCACTCCCGTACGCAGCGCGATCCAGCTGCTGTCAGCCGAAGGACTGGTCGATGTACATTCGCGCAGCGGCACGTTCGTCGCCTCACTCTCCCGGCGGGATCTGGAAGAGACCTTCGATATTCGGTGCGCTCTCGAATGTCTGGCCGCTGAAAAGGCCGCCGAGCGCCTCACGGATGAGCAGCTCGAGCGCGCCGCGAAGCTGATGGCGATGTTGAACCGGCCGGTTCGCAATGAGGCGCAGCGAAAAGCGCACGAGCAGGCAAACCGCGAGTTTCACGACATTCTGATCGAAGCTTCGGGCAACCATCGTCTGGGAGATATGTATGAGAGTCTGCGTGCCCATCTCACCATGGGCCGGTTGCATCGCGCCGATGAAAACTGGCAATCGCGGCTCGCAGTCGAGCAGAAAGAGCACGAAGAGATTCTCGACGCAATGAACCGCCGGGATGCGCGGGCTCTCGTCTCTTCCCTGCGCCGGCATATCCTTCGCGCCAAAGAAGCGATGCTCCGGAGCATGGACGAAAGTTGAAGATCGCGGCAATCGAGGCGATTCCGTTCCTTGCGGAACGCAAGCCGGAAGCCACCGGAACCGCGGGATCGCCCGCGAAGCTTCAGTCGGCCGCGTCAGGCGACGCATCGCATTATCGCTGGGCCGAAAACTATCCGGTTCTTTACTCCACTCGTTTCGAAACCGCGCTCATCCGGATCACGCTCGATTCCGGTCTCGCCGGGTGGGGCGAATCCCAGGCGCCGGTCGCCCCTCAGGTCGCTTGCGCTATCGTCGATCGAATTCTCAAACCCGTACTGCTCGGTTCGGAATTCGAAGGATGCGTCGATGAAATCGAATCGCTGTGGTGGCGCATGTACTCGGCCATGCGCGTACGCGGCCAAACCGGCGGTTTCATGCTCGATGCCATCGCAGGCGTCGATCTTGCCTTGTGGGATCTCGCGGGAAAAATCGCAGGCAAGCCCGTTTCACAGTTAATCGCGGCCGACTCTCGCCATTCTGTCCCCGCTTATCTCAGTGGTCTCCCGGGTGGCGGCGCGCACGGAGTGCGCCCGTGGCTCGATCAGGGGTTTTCGTGCGTGAAGGTCTTTCACGATGCCTCTGAGCAACGCCTCTTCGAAAATGTTGACGCGGTTCGGGCGATGCTGCCCTCGAGTGGAGGCCTCGCCGTAGATGCTCTGTGGCGCCTCACCCCGCACTCGGCAACGGAGTTCGCAAAGCAGTTTGAAGCGCGCGACTCTTTATGGCTCGAAGCTCCTCTCCCGCCCGAAAGCGCTCCCGATCACGCCGCCCTCGCCCGCTCCACGCGGGTTCCGATTGCCATAGGCGAAAGCTACCGGACCGTTTTCGAATTGCAACCATTCTTCGATTCCTGCGCGATGAAAATCGTCCAGCCGGATCTCGGCCGCACCGGTCTGACCGAAGCTCTTCGCATCGCGCGCGCCGCGACGCAGCGCGGCCTGCAGGTAATACCTCACGTGAGCATCGCGATGGGTCCGCAAATCGCGGCCGCTATTCACTTGGCCGCTGCTATACCGGAATGCGCAATGCTCGAATTCAATCCAAATGTGATCGAAACGGCGAATCGCTATTTGGCCAGGCCTTTGCGCATACTGGAAGCTCAATATCAGGTTCCGGATGCTGCGGGTCTGGGTGTGGAAGTCATCCACTTATCACGAGAGGGGCGCTGACAGGGCATCCACGGCAGCTTCAGGTCTGCGAAACCCTTCACGGCAATTATGGATTGAATTTATAAACCCAATTACCCAGGCTGTCATCCAGGCTGTAGCCGCAGGCAAGAATGTGCTCGTGCAGCGTCTGGCCCGATAAACCTCGCTCCTTCAACAGGGAATTATGAATTTCGAGCGCGATATTTCGAATACGGCCGCTCCTCAGGAGATCGCCCGACGACATGAATACCTCGTACTCCGCGCTCTCGATATCAACCTTCATCAAATCGCAGGAGCTTATTTGTGCGTGTTCCAAAAAGTCCTGCAGCCGGTAACACTCAACTGCTTCGCTCTTTCCGCGTCCGCCGAACAGAGATGATGATCCCGTGATCAGGGATGGCGCGAGTGACAACCTGGCTTCTCCATTCCGATCGGATATCGCGCACCGAAAGACTCGCACATTCGAGCACTGGTTGGCGGAGAGATTGGTTTGGATTACGCCATGCAGCCGGGACTGAGGCTCAACTGCAATCACCGAACCGGTTATACCCACGAGCCTGGACGCAATTACCGGGAAATAGCCTTCGTTGGCGCCGAGATCGATGAATACCCCACCCGGTTTCAAGTACGTCTCGAGTACGAATCGCATTGTCGGTTCGAACTCGGAGGATGCGATTTTGCTCCCGGCAAGCGATACAGGGTTCACGAAAAATGTTCCATTCGCTGTGCTGACGAAGCGCCGCCGGCTCGCTCCACAGGCAGCCGCGAGAGCTGAGCCGAGAAACGCGGGTCGGATCCGTAAGAATACGGGACGCGCCATCCCGAACATGCTATCAATGGGGCCAAAACACGCCTATGCCACCGGATTGGATACCCGTGGTCGATTCCGGCAGTCTTCCCGTTACTCGAAAGTTCAGCCGCTACAGGCTAACCCGCAATCACTTTCTTCAACTGCGCCTCATCAAACTCCACGCCCAGCCCCGGCCGCTCGGAGACATTCGCAAATCCGGGCGTCCACTCGAACGGCTCCTTTAACAGCACATTCCCCAGCGGCCCCGAAAAACTATCCCCGCCCTCCATAATCAGGAAATTCGGCGTTGCGCACGCCAGATGAATGGAAGCCGACACATAAGGAGCCGTTCCCGTGCTGACATGTGGCGCCCAAAGCCGCTCATGCGCGTCCGCAAGCACGGCGATCCGCCGCATCTCCGTAATGCCTCCCGCCCGGCAAACGTCCGGATTCGCAATGTCGATCGCCTGCTTCGCGAACATGTCCCGGAACTGAAATCGGTTGCAAAGTTCCTCGCCGGCAGTAATGGGAACCGTAAGCGTATCGGCCAGCTTCGGATAATCTTCCGTATCGTCGGGTGTCAGCGGATCTTCCCACCAGCCGATATTCCCGACGCGGTCCATCTCGCGGCCCACCATCACCGCTTCATGCAGTTTGTAGCCGCCGAGCGAATCCACCAGCAATTGCCCTTTTCCGCGAATCGCCTCGGCCACTTCCAGCACGCGGTTCAGATCGCTCGTGCCCTGGCCTTTGCTCAGGCTCATCTTCACCGCGCCGAAGCCTCGGGAGACCGCACGAAGCGCGCTCTCTTTCACGTCCGCAATCGTGCGGCCGCCGATCCCCGTATAAGTCGGGATACGCGAGCGATACTTGCCGCCCAGTAGTCGGTAAAGCGGCAATCCCGTGTATTTGCCCAGAATGTCCCAAAGCGCGATGTCCACGCCTGCAATCGCTTCGGTGAAGAAGCCGTCCGAATAGCCGCGCAATCTCTGGGTCGAATACATCTTCTCCCAAAGCGGCTCGATTTCCCGCGCATCCTGGCCGAGCAGCACTGGCGTCAGCAGATCGCTCACAATCATCTGGTGCACGCGCGGCGCTGCGGGCGCATGGCACTCGCCCCAGCCGTAAAGCCCCTGGTCTGTTCTCACCTTCACCAGCACCGCCTGTGTATGGCCTTTGAAGCGCGAAGGTGAAGCGTGATCCAGCCGGTTCCACAGACCCGCCCCGCCCGTGGTCGCGCCCAGCGGAGGCATTTCGATGAGCTGATCCGGAGGCGTATTGTCGTTCGGCGTCCGCACGACAACTGCTTCCACCTGCGTGATCTTCAGCGACGCGGATCCGTTGCGCGCCTTTTGAACCGCCGGATTCTGCGCCAGTAAAGCTCCACCCGCCGCAAAAGCCGGGGCTGCCCGAAATATGTCACGCCTGCGCATACTCATTCACCTCCGAATGCGTCTCCACGGGCTTTCGCACGAATGCCCGCACAGCGAAATACGCGGCCGGGTGCAGGAAACCCATGATCGCGAAAACTGCCGAGTAGGAATAATGCTGCACAATGTGTCCTGTCAGCTCGGTGAAGAGAGTGCTGCCGAGCCCGCTGCCGAACGCGATAATCCCTGAAACCGATCCGACCACGCCGATCGGATAGGCATCGTTCGTCATCGTCATCAGATTCGTCTTCCAGGCCATATGCGCGAAGGTTACGATCGAGATAATCGCCAGCGCTCCCGCAATCGGCACGGACGGAATAAGAACACTGATCGGCATAACAAGCGCGCAGGGAATCAGACTGACCTCGCGGGCGCGCAGCGGCTTCATCCCGCGCTTCACCAGCCAGCCGGATGCGATGCCGCCCGTGAAAGCCCCCAGATCGGCCGAAAGATACGGCAGCCAGGAAATGATGCCGATCTGCGCCATCGTGAAGCCCCGCTGATCCACCAGATACTTCGGCAGCCAGAAAAGATAGAACCACCAGACCGGGTCGGAAAGAAATTTCGCGATCAGTAGTCCCCAGGTCTGCGGCAATCGCAGCAGCGCGCTCTTTTTGATTGGCGAAGCTGTACGCGGCCCGGCGGCTTTCCCGGCCTGAACCAGAGCCGCTTCCGAAGCGGTAATGAGCGGGTGCTTCTCCGGAGCGCGATAAACCAGAAGCCACGCCCCCAGCCAGATGAACCCGAGCGCCCCGGTGATCACGAACGCGCTCTGCCAGCTGTAACGGAACGAAAGCCAAACCACCAGCGGCGCGGCGATGATGGCGCCCACCGTCGCGCCGCCGTTCACCAGTCCGTTGACGAAGCCCTTCTCCTTCGGCGGATACCATTCCGAGATCGCCTTGAACGCCGCCATGAAATTGCCCGGCTCGCCCATCCCCAGAAGGCAGCGAAACAGCCCGAGTTGAAACGCGTTTCTCGCGAGCGCATGCAGCATGTTCGCCACGGACCAGAACGCCATGAAGCAGGCAAGGGATAAACGCGCTCCGAGGTAGTCCACGATAAAGCCGGACCCCAGGTACATCAGCGTGTAGGCGATCAGAAAGGCTTCGAGGACGTTCGCATAGCCCACCGCCGACATGTGCAACTGCTTTGTCAGCGCCGGCGCAAGCACCGAAAGCGTCTGGCGGTCGACGTAATTGATCACCGAGGCGGTGAACAGCAGCGCGGCAATGTACCAGCGAACTCCCCGGATCTTCATGTGATGTGGCCGAAGCCTCAGGATTCCATAGCCGCAACCGGCTGTTCGGCAGCGATCCAGTCACGCAGGTGCGCCAGTTCCCTGATGGCGGCATCGTCCAGCCGCCCCGTCGGATGCCGAACGTACTCCGAGCGAATCACGCCTGCCGCCTTCAAATTATTTTTCATTGCGCAGACCCCGAGACCAGGCTGCAGCTCGAAGCGAATCAACGGCAATATCCTTGTAAATACCCGCCACGCCGTGGTTTCATCTCCGGCTTCCAGCGCATTCCAGATCTGGACGAAATACCCGATCATGTCGCTGCCCGGCATCACGCCCCTTGCGCCCCGGTGGTACTCCTCTATAAAGAAGTTGCCGTTCAATCCGCCAAACACGACCATTCCGCCGGCCGTCACGACAGCGCTTACTTTGGGAGTGGTCGGGGGACCTTCCACTTTCGCGTACCGGACGTTTTCGATTTCCCGCGCCATACGGGCCAGCAGCGCCGCCGGCATCGCGACTCCGGTCATGAGGGGCGCATCCTGGACCATGATGGGAATGTTCACCGCTTTGCTGATCGCATCGTAATAGAACAGAAGGCCGTCGGCATCGGTCTTCATAAAAGATGGTGGCAGCACCATGAGGGCATCGGCCCCCAGATCTTCCGCCTTGCGGCTCAGTTCGATGGCGACGTGTGTTCCCGAATGGCCCGTGCTGGCGATCAGCGGCGTAGTTCCGGCCGCGCGGCGAATGTGTTTCAGCAGCTCGATTCGCTCCCGGTCTTCGAGCGCATACCCTTCGCTGGCGTTACCAAACAAACCCAATCCGGAAGCGCCTTGTTCCTCGATCAGATAGCGGACGAGGTTTTCCTGGCTCGCAAAATCGAGCGATCCGTCGTCGTGGAAGGTGGTGCTCAGGATGGGAAAGACTCCCCTCAGTTCACTGGTCATTGGAATTCATAATACAAAATTTCAGATTTGAATCCGGGGACGGCGACGAACTCGGAAATTTCCTGAGGCCGTCAACTGAGACAATCTCACGCTGCTCATGGTTCGATTGCCCTTTACATCGCGCAGCCATCGATTGCCTCTGGTATGCTACGGCAGACATCGGAGGGTGCGTGGCGAATTCTGAGGTATCAATGGCTTCCCACCCGGACGTGTCCTCATCAGGCATATCCTGGGGCGGTGTGATTGGCGGCGCTTTTGTAGCCGCGGCTATTTCGCTGATCATGCTTGCGCTGGGCGCAGGCTTCGAGTTGTCGGCGATATCCCTGTGGTCCAACGTTGGCATGTCTGCCAGAGGCGTCGGGACGGTAGCCTTGATCTGGCTCATCGTGACGCAAATCGTCGCTTCAAGCTTCGGGGGTTACCTGGCCGGGCGCTTGCGAACCCGGTGGACGGTTCTCCACAACCATGAAGTGCATTTCCGGGACACCGCAAACGGACTGCTTGCATGGGCTGTCGCTGTCGTGATGGCAGCCGCGTTTCTCGGCACGGCGGCGAGCGTTATGGCCGGCCGTGCGATGGCAGGTCCACAATCAGCCATCGCGGATCAAAACGCAGGTTCATTGAACGTCGCGTACTACGCTGACCGTCTGTTCCCCGGCGATCGTCCGGCCGACCCTGTTATACATGCCGAGGCCGGCCGCTTGATCGCCCATTCTCTGCGCCAGAACGAAGCATCATCATCCGATGAGACGCTTCTGACGCAACTGGTTGCGGGAAAGACGGGCTTGGACCCGGCGGATGCTGGGAAGCGAGTTTCCGAAACTATGACAGAAGCGCGGCAGACAGCCGAGAATCTGCGAAAAGCAACTGCTCGCCTGCTGCTGTGGACGTTTCTGGCGCTGCTTATCGGGGCCTTTTGCGCCAGTTATGCGGCCACGATCGGCGGAAGGCAGCGCGATCAGGTGCAAATTATTTAAAGGAGCCTGCTGTGCGATCCATCCTGCTGTATTTCTTAGGTGTTCCGATCCCGATTATCATCCTGATTGCACTCTTTACGCACCACTGCTGATGTTGCGCTGCAATTTCACAACCCTGCGAGGTGAATTCAGACCCTCATGGGGTAAATCGAGATGGCGCAGATCGAGGCGGGTCTGAGGGCCTCTGCGATGTAGTCTCATCTTCCATCGCTTGCTCTTTGGTGATTTCTTTGGTTTCGATTTCAATCCGCTCGCGTTTGATATCCAAACGGATCCGGCCAAAAACGCTCATATAGGCGTTCGCCACCCATACCAGCGAGAATCCCGCGACAATATAGCCGCGCCAGTCGTCGAAGAGCAGCTTGAATCCCGTCAGGAAAAGAAAAAGCAGCGTGACGTAATGGCTAAAGCAGTATTCGCACGTGAATAAATAGAAGAACTTGCGTTGCAGCAGGTTTTGACAGGTCTTGCTGCGCTTCGTGCACCATTCGCGCGGTTCCCGAAAGATCTCCTCGTGAGTTACGGTCCATGCCAGAGAGGCAACGGGAATGGCAAGTATGAACAACTCCGCAACTTGTCCGCTCAATGGCTGCACAGGTTAAATCTTCGCTCAGCCGTTCGGTTGCGAGTTGTGACGTGATGCTGGATGCGGTCTGATCTGCGGGCGCGAGCAGCAGACATCGAAATGCGAAGGTCGTGCCGCGATCCTCGCCACATCCGGTTCCATGGCTTACATGATATTTCAGCTTCACGTTCCGCCTGACTGATGAGAACTTTCACGCTCACGGCTGGGCGAACCGCTGAATTCAGCCACTTACGAAGTCACCGGATGTCCGTCGCGCTAACATCGGAAAACCGGGCCAACTCGGATGGTGGCCCGGCGCAATTATCTATCCGCAGTAGGCGGATGGCTTTGTTTTGCAAAAACGACGGCTTCGTCTGTGCGTGCAGCGGGAATTGTTCGAGCGCTGCCGAGTAGCCGCAGATGAGTAGTGCTGCGCCGACTAGCCGCCGGGCACTTATGGCTTCTCGCCGGGATTGGCTTTGTTTTGCAAAAAGCGACGCCGTTGAACGTAATGATTGCAGCGCCGTTTTCAGACATCGCCTGAGCCGCCTGCTGCCGCGCGGCCGAATCGCTGTCCCGCGCCGCGAGCCGGGAGAGTTCGAGCGGCGCCGAGCGGTCACGGGCTTCTTGCCGGGATTGGCTTTGTTTTGCAAAAAGCGACGCCGTTGAATGTGATGATCCAGCGCCGTTTTCAGACATCGCCTGAGCCGGCCGCTGCCGTACGGCCGAATCGCTGTCCCGTGCCGCGAGCGGTCGCAGGCTTCTCGCCGAGATTGGCTTTGTTTTGCAAAAAGCGATTGCCGTTGAATGTGATGACCCAGCGCCGGTTTCAGACATGGCCTGAGCCGGCCGCTGCCGTACGGCCGGATCGCTGTCCCCCGCCGCGGGCAGTCGCAGGCTTCGCCGAAATTGGCTTTGTTTTGCAAAAAGCGACGCGGTTGAATGTGACGACTCAGCGCCGGTTTCGGACATGACCTGAGCCGCCTGCTGCCGTGCGGCCGGATCGCTGTCCCGCGCCGCGCGCCAGGAGAGTTCGAGCGCCGCCGAGCGGTCGCGTGGGAGTAGTGCTGTGCCGAACCCCGGCCAGCCTCGCCGACCGATGCCGGGAACGTCTCGGCGGGCGGCATTCCGGAAGCAGCGCCCATCCCCTGGGTGGCGCCCCACGAAGTTTTTCGCCCTTTCGTGATGGCACAGATGAAAAGAAGGGAACCACTAAAAACGGTGGACGACCAGATTCGCACCAGAGGAACACGCGACTATAGCACGGGTTGCAGGAAAATAAATCAGTGAAGTTCACCAGCGCGGAAGCGCTTGAATGGGAGCACGTTCGCGGCCTCATCGCGCGCTACGTCGCGACTGCCGGGGGCGGGGCGGAACTCGAGTTCGTGCAGCCGCGGGACGATCGCGCGGCGCTCGAGCACGAACTGGCTGAAGCGGGCGAGGCGATTGTATACCTGCGCGCGGCGTCCGCTCCTCAGTCCGCAGGGCAGGGAGCGGCCATCCGCATCAATCTGAGTAATCTTCCGGACGTGGGTGCGTCCGTGCAGAAGCTCCGCATCGAGGGCACGGCGCTCGAGCCGCGCGAAATCTTCGACCTGATCTCGTTTCTGGATCGCGCGTCCGATGCGAAATCGTTTCTCAGAGCGGCGGGAGAGCGCTTCCCCCTGCTGGCCGCGCGCGCCGCCGTGATCGGCGAATTCCGCCAGCTTCTGCATGAGGTGGAGGGCAAAATTCAGCCGGACGGAACGGTACTCGATTCGGCCAGCCCACATCTGCATCGCGTGCGGCGCGAGATCGAAAAGCAGAAGAAGGCGATTCAGGATTCGCTCGAGCGCTTTCTGCGGGCCAATCGCAACGAAGGCGTGCTGCAGGAGGAGTACATCACCATCCGCAACGAGCGGTTCGTGGTGCCGGTATTGGCGGGACAGCGGCGGCGGCTTCCGGGCGTGATTCACGGCGCGAGTTCGACCGGCCAGACGCTCTTCCTTGAACCGCTCGACACCATCGACCTCAATAACGAGCTGGTGCGGCTCGAGGAAGAGGAATCGCGCGAAGTCTTCCGGATTCTTCGGGAGTTGACCGACCGGCTGCGCGCGTATGCCGATCCGATCCGCGAAACCACGGCTGTTATGGCCGCGCTCGATCTGATTTTCGCGAAAGGGCGGTTCGGTATCGATTTCGATTGTTCGATTCCGAGATTCAGCGCGGAACGCCGACTGCATCTGGAAAACGCGCGGCACCCGCTTCTGATCGATGTACTGCGGCGCAGCAAGCGCAGCGTGGTGCCGTTCACCCTGACGCTCGATCCCGATTGCCGGACACTGCTGATCAGCGGACCGAACACGGGCGGCAAGACGGTTACCCTGAAGACGGTGGGCGTGATCGCGCTCATGGCGCAGGCGGGTCTGCCGGTTCCCTGTTCTGCGGCCGAGCTGCCTCTATTCGAGCAGGTGCTGGCCGATATCGGCGACAACCAGTCGATCGAGCAGAACCTGAGCACCTTTTCGGCGCACGTGTCGCGCTTGCGCGAAATGGCGTTTGATGTGACGCCGGATTCGCTGGTGCTATTGGATGAAATCGGCTCGGCGACCGACCCGGAGGAAGGCGGCGCGCTCGGCGTCGCTCTGGTGGATCATTTCCGCGCGGCTGGCGCGTTCACCGTGGCGTCAACGCACCTGACCGCGCTGAAGATTTACGGCGCCAACACGAAGACCGTGCTGAATGCGTCCATGGGCTTCGATGAAGAGACGCTCGAGCCGACGTATCAGCTTCAAATCGGGCTGCCGGGTAAATCGGCGGGGCTTGATATCGCGGCGCGAATCGGCATCCCGGAGGACATTCTCAAGCGGGCCCGCGCGAATTTGAGTTCGCAGGAGATCGAGCTTTCCGAACTGATTGCGAATCTCCATCGCCGACTCGAGGAAACCGATAGCATCCGAGCATCGCTCGAGCGCGAGCGCGCGGCACTGGCTGCCCGCGAACGAAAAGCGGCTGAAGAAGCGGCGCGGCGGGAAACCGAGAAGCTGCGCGATCTCGAAGCCCGTTTCGAAGAATTACAGAAGCGCTGGCAGGAGCGCGCCGACCAGACGATGGCGAAGATCGAGGAAACGGCCGAGCGCCGAAAGGCCGTCGATCACGCATACCGCGAAACCGCGCGCGTGCGCCGTGAAATGCGGGAGGACTTCGCGGCGAGTCTGGCAAACCCGGGTGAGCGGGGCGGTGGGCAACCGAAGCGGCCGAAGATCGAAGAAGGGACGCGCATCCGCATCAAAGGGATTCGCGAGCCGGCGCGGGTACGGCGCGTTCTGGGCGACGGCCGTTTTGAAGCCGAAGCCGGTTTCATGAAGATGCAGGTTTCGGCGGACGATATTGATGAGGTCTTGCCGGAATCCGGACCGGCGTCATCTTCGAGACTGCCCAAAGGCGTTCGGTTCCAGCCCGCCCCGGAACTTAACCCGACGGTGCGCGAGATCAATCTGATCGGCGAACATGCAGCCGAGGCGGTGGACCGGGTCGAAAAATTTCTGGATGCGGCGGTAATGGCGACGGCTTCGCGGGTCCGCATCGTTCACGGCCACGGAATGGGCATTCTGAAACGTGCGGTTCAGGATGTCTTGCGCCAAAGTCCGCACGTGGAAAAGTTCTATCCCGCGCCCGCATATGAAGGGGGCGATGGCGCGACGATTGTTGAGCTGAAGGAGTGAATCTCGTGCAGGCAGCCGAAGCTGTCTGTTGATGGTTGCGCCTGTCGAGGTGCGCTCAAATGGGGATTAACCGGGACCAGTTCGACCCGTATTCCCTCACTTTCGTTGGGACGCGAACCGTAATGATTCGATATACTTCCGGCCAGAGCCATCAGGATGTTTAAACCGATTTCCAGAAGAACGCTATTGCGCGGAGCGGGCGCCGGGATGTCGTTGCCCTGGCTCGAGATCATGGCGAAGGCGGCCCCGGCGACGGCGGGCGGCGCGCAGAACCTTTCCGAGCCGCCGCTGCGTATGGCGTTTCTACTCGTGCCGAACGGCGTTCGCCCGGATCACTGGACGCCGGCGGGCGATGAGTTGGTGAATTACGAGATCACCCCGCATCTAAAGCCGGTTGAGGCTTTCCGGAAAGATTTTCTGCTGATCGAGAATCTTTGGAACAAGAACTCCATCGGTCGTAACGGCCACTGGCCGAAGGTTCCTGTCTGGCTCTCGGGTGGGTATGTGCAGCGCACGACAGCCGACGATCTGGATACGGGCGCTGTATCGGTCGACCAGTTCACGGCGCAGAAGATTGGCGATCGTACGCCGCTGCCGTCGATCGAACTTGGCATTGACGCGCCGCGTACCGGCATCGACACGGCGGGCGGCGGGTTCGCGCGGCTCTATGGTTCATTCCTCTCCTGGCGCGACCCGCACACGCCCGTCCCGAAAGAGATCGTTCCTCAGCTCGCCTTCGACCGGCTCTTCCGCGGCAACCGCGCGCCGGTAGTTTCCAGCCTGAACCCGAACGATCCGTCCGTGGTTGCGGCTTTGCAGCGCGATGACACGAGCGTGCTCGATCTCGTGCTCGACGACGCGAAGAAAGTACGGAGCCAGGGGAGCCGAAGCGATCAGGTCCGTCTCGACGAGTATTTTCAATCCGTGCGCTCCGTCGAGGAGCGGATGGCGGCGGCGTTGAAGCCGCAACGGCGCTGGATCAATCAGGGCAAGTTCCCGCTCGAGCGGCCTGCGCCCGGCATTCCCGACGTCCATAAGGATCATGTACGGTTGATGCTGGACATTCTGGTGCTTGCATTCTGGTCCGACACCACGCGAATCGGCACATTCATGTTCGGCGATGCGCAGACAATGCAGGATTACTCATTCCTCGAGGGAGTGAAGGGCGGATTTCACTCGCTATCGCACCACGGCAACGTGCCGGAGGTGCGCACGCAATACGAAAAGATCGTCACCTGGCACGCGGAACAGCTCGCGTATTTCCTGAACCGGGTGAAGAATCTGGACGAGGGCGGTACCTCACTGCTGGATAA
>Ga0157369_10005983_pt1 | contig 14130 bp, 16 predicted proteins | sample C25metaG_FD_113461 | JGI IMG/M metagenome (GOLD analysis project Ga0157369, IMG submission 113461) | Corn rhizosphere microbial communities from Kellogg Biological Station, Michigan, USA - C2-5 metaG | ecosystem: Host-associated > Plants > Roots > Rhizosphere > Soil | place: USA: Michigan...
AGCAGGTCTCGCGCGGCGACGGAGACCTGCTCGATCGCGAACGCTTCGGCTGCAGGGACTTCGCGCACCTCGATCCGGCGGTCTGCCTCGATCTCGACGTTGCATGCGGCTTCGACGGCTTCCCTGAAGCCGGCCGGCACCTCGGGCAGGTCGAAGTCCATGCGGCCTTCCAGCGGCTTCATGTCAGCGCTGGTCACCGGTAGGCGATAGTCGCGATAGACGACGCCGTTCAACAGGTGCAGTGCGGAGTGCGTCCGCATCAACGCCGTGCGGCGGGCGTCGTCGAGCGCGCCCCGCACCGCGGTGCCGACCGTGGGAAGCGGATCCCCCTCCGCCGGGATCAGGAAGACGTCGTCGCTGGTCTTGCGCGCCCCGACGATGCGCGTCTGGACACCACCCCACACCACGACGCCTTCGTCCGGTGGTTGCCCTCCGCCACCGGGGAAGAACGCCGACCGATCGAGGACGATGCCCTCCGGATCAGCAGCGACCACGGTCGCATCCCATTCGCGCAGCGTCGCGTCGCCGAGTTCGAGTCGGTGGGTTCCCACGGCAAGGGAGAGTACGACGGCACGAAATCGGGGTACACACTGCACATGCCCTTGATCTTGCTGCGCGGCGGCTCCCGAGACGGAGACAGCACGACGGTTGACCAGCATGTCGAGCGACTCCTCGCCGCGTCGGAGGCGCCGGGTTTGATCGACGTCTACGAGGCGTCAGACGAGGTCGCGCGAGTCGCCGGCAACGACGACGTCGCAATCGTCTACCGGTTCGTGGGGCAGGAGCCGGTGACCGAGCACGAGTCGAAGCAACTGCACATGCCGCACACGCCGGGCTACCGGTAGGAGCGCACCGCCGGCCGCACGTCAAGCAGGTAGACAAGCGCGGCGATGATGGCGATGAACGTGAAGAACCGGATGTAGGCGGCGAGCGCGGCAACGATCAGGACCGTCACCCAGAACTGCTTGGTGCGCTTCTCTGCTGCGACGAAGACACTCGCCGGACGGATGGCGGCGTCGATCAGCGCCCACACGGTGACCGCGAGCGCGACGAAGTAGATGAGCAGGAAGACCCCGGCAATCGGCGCCAGCACGAAGCCAGCGTAGGCACGGCGAGCCGGTTCGCCGACAATTCCCTCGTGCTGCCGGTCAAGCTCGACGCGATTCGCCTGTTTCTCCACATCTTCGCGGCGACGATCTGGGTGGGTGGTCAGCTGACGTTGGGAGCCCTGGTCCCCGTCCTTCGTCGCGCCGGCGCCGATGTGCCGCGCCTGGCCGCTCGCGCCTTCGGTCGCATCGCCTGGGCAGCGTTCGCAGTGTTGATCATCACGGGGATCTGGAACATCGCCGCTGCCGACGACACCAACGCCGACGGTTATCAGGCGACGCTCGGCATCAAGCTCGGTTTCGTTGCTTTGTCCGGTCTAGCAGCGTGGTGGCACGGCCGCTCCAAGTCCCGGATCGCCCTCGCGCTGGGCGGAGCGGGAGCGGGGTTGTTCGCCCTTCTCGCGCTCTTCTTCGGAGTCGTGCTGGCCGAGCATCACTGACGGCTCAGGGCTCGGCCACTCCATGTTGCCGGGCCCAGTCACGGGCCATCGCGATGCGCTGCGGTGGGCTCGGATGGTTGAAGAACAAGGCGTAGAGCACCGGCGACGGCTCGAGATCGTCGAGACCCGCAAGCGCCAGCTGTTTCTGCGCCTGCACATAGTCGACGGGATCGGCGGTGAGCTGGAGGGCATGCGCGTCGGCGCGCGCTTCGATGTGGCGCGAGATGACATTGGTCAACGGGCTGACCGCGAACCCCACCACCACATAGAGCGCAAGCAGAAGTGGCACCCGGCGCGGATCGGCGACGCCGGCGCCGAGCAGGAGAAACAGCGCACAGATCGCCGCGGCAACGACGAGTGCTCCTTCCAGCGTGCCGTGCAGCACGTCGTCGTGCTTCGCGTGCCCGAGCTCGTGCGCCGTGATGACGCGGATCTCGGCAGTCGTGTCTTGTTGCAGCAACGTGTCATAGAGGACGAGTCGCCGGCTGGCACCGAACCCGGACACGTACGCGTTCTCGGTCGTCGTACGTCGGCTCGCGTCGGCGACCAGGATGTCCCGCAGCGGCTGATGGTCCTGGTTGGCGAGCGCAAGCAGTTCGGTGCGCAAGTTGCCTGGCGGCAGCGAATGGAAGTTGTTGAACACGGGCTCGACGACGTAGGGGTAGGCGAATGACCCGCCGAAGACAAGGGCGGCCGACAGCAACGCTGCGGCCGCCCACCACATTCGTGTCAGCCGCCTGGCCATCGTCACGATGACCGCGACGCCGATCCAGGTGGCGACCAAGGCCACGCCGACACCGCGCAGTTGGTCGGTGGACCACCCGCCCCAGCCTTGCAGCGTCAGGCCGTAGTGCCTCTCGATCGCGTGCTCGCGCGCGCCGATCGGCCAGGTGACAACGGCTGTGAGCACCACCACGATCGCAACACCGAGGGTGAGCTGGAGCAGCCAGTGCAACCGCCTGGCCGCGCCGACCAGCCGACGCCCCAGCGGGCTGAAGCCAAGCACCGCAGGCACGAGCAGGCTGACGACGAGCGCGGTCAGCCCCCATGGCCGGATCGCGTCGTGATAGCTCGTCTCGCGCGCGATCTGGGCCGCGGTGAAATCGCGCGCGGCATCCGGGTGCACATGACCGCCCGGCACCACGCCGGGCAACGGATGCCACGGCGTCGTCACGACGACCAAGACGCCAAAGGTCAACAGCAGCAACGAAAGTGTCACCCATGCTGCCGCCCGTGGCCGCGTCACCGACGTACTGTGTCAGACGTGCCTGACTCCGGAGCAGTCACCCGCCGTGCGCTCCTCGCCGGTGGCCTCGCCGCGGTTGGCGGTGTCGTCGCTGCGTGCGCGAAGGCAGCAACGCCACACGCTGCGCCTCCGCAGCCGACGCCATCCAGTGCCTCGCCGTCGACTGCAGTAACGAGCACGGCACCCGCTCCGGACCCGGCATCAGTGCATGCGAATGAGCTCGGAGTCATCCCGGTGCTGATGCACCACCGTTTGGTGACCAAGGTCGACAGTGAGTACGACATGACGCCGGCGTGGTTCGAGGCGGAGCTGACGCGTCTTCGGCGCGAGGGCTACTACCCGGTCAGCACCCTTCAGGTCGCGCGCGGCGACCTCGGTCACGTGCCGGCAGGCCGTTCGCCGGTCGTGTTGACCTTCGACGACTCGAGCATCGGTCAACTGCACTACGCCGCAGGCGGGGAGATCGCCCCGGACTCCGCCGTCGGGATGCTCATCGCCTTCTCCCGGGCGCACCCGGACTTCCCGGCTGTCGCGTCGTTCTACCTGAACAAGGACCCGTTCGCGCTGGGCGATCCGCACCGGGCGCTCACCGATCTGGTGCAACACGGATTCGAGGTTGGCAACCACACCTATGACCATGTGCCGCTCCGCCTGTCGCCGGCGAAAGTGCAGCAGCAGCTGGGCGAGCTGGCGGCGATGGTGACGGCTGCTGTGCCTGGCGTCGCGCCGCGGACGCTCGCGCTCCCGCTCGGCGTGGAGCCGTCACATCCGGCGCTGGTGCGCTCGGGCAGCTGGCACGGCACCGCGTATCGCAACGAGGCGGTGCTGCTCGTCGGCGCCGAGCCGGCGCACTCGCCGTTTCACCGCGACTGGAACGCGGCAGCAGTGCCGCGGATCCGATCGTCGTCCTATCAAGGCGGTAACGGCGAGTTCTTGTCGACGTGGTGGCTCGATCAGATCCGCAGCGGCGAGGTGACGCGCTACGTCTCCGCCGGCAATCCCGGCCATGTCACCGTGCCCAAGAAGTTCGCCGCGCACGTCTCCCCGGCTTTCCGCAGCCGGCTCGTCACTTACTAGCCGACGCGCTCACGCTTGCGGCGTGGGATGCGCTTCTTCACACTGTTCAGCGCGCTCTTGGCCCAGAGAAACTCGGTGGCCAGCAACGCCAGGCCCGCGGCGATGACGAGAAGACCGGGGCCGGGCAGCACCAGCATTGCGGCGCCGGCTGCGAGCAGGATGCCGCCGCCGACGGCGACGAGCACGCGGCGCGGCGAGACGAGCGAGAGCAGCACTCCGGCGCTCAGTGTTGTGACGACGGCGAGCAGGATCGCCCACTCCGGCACCTTCCACCAAGGTTCGACCACGAGTGCGGCACCGATCAGGAGCAGCAGCACACCGAGAGCGCGCTCGAGAAGCGCAAGGCGGTCCATCGCTGCGGCCAAGAGGTCATAGAGCGGGCGCAGGCCGAGCACAGCGAAGACGTTGGCCGCGACGATCGGGAAGACGTCGCGAGTGACCGCGAAAGCAGCAGGCACCGAGTCAACCGCGAAGACGAGATCGGTCAGCGCTAGCGCGACGAGCGCCCCGAACGTCGCGCTGACCCCGCGTCGTCGCAGCCAGCGCACGACGCCGGGCTGGGTCGACTCCGATGTCCGGTCCCCGACCATGCGAAAGCCCGCCACCAGCAGCACAGCGCCGAACGCGACGAGCACCGAATGGGCAGCCGAGACAACCGCAAGGCCGCCGGCGACGAAGCCGACGCGAAGCACCAGCGCGGCGAGAATCCCGCCGACGAGCACGCGTTGGCGTTTCGCGGGCGCGACAGCAAAGGCCGAGAGCACGACGGCGAACACCGCGACGTTGTCGAGCGACAACGACTTCTCGAGGAGGAACACGGTCAGGTAGGTGCCTGCGTGGGACGCGCCGAGCGTGGCGCGCACCACCGCGGCAAAGGCCAGCCCGGCCACCACCCAGCCGAGCGAGCCGATCAGCGCCGACCGCAGAGACTCCCGACCACTACGCAAAGTGAGAGTCAGGTCAACGCCGAGCGCAATGACGCCGCAGGCGACCAGCGCGACCCAGGCTGCCGCGCTGCCGGTCATGTCGACTCCCTTCGGTCACTGCCCGTCGAGCAGCTGCCGAAGGTCTCTCCCGCCGACGTCACCACCGGCCGATGGCACCGGGTCCGGAGGCCGGACCGCGATGACGGCACCATCACGTAGGGATACTCCCCTTCGCGACCCACAGTAGCGCAGCCACAGGCGGATCGGCTTCAGGTCGACTTCAGGCGCGCGGTGGCGCTGCCGCAGCGGCGTACCAACGCCCATCGACGGTGAAGGCCCGCACAGCACGACCGAAGCAGCGCGCCAGCGCGTCGTTGTCGTGCAACAGGTCGGCCGCGCCGGTCGCGATGAAGCGGCCTTCCCGGAGCAAGGCCACGTGTGTCGTCGACGCCGGCAGTTCCTCGAGGTGATGGGCAACGGTGACCGTCGTCAACACCGGATCATGGCTCGGCAGCTCTTCCAGAGCGGCGAGCAGATCGGCGCGCCCGGGCAGGTCGAGCCCGGCGGCAGGCTCATCGAGGAGCAGCAGCCGCGGCTGACACATGAGCGCTCGGACCAACCGCGCCCGGGCCCGTTCACCCTGCGAGCACACGCTGACTCGCCGTTCTCGCAGGTGGCCGAGTCCGAAACGGCCGAGCAGAAGATCAGCCCGATCACGGTCGGCGGGGGCGTACCGACTCGGCAGTGGTTGCACGGTCTGCGTGACTCCGGTGAGCACATAGTCGACAACGCTGAGGTCGGCGGGCATCCGCAGCCGGACGTCGACAGTGCCGATCGACTCGCGCAACTCGCGCAAATCGACGTGTCCGAGCCGACGACCGAGCACATCGACGGTGCCGGCACTTGCATGGCGTTGCGCACCGAGCAAGGCGAGCAACGTCGACTTCCCCGCACCGTTGGGACCGAGCAGGGCCCAGTGCTCGCCGGCTGCGATGGCGAGGTCGAGCCCGTGCAGGACGTGCGGTCCGTCCGCGAACCAGACCTCGACGTTGCCCAGCTCGACGACCAACGCGGCAGGCTGACTCATCGCGGTGGCAGGCTAGCGGCATGGCAGCGCCCACCGAAGAGGAGCGAGCACAGCTCGCAGAGCGTCGCTCCGAGCTCGCAAAGAAGTACGTCAAGCCGCTGTCCGCCCGGCCGGTGTCGAACGCGCGCGGCATCCATCACGCCGCCCTCATCTGCAGCGACGTCGAGCAGACCATCCAGTTCTACGACGGGGTGCTCGGATTCCCGCTCGTCGAGTTGACCGAGAATCGCGACTACCCCGGTTCGTCGCACTTCTTCTTCGACCTCGGCAACCAGACTTTGCTCGGGTTCTTCGATTTTCCGGGCCTGGGGTTGCAGCCGGCTGAGGAGCGCATCGGCACCGTGCAGCACATCGCGATCGGCGTGCCGCCGGAAAAGCACGCGATGCTGCAGAAGAAACTCGACGAGCTCGGGATCCCGTACGACGGCCCGCAGCGCGGCATCCCCGAGTCGATCTACCTGCGCGATCCGGACGGCATCGGCATCGAGCTGTTGTCCGACGAGCTGATGTGGTTCGGCGGCCGCTGGCTGGACCGGGAGTCCTGAGCCAGCCGCCGCCGCAATGGGTGGTCCGCCATCCATGCGCACTTCGAACGGCGGGCGACCACGACACGCCGGTCCAGGACTGTCAAAGTGGTCGCCCGCCGTTCGAAGTGACGGGTTAGAAGAGGTTCAGCTGTTGATCGGCTGAGTCGGAACGCCGTTGCTGCTCGACGCCTCGGTCGCCGTCGGCGCTGCCGGGGCGGACGGCGTCGGGGTCGTAGGGGTGGCGGCCGTCGCAGCGGACGCGGCCTTTGCGGTCGGCTTCGCCGCCGGCTTCTTCACGGTCGCCTTGGGTGCCGACTTGGTGCCGGCCTTGGCCGAGGACTTCGTGCTCTTCGCCTTGTCGCCGCGGAGCTGACCGACGACCTTCTCACCGCGAACGGCGAGCTCGTTGTAGCGCTTCTCGACGGTCGTCGGCAGGTCCTTGACCTGGGCGGGCAGGGCCGCGGCGAGCACGGGCAGCGCCTTGACCTGCTCCTGCAGCTGCGCCGAGGCGGTCTTGAACTGCTCCGGCAGCGTCTTGATCGTGGCCGGGAACGCCTTCAGCTGCTCGGCGCGCACAGCAGCGCGGCTGCGCAGGGTTTCGAGGGCGGCGTCGCCGGCGCCGACGTAGGCGTAGAACGGCTTCGGGTCCAGGGCGGGCAGGGAGATGGTGGGGATTGCTGGCATGGTTCGGTTCCTCCGGATGACAGGGACGTGCTTACAGAACTGGGCAGTGGACGTCAGGCGGAGCCGGCGCCGGCTTCGGAAGACGCAGTAGGGGACTCGTCGTTCTCGCGCCGGAACGACTCATAGATCTCCAGAAGCACCTGCTTCTGGCGCTCGGTGAGAGCTGCATCACCGAGGATCGCGGCCTGCACGTCGCTGTCGCCGTACCTCTCGTCGAGGATGCCGGCCTGCACATACAACGCCTCGGCGGAGATGCGCAGCGCCTTGGCGATCTGCTGAAGGATCTCCGCGCTCGGCTTGCGCAGCCCCCGCTCGATCTGGCTCAGGTAGGGGTTGGAGACTCCGGCCAGCTTGGCGAGCTGGCGCAACGACACGTTGGCTGTGCTGCGCTGCTCGCGGATGTAGTCCCCGAGGTTGCGCACGTCCAACTTGGCCACACCGGAAAACTAACGCAGTGTGCTAACTCTTGCAAGCGCCTAGCAAGCAGAGCTCGTCGTGACCTGCGTCACGTCAGGCCAGCGAGGCCTCGAGCGTTATCTCCGTGCCGGACAAGGCCTTGCTGACCGGGCATCCCGCCTTGGCAGCAGCGGCCGCCTGCGCAAATCCGTCCGCGTCGAGCCCGTCGACCTCGCCTTCGACAGTGAGCTTGATCCCGGTGATCCGGAAGCCCCCCGCGGGGTCCGGTCCGAGGGTGACCTCAGCGGTGACGTCGAGGCTCTGTGGTGTGCCACCGGCCTGGGCCACCCCGTTGGAGAGCGACATCGCATAGCACGCGGCATGCGCTGCCGCGATCAACTCCTCCGGGCTGGTCACGCCGCCGGCGTCGTCCGCAGCACGCTTCGGGAAGTTGACATCGAAGGTGCCGACCTTGCTGCTGGTCAGCTCGACTTGGCCCGATCCTTCCTGAAGAGTTCCGTTCCAGGCGACTCGCGCAGTGCGGGTGGGCATAGCTCCTCCAGTTCCGATTCGGGCTACGACAGTGCCTCAATCCTCACAGTGGGCTATGGACCTCCTGATTGGGGATGGCAAGAGTCCGCCATGAGGGAGACCGCGAGGGCCTTCCTCGCCGGGGAAACCCGGCCTACCTCGCGGGAGGTGCCGTGTATCTCTTCCATCGCACAGCACGATTGGGGACCGGCAGCGCACACGAAGAGATCTCGTGGTCGTTGTCGATGACCGAGAAGGTCAACCAGATCAGCTCGACTCCTGTGACGCTGTGGTCGACGTTCATGTCACCGGGCGTCAACACGCTGAGCTGGACCACCATCGTCGAGAACCTGTCTGACCTCGAGGCGACGAACGACAAGCTCATGACGGACAACGGCTACCTGATGCTGCTCGAGCAGGGTGCGCGTTACGCGTCACAGGACGCGATCAACGATGGCTTGATGCAGATCCTGTACGCCGACGCGGCGATGGACCCGTCACAACCGCCGGCGTACGTCTCGGCGGTGGACGCCGTGCTCGCTCCGGGCAGCTATGTCCATGGCATCGAAGTAGGCATCGAGATCGCGCAGCGCGCGCAGGCCGTCACCGGTGTGCCGGTTTCGTTCTGCATCAGCAGCACCGGCGCCTACGGCGCAGTGTCGTGGTTCGCGTCGTACAACTCGATCGACCAGGTGCAGCAGGCGAACGAGAAGTTGAACGGCGACATGACGTTTGCGCAGTTCCTCGATGCGGAGACGAGCAAGTGCTACCAGCCGTCGGCGACGCAACAGCTCTACCGTCGGTTGGCCTGAACCTCGCCGATAGCTAAGCCGGCGCGTGGAGCGCGGGCACGCGATCGAACGACGAATACGTCGTCACCAGCGAGACCGGGATCGCGCGGCCGTGCACTGATGTCGTCGTGCGCAAGAGCAGCAGCGTGACGTGGCCTGCCACGTCAAACGTCAGCGTTACTTGCACCGGTGCGGCCGTCGTCGGCACCCCGATGGCGGTCGCAACCGTTGCAGGCAACTGCCCGACCACACCAGAGCCCGCAGTGCTGCGCAGGTCGACGATGCCGTCGAGCACCTGCGCGAGCGTTTGCGTTGGATCCGCGACGGGCCGGGGTTGCCGCACCCGCGACCAGCGGCCGGGCAGCGCGCGCACGTAGGTTGCCGTGCGCAGTCGGATCGTCTGCGTGCGCGCTCGTCCGACTGTCAGCGTGTAGGCGACGCCCTGAGCGCGCACCACACTGCCGATTTCGCGCGTGGTCACCGGGTGAGTCCCGGTGATGGTCTGTGCTGCGTCAAAGCGATAAGACTTCACCGCTGCCAACACGGACTTCGCCCGCTGCACCGCCGCGGTTGCCGGTGCATCGGCGCTCGCCGAAGACGACACCGCTGGTGCTGAGCTTGCTGCTCTCTTGGCACCGGGCCCACTGCTGCAGCCTGCCGCCAGGGCCACAATGACGAGGGGCGCGAATGCTCGCGCCCCTCGCACACAGTTGGTCATGGTGCTGCGTCAGCCGTCAGATCCGCGGTCGCCGGAACCACCGTCGCCAGAGCCACCGTCGCCGGAGTCGCCACCGCCGTCGTGGTGGTCACCGGACCCGCTGGTCCCGCTGCCACTGTTGTCGTCGCTCCCATCGGAGCCACTGTTGTCGCTGGACATGCTGGCCGTCGGCTGGGGGCTTCCGTCGTCGTCGCCCTGGTCCTCGCCCTGGGCGTCCTCGTTGTCGCCCTGGTCGCCGTCGCCTTGGTCATCGCCGGCCTCGCCGTCGTGATGCTCGCTCTCGGTCGGTGAGGGCGTCGCGGTCGGTGCGGCGCTCGGGGTGTCCTCGGCCTGGGCATCGTCGGCGCCGTCGTGCTCGCCCTGGTCGTCACCCGTGGTGGCGCCGGTCACGTCGCCGTTGTCGTCGAGGTCATCGGTGACGACAACACCTGTGCCTGGCACCGTCATGGAGATCGAGGTTGGTGCCTTGTTGTCATCCGAACCCGACGAGCCACCGGACGCGGCTGCAACTCCGGCCACTGCGCCGCTTGTCACCAAGGTCATGGCGAGGGCGAGGGCCGCCTTCGAGGGAACGCGCACGATTACCTCCGTTGGCTCCGTGGGTCATGACGGTCAACAACGTCATCGCCGGCAGGTTGGCGGAGGTTACGGGTGCGGCAAGAAATCGTTCGTTTCACCTGTTCGGCGGCAGCGGCATCGCGCGCACCCGACCAATCACGGCGCCATGACCCAGCACGGGTCTACTGCTGAGTTCGGTGAGAGTCGAAGCATCGACGCGAAGTGCAACGAGCGCCGCCACCAACACCGGAGTGCGCGCACGTCCGGCCCCATCCGCGATCTTGATCGCAACCGACGAGCCGTCGTCCAGGGCGGCTGCGTAAACGCCTTCGGCTCCGTCTTTGGCGATCATGCCTGGCACGGCGCGCATCAAAGCGGTGACGTCGCGACCGCTCCCGCCGACGAGATCCGGATGGGCGCGCATGGCTCGCGCGACATCGCTGTCGATCAATGTTGCAAACGCCCGAGCGAGTCCGCGAAGTGAGACTGCGAAGGCCGGCGCACCGCAGCCATCCACGGCTACCGCACTCACGGGCTCGGCGCAAAGATCCTCAGTCGCTGCTCGCGCGGCCAGCTGCACCGGGTGGTCGACTTCCAAGTAGTTGTCCACGGACCATCCGTTGGCGACGCACGTCGCCAACATCGCGGCGTGCTTGCCGGAGCAGTTGTTGTGTAGACGATCGGCCCCGCCACCTGCTCGCAGGAGGGCGTGAGCGCTCGGAGTGTGCAGCGGTAGATCGGGCGTGTTCTGCAGATGCGACTCGTCCAGGCCCGCCTGCGCCAGGATGCGGCGTACGACGGTGACGTGGCGGTCCTCGCCGGAGTGACTCGCGGTGGCCAATGCGATCTGCTCGTCGTCCTGCGGGCGCCAGCCGTTGCGCAGAAAAGCCAATGTCTGCAACGGTTTCAGGCTGCTGCGGGGTAGGACGGGCGCCGCGGTGTCGCCTATGTCGATGACGACATTGCCGTCGGCGGCGAAAGCGACGACGTGCCCGTGATGGCGGCTTTCGACGAAGCCGTTGCGCACTACCTCAGCGACGACCGGCACCGGACGGCTCATCAGCGGTCTGGCTCAGGCCTCCGACGGCAAGAGGTCGCTCGGATCGGCGTCACCTTCGCGGTAGCGACGGGTGACCTCCGCCGTGAGCTGATCCATCGCGTGCTGCACCTGCCGGCGCGACTCCGAAACCTTGTGCTCTTCCGCCTCGAGCACTTCGAGCACTCGCCTCAGCGACGCGTCGTCGTGCGCCGCCGGATTCGACAGGTCGACGTCCGCGACCAACGCCTCGACATGCCGGCGATGGGCATCGGCTCGCGAAGGCTCTGCCGCGATGTGACGGCCCAGTCCGTGCGGGCCGCCGGTGTGCTCGTCGGCAAGGATGCGCGGGAGTGCTGAGACGAGGTCGGTCTCCTCGCCGTTGCGCCGCGCGAGCTCTGCCCGCAAGATGTCGAGCCGACCTTGGAGCAGGCGGCGGAGATAGGACAGGTCGGTCTCCTCCTGCTCGGCGTCCCGCCGCCGCTCGCGCAGCTCGTCGAGCGGGATCTTGTCCAGCGCCGACACGAACTCCTCCGCCAGCACCCTGTCGATCCGGCGGTTGCCCTGAACCATCAGCGGACTCCTGTCCCTGCCGTCGTTCGGCGTCGTTCTTTCACACCTAGCATGGCGCGCGCCTCCGGGACCGGCATCGGCGGCCGCTGTGCAAGCACGGCAGCTGCCGCCGCGCGCTCGACGAGCTGCGCGTTGTCGCGAACGGCGTCGCCCGCAGAGAAGGTGAGGGTGTCTTCCATTCCCACGCGCAGATGGCCCCCGGCCGCCAAGGCCCCGAACATCACCGGCAGTGTGGCGCGACCGACGCCCGTTGCGGACCACGTCGCCTCGACCGGCAAGGCGGCGACGCAGGCCAGCAGCGCCTGCACGGTGCCCGGCATCCCGCCGGGGACTCCCATCACGAGGTCGCAGTGCACGTGTCCGCCGTGCGGTTCGCCGTGCCGGTCGAGGAGCCGGTGCATGGTTGCCACGTGGCCGAGGTCGAACAGCTCGAACTCGGGCACGATCTCCCGCTCGCGCATGCCCAGGTAGAGCTGCTCGATCAGCTCCCAGCGGTTCATGAAGACATCGGCGCCGAAGTTGACGGTGCCGCAGGTGAGGCTGGCCGCGTCGGGGTCACTGTCGAGCACCCCGAGACGGCCCGCCTCGGAGTCGGCCACCGCGCCGCCGGTCGACACCTGCACGACGAGATCGGTCGCCTCGCGCACCGCGGCGATCGCGGCCCGGACATAACCGAGGTCGAGCGTCGGAGCAGCGTCAGCGTCCCGGACATGCACGTGGATCACGGCTGCCCCGGCCGCCTGACACGCCTTGGCCGTCGAGACCAGCTCCTCGAGCGTGCACGGCAGGGTCGGAACGTCGGATTTGGACGATTCCGCCCCCGTCGGAGCGACCGTGATGAGGGTGCTGGGCACGGTGGCCATCCTGTCACGACTCGGCGACCCGGAAAGTCGGGTCAGATTCCCCCGGATGGCTCAACAACGGGCACCCGCTTGCCGAAGGAATAACCACATCCTCAGGTGGCAGGCGCAATAGTTGTGGCGGGAGGTCGCAGCATGCTCAAGGGCGACCTCGTGTCGACGCCGATCGCCCCTCTCCTGCTGAGCTTGGCCGACGAGGAATCCACTGGCTGTCTGCACGTCTCCGACCCCGAGGGCGACGAGGCGCTGATCTACTTCAAAGCCGGGCTCGTCTACGCCATCTCCGTGCCCGGCCGCCGCCCACAACTCGGCGCCAAGCTCGTCTCCAGCGGCGCTCTCACGCCGGAGGCGTTGGCCGAGGCGCTCGACGCACAGCGCAGCGAACTGCAGGGTTGGCGCCTGGGCGAGCTGCTCGTGCACCTCGGCTACGTCGAACAGCCTGTCGTCGAGGCCTTCGTCCGCGAGCAGGTGCACGACGCGATCTGGGACCTCATCCGCTGGACCGAGGGTCGCTGGCGCTTCCGCAAGAGCGAGCGCACCCGCGACGACGTCGCGCCGCCGATGACGGTGCACGAGCTGCTGAACGACCTTCGTGAGCGCGGCGTGTCATGGGAAGCGATCTCAGCGGTCGTCCACGGACCGACCGCCGTACCGGTGCTGTCCACCCGTGGCGGCGGCGCGCCTGAGACCACGCTCGACGCAAACGCATGGTCGATGTTGTGCAAGATCGACAGTGAGCGCTCCGTCGCCGAACTGGCGCGCGACTGCGGCTACACACTTTTCGAAGCCGGCCAAGTGTTGGTCGCTCTCGTGCAGGCGGGCCTGGTCGACATCGAGGAGGACCTCGAGGTCGTGTCGGCGCTGCCGGTCGACCCAGAACCCGACGGCCTGTACGGCGCGAGCGGAGTGAGCTCGGCCCTGATGGCTGCCTTCGCCGAGGATGACGCTGTCTCGGACTCCGACGATGAGGACGACGAGATAGCGGCGATTGCTCGAGTTGTCAGCGAGGTTGCCGCAGCAGTCCGCGAGGAACCGGTGCAAGAGCTCGCGTCAGTCATGCAACTGCGGCCGGCGAACGGCGACCAGTCGTTCGCCTCATCGATCGAGCAGGTGTCAGCGGCGCTCGCCGATGTGCTCGGCCCGGCGCCTGACGTCGAGGACCCCTTCGAGGTGCCGAAAGAGCTGCGCATCAGCAGTTCCAAGAGCACAAAGCGCAAGGCGACGGCGGATGAAGAACGTCGGCGTGCGCTGCGTGATGCAGCGGCTGCGGAACTCGCTGCCGCTCATGCGCTGGCGCAGGCGCTTCGAGAGGAGCAGGAGTCGGCGCGTATTGCGGCCGAGGAACAGGCGCGTGTCGCGGCGGAGGAATCACGACGCCTCGCCGAAGAAGAGAACACCCGCCTCGCCGCCGAGAAACAAGCCGCGCGTCTCGCCGAGGAAGAAGCCGGGCGCGTCGCCGCGGAAGCAGAAGCACGACGGCTCGCCGAGGAAGAAGCACGACGCATCGCGGAAGAAGAAGCCGCACGCCTCGCCGCGGAAGAAGAAGCCGCACGCCTCGCCGCGGAAGAAGAAGC
>Ga0157369_10005984_pt1 | contig 14129 bp, 9 predicted proteins | sample C25metaG_FD_113461 | JGI IMG/M metagenome (GOLD analysis project Ga0157369, IMG submission 113461) | Corn rhizosphere microbial communities from Kellogg Biological Station, Michigan, USA - C2-5 metaG | ecosystem: Host-associated > Plants > Roots > Rhizosphere > Soil | place: USA: Michigan...
AAACGATCGGATTGGAATTTGAGGGGAAGGAGGGCGCCGCGATGCTCGATTTCACGCTCGCGGACATAGACCGCGCACGCCTTGTCCCGCACGTTGACTTTAGGAGCCGTAAACAATGAGTCGCGAAGTATTGATGCTGGTCGATGCGCTGGCGCGAGAAAAGAACGTCAATAAAGATGTGGTGTTCGCTGCGCTCGAAGCCGCTCTTGCTTCGGCCACCAAGAAGCTCTTCGAAGAAGACGTGGATATTCGCGTGCATATCGACCGCGAATCGGGGGAGCACGAAACGTACCGCCGTTGGCGCGTCGTGCCGGATGAAGCCGGCTTGCAAGAGCCCGATCAAGAAATCCTGCTGTTCGAAGCGCGCGAGCAAAAGGCCGACATCGAAATCGACGAATACATCGAAGAGCCGATTCCGTCGATCGAATTCGGCCGCATCGGCGCGCAGGCCGCCAAGCAAGTGATTTTGCAGAAGGTGCGCGACGCCGAGCGCGAGCAGATCTTGAACGATTTCCTCGAGCGCGGCGAGAAGATCATGACCGGTGCGGTCAAGCGCTTGGATAAAGGCAACTTCATCGTCGAATCGGGCCGTGTCGAAGCGTTGCTGCGTCGCGATCAGCTCATTCCGAAGGAAAATCTGCGCGTGGGCGATCGCGTGCGCGCTTATATCGCCAAGGTCGATCGCACGGCGCGCGGCCCGCAGATCGAGCTCTCGCGCACGGCGCCCGAGTTCTTGATGAAGCTGTTCGAAATGGAAGTGCCCGAGATCGAGCAAGGCCTGCTCGAGATCAAGGCGGCGGCGCGCGATCCCGGCGTGCGCGCCAAGATCGGCGTGGTGGCCTACGATAAGCGGATCGATCCGATCGGCACCTGCGTCGGCATCCGCGGCTCGCGCGTGCAGGCGGTGCGCAACGAGCTCGGTGGTGAGAACGTCGACATCGTGCTATGGTCCGAGGATCCCGCCCAGTTCGTGATCGGCGCGCTCGCGCCGGCCGCGGTTCAATCGATCGTCGTCGATGAAGAGAAGCATTCGATGGACGTCGTCGTGGACGAAAACGAGCTGGCCGTCGCCATCGGCCGCAGCGGCCAGAACGTGCGTCTCGCCAGCGAGCTGACCGGCTGGCAGATCAATATCATGACGCCGGACGAGTCCGCGCAAAAGCAGAACCAGGAGCGCGGCGTTCTGCGCGACTTGTTCATGGCGCGGCTCGATGTGGACGAGGAAGTCGCCGATATTCTTATCGACGAAGGGTTCACGAGCCTCGAAGAGATTGCCTACGTGCCGCTCAACGAGATGCTCGAAATCGAGGCGTTCGACGAAGACACCGTCCATGAGTTGCGCAATCGCGCGCGCGACGCATTGCTGACGATGGCGATCGCGAACGAGGAAAAGGTCGAGGGCGTCGCGCTCGATCTGAAGAGCCTCGAGGGGATGGATGCCGACCTGCTGGCGAAGCTGGCCGAGCACCAGATCCAAACGCGCGACGAACTAGCGGAGCTGGCTGTCGACGAGTTGGTCGACATGACCGCAATGGAAGACGAAGCCGCGAAGGCGTTGATCATGAAAGCACGTGAACACTGGTTCCAGTGAGTGAATGACCATGACGCACTAATTTGACAGCGATCTTGCGATCGCATGACCCGATGCTAACCGCAAGGAATTGGTCCTTGCACTAAGAGGAATGAATGGCGAGTAACAACGTAGCCCAATTTGCCGCTGAACTCAAAATGCCAGCCGGGGTGCTGCTCGAGCAGCTCCAGGCGGCGGGTGTCCAGAAAGCGAGTGAGGACGATGCTTTGTCCGAAACGGACAAGGCGCGTCTGCTCGATCACTTGCGCAAGTCGCACGGCTCGGCCGATACCGACAAGCGCAAGATCACGCTGACTCGCCGGCACACGTCGGAGATCAAGCAATCCGACGCGACGGGCAAGGCTCGCACCATTCAGGTCGAAGTTCGCAAGAAACGTGTGTTCGTGAAGCGCGACGAGGCGGGCGAAGCCGCCGCGGCCGCCGAAGCGGCAGGCCAAGCGGCCGACGTCGCCGACGACAGCGCCGAGTTGCAGCGGCGCGAAGAGGAAGCGCGGCGCGAAGCGGAGTTGCTCGAGAAGCAAGCGCAAGAGTTGCGCGAGCGTCAAGAGCGGCTCGAGCGCGAGGAAGCCGAGCGCCAGGCGCGCGAGCGCGCGGCCGAGGCCGAGCGTCTGCGCGCCGAGCAAGAAGCGGCGCAAAAGCATGCCGAGACGGCGGCTCGCGAAGAAGCGGAGCGTACGGCTGTCGAGGACGAACATGCGGCGGCCGAGCGCGCCGCCCAACGCGAAGCGGCCAAGAAGGCCGAGGATGCGGCGCGTGAAGCCGCCGAAAAAGCGCGCGCCGAACAGGAAGAGATTCGCAAGCGTCGCGAAGCGGCCGAGGCCGAGGCGCGCGCCATCCGCGAAATGATGAACACGCCGCGCAAGGCGCAGGTCAAGGCGCCTGAACCGGCGCCCGCCGCCAAGCCGGCCGAGCCTGCGAAGGCCGCCGAGGCGAAGGGCACGCTGCACAAGCCCGTGCGTCCGGCCGGCGAATCGCCGCGCCCTGCTGCCGCGCGCAAGCCGGCCGCTGGCGCCGCTGCGCCCGCTACGGCGCAGCCTTCCACGGCGCCGGGTGCGGACAAGAAGAAGCAAGGCGGCAAGGGCGGCTGGCAGGACGACGCCGCGAAGCGCCGCGGGATCAAGACGCGCGGCGATTCGAGCGGCGGCGTCGACCGCGGTTGGCGCGGCGGCCCGAAGGGGCGCGGCAAGCATCAAGACGCCACGTCGTTCCAAGCGCCCACCGAGCCGATCGTGCGCGAAGTGCATGTGCCCGAGACGATCACCGTGGCGGATCTCGCCCATAAGATGTCGGTGAAGGCTTCGGAAGTCATCAAGGTGATGATGAAGCTGGGCCAGATGGTGACGATCAACCAGATGCTCGACCAGGAAACGGCGATGATCATCGTCGAAGAACTGGGCCACCGTGCGGTCGCCGCCAAGCTCGACGATCCCGAGGCGCTGCTCGTCGAAGGCGAAGCCACGGATGCCGAGCAACTGCCGCGTCCGCCTGTCGTCACGGTCATGGGCCACGTCGACCACGGCAAGACGTCGCTGCTCGACTACATCCGTCGCGCGAAGGTCGCGGCCGGCGAAGCGGGCGGCATTACGCAGCATATCGGCGCTTATCACGTCGAGACGCCGCGCGGCGTGATCACGTTCCTCGATACGCCGGGTCACGAAGCGTTCACGGCGATGCGTGCGCGCGGCGCCAAGGCGACCGACATCGTGATTCTCGTGGTGGCCGCCGACGACGGCGTCATGCCGCAAACGAAGGAAGCCATCGCCCATGCGAAGGCCGGCGGAGTGCCGATCGTCGTGGCGATCAACAAGATCGACAAGCCCGAGGCGAACCCCGAGCGCGTCAAGCAAGAGCTCGTCGCGGAAGGCGTCGTGCCGGAAGAGTACGGCGGCGATTCGCCATTCGTCCCGGTCTCGGCCAAGACGGGCGCGGGCATCGACGATCTGCTCGAGAACGTGCTGCTGCAAGCCGAAGTGCTCGAATTGACGTCGCCGGTCGAAGCCCCGGCCAAGGGTCTCGTGATCGAAGCCAAGCTCGATAAGGGTAAGGGTCCGGTTGCGACGATTCTCGTTCAGTCGGGTACGCTCTCGCGCGGCGACGTCGTGCTAGCAGGCAGCGCCTACGGCCGCGTGCGTGCGATGCTCGACGAAACGGGCAAGGCGACGAAGGAAGCGGGTCCGTCGATTCCGGTCGAGATTCAAGGTTTGTCGGAAGTGCCGGCCGCGGGCGAGGAAGTCATCGTGTTGCCCGACGAGCGCAAGGCGCGTGAAATCGCGCTGTTCCGCCAAGGCAAGTTCCGCGACGTCAAGCTGGCGAAGCAGCAAGCCGCCAAGCTCGAAAGCATGCTCGAGCAGATGGGCGAGGGCGAAGTGCAAATGCTGCCGCTCATCGTCAAGGCCGACGTGCAGGGTTCGCAAGAAGCGCTGGTGCAGTCGCTGCAAAAGCTGTCCACCGACGAAGTGCGCGTGCAGATCGTCCATGGCGCGGTCGGCGGAATCAGCGAATCGGACGTCAACTTGGCCACGGCGTCGAAGGCGGTCATCATCGGCTTCAATACGCGAGCCGATGCGCAAGCCCGCAAGCTGGCCGAGACGAACGGGATCGACATCCGCTACTACAACATCATCTATGACGCTGTGGATGAGGTGAAGGCCGCGATGTCGGGCATGCTCTCGCCTGAAAAGCGCGAGGTCGTCACGGGCATGGTCGAAGTGCGCCAAGTCTTCAAGGTGCCGAAGATCGGCGCCGTGGCGGGCTGTATGGTCACGGACGGTTTCGTCAAGCGTTCGTCGTCGGTGCGCGTGCTGCGCAACAACGTCGTCATCTTCACGGGCGAACTCGATTCGCTCAAGCGCTTCAAGGATGACGTGAAGGAAGTGAAGCAAGGCTTCGAATGCGGTATGTCGATCAAGAACTTCAACGATATCGTTGAAGGCGATCAGTTCGAGGTGTTCGAAGTTACGGAAGTCGCGCGTACGCTGTAATCGCAGGCGCGCGGCTCGGGGCGGAGCAGGCGGCAAGCCTCCTCCGCCCCGTTGTTTTTATGGCGGCGCATCGGCGTTGGCGAGAGGCGTTCTTGGTTCCTTTCGCTCACGCCGGATGTCCGCGGGCCGCACGCTGGCGCGCCCTAACCGCTAGGCGGGTTCATCATGTCGAAGAAACGCACATCTCCTAATCGCAATGTCCAGATCGCCGATCAAATTCAGCGCGATCTGTCCGAACTCATCATGCGCGAAGTGAAGGATCCGCGCATTGGGCTCGTCACGATTCAAAGCGTCGAGCTCACGCCCGATTACGCGCATGCGAAGGTCTACTTCACGACGCTGACGGGTGATGCGCAAGCCACTCAAGTCGCGCTCAATCATGCGGCCGGGCATTTGCATAACCTGCTGTTCAAGCGCTTGCACATCCATACCGTGCCGACGCTCCATTTCCATTACGACAAATCGATCGAAAAGGCCGTTGAAATGTCGCGCTTGATCGACGAAGCCAACGCGACGCGCGCGAAAGACGATTGAGCGTAGGCGACCGATGAAACAACCTCAACGGCCGCGCGTGCCGCGTCGCGCGCTCGATGGCGTTTTGCTGCTCGACAAAGGGATCGGGCTATCGAGCAACGATGCGTTGATGCGCGCGAAGCGCCTATTTCTCGCCAAGAAGGCGGGTCATACGGGCACACTGGATCCGCTGGCTTCCGGCTTGTTGCCGCTGTGCTTCGGTGAAGCGACGAAGTTCTCTCAAGACTTGCTCGAAGCCGACAAAACGTACGAAGCGACGATGCGGCTGGGCGTCCGCACGAATACGGGCGACGCCGAAGGCGAGGTGTTGGAAACGCGACCGGTCGAGGGTGACGCAACGAGCAGCGTGTACATCGAGGCGGTGTTCGCTCGTTTTCGGGGGGCGATTTCGCAGGTGCCGCCGATGCATTCGGCGCTCAAGCGGGACGGCAAACCGCTATACGAATATGCGCGCGCGGGCCAAGTTGTCGAGCGTGCGGCGCGGGACGTGACGATTCACGCGCTGGAATTGCTGAGCGTGGCGCTGCCTGATGTCACGTTCCGTGTCACCTGTAGCAAAGGCACGTACGTGCGCACGCTTGCGGAAGACATCGGCGCGGCGCTCGGCTGCGGCGCGCATTTGGTTGCTTTGCGGCGCACGGGCGTCGGAGCGCTGACGCTCGAGCATGCTGTGACGCTCGAAGCGCTAGGAGCCATGGCGGAAAGCCAGCGCGATGCGGCGCTCGCGCCCGTGGATGCATTGCTTTCGAGCTTTGCGCCGTTGCATCTCGAGGCTGAGGAAGCGCGCCGCTTTCAGCAAGGGCAACGGCTGCGGCTGTCCGATCGGTCGCCGCTGGCCTCCATCGGTGAAGTCACTCGCGTGCGGGTGTACCGCGCCGAAGATGGCGCGCTGCTCGGTGTCGCGCGTTTTGAAGAAGGCGTCCTAGCGCCGGAGCGGTTGGTCGCCCCATCACCGGCTCTATAGCGCGCCTCCCCAGCAGAACACTTACAAGCAAACCTCAACGACTCAATGCGCCGCCGAAGCCGCGGCGCTCGAATCCCCACCGCCGCTACGCTCGGGCCGCGTGATCCAAATCAAGCCGATCAGCGCAATAAAGATCACAGCCGAGATATAGAAGAGATCGTTCACGCCGAGCTGCGCCGCCTGCTGCGTAACAAGCCGATCGAATAGCCCGTAGCGCTGCGACGTATCGAGGCCGAACGAGCCCAGCTGAGTCATCGATTGCCCGAACGTCGGATCGAGCGCGCTCGCACGTTCCGTGAGCTGCGCGTGGTGGAAGCTCGTGCGGTGGTCCCAGGCGGTCGTGAAGATTGAGGTACCGATGCCGCCGCACATAATCCGCACGAAATTCGACAGCCCCGACGCGGCCGCGATCCGATTGCCCGGCAAGCCCGAGAGCGTGATCGACACGAGCGGAATAAAGAAGCCGGCCATGGCGATCCCTTGCACGAGCGTCGGCATGGCGAGCGACCACGTATCCACGCCCGTCGTATAACGCGAGCGCATCCAAAAGCACAGCGCAAACACGACGAACGCAGCCGTGGCGATCTTGCGCGGATCGGTGCGCGGCAGGAATTTGCCGGTGACGGGCGAGAGCAGAATCGCGAACACGCCCACCGGCGCCATGACGAGCCCCGCATCGGTGGCCGTATAGCCGATGTCGGTCTGCAGCCAAAGCGGCAGCAACACGAGATTGCCGAAATAGAGCCCGTAGCCCACCGAGAGCGCCACGGTGCCGCCCGTGAAATTGCGCTTCTTGAACAACGACAAATCCACGACCGGGTGATCAGCCGTCAATTCCCATACGACGAAGAACGCGAAGCCGATGAGCGCGGTGAGCGCGAGTGCGACGACCGTCGTCGACGAGAACCAATCGAGATCCTTGCCCTTGTCGAGCATCACCTGCAGCGAGCCGACCCAAACGACAAGCAGGCCGAGACCGACCATATCGATCGGCGCCTTCTTGATGACGGAATCGCGCGTGCGGAAGATGGCCCAGGTGGCGATCGCCGCGACGATCCCAACGGGGATGTTCACGTAGAAGATCCACGGCCAGGAGATATTGTCCGAGATCCAGCCGCCGAGAATCGGCCCGGCCACCGGCGCGATCAGCGTCGTCATCGACCACATCGATAACGCAAGCGGCGCTTTGGCGCGCGGATAGCTCGCGAGCAGCAGCGTTTGCGAAAGGGGAATCATCGGGCCCGCCACGGCGCCCTGAATCACGCGCGAGAAGAGCAGGAACGGCAGCGTCGGCGAAAGCCCGCACATCCACGAGGACACGACGAACAGTACGATCGATGCAAGGAACAGCCGCACTTGGCCGAGCCGCTCCGTGAGCCAGCCGGTGAGCGGCACCGAGATCGCATTGGCCACCGCGAACGAGGTGATGACCCACGTGCCTTGATCGGAGGAGACGCCGAGATCGCCCGAAATCGTCGGAATCGAGACGTTCGCGATCGAGGTGTCGAGCACGTTCATGAACACCGCCAGCGACACGGCGATCGTGCCGATCACGAGCTGAACGCCGGTCAGCGGCGGGTGGGTGACTTGGGGTTGAGCCATTGGGCGAGTGACCTCGGAGCCTTCGTGGTTTCGTCGATGAGCGGTGCGATAGGTAGCGGCCCGGCGCTTACATCAGCTTAGCGCCGGCATTCGCGAGCTTGGCGACGTGGCCCGCATGCGTCCGCGCGCCGGCCGCAGCCGCCGGTTGCTTTTGCTGTGCGAGGCCCGCGTTCGAGCCGGCGTTTTCCGCGATGATGCGCGCGATCTCGGCGTCCGCTTCCGCGCCGTACTTGTCGAACACGTTCGTTTGATAGACGGTGTTCTGCGCATTGCCGAGCTGGCCGCCGTTCTCGTTCTTGATGTCGACATCGGCTTGCATCGACAGGCCGATGCGCAGCGGATGGTCATGCAGTTCCTTCGGGTCGAGTTCGATACGCACGGGCAGACGTTGCACGACCTTGATCCAATTGCCGGTCGCGTTTTGCGCGGGCAGTAGCGAGAACGCCGAGCCGGTGCCGGCCGAGAAGCCGACAACCTTGCCGTGATAGACGACCGACGAGCCATAGACATCGGCAGTCAATTCGACGGGCTGGCCAATGCGCATGTGCTTCAGCTGGACTTCCTTGAAGTTGGCGTCGACCCAGACCGATTCGAGCGGCACGATCGCCATCAGCGGATTGCCCGGGGCGACGCGTTGGCCCACCTGCACAGAACGCTTGGCGACGTAGCCCGTCACGGGCGCGGGCAACGTGTTGCGCGCGTTGTTCAGATAGGCGTCGCGCACTTTGGCCGCGGCGGCGAGCACGTTCGGATGCGTGGCGATGGTCGTGTTCGACGTCAGCGCGCGGTTCGAGGCGAGCTGCTGCTGGGCGGCGTCGAGCGCGGCCTGAGCGCCCTTCACGGTATCGCGCGCATGCGAGATCTCTTCCTGCGACACGGCGCCCGTTTGTGCGATGGTCAGGCGGCGGCGCAGATCGTCTTGCGCGCGCGACAGATCGGCTTGGCGCTGGGCGATTTGCGCTTGGTATTGATCGTTGTTGACGAACAGGCCGCGTACTTGGCGCACTGTTTGCGCGAGGTTCGCTTCGGCTTGTTGCAGGGCGACGCGCGCATCGGCCCCGTCGAGCACGACCAGCGGATCGCCGGCCTTCACCGTTTGGGTATCGTCGGCATTGACGGCGATGACCGTGCCCGTCACTTGCGGCGTGATTTGGACGACGTTGCCGTTCACATAGGCATCGTCCGTATCTTCATGAAAGCGCGCGACGAGGAAGTAATACACCCCATAGGCGACGGCGGCCAGCAAAATGACGCCGACGAGCAGCGTCATCAGCCGCTTTCGTTTGCTGTTGTTGTTCTGCGACTGCACGCTCGCGGCGGTTTGTTGAGTGTCGCTCATGGAAATGCTCTCCGTTTCTCGAGTCTCGACTTTGTCGAAGGCTCTATCGTTGAATCTTGCTTAAGTCGTGTTTCGATGCGTCGGGGCTTGCTGCGTTGCCTAACCAGCCGAAGCCGAAGCCGGCGCCGCCGCGGCAGCCCCCGAGGCCGGCGCTGCGATACCGGCCGCCTGTGCGTCGAAGCCGCCGCCCAGGGCGCGAATCAACGCCAATTGCAGATCGCGGCGCTTCATCTTGAGGTTCGTCAGCGTCTGCTCGGCGGCGAGGCGATTACTGTCCGCCGTCAGCACCTGCAACTGCGGAGAGAGGCCGGCCTTATAGCGAATCACGGCGAGGCGATACGCTTCGGTCGACGCATCGAGCGCGCGTTGGGCATCGCTCATTTCGTTGTCGATGGAGCGGATCGACGACACTTGCGTGGCCACGTCCGACATCGCATTGACGAGCGCTTGGTTGTAGTTCGCGACGTCGAGCTCGAAATCGGCGTAGCGCCCCTTCAGTTGGGCGCGCAATGCGCCCGCGTCGAAGATCGGCAGATGAATGGCCGGGCCGGCTTGGACGGAGCGGCTGCCCGCCGTCAAAAACCGGCTCCAGCCGAAGGCATCGAAGCCGATCGCGGCGGCGAGGTTGATGTCGGGGAAAAACTCGGCCTTCGCTTCCTTCACGTTCGCGAGCGCCGCTTCGATTTGCCAGCGCGCCGCAATGATGTCGGGGCGGCGCGAGACGAGATCGGCCGGTACGTTCGACGGCAGCGTGACGGCGCCGCTCGGTGCGAGCACGGGCTCGGCGATCGCGAGGCCGCGATCCGGGCCCTTGCCCATCAGCGCCGCGAGCTGGAAACGCACCGATTTGATTTGCCCGTCGAGATCGGACAGTGTCGCTTGGCTCGTGGCGACGTTGCCGAGCGCCGTTTGCTTTTCGACGTTGGTGTCGAGCCCGGCGCTCACGCGGCCGTTCGTGATCGAACCGACTTCCTGCCGGTTGTGAATCTCGCGCTGTGCGATATCGCGCTGCGCGTAGAGCAGGGCAAGCTGGTTATACGTGCGCGCAACCGACGAGGCGAGGGTGATGCGCGCTTCTTGCAGATCGGCTTGCGCGGCTTTTTCTTGCGAGACGTACGCCTTAACGCGCGCGCGATTCTTACCCCAGAGATCGAGAACCCACGAGGCGCTGGCGAGCGCGTTGTTCTCGGTCAGCCAGCTTCCGCCGAACGGGGGCGGGTACAGGCCGTTGGCCGAGAGCCGTTCGCGCGTGATGGAGTAGCTGCCGTTGACCTTGGGCAGCAAATCCGAGCGCGCGCTTTCGATGTACGACTGCGCTTTGGCGATACGCGCCTGCGCCTGCGCGATCGACGGGCTATCCGCCAGCGCTTCGTCGATGAGTTTGGGCAACTGCGGATCGCCAAAGGCGCTGGCCCAGTCCAGCGAGGGCCATTGGCCGCCCTCGCTAGGCAGGCTCTGGGACGATTCGAGCGAAGCCGCCGGCGTGATTTGCTTATCGCTATGGATGCCGGCGTAGTTCGCGCAGCCGGCCAGCGCCAGGGCGAGCGCGGCAGCGGCGACGGCAATGGCGCCGCGACGCACGCGGACCGACGCGGGGAGGGAAGTCATCGCACAGCCTTTCAATGAGAAGGTAATCATGGACTTTGCAACTTATTTGGGGCGATCGAAGGTCGAAACTCATTGCCATATCAGCAAACGGCGCTGACGGCGCCGTACTCGATCTAATCCGCGGACGATTCGCCTGTGTTGGCGAGAATCCGCCGCAGCATGCTCTTCAAAAATCCCACTTCCTCCGGGGTGAACCCGGCCAACGCTTTCTCGACGACGCCGCCGAAAATCTCCGGCATCCGCGCCGCGAGCCCTTGCCCTTCCGGTGTAACAGCGAGATGAACGGCGCGGCGATCCTCGGAACTGCGCACCCGCGAGAGCAGATTACGCTTTTCCAGTCTATCGATCAGTCGAGTGACCGCGCTCGCGTCGATTCCGTAGTCGCGTGCGAGCTCGGCGGCCAGCGAGCATTTGCCGCTGGCGATCATGAACAGCATGCTCGCTTGCGTGCTCGTGATACCGAGTTCGCTGAGCGTGCGCTGCGTGACCAGATTCGACAGGCTCGACTTCGCCCGGGCAATCAGATAGCCGACGCTCTCGTCGAGCTGGTAGCCGCAAACCTCAGGCGGCAGAGGCGAGGACGGTTCCGTCATGGCGATTTCCGTGCGATTGCAATAGTTGACTAGGCATGATTATAAGCGCGGAATGGATGACCCGGCAAGCATCTCGCTCGGCCGCTGTGTTTTTTTAAGCAACTTCTTAAAGTGAAGCCGCCATTATGCGGCTTGGCGCGGAACGTTGCTTGCAACCGTGCAGGTATCTGCCGCCGGTATTGTGTTCATGGTCTTTAATGGGGAAAGGGGCAAATGATGGGCGCCGATTTGCAGACTTGGTGTCACGCTCGCGTGGTAGAATCCCAAGTTACCCAAAAAGTGCGCGCACCTGTTTTAGGTCATCTGCACCGCCGCGCCTGATCCAACGGCGCCGCGGCGCCGGCATCCAGTCTCCGTTTCGCGCACGCAACCGCCTTTTACTCCTATGACTCGCGCACTTCGCAATATCGCCATCATCGCCCACGTCGACCACGGCAAGACTACGCTCGTCGATCAACTGCTTCGCCAGTCGGGCACGTTCCGAGAGAATCAGCAGATCGCGGAACGCGTGATGGATTCGAACGACATCGAAAAAGAGCGTGGCATCACGATCTTGGCGAAGAACTGCGCCGTCGAGTACGAAGGCACGCACATCAATATCGTCGACACCCCGGGCCATGCCGATTTCGGCGGCGAAGTGGAGCGTGTGTTGTCGATGGTCGATTCGGTGCTGTTGCTCGTCGACGCCGTGGAAGGCCCGATGCCGCAAACGCGCTTCGTCACGAAGAAGGCGCTCGCCTTGGGGCTCAAGCCGATCGTCGTCGTCAACAAGATCGATCGTCCGGGTGCGCGGATCGATTGGGTTATCAATCAAACGTTCGATCTGTTCGACAAGCTCGGCGCCACCGAAGAGCAGCTCGATTTCCCGATCGTCTACGCGTCGGGCTTGAACGGCTATGCGTCGCTCGATGCGAGCGCGCGCGAAGGCGATATGCGCCCGCTGTTCGAAGCGATTCTCGAGTACGTGCCCGTGCGCGCGGCCGATCCCGATGCGCCGCTGCAGTTGCAGATCACTTCGCTCGATTACTCGACCTACGTCGGCCGGATCGGCGTGGGCCGGATTGCCCGTGGGCGCCTGAAGCCGGGCCAGCAGGTCGCGCTGCGCTTCGGCCCCGAAGGCGAAGTGCTGAACCGCAAGATCAATCAGGTGCTCTCGTTCCACGGGCTCGATCGCGTGCAGGTGGATGAAGCGCAAGCGGGCGACATCGTGCTCATCAACGGTATCGAAGATATCGGCATCGGCGCCACGATCTGCGCGCCTGAGGCGCCCGAAGCGTTGCCGATGATCACCGTCGACGAACCGACGCTCACGATGAACTTCCTCGTGAATTCGTCGCCGCTCGCGGGCAAGGAAGGTAAGTTCGTGACGAGTCGCCAAATCCGCGATCGTCTGACGCGCGAGCTGAACCACAACGTGGCGTTGCGCGTGCGCGATACGGGTGACGAAACCGTGTTCGAAGTGTCGGGCCGCGGCGAATTGCATTTGACGATTCTGATCGAGAACATGCGCCGCGAGGGGTATGAGCTGGCGGTGTCGCGTCCGCGCGTGGTGTTGCACGAAGTCGACGGCGTCAAGCACGAGCCGTACGAGCTGCTGACGGTCGACCTCGAGGACGGCCACCAGGGCGGCGTGATGGAAGAGTTGGGCCGCCGCAAGGGCGAACTGCTCGATATGGCCTCCGATGGCCGTGGCCGCACGCGTCTGGAATACAAGATCCCGGCGCGCGGGCTGATCGGCTTCCAAGGCGAATTCATGACGCTCACGCGCGGCACGGGCCTGATGAGCCATGTGTTCGACGAATACGCGCCGGTCAAGGAAGGCACGCTCGGCGAGCGGCGCAACGGCGTGCTGATCTCGCAGGACGACGGCGCGGCGGTGGCTTATGCGCTGTGGAAGCTGCAGGATCGCGGTCGCATGTTCGTGAAGCCGGGCGATGCGCTGTACGAAGGCATGATCATCGGCATTCATAGTCGCGATAACGATTTGGTCGTCAATCCGATCAAGGGCAAGCAGCTGACGAACGTGCGCGCGTCGGGTACCGACGAAGCGGTTCGCTTGGTCCCGCCGATCCAAATGTCGCTCGAATACGCCGTGGAATTCATCGACGACGACGAACTCGTCGAAGTCACGCCGCAGTCGATTCGCCTGCGCAAGCGCCATCTGAAAGAGCACGAGCGCCGTCGCGCCAGCCGCGAAGCGGCGGTCGATTGATCGCTTAATCGCTTGTTAGAGAGGGTAGGCCCGAACTTCAGGCTACCCGGCATCATTTAGGCCCGTTGCATGCAGCCGCACCGCATGACGTGCAGGCATCCGAAAAGCCGCCCTGTATTGGGCGGCTTTTTGTTTGATGGCAGGCCGATGTCAGCGATTCCGTCCAATCCCGACTATCCGATCTGTGATATGCTGCGCCGTGCTAGTTTTAGGTCCTTCCAAGCAAGACTTGATTCGCGCAATCCGCTAAACGGTCAGGCCGTGTCGCGGAAGGTTTTCTAACCCGCTATTTCTCGAGAAGCTCGAAGAAAGGTGAGCGTAAACATGATGAAGCAATTCCAGCTGAACTCGTATTTGTTCGGCGGCAATGCTCCGTACGTTGAAGAACTGTACGAGCAATACCTAGACAACCCCGCGTCGGTTCCCGACAACTGGCGCGAGTATTTCGACGCGTTGCAAAACGTGCCTGCCTCGGACGGCAGTGCGGCGAGCGACGTGGCCCACGGGCCTATCGTCGAATCGTTCGCGCAGCGCGCGAAAGCCAACGCGTTCATCCCGCGCGAAGGCGGCGAAAACCTAGGTACGGCGCGCAAGCAAGTCTACGTCCAGTCCCTCATTAGCGCTTATCGCTTCTTGGGCTCGCAATGGGCCAATCTCGATCCGCTGAAGCGTCGCGAGCGTCCTGCTATCCCCGAACTGGAACCT
>Ga0157369_10005985_pt1 | contig 14129 bp, 14 predicted proteins | sample C25metaG_FD_113461 | JGI IMG/M metagenome (GOLD analysis project Ga0157369, IMG submission 113461) | Corn rhizosphere microbial communities from Kellogg Biological Station, Michigan, USA - C2-5 metaG | ecosystem: Host-associated > Plants > Roots > Rhizosphere > Soil | place: USA: Michigan...
AGCGGCCAATCCGCGCCGTAGCCGAGTTTTGTTCGCGCCTTGAACCATTCGGGCCGAAAGCGCAGCGACACCATTGCAAAGTGAACGGTGCTGCCGCCGACCGCCTTGCCGCTGTTATTGTTGCCAAGGCGCAGCGGCGTCTCACCGTCTACGATGCGCTCGTCGGTCCAATAGACCTTCTCCTGATGCGTTTCGTCCGAAGCAAACTCTTCGAGTGGCCGCCACCAGGCGCCGGCGTCGAAGGCGACGACCGAGAAACCCTTTTGAGCCAGCCGGCACGCGAGCGTACCGCCACCCGCACCCGTGCCGACAATGACGAAGTCGACGGCCTCGTTCTGCGGATACTCACGCATCGGCAGCCACCCGCCGACCCGGTGCACATCAGGTGCCCGGCCATCCTTGCCGCGAGGCGTGTGCAAGGCGTCATCGAACACGTTCGTTCTCCTTGCGGGCTTCATCTTCGCCGCCCGGCGAAGCTTCGACCGCTTCCCATGGGTCGCGTCTTCCCGGCACCAGCCGCACATAGCCGCGCGGACTCGCCGGACCGCCGAAACCGATCTCGCTCCACGAGGCCGGATGCGAGTAGTACGCGCCGCAGATGTCGTGCAGGACCCGATCCGCAAAGAACAGTTGCGGCGGCAAATCGCGCCAGGCGCCATCGATCAGCTCGCCCTTCTGCATTTTCGTAATCAGAGCGTCCTGCTCGCCGCAGTCGAGCTGATGAAACAGCACGTTGTAGCGCGCCTGCGCTTCGGCATCGAGTGCCGCAAGACCGCGCTGCCACGCGACGCGAGTCGGCGGCAGCCGCGCATCGCGATAGCCGTCGCCCTGATCGCGTTGCAGGCGCGCGTCGACGAGCGCCGCGACCGGCACGGGCGGCCGGTCCGCCGGCTGGGGGACGACGCGCCTGCACAGCGCGTCCAGCGTGCGCCACGCAGCCTCATCGAGAAACGTCGGCTCGCGCCGGACCGCCAGCCGCGCGTCGACCACACGACGGGTCGTTTCGTCCCATGACGGCGTGCGGCGTTTGCGCAGCACGTCGTAGCCGGGATAGCGCGCAGCGCGTGGTATAGGCTTTTGATCAGTCATCCGCTTCCCCTTCCCTCAAACCCAGCGCCGCGAGACCCGCCAGCGCGAGCGCCGTGAAGCTCGGCGGCGCCGGAAGCGGTGGCCCGCTAAAGATGTTTTGTGACCAGTTGCGCCAGCCGCCCATATTGCGCGCGACCCCGAACGTATGAAACCCGACGCCCGCGAAGCCGAGCAGCGCGGTACACCGAAGCCACAGCCGCGTGAACCAGCGGTCCGGCTGCGGTGCGGCGAGCGCGGCATGGGCGAGTAGCGCCGCGGCTACTGGCGGAATCACAACCGGCGCGTACATGGCGGGGTTGTGAAACGCGCCCCTGAAATGCAGCAGCGCGGCTTCGCCGACCGTGCCGATCAGCCCGACACTTGCGAGCAGGGCCAGCGCGCGGCCGGCAGGCATGCCGAAGAGCCGCGGTGCGTCTGCCGGTTCGTCCCGCAGCCGCTCGGCAGCCGCGCCGAGTGCGCCCGACAACAGCATCGCGATCGGGGCGCCAATCGGCGCCGCGTAAAAGAGGTTCTCCCAGCCAAGTCCGCCGGGTCGTTTCAATACGTTGTACAGATGAAAACCGTTACCGATCACACCGGTGGCGGCGGCCGTCAGATAGATTGCGTCACGTACACGGTGAGCAGCCGCGTTGCTGTCCATACCTCCGTGCACGCCTGCGCCGAGCGATAGCAGCGACACGACAAGCGGCGTATACATTGCACGGTTCTCGAACGAGCCGCGATAGTGTTCCGTCCCACTGTCGGCAAGCACCGAGGGCGCCAGCAGCGCAGAACTGCGGTTGAGCTTCCTGGCGGCGTCCAGATGCGCCGGGAACCCGGCATGCGTCACGCGCGGGCGCCGTGCCTGCCGTCGCGCGCCGGCGGTTCGCGTCAGCGCAGCGGCTGCCGCCAGTGCGGCGGCCGCGCTCACGATGCCTAGCCCAATCATTTCCGCCTTTTGCATCGCCACTCCTTCAATGGGCGCGATAGCGCTGCGCATCCGAGTATTTGAATTCGAGCCCGCAACCCGGTCGCGACAGGTCGGGTGTGATCACGCCGTCGTGCGGCATCGGTGCCCCGTCGAACAACATGCGCTCAATACGTACGTGGTCATGAAACCACTCCTGATGTCGCAAGCGCGGCACCGCGCACGCAACGTGCAAATGCAACGCCGGCGCGCAGTGCGCAGACAGCGCGATGTGATGGGCGTCCGCCAGAATCGCTGCCTGCATGAAGCCCGTGATGCCACCGCACCGGCTTGCATCGGCCTGCAGCACGTCCACCGCACCGGCTTCGAGCATGCGGCGGAAATAGTCGGCGGTGTATCCGTATTCGCCGGCCGCGACCTCCATGTCGCGCGGTAGGAGATCACGCAATCGGCGTAGCCCTGCAAGGTCATCGGACGACACGGGTTCTTCGAACCAGCTGACCTGTTGTTCGCCGAATACCGCGGCAAGCCCGGCGGCCTGCTTAACGTCGAGGGCGCCGTTCGCGTCGACGAAAAGGCCGCGCTCGCCAATCGTTGCGCGCGCAACTTCAACCCGATGCGGATCACGCTCGGGATCGGAGCCAATCTTCATTTTCACCCAGCGACACCCGTCGTCAGCAACCCAGCGCGAGAACTGCTCGCGCAGGTCATCGTCCGTATAGGTCGTAAAGCCGCCGCTGCCGTAGATCGGCACAGCGGCGCGCAATTGGCCGAGCAAGCGTGCAAGCGGTAGGTCGAGCAACTTCGCCTTCAGATCCCACAGTGCGCAGTCGACCGCGGAGATTCCCGTCGCAGCGAGCCCTTCCCGTCCGAGATTGCGCACGCTGCGCTGCATCGCAAGCCATGCGCCGGGTATATCGAACGAGTCGCGGTGTTCGATGGCTTTCGCCAGCATATGCTCGATCAGCGGTACCAGGGACGCACTGGCATAGGTGTAGCCGAGCCCTGTCTTGCCGCCCGCGTCGACTTCGACGACAACCAGCGTCGTCGAGTTCCACGCGATGGTGCCGTCCGCCTCAGGCTTGTCGGTCGGGATGATGTAAGCGAGCGTCCGTATCTGACCGAGGGGCGCGCCAGCTGGGTAGGCATGCATCGTCTCAACCCTTCTTCTCGTCCGGCTTCTCGTCCGACTTGCCGCCTGACTTCGCGTCGGAATCACCGTGTTCCTTGTGGCCGTGCGGCAGCACCGCGCTTAGCACCTGCTTGACGGCGCCCATCAACATCCCGCTTTCCTGCGGATCGCCCTTGATGAGCGTTTCCGCGAAGGCCCTGGCTTCCTTAAGCGTGATGTGCGGCGGCAGCGGTGGAACGTTCGGGTCCGACTTCACCTCGAACACCACGGGACGATCCGCTGCGAGCGCTTCTTCCCAAGCCGCGCCGAGGCGCTTGGGATCGTCCACGTAAATGCCCTTCAGTCCGATCAGCTCCGCAAACTTGTGATAGGGCACATTGGGAATCTGCTGCGAGGCATTAAACTTCGGGTCGCCCTCCATCACGCGCTGTTCCCACGTCACCTGATTCAGATCCTCATTGTTCAGCACCATGCAGATCCAGTGCGGACTCGACCATTGCTTCCAGTACTTCGACACCGTGATCAGTTCAGCCATATTGTTCATCTGCATGGCACCGTCGCCAACGAGCGCGATCACGGGCCGGTCCGGATAGGCGAACTTCGCAGCGATTGCATACGGCACCGCCGCGCCCATCGACGCGAGGCCGCCGGATAGCGAACACATCATGCCGCGGCGGATCTTGAGATCACGCGCATACCAGTTGGCGCACGAACCCGAGTCACTCGTAATGATTGCGCGTTCGGGCAGACGCGGGGAAAGTTCCCACATCACCCGCTGCGGGTTCACGTAGGTTTCGGCCTTTTCCATCGCCCGCGCTTCGAGCGTCTTCCACCACTCGCCTACCCAGCCTTCAATCTTCTTGCGCCATGCACGGTCGGTTTTTTCCTGCAGCAGCGGCAGGAGCGCCTTTAAGGTATCGACGCTGTCGCCGACCAGATTGACCTCCATCGGATAGCGCAGGCTCAGCATGTCCGCCTTCAGGTCGATTTGCACGCCGCGCGCCTGCCCTTCTTTCGGCAGGAATTCCGAGTAGGGGAAACCGGAACCGATCATCAGCAACGTGTCGCACTCCGTCATCATGTCCCAGCTCGGCTTGGTGCCGAGCATGCCGATGGAACCCGTGACCCACGGGAGTTCGTCGGGCAACGCCGCCTTGCCAAGGAGTGCCTTCGCGACGCCCGCGCCGAGTTTGTCAGCCAGCGCGATCACTTCGTCGGTGGCGTGCAAGGCGCCCGCGCCGACCAGGATCGCAATCTTCTCGCCCGCATTCAGCACGTCGGCCGCACGACGCAGGTCGTCATCCTTCGGCACGACCCTGGGTGCCGAATAGCCAATGCCAGAATGAACCGTGCCGTGCTGGCGTGGCGGGTCCTGATAAGCCATTTCCTGAAGATCGTTAGGTAGCACGATCGCGGTCACCCGTCGTTCGGATAACGCGATGCGAATCGCGCGGTCGACAAGATGCCGCACCTGCGGCGGCACGCTCGCCTGCTGAACGAACGCGCCGGCCACGTCCTTGAACAGCGAAGGCAGATCGAGTTCCTGCTGATAATGGCCGCCGAGCGAAGCGCGCGCCTGCTGGCCGGCAATGGCAAGCACCGGCATGTGATCCATGCGCGCGTCGTACAGGCCGGTGACGAGGTGCGACGCGCCGGGACCCGAGGTCGCAAGACATACGCCAAGCTCCCCTGTGAATTTCGCATGCGCGGAGGCCATGAAGGCGGCCATTTCTTCGTGCCGGACCTGAATGAACTCGATCTTTCCGTCGGCTCGATTCAATGCGCCCAGAATGCCGTTGATGCCATCGCCGGGGTAGCCGTAGATACGGCGGACGCCCCATTGGTGCAGTCGTTCGACAAGAAAATCGCTGACCGTCTGACTCATCTTTGTTCTCCTGCTCGGCTTTGGGGGCCGACTGGAAAGCGGTTGTCTGCTCACATCTGCGTCGCGGGTCCTGATCTGGGCTTTCATCCTGAAAATAATGTCACGACGTGATGTATTGCAAAAACCTTGGTGCCGCAAAAACCTTGCCCACGCGCTGCCCCTCCGCATGTCGAAGGCCGCTGCCCGTTAGCACAGGAGGGCGCAAGCCGATTGGAATGGGTGTAACAAGTCGGCGAACTTTGCAATTGCCGTGTAAAACTGTGAGCAGTGTAATTTCCACATCATGGGCGCTCAGCCAACCGACAGTCCGCTTCCGCCACGCTGCTTTCGGGCCGCCTTACAGGCGGCGGGGATCTTCGGCATTACCTTTCAGTGAGTCGCTCACAATACGTTCGCTTCGCGTCGTGCGATCCAGGCCGGGTCGCCCCGCAGAACGTCGAACTGTGTCATATCGTCAGTCCGCCAGAAGCGGATATCGAAGACCTGCTTGCCGACGCGCAGATCCCTGAGCGTCAGATCGCTCAGCCAGGCAGGCAGCTCGGGATCGATGTAAAGCATCTCGTGAGGCGCATCGGGCTGGAGCCCAAGGACCGCGTGCAACATCGAGAAGACCGATCCCGCTGCCCAGGCCTGCGGCACATTGGCGCCTGGATACTGGACAGGAAAATTCGCTTCGTCACGGTAGAGGCCCGCGTAGAGCTCGGGCAACTGGTTCAGTGCGAAAAAGCCCCCGGCGGCACACACGTCATGGGCAATCCGGGCTGCCTCTTCGGAATAACCATAGCGCTTGAATCCCTGCGCAATGAGACCGTTGTCATGCGGCCAGACCGCTCCATTCTGATAAGAATGGGGATTGTAGGCGGGATGCTTCGCCGACAGCGTGCGGATGCCCCACCCGCTCCACATGTCCGGCTGCATCAGCCGCGCCACGACGCGTCCGGCACGTTCGGGCGGTACGATCCCGGACCACAGACAATGACCAGGATTGGATGCGACGCTCATGACCTTTCTCTTCTCGCCGTCGAGTGCGAATGCGTAAAAGCCCGCGTCCTCGTCCCAGAAGGCGTCATTAAACCGGGTGAAGAGCGCAGCGGCTTTCGTCCGCATGGCAGTCGCCCGGACGGTGTCGCCCAACGCATCGTAGATTTGCGCCATTCGCAGCCAAGCATCATAGACGTAGCCCTGCAACTCACAAAGCGCCTTGGGGCCCTTCACGAGCGTCCCATCCGGGTATACCAGCGCATCGCCCGAGTCCTTCCAGCTCTGATTCTCAAGACCCGCGGACGAGCGCGTGGCGTATTCCTGAAGGCCATCGCCGTCGCGATCGCCGTACCGGTCGATCCACTCAAGGCAGCGCTCCGCAGTCGGCAGATGACGTCTGAGCAACTCTGGATCGCCGGTGCAGCACCAGGCGGTATGCAGCGTGATGAGATAGAGAGGGGTCGCGTCCGCTGTCCCGTAGTAAGGCGTATGGGGCACCAGCTTTAGCCTGGCTAACTCCCCCAGACGGAGTTCGTGCATGATTTTTCCCGGCTCCGCATCGCGATAGTCGTCGCACTTCGTCGCCTGCCAGACTCCCAGCACATCCAGCGTCCCACGCGCAAAATCCGGATAGACGAGCGACGTTTGCAGCGAGGCGATCAGGCTGTCACGTCCAAACAGCGCCACGAACCACGGCAGTCCGGCGGCCGGCACGATTTGAGTGCGGCGAGCGCCGCGAACGGGCAGACGCAGTGCCGCAAAATCGTCGGTTGCCTGACGAAACAAACGCCGGAATCCATCGTTGCTGCTCTCAAGCTTGAGTACTTCGCGACGCCAGTCCGCCAGCGGCGTGCCGTCCTCCTGCGTGTTGCCGCCCCCTCGGGTGCACCCGTGCGGCGCAGAATAGCTCGTATGACCATCCGAGAGGTCGTAGGTAAGACAACCATGCCAGCGGGCGCCTGACGCAAGTTCAATGTCGAAGGTGAGTCGGCCGTTTGCGTACACCGCCTGCGCGTCGCTGGCCCGGACGGTCAGCGCTACCGCACGGAAGAAGTCCCTGTTACGGTAAGCGGTGGTGAGGCACTGCTTACGCGCGGACCATTTCGTGATGATGTGTCCACGTCGGACAAAGTGACCAGACTTGACCTCGAAGATATCGGCAAAATCGCTGCGCACCGCAATTTCGAGGTTGAAACGCACCTTCGATCGACCGTAGTTGACCAGATCGACATCCTCATGCAAGCCGCCGCCTATATTACGACTGAGCACGAGCCCGATCGTATGCGGCGCGATCGCGCCAGCCTCGGTGACAAGTTCGCGATTTGCCAAAAATATGGCTGCACTGACCGAAGTAGTCGTGCCGCCATTGAGCAGATCCCATGGCTCTCCGTTGGCATAGACAGTCCAGTTGCTGATCACCCGGGTGTCGTAGAAGTACAGCCCTTTATGGCTCGGCCCCTTGATCTGCCCATCCGGTTCGGTCAGAAGGACGGCGTGTCCCTGATGGATCGCGAGTTGTGGCGGCCCAACCTTGATCTCCAGCGACATATCCCGCTCCCGGCGCATGCGTAGCCACTCCACAGCACCATTCATACCAACTACCCGGCAACGCGGCGCGACATCCGACGGCACCGGTGATCCGGCGCCCCCACCTCACGCAATACCATGCCATTACGGACTGCCGCCCGTTCCCTGGACGCCGAGCGTCGAAACCTGGCCTGCCCGGTCTGCTCGCGCAATGGGGCAGTTAGTCCGGTGTTCGCTGCTGCTGACAACTGCCACACGAGGGAATCCGGGCGAGACGATCCGCCTGTGGTCGTGTAGGCCGGACGCTATCTTCGGTTAAATGCCTTCTGCACAAGCCCCGCATGCCGAATAGGCGCACCTGACATTACACCGCGCGGCGCGTGAGCATCGATCTGATCTGGCCGATTGCATACGCGGGGTTCAGGTTTTTCGGGCAGATGTCGGTGCAGTTCAGAATGGTGCGGCAACGAAAGAGCCGGTAGGGGTCCTCGAGGTTATCGAGCCGCGCCTGCGTGGCCATGTCGCGCGAATCCACGATGAACCGGTAGGCCTGCAGCAGGCCAGCCGGTCCGACGTACTTGTCCGGATTCCACCAGTACGACGGACACGCCGTTGAACAGCACGCGCACAGGATACACTCGTAGAGGCCGTCGAGCTGGTCGCGTTCTTCGGGACTTTGCAGGCGCTCCCGTTCCGGCGGCGGCGTATCGTTGATCAGATACGGCATCACCGAGTGATACTGGTTGAAGAACGACGTCATATCGACGATCAGGTCACGGATTACGGGCAAGCCGGGCAATGGCCGCAGGACAATCCGCGATGGCAGGTCGTTCATGTTGATCTGGCATGCAAGACCGTTCCTGCCGTTGATATTGATGGCGTCGGACCCGCAGATGCCTTCGCGGCATGAGCGCCGGAGCGAAATCGATTCGTCGACCGACTTCAACCTGACGAGGACGTCCAGCAGCATCCGGTCGTGCGGATCGATGTCAACCTCGAACGACTGCATGTAAGGTCTGGCATCTTTGTCCGGGTCATACCGGAAGATCTCGATCACCCGTCTGTCACGCATCATGGATCTCCGGTTCATGTTCCGGGCCGTAAGCCGGCGACGCTGCTCATGGGGCGGCATTCCACAGCCACGAATCAATTGCGAACCACTACGGCGGGCGCTCGAGAGATTGACAACAGACCGGCAGCGTTCGCTGATCCCGGTAACCCGGTACGGGCGGCTGCACAATGAAGCTTGTGCTTCCGGCTTTGTAACTCAGCCCGCGAACAAACCTTGCCTTGTACTGGCCTTCGTTGCGCATCGGAGCCGCCTCCTCCGCCGTCATAACCAGATGGGTCTGTTCGAACCGCTCGTCCATGGGACGTTCAGCGCTCACAAGAAAACACCGGTCTGGATGCCAGGTCAGCCTTTGCTGATTTTCGCCTTATATCCTGCGTCCTCGAACGCAATCAGGAATTCCTCCGCAAGCAGCCACGAGTCAATCTTTATGATTTTGGTATCGACGTCGACATCGACTTTCGCGTCTGGGTCAACCGCACCGATGGCCCGGGCAAGCGTCTTTGCGTCGGCTTCGCCCGTCATGCGCTCCGCTTCGAATTCCATATGTTGGATTTCCATGTGTTGCTCCCTAATGCGGCAATAGCGCTATCACCGACGGCAGGCCGCGCCTATGCACGACGCGGTGCGCAGCGCTGCCTCCGGCGATGAACTCGCCGGGCCCCCGCCGGATGTACAGACACATCTTCTCTTGTGCGGCGGAATTCCTGGGAATTCAATTGAATTTAAACTATGTCACAACATGATCTATAGTGAAATGCACCGGCGTACCATGAGAATGCGCTGTTGAGCGCGTGGCAGCCTTCGCGCAATCTGACATCGACACACTGCACGCAGCACCGAACGGAGGGCACCCGTCATGACGACAAGATTCAAGGTTGGCGATCACGTGACCTGGAACTCGGAGGCCGGCCATGTCAATGGCAAGATCATCAAGGTGCATACGAAAGATACCGACTACAAGGGGTACACCCATCACGCGAGCGTGGACGATCCACAATACGAGATCAGGAGTGACAAGACCGACCATATCGCGATGCACAAAGGTCGCGCGCTGAAAAAATTACATTCCTGAACGACGTTGACTGCTACCGTACAGACGGGCCGCTAACAGATGTGGAACGCTGCCGCTGTGTCCATTGGCCCTTCAGGGATCGCTCCCGGTTCTTTCCCGTGAGGCATCCACGCGCGTACAGGGAGCGGGCGCAACAGAACAGGACGGTTGTGACAGGACAGCAGATGCCACAACGCATTTCGCCCTGTCGCGAGCATTGTCGGGCGATCGACGGAGGATACGCATGCATATTCCCCCGAGCATCTGGCATCATCCAATCCGCCCGATGCTGGTTGTCTTTCCGATCGGTCTCTGGATTTTTTCCCGCGTCTGCGACGTCATCCGTCTGACCGGCGGCCCCGGAGATACAAAGCCGTTGACGCGCGACTGACGCAACCATCGGGTCGTGCGAGTGCGAAGAGGAAATGGGATGGAACGCGTTCGGCCGGAAGCCCCGCATGATCCCGCGGAGGCAGATCTCAGCCCCGCGGACGATCGGGTTCGCCTGAATCACTGGCTACCGCCGCAGGCAGGTGTGGTGCCCAGGATCCGCATCGGTCAAAGCTGGATCAATGTGTTGTGGGCATTGCCGCTCGTCTTCGTGCTGCTCGTTATCGGCGTGGCCGTCGCACAGGCATTGCGGCAAGTCCCGGCGGTGCAGGAATTCCTCGTGCGCTACCCAGGCATTCCTCCCTCCGTGGCGGTCGTTACCACGGGATTCCCCGCCTGGCTCAGGCTGCAGCATTTCCTGAACCTGTTTTTTATGGCGTTCATCATTCGCGCAGGACTCCAGATTCTCGCCGATCATCCGCGGCTGTACTGGAAACGCGACTGCACGCCCGGCACGGAATGGTTTCGCTTCCAGAAGGCGGTGCCCTCCGGCCGGGTGTGGACCGCCAAGGACGATTCGGTCACGCTTCCCGCGTGGCTCGGAATTCCTGGAATCCGTCACTCCATCGGCTTGGCCAGATGGTGGCATTTTGCGATTACGCTGCTCTGGATGATTAACGGCATCGTCTTTTACGCGCTGCTGTTCACGACCGGCCAGTGGCTACGGCTGGTGCCGACGACCTGGGAAGTGATCCCCAATGCGGCCTCGACCGCCCTGCAGTATCTGTCGCTCACATTCCCCGCCGATCACAGCTGGCTGCGCTACAACAGCCTGCAACAGATCACCTATTTCATCACGGTGTTCATCGCCGCCCCCACCTCCATCCTGACCGGCTTCATGCAGAGCCCGGCGATTTCCAACCGGCTCGGCTGGATCGGCCGGGCGTTAAACCGGCAGCGGGCGCGTTCGATCCATTTCGTCGCGTTGTGCTGGTTCCTGTTCTATATCCTCGCGCATGTGACGCTGGTGTTCATCACCGGCGCCTGCGTGAATCTGAACATGATGTTCGCCGGCGTGAACGGTGACACCTGGAGCGGCGTGCTGGTCTTCGTTCCGGCCATGGTACTTGTGGCCGTCACCTGGTGGCTGGCGTCTCCATTCACGCTCCGTCATGCGCGTCGGGTTCAGCGGATCGGTGCGTTCATGGCCCGGCCATTCAATAGCGTGACGCAGTGGTGGGACCCGACGAGCCAGCTCACCGAACAGGACATCTCGCCGTACTTCTGGCCCAACGGCACGATACCGGCGTCGGCCGGGTTTGACCAGCTCGTGAAGGACGGTTTTGCGCATTACCGGATGAGAATCGATGGTCTGGTCGAAAAGCCCGTAGAACTCTCATACGCCGAGCTAAAAGCGATGCCGAAGCAGGAACAGATCACCACGCATTTCTGCATTCAGGGATGGTCGGGGGTCGCCAGGTGGGGCGGGGTTCCGATGCGTCATCTCCTCGATCTGGTGAAGCCGACCGCCGATGCCCGCTACGCGGTGTTCTATTCACTGGCCGATGGCGGCGACGGTGGGCGCTACTACGACGTGCACAGCATCGCCAACATGCGGCACGAATTGACGATCCTCGCCTACGAGATGAACGGCGCACCGCTCAGCGTGCTGCATGGCGCGCCGTTGCGACTGCGCTGCGAGAGCGAACTCGGCTTCAAGATGGTCAAGTGGATTGCGGCCATTGAGTTCGTGCACGATTTCGCCGACCTCGGCGCGGGTGAAGGCGGCTACAACGAGGATCACGAGTTCTACGGCTACCGCGTGCCGATGTAAGCTGCTTCTCAGATGAAAACGAACATCGCGTGACGCCATTGATGACGGCGTTTCCGAACAGCGCTCTGATCGGGGCGATCGACGTGAGGTCGAGCGCGAAATCCACCACCGTCGCCAACACGATGCTCTCCTAGAACCGTTTCGCCAGGTGCGGTTCTAGGGCGAGGCTGTTTTTCAACTACAAGGCGCCGGCCATAGCGTAGGCCGTATTCATGCCGCGCAGCGTCGCCCGGGAAAACGCGATCCGCAGTCTTGAACAGGCGGTGATCACCTACCGGACCTCGTATGAGAGCCCGAGCCTGTTGGGCCTTCTCAGCATGGTCGAAGCAGGATTCGCGGCGGCACCGCTCGCGCACTGCGCGGATCCCGCTCACCTGAGCTTGCCCGGCCATACGCAGGGCTTGTCCGAAATCTCCGCGCTGGAGGTCGTACTTGCGCCGAGCGCCAAATCGAAGCGGCCGCCATGCGACTTTCTCGCCGAAAAGATCATGTCCGAACTGCGACGTTGATCGCACAGAGCGGCAGGTTGATACCGCTCGCTTTAACCGCAAACAATGGCGATGCGAACGTGGCGTGCCGGGGTGCGCCGGCCCAGCGGCTGCGCCCGACTTGCGGGTGCGGCGCCGTGCACGGTCATGCCGCCCTCGTTCGCTCAGATGGGAGGCGCGAAGATTCGCCGTATGTCGCAAGCGTCCCTCAACGGCATCTTCTGAACCTGACGGCGCGACGTTGCGGTCGTCATGGCGAGCGAAGAAAGTATCGCCGGGCTTGATCACAGCCAGCATGTTCTTGAGTCTCTTCATCTTGAAACTTCAGTTTCCTTCAAACTGTGCTTAACCTTTCCAGTCCGGTGTCGACCAGCAGCTTCTTCAGTTCCGGCACGCAGGATCAGCAGTTGCCGCCGGCCTTCAGGCACGGGGTAATTTCCCCCGCGGTCTTCAGCCCTTGCTGACAGATCGCGCCAACTCTCGGTGCGCATTTCTACGCGCCGCTCAAGTTCGCCGCGCGCCGCGGCCAGCGCTGCCTCGGTCTCCTTGCGGACCGCAACTCGGGCACGCAGTTGTCGGTTCCGTTCGATGAGTTGCTTGTGCGTCGCGCGCGGCGACAGATGCGCTCTGACCCGCGTCATCTTCTCCTCGACGCACAACGGCATGGCCATATCGGCGACACCGACGACCGCAAAACCCTCGCCCCCGTCTTCGTTGCCCATGTGCAAAGTCGTGAAGACGACGGCAATTTCGCGCGTGCACTCGCCACGCTTTAAACGCGGACAGGTCTCGAGCCCGTCGATACGCGGCACCCTCACATCGAAAAGGATGAGATCGGACTGCGAGACGGTCGCGCACTCGCGCACCTCGATACCGCCGTGCTCGACAAGCACGCGAATCCCACCCGTTTCAAGACTGTCGACAATCATTCCAAGATTGGCCGGCGCGTCGTCGACGATCAGAATCACCCCCGAGTGCGCGAAGGGAATTGCAAGATCGCTCATGACGCCGTGTTCCCTTCGAGACGCACCTCCTCAACGTCGACACCTTGTTCCGCAGAGGCCACACGGATTTCGCCGACAAACTCGGAGAAACCAGCGACGACCTGCATCATCTCGGGTATCGCGTTGCTTGCGCGCCCTACCGAAACGGAGCACGCTTCAATCTGGTCAACCGACACATCAATCAGCACCTTCATCTGAAGCCGCCCGACGAACAATTGAAATCCTGTGGCGGCCGATTTCTCCTGCGGTTTGCTTCGCACATTGACTTGACCTACCCGCTCCGGCGACCCTCCAGGGGATTTTCAGTTTCCGCGGCGTAACCTGTAGACGTTCCCGCTCACGCGGCCCGGCCAGCGGAACCGTGACAGAGTGCGTGGAGAAGTCTTTTCAATTCAATGCCAGCTTCGTCACCATTTTGTGGCACCGAATAAGACCGGTGTACTTGTCAGCGCAACGTCTCACTCTCCATCGGAAGCCGTCAACATCGCCAGGACCATTGCCGTAAGACCGACGTCGCGCCGATGATTCGTCAGTGGCGAACTAACTGGTCGTACGGGAATTTTCGGTAGCGCGTCATGTTTAGCGACAGACGTCGGCCAGTTTTCCGGCGCTTGAGCTTTATGAAGGTTCGCGAAATGATGTCGGTAGTGTTCCGCTCCAGCTTGTAGTTTTTCTAAGAATGCCAGCGGTCGTGGTGGCGCCGGAGCGATCACCATCCTGTACTGCTTCCGGTCAGGCTCTGGGTCCAGCACAACCCACTCCCGCTCCGGATAATCGACCGTTGGAAAAGGCATCCATAAAGGTCCCGACCGCGCGCTTCCGTCGCGGG
>Ga0157369_10005989_pt1 | contig 14124 bp, 24 predicted proteins | sample C25metaG_FD_113461 | JGI IMG/M metagenome (GOLD analysis project Ga0157369, IMG submission 113461) | Corn rhizosphere microbial communities from Kellogg Biological Station, Michigan, USA - C2-5 metaG | ecosystem: Host-associated > Plants > Roots > Rhizosphere > Soil | place: USA: Michigan...
ACGTGGCTGCGCCGTCATGGCGAGGCGCCCGAGTCGCAGCGAAGAGAGATTCGCCAGCAGTTGCGCGATGCTTTTTACTGTGACAACGACGAGTGGAAGGGCATGGTGCTGGGCCAGACGCGCGTGGTGCTTCTGCAGACGCTATTGGGCTTGCGCGCGACCTAACGTCGCCACGCAGCTCCAACGGGGCTGGTTTCGCTGCGGCTGACATCGAAGGTGAGTTGCTGCGCTGGACCATATGCTTGGTTATCCGACGGCGAAGCACCGTCTCGATGTTGAAGCGCAGCGAATCGCTCCGGCGTGACGACCAGCCCACTCATCCCGACAGCGGATGAATCGAGAAAACGGTTCTTCTTGCAAGTGTTTTCGCGCGAGCAAGCTCCGGAATTCTGCGACGTCGGCCACACACCCGCGTTCGTGGTTCCGCAGGTCAACCTGAAGCGCGTGCACAGCCACTCCTCGTAGGGCAGGATGCGGCCACAAGCAGTCACTCACTAGCACCTCCAGTCGCAGCCAGAGGGCCATGGACAAAATGAACGAGACCGACATTGAAGCATTCATTCGCGCGACCGACGAAGCACCATTGATCGCTCTCTTATCGTCGACGCTGGGTGGCCTGGTTCCGCATACCAATAACAGTCTAGACGTAAGAATCTACACATCTGAGAACGCTAAGCTCGTGCTTATGCCCAGCGAGAACGAGTTCCTCAACGTATGGCTTCGCGGTGCCACCCCATGGCGCTCCCATGTCGATTTCGCGCGATTCCTCTCCGGTGCACTGGATTGCCAAGCTCGCTGTGCTCCTGGTTCGGAGCACCCCGAGATTTCCCCATACTCGGACGTCTTCTTGGACGTGCATCGAGGTGTAGAGAAGCTTATTACATGGGGCTGAGCCCATGCTTTCAGCGACCGATTTAAAGGCGATGCGTTCGGCCACCTTGGACGGAGAATGCGGTTGCAGGAGATCGCTGGAACTGCGGCACTCGGCCAGAACCGGCAGTTCCACTCCGAACCTCAGATGCGCACCAGCAATGCTTTCCCCGCCGACGAGATGATTCGTGGCGAGCACTTCACCGACACGACCCTTGAGCTTGGGCCGAAGTTGCCAACAGGCTTCTCGCGCTGCACATTGGAGCGCTGCCACGTCCGATTGCACGGCTTCACGCCTTCCATCTACGACTCGCGGTTGACCGATTGCACGATCGAATGCACGAAGAAGATCACGGACCGACGCCTCCCGAAATTCTTCAGCTCGGCTTACGTGCGCTGCAAATTCATCGGGCGATTCGATGGTGTGGATTTTGGGCGCGACCCTCAGCCGTATTCAGGGAAGCCTGACGAGTTCGGTGATTTCATCGACTGCGACTTCACGGAAAGCACGTTGAACCTGTGCCGGTTCTTCAGCGTGAATGCCTCCCGCCAGAAGTTCGCGCCTTGGCCGCAGTTCATCCTTCAAGGCGGGCGACGGGCTGCGAGCGCTCAGTCGGACTACGCATGGCCCGGGGATCTGGCGCAGTACGTTCGATTGGGACAGTCGGAGCACCCTGCCGTGACCGTAGTCACCGGCACTGTTGAAGGGTTCTCGAAGCGCTTTTCTGTAAATGAGCACGAGCTTCGGGAGGCACTGAACGTGATTGGCGGCGTTCTGTAGGCGCTCAAAGAGACTCGTTCCACGCGTACCAAATTCCCGCTTTGGGCATGCGACGAATGGCCGCTTCGGAGCAAGGCCGAAGACTGGTTAGGGCCCATAGTTGCCGGTCAGCGGCGCCGAAAGCAGTCACCGAAGAGTAGGTGCCGGTACGTTGGAAGGCAACCGCTTATGACGCGCAGGAGCGAGTCAAAGCGGTCGCATTGAAAGAATCAGCCGCTCGAATCACTCAGCCACTCGTCGTACTCATCGAGTGCCAAGATGACCAATTTGGGTCTACGACTTAATCAAAGTAGCGGCGTATAGAAGCCATGATTTGAATGGTTTCAGGCTTCTTTGTATTTTGCGCCGCGATTTTTGCGCAAAGAGTGACCAGTTCCAAACAGGGACTGCGTCGTGAGGCTAACAGTTGTACCTCTGTAGGCGCGTGTGGTTCCTCTTCTAGGAAAATCGCAACATGCACTCCATCGATGCTCGCTCGAAATGGCTTCTTGACGACAAGCGCAACGACGCGCGCAAGACCCAGCAGTTGTCCGGCAACATCGGGAGAAACGCTGAAAGCAGCTGATTCCTGGCTCGTCAAGAACTCGAACTGTGCTGCGTCTCTTTCATCATTGATGACCAAGAATTGGACAGCTTCGTCATGGGACGGTGAGAGTTGAATCTGAAGCAGTGAAGTCATCGTGACCAACAACGAGAAAGTTTAGGCCTCCGGGTGGGGCCGGCGACAGTCCGGTTCTGGCCGCATCCCGCCACAGTGTCGTCGACTCCTTCCCTCACAGTGAACACCAAGACGACCTATCGGAGAAAGTCAAAACCCATCTTTCTCGAGCTGCCGAATTGCCCTTGACTCTTTGTATTTGTGCACCCTCAGAAGGCGTTGTGCTTCACCGGCAACTCGCTCGGGTCTGAAGCCAGGCCACGCAGGAAGAAGGCGCATCAACTCGATCCAGTCTTCCTCCAGGTCGGTTCTAGGCTCGTCCAGCATGAGTGACGCTCGATAGGCAATCACCTTGCGAAGGTGCACTGATGCTCGCAAGTTGAGGCCGTATTCCGTCCTTGGAGGTAGCTCGTCATTCCAGATCAGACCGCCTGCCATCAAGTCGTAACTGCAGGTCGCCGTTGGGCTGTACTGGCAAGCCCTCAGCGCGTCCAACAACAAGGGACTGAACATCATGAACGGTGGACTGGGTGCTGTCATGGAAGGTCTGCTATTGGCCGCATTCTGCCTGTCGCAACCGTAGCGAAGGCACGGCATCAAATCTTGGGCGCTGGGCGCCAATGCACGGTGTCTGGATAGCCGCGTTCATGCCTGAAGCACAGGAAGATTTCCACGACGGCGCTCGCGTGAAACCATTCGTCCGATTTGAGGCGCAGTTCGCCGGCTCCGAAGGCAAGGACGGTGCCGTCAGGGAACACTGGGCTCGGCTTGTCGTGAAAGGCTCGCAATCTCGTTGAGGTAGAGACGTTGAAGCTTTCAACCATGCAGGTGACGCCGCCGCCGGCCACCTGAAGATAGTTTCCTTGAGCGTCGGTCAGGGATGCGTACGAATGCCGACCATAGCTCTTGAGCGCAAGAAGTCTGCTTTCGAGGACGTGGTCGGATGGCGCACTCACCGCAGCAAAGTTCTGGCCCTCAAGTTTCATGATTGGGAGGTCGAGTTGAAGGTCCGCATTTGGCCGATTGCGCGCCTCGGACTCTAGGCTACAGGCTGGCAGCAGCGGCCCGATACGCCATCCACGTCTCGATGTCAGCCAACGCCGCTCCGCATCGGCTCACTCCCCCGTCGAACAAGTCAACGGGCAAAGTGTCGAGCACTGGCGGCAGGCCATCCGGAAAATCAAAAACAACCAAGTGGTGGTGTCCGTGTTCCAACCCCCGCATGGGAAGCTTCCTCCAATAGATGGCGAGTCGAAGCTTTGCAGTGCATGAACTACCAATGCTCGGAGCGGTCAAGTCGAACGCGGCGCCATAGGTCCGACCTGGAACGATGTCCGCGTAGGCGGCATGCTGGATGAAGGCCGCGGAGTTGCTGGGCAATGAGTCGAGCGCGCTCAACTCCTCAAAGGCATCGCTGAAAGGCCGCGTGAGACGCTCGGGGTGTTCCGAACACCACCGGAGCGCGGCTGCGCGTTCAATGTCAAAGCGCTGGCTAGACACACGCGTGTGGAGCTCCAAGTACCGCTCCTCAATCGTAACCTCTATTTCTGGGCGCATGCCTCCTCCATCATCATGTTGCCGTCATCCGACCTACTGGCCACCGCGCCTGAAGGGTCGGTCTGGCCGGATTCTGACGTGCCATCGAAAGTCCGGTTGTGGCCGAAACGCTTACTTTGGGGCGAAATGTGCTGCAAGTCCATTGAACCAAGGAACTTCGCGCTCTTCCGTCATTGCTTCTACCTCGCCATTGGTAAGCCAAAGTCCATGAGCGTCGACCCAATAGCCCTGTCCTGTTTCCAGCTTGACCGCCTTCGCGATTCCGCAAACGTCACCTCGTATCACCAAGTCGATGGGAGCCATCTCCGTGAGGAAGACAGCATTCGCTGGGAGAGCGGACGCTCCTGAGCAATGGAGCTCCTGGCTCCGGTGACCGTCAGGTCTCTGGCATAGAGCTATCTGATACTGCTTCGTCCTGTCAACGTCAGTGCGCTTCCACATCGGTGGTCTCCAGTGTTGAATACCCGGCTGCGCTGGATATTGTGCCGGCCTAGTGAACGACGGCTTCTGGCCGCATTCTGCCTTTGCGGTCAGGCGCGATGTCCGGCCAGCCAAGCGATTCCCGCGGCACTATTTGCAACGATTGCTCCTCCCGCAAGCACGAGGAGATACCAAGCAAATGCTCGGTCGGCAAGCCGAACGGTGTGACCTTGAATCGCACGCCGAATCGCTCGGCGGTCCTCGAAGACGATGGCGAGCAGCGCCAAGCATGACACGACGCCGACGACGTACCAGCCCCAGAGCGTAGAAACAGCCGCGACGAAGCAGAGGCCAAGGCCCGCAATCCAGAGCATGCCAGCGATGTTCTGCCAGAACCAGGAGAGTTTTTCGCCGACGCGCATGTTGAGTCGATGGGATGAGTGTCTGGTTGTGGCCGCATTGTGCCGTTGGTGGCGAACGGCTGGTTGTGGCCGCGTCCGGCCTTGCGGTTCGACTGATTGGGCTGCGGCAAAGGCCCCAATGCGCCCCTTGAAGGAAATCTGACGCAGGGCGCTCAACGCCCACAACCAGTCGCGTGCGAGCGCGCAGCGCGAGGCCCGTCGCCTGCGTGCGTTTCCGGCCTCAATCTAAGTCCTCGAGTTTGGTAAGGCGGTACGCCATCTCTTCTCGAACCTCCGCGTCCGAATGAGCTGAGAAAGCCCTCAACGCCTTAATAGCTTCCGGGGTGCCAATGTCGAGGAGAGCGTGGCTGAACCACTTTGCTACCACGCCAGCACCAGACCCGTTGTACTCGTCCATGTAGTCTAGGTTGGAGGTGAGCGCTTTGACCAGATATGGAACAGCGGACGGCTCTGCCATGAGTTGGAGCTCTCGCACGAGCTCCTGGTGACGGAAATGCTGCTTGATAAGCAGCATCTCACAGAGAAGGGCCGCCTTTTCTGGGCCGTCAAACTGGAGGGAAACCTCCAAAATGAGATGGACCCGGTCCTTGTCGCCTGCCTCAATAGCGCCAAGAAGGTTGCTCAGGAGAAAAGAAGAACGCTTTGATGGTTCGACTTGGTTCACAACCCAAAAGCGCTCAACTTGCTCCAAGAAGTCCTGATACCAAGAGGGCAAAGCGTCTAAGTTCGGCTCTACGCTCGCCGGTTGTAGCAGCGGAGATTTTTCGCCGTCATTTTTGGTAGGGTTCATCGATAGATATCCGCTTCTGGCCGACTGTAGCTGGTCGCGCTGCCGTCGCGAAGCGGCCCGAAGCGGTTGTTCATACGCGTCCGCATCGAGCCGCCGAGAATCCCAAACCTACAGCTTCAGAACGAACGCGAGACCGTCCCAGGGATACCAGACAAGGTAGCCTGCCGCGGCAGCGGCCGCCGCAGCGGAGATTAAACGTCGAGTCGTTGCCCAGTCGATCAGGGACCACGCGAGGCCAGGAAACACAACACACAGCGACCATATCGCCGCCAATTTGATCCTGCGGAGGTCGTCTGGCTCAATGTGGCCGGGAAGAGGATGGGGAATGATCCAAAGGCAGAGCGGCACCAGCCATGGAGCGACGCACAGCAGGATATGAACTGGGAACCCTCGCTGACCGGACATGTGATTTTCAGTTTCCGCTTCTGGCCGACTGTAGCCTGTCGCCGCCTTGGCGCGTTGGGCCCATACCAACTGTACGCCCTGCTCCAAAGCGGCCAGTGGCCCTCGGCTGTTTCAGTGGGGCACAGCAGCTTGCGCTGCGGCAATTCGTGCTTTAGCTAGCTCGAAGCTATCGCCTTCCCATACATCCACGCGGCTGCCGTCGGCCACAAATTGCTGGTGAAAGTCCCTCGCGAAGTTCCACGGATGGTAGAGCCAACCTTCTGCATCGGCCTCTGCGCTCTTGACGAACCAAAGGTCAAGAACCGCTATGTCGATGGTCTCGGATAACTGAAGTGCCTGCCTGGTACCAGTCCGCCAGTCGCCATGCGTTGCTGCGAAGAAGACCGGATGCTTGGCTATGAGCGCGTCGATTGATTTCTGCGTCGCAGCCGGCAACTGGCCAATTACGTCGAGAACAAGGAACTCGAAGAACAGGTCCATCCAACGTTTTTCACGATGGTAGGGAGCCATCGTTGCATACAAGGCGTCCAGCGAAAGAGGAAGGCTCGGTTCCAATGGATTTGCTGAAGCAACGGTGTCGGTCTGCTCGGGAAGTCGAGCAGCAGGACGAAACAGGCTTAAGGCGCGCTTGAACATGTCGATTGGATGCTCCAGGTAGGTCCTGCCTCAATTCTGGCTTGGGCTCTAAAGACTGCTTGTGGCCGACTGTAGCCTGTCGCGGCATCCGAGCTTCGGGCCCATTGCAGGCATAGGCGTATCCCATAGCAGTCATTCAGGCGGCGGCATCGTTGCGCAATGCTGACCTCTTGGCGTCAAGCTACTCCCGCAGAATTGACCGCACTAGCAGTTGTGCCGGCCAAAGTGAAAAGTGTCCACACCCGCCAAATTTTGGGTCAGGCCCACGTAAAACGCCCGTGACGATGACCCTCTTTCCGTCCCAACGTGTCAGCAGCTCAGCGTCGAGCACGGGCGTCTCCTCGTCCACCTCAAGCCATAGCTTTGAGCGTTCGCTCCGCTCGGCCCAGACCGCGTGTTCAAGAGATTGGTTCTCGAATCTCCATGTCAGTAGCCCTACGACGTCTGTCAGCCTGCCATCGAATGTTGGGAAGCGTTCAAGAATTTCGTTAACGGTAAGAGCCATTTGAATGTCTGTTTCTGGCCGACTGTAGCCGGCGGCTCTGCCTTCGCGAAGGGGCCAAAGCGGCTGTACAGGCTGTAAAGACCGAGCTAAAGCAGTCCTTCGCCGCCTTGGGACTTCGGAGCATCATTTGCGGCGCGGTACATACGCCGCATCGCATCATGTCTGCCTGACACCTGCATCAATGCGCGATTGGCTTCTAGTATCGTAAGCGCGCGGTGATCCCGCCTTGACTGCAGTCGCAGATCAGACTGGCTGCCAGCGATGCGGCAACAGTTCCGCGACGCGACTGGCCGGCTGCGTGGGCAGCCGCTCGAGGACGTCGCTGAGGTACGCGTGCGGCTCATGTCCATTGAGCTTCGCTGACTGGATCAAGCTCATGATGGCCGCCGCGCGCTGACCTGCCCGTAGCGATCCCGCGAACAGCCAATTCGATCGTCCGATGGCGATCGGGCGGATCTGGTTCTCCACCCAGTTGTTGTCCGCCGGCAGATCGCCGTCGTTGATGTAGCGCGTGAGCGCCTGCCAGCGTTTGAGGCTGTAGTCGATTGCCCTGGCCGTGGCCGAACCATCCGGCACCCTCTGCCGTTGCCCGGCGAGCCATTGCTGCAGGGCAGCGGCCACCTTGCGCGACCTCTCCTGTCGTATTCGCCTTCGATCCTCAGACTCAAGCTCGGCGACCTCGCGTTCGACGGCGTAGAGCTCGCCGAAGAACTTCAGCGCCTGCTCGCCGATCGGGCTGCCGTGATTGGCCCACAGCTCGTGGAACTTGCGCCTGGCGTGCGCCAGGCAGCCCGCCTCAATGACGCCGAGCTCGAAGCACGCCTTGTAGCCGCTGAAGTCATCGCACACGAGCGTGCCGCGCCAGCCATGCTCGCCCGGCAACCCGAGGAAGGCGCGTGCATGCTGGCCACCACGGCTGTCGGCGAAGTCGAACACCACCGCGCGCAGCGCGCTGTAGCGCGTCGTGCAGTAGCTCCAGAGGTACGCACGGTGTGTCTTGCCGTTGCCGGGTTTGAGCATCGCCACGGGCGTCTCGTCGGCATGCAGCACGCGGTCTGCGAGCATCTCGCGCTTGAGCACATCGACCAGAGGCTGCAGCTGCACGCCGCACTGCCCGACCCAACTGGCCAGCGTCGAGCGCGGGATGGCGAGGCCCGCGCGCCCGAAGATGGCTTCCTGCCTGTACAGCGGCAAGTGGTCCAGGTACTTGCCCACCAGCACCTGCGAGAGCAGCCCCGCCGTCGGGATGCCCTTGTCGATGATGTGCGGGGCGACGGGCGCCTGCACCAGCGTCTCGCACTTCGCGCAGACCCACTTGCCGCGCACGTGGCGCTCGACGCTGAACACCCCAGGGCGGTAGTCGAGCTTCTCGGCCACATCCTCGCCGATGCGCTGGAGGGTGCAGCCGCAGGCACAGGTGGTGCTCTCGGGCTCGTGGCGGATCTCCCGGCGCGGCAGGTGCGCGGGCAGTGCCTGGCGCTTGGGTTGCTGCTTCTCGCGCTGCGCGGCCGGCACGGTCGCGAGCTCCTCCAGCTCACGCTCCATCGCCGCCAAGTCGGCGTCGATGGTCTCTTCCAGCAGGCTCTTCTGCTCGGCGTTGAAGGCTTCCGACTTGGCAGCGAACTTCAACCGCTTGAGCACGGCCATCTCATGCGTGAGCTTGTCGATGGCGGCCTGCTTGAACGCGATCTCGTGGTCGCGGCGTGCGATCTCGAGCTTGTCGGCTGCAGCCCCTCTCCTCAGGGAGAGGACCATCTCGCGCAGTTGCTGCGCGTCCAGGTGGTCAAGGTCGGCCGTGTCGATCACGGAAGGTGATGGTGCCCCGACGTCCTCGCGAGCGCATCAGCACATTCGGCAATTGCACTACAGCACGCAGATCGCCCCGGCTTCGCCGATACGCTGCCACGGCAGACCGAGCACCAGCGCATCGAACTGGGGAGGGGTCAGGCTGAGGGTGGTGCCGCTGTCCTTGGGCCAGACGAACTTGCCCTGGTGGAGGCGTCGTGCCGACAGCCAGATTCCGATGCCGTCGTGCACCAGGACCTTCATGCGATTGGCGCGGCGGTTGGCAAACAGGTACGCGTGGTGCGGGCGCGCGGCGCCGAAGACACGCACCACGCGCGCCAGTGCCGCTTCGGTGCCTGCACGCATGTCCAACGGCTCGACGGCCAGCCACAGCGCGTCGACCCGGATCACCGGAGGATCTCGCGCAGCCAGGCGGCGCATTGACCTGACGCGCTCAACGGCCAGGTCACGTTCACCGCGATCGCGCCGCGGCGAAGCTCAAGGTGGATGTCATTTACGACGGTGGGACTTGGCGCCAGCGTGAGGGAGACGAACTCGGCTTGCTGGTCGCCGGCCTTCGATGCGATGCCTCCCGCGTCGACCATGCGGCGCCACTTGTGAACGAGGTTGGCGTTGAGGCCATGGGCTAGCGCCACTTGAGCCACAGACGCCCCGGGTTCTGCGCACGCCGCCAACACTTGCCGCTTCAGATCGGCCGCGTGGCGCCGCCGGCTCACGCGCTTGGAGTCTTCCATAGGTGTCCACCTAAATCCTTGGTGGACACCATCGTCATAGACGCCGGGGCCAAGCTCAAGACGGGATCACCGTGCGCTTACCTAGTATCAACGTCTCGGCGTCGTAGTCGTGCTCGGGGCCTTTCCTGACAAGTTCCTCCGCCTGCACCAACGCCTCACGACAGCGTTCAAACATGCCTAGGGCTTCCAGATCTTGGCGCGCAGCCTCTAGGCTTCGATGAACCCTAGGGAGTCCGTGCGACAAGTAGAACTTGTCTATCCCCTTACGATAAAACTCGATTCCGCCTTGCGCATAGACAAGAGAGTCTTCGAATTCCACAACGTGTCTTTTGGCCATGGCGTCGGGGTGCGTTGATGTTGATATGCAGATCTGGTCAGCGTCGTCTTCTGGCCGAATTCTGAAGGACATGACCGCAGCAGGAGTGGCGAAGGCGCCGTCTGCCATTTATGTCTTGGCAGAGAGCGCCGTACTAAGAATTTCGTCAGGCGTCATCTGACGAGCGTTGTCACCGTCACCAAAATATTCGCCAGGCCAGAAGATAAGGTCGGAGATTCGGTCGTCCCCTGTGTTGAGGCGGAGGCACTCGAGCCAGTACTCGCTCAGGAATTCCTCACCTGCGCGTGGATGGATGATTCGGTCCACGAGTTCCAACATTTCCACCCGCGCCAGGTCCCGCAGAGCCTGCTGCGACTCGACGAGGAGTTGGCGGGCGAACGTTTCCGGGCCTACCGCGCCAAAGGCGCCGACGAATAACTGCTCTGTTGCTTCAGGTGACTTGCCCAGCAGGACACCGAGGCGGACGAGGACCTCGGCGAGAGGTCGTCCGGTCTCGTGCAAGGAGTAGAGCTTGTCAGCGAGCTTTACCGCCGCGGCAAGCTTGGCCTGGTCATCAAACGGGTTCGCAAGGCTGGGTCGCATGTTCGTTTTCAATTGAGCGAAGGGTGGCAATGTCCGGTCTTGGCCGTTCTGTGTCCTTGGAGGGTCAGCGCGGTCCGAACATGACATCCGAGCGCAGCGCGTACTTGATGCCCTTCAGGACCTCGGCACCCTCGTGTATCAGGCCATGCTCAAAGACCAACGCTTGCCCTACATTGCCCATGACCTTCGCGCCTTCAAATCGAGTCGCGCCGCCTTCATAGCCAGAGTTCAGATAGACCATGAATGTCAGCAGGCTGATATCCCCGTTCGGTCGATGAAATGGTGCGTCTGAGTGCCACTTAAAGCGCTGGCCCGGGCTGTAGCGATAGAGGCGAAAGCGTTCATTTAGACCGACCGCTTTGCGTCCGTTTATCGCGCCGGGAATCATGCCTCGGGCACGCAGCCAGAGCGCCTCTGAGAGTGTCGAATCATCAAAGACGTAGCGGTCGTTGTCTCGTGTCGCGGCGTCCACCTGCGTGCCGCGAGCCGTGATTATGGGAGCCGCCTCGAACCCATCTTCTTCACCTCGCCGAACAAGCGCCTCGCATTCGGCTAGGTCGACCAACCGGTCGATCACGAAAATCCCACTGGCTATATCGATTCGGTTCATGCGACACATCGAGGTTAAAGAGCATCTGAATCCTGCCACAAAGGCGGATGACCGCTCTTGGCCGCATTCTGCCGTAGGCGCGCCGCCGTCAGTGGGCCCACAACAGACACACCACCCCTCTTAAGCCGGCTTACTGCTGACGGTCTTCTCACCTATATCTGCAAGGATGTCCTTCGCCAACTCTGCTATTTCCTGATTGGGGTGGGCGGCGTACCCGAACAGTCGCGGGCGCTGCGCGATGACCATGCGCCGCAGTTCTTGAAAAGTTGCCGTCTCATCTGGTCGGTCGAAGTGAACGCAGCGCCAGACAAGCTCTAGGAGTTCAGTCGTCAGTTCTTCACCGGCTTGAGGCAAGACGTCGAGAACAAACGGGAGCGCATGAATCGCTACCGGCGGAGGGCCGATACCACCCGAAACCAAATCGCACCAGAGTTCGCGGCTTGCAACGAGTGCAGCGGCCGAGTCCGTACTTGCGAGGCGTTCCAGTACTTCCCCCATCTTGTCCGCTGGGCCAAGGCAGGTCTTGAAATCGCTCCAAGGAATCGCATTCAGTCGCGCCCGAAGCGAGGTTTGTGTGAGTTGGGACATGGTGGTTCAATCTCCACGCCTCTCTGGCAGGCAAACCAGAGATAGGGATAGCTTCAAAGTAACGGGCAAGAGGCCAAGTGACTGGTTGTGGCCGAATTTTGCCCACGGCACGACCGACCGGTTGTGGCCGACTGTAGCCGGTAGCTGCTTCGGCCCGCTGGGGCCCGGTTCAGTCCTTCAGCCGCTCGACCTCAGCGGCACAAAGCTGTCTTTCACCCGTCGCCCCAGCCAATCATGCGTACTTACGCAGCACTCGGATCAGCCGTCGTGCGTGCTTCTCAATCGCCGGCCAATCCCACAGGTCGGGTTCGCCCAAGCGGGGGTAGGTTTTGGCCCAGGCACGCGCGCGTTCAGCGCTGTTAACCGCGATGCGACAGCCGACCAAGCCGGGCTGGCGGAATTCGAGTTGCAGTTGTATGAGGCCCCATCCGCCGAGGGTGTAGCGCCAAGTAGCGCCATTGGCGGCGGGATTGTTCAGATCGATGCGTTCCTGCACTGCAAGGCCGCCCGTCTCAGGATAGTGCAGCGCCAGATTAGCTGTGGGGCGGCCGGCTGCCAGTTCGGCGGCGATGAACTGCTCGAGCGCCGGCTGGTCGTCGAATTGCATCAGTTCGCAGCCGGGCACGGCATAGCCCTCCATCACCACGGGTGAGCCTTGGTAAACCGCGCCCAATACCTGGGTCAATGCCTCTCGTGGAATGCTGTCTTTGCGTTGCATGGGTTTGAGTGGTGGCCGAGCAGTCGCTGGCCTGCGCGCAAGCCGAAGTTGGTGACTGGCTGGTCGTGGCCGATTCAGATCTGTGCCTTCCGCTTCGCCGGCACGCTCGCCATTGCTTCCTCAAAAACGCGGACGGACCGCACCTGCCCGTCATATTGATTCACACGGGCCTCCGTGAGCACCACCGCATCCTTGGGCCGCTCCTTCGCGATGTACAGCTCGAAAACTGCCTCGTCCTCGTCCCAAGATGATCCTAGCGTGAGCTCGATGTCGTTCGGAATGCGCTCGAACGGCTCAAGCGCAGTCCGGGTCGCAAGCCGAGCAGCCTCTCGCAGGGTAGCCAACGGAATTTTCGTAGCCTGGATGTTGCCATCGGTATAGATTTTGCCGCGCCGGCGAGTGACCGGTTGTGGCGGGTTGCTGGCTTTTCTTGATGCCTAGTTGGCGGGTTGGACCGCATCCTTCGGCAACCAATAGGCGCGCTTCGGCGGCGGGTCCCCGATTCTCATCACGCTGCTACCGGAACCAGCGTCAAACACGGTGGCTAGCGCGTTCTTTTGCACTCTCGCGCAGTGGGCAATCGCCTCTCCGACCGTCGCTACATTGGCCTTTGCACGCAGGCGGTCGAGCAACACCTTGTTGTCGCCGGCAAGGTCAGGTTCACCGGTTGCTTGCGAGATGTTCGAGGTGCCTTTGGTGGCAACCAAGATGCCAATCATCAACACGACGAAATTCACGTACTCCGCCTGCGCAGGTGATTCGCACCCATAGTAGATATCGACCGGCCCACCCTTGGCTACAACACGCGAGCCGCTTGAGCAAGCGACTTTCGAGCAATCCTCGGCAGCATTCACTTGCAGAGCAAGTGCAGCGAGCGCGGCGATACAGATTTTTTTCATGAGCTTCGTTGATTGCACTTGATCCGATGCGAAGGAGACAAACGGTCCTTGGGGATTGTTTGCGCAGGTCAGGTTTGTGTGCACGCGCTTCGATGAGATGCAGGCTCAACCTGACCTGGGGGTGTTGCGGGGATGCTGCGAACGTCCGCTGTGCGGCGAATTGGAGGTCCGCCGCGAATGACGGGTTCTGGCCGAATCGTGCCACAGGAGCTAGACAGCTAGATGCCCGATGGATCCTGTGGCGCTTCATGCCGAGCACAGGCTGTCACGAGAAACGGTAGAACACCTTGTTGCCCCAATCCGTCTCGAAGCCATCCAGCACCTTTCCGTGCTCGACACCGGTGATGATGGGCGCAGTTTGGCTTCGTAGGTCCGCCTCGATTGCGTGGCGCACACTTTCCCACCGGAGAACGTGCATTAGGTACGCCAATGGCTCGCTGCTGATCTGCCGCTCGCGGAACAGCCGGATCAGGAGCTGCTCAATGGCCTCGCGGTCTTGCGGTGCAGATTCGATGTGCGCAAGGCAGCGCCGATAGAACGGCTCAGCCTGATCGAACGAGAACTTCGTATCGAGAACATGCTCCGCCTGGAGCAACTCGTCGCGCACTTGCGATGCAATCATTCCGGTTCCTCAACGTCCGCTTCTGGGCGAAATCAGACCCCATGCGCGACTGACTCCTTTTGGCGGCGGATTCAACCGGTCGATGCAACACATTCGCTGAACATTTCAGCAGGTGTATGGAAGCCGAGCGTCTTGCGCGGTCTCTCGTTCAATTGTCTCGCGATCGCGTTGAGTTGAAGCTGTG
>Ga0157369_10005990_pt1 | contig 14124 bp, 12 predicted proteins | sample C25metaG_FD_113461 | JGI IMG/M metagenome (GOLD analysis project Ga0157369, IMG submission 113461) | Corn rhizosphere microbial communities from Kellogg Biological Station, Michigan, USA - C2-5 metaG | ecosystem: Host-associated > Plants > Roots > Rhizosphere > Soil | place: USA: Michigan...
ACACCAGCACGTACGAGCATGTCTCACCCGAAACGGTCGGCAACACCCGTAAGATTCTCGTGAGCGAACTCTCCGGTGCGAGCAACATCGCCGCCAAAGCAGGCAAGAAGTTCGACATCGAGAACGACAAGGCGATCCTTCGGCGCGTGCTGGAGAAGGTTCAGGATCTGGAACACGCCGGCTATCAATTCGAAGCCGCCGAGGCGAGCTTCGAGCTGCTGCTGCGCAAGGAGATCGGGCGGTATCACAAGTTCTTTGATCTGGATCATTATCGCGTGGTGGTGCTGAAGACGGATTCTCGTGAACCGGTCGCCGAAGCGACCGTGAAGCTGCAAATCGACGGCAACACGGAGCACACGGTCGCCGAGGGCGACGGCCCCGTGGCGGCGCTGGACCAGGCGCTTCGCAAAGCGCTGATGCCGCACCTTCCCGCAATCGCAGATGTGCACCTGACGGATTACAAGGTTCGCGTGATCAATTCCAAGGACGAGACCAGCGCCAACGTCCGCGTCATCATCGAATGCCGCCGCCTGACCCGCGCCGGCACAAAAGAAATCTTCGGCACAATCGGCGTGAGCGGCAACGTCATCGATGCAAGCTGGCAAGCCTTGGTGGATGCATACGAATACCATCTGATCCACATCGAGGAGCGGCTGGCTGCGACTAAGCCTGAAAAGGCGGCTGGCGTTGCGATGGGGACGTGATATACTGCCTGAAACTTTACGACGTAAAGTGAGTATTGATTTAGGGGCAACTGATGAAGCTGGCCGAAGCACTCATTCTGCGGGCTGATCTGCAAAAGAAGGTCGCGTCGCTTCGCGAACGCGGCATCGCCGTCTACGAGGCCGATGCGCGCACGATCGACGGCATTGCCGCCGACATCGAACGGATCGGCCGCCTGACGGCCAGCGAGCCGGTGGCGGGCGCTGCGGCGAAGGCGTTTCGCGCACGCGTCGCCAGGGCCGCCGGCCACGCGGGCGCCGCCCCGCCGCTACGCGTGTTCTACCAGGTTGCCGATGCGCCGCTCTTCACGCTGGGTGGCAGGCATCTCGTGAGCCAGGCGCTTTCGCTGTGCGGTGGCGCGAACGTTTTCGCGCCGCTCACGATCCCTGCGCCGCAGGTGAGCATCGAAGCGGTGCTGGCCGCGAACCCGCAGGTGATCATCGCCGGCACCGACGACGCGAAGCGGCCGCGCTGGCTCGACGACTGGTTGCATTGGCCGGCCCTCGACGCGGTCCGCGATCGCGCGCTCTACACGGTCGATGCGAACCTGCTGCATCGACCGGGGCCGCGCTTCGCCGACGGCATCGATCAACTGTGCGCAGTACTTGCGAACGCACGGCACGCGGTCGCGTCGAACGCGTATGATCCGCGCGCGGCGAAACGCGCCGCCGGCAGCCGATGAGCAAGGCATTTACCAGCGAAGAGCCGACCGAGGGCGACGAGATCGAGGCGCCCGAGGCCTCGCCACTGCCCGCCGGCGCACGCAACTACATGACGCCGGGCGGTTTCGCGCGCATGCGCCGCGAGCTCGACCTGCTCGTTGCGAAGGAGCGTCCCGAGCTCGTCGCGACGGTGGCCTGGGCGGCAGGCAACGGCGACCGTTCGGAGAATGGCGACTACATCTACGGCAAGAAGCGGCTGCGCGAGATCGACCGGCGCATTCGTTTCCTGGTGCGCCGCCTCGACAACGCCGAAGTGGTCGACCCGGCGATGCCGCGCGACGAAGATGCGTCGTCGCGCGTGTATTTCGGCGCGACGGTGACGGTCGCCGACGCGGCCGGCGGCAACCGCACGGTGAGCATCGTCGGCATCGACGAAATCGACACCGGGCGTGGCTACATCAGCTGGATTTCCCCGATGGCGCGCGCGCTGCTCAAGGCGCGCGAAGGTGACACGGTGAGCGTGCGCACGCCGGGCGGCATCGAGCAACTCGACGTCGTCGACGTGCGCTACGTCGCGCTCGCCACCGATGGCTGATGCCGTGCGCGGAGGTTGACGCGTCGCGCGTGCGCCTTCTATAGTGCCGCATCCGTGGATACCGAGCTCGCCGCACTGGAGGAACGCGTCGAAACACTGATCGCGTACGCGCGCGAGCTGCGGGCCGCGAATGAATTGCTGCGCGGCGAACTGCTGGCGTCGCAGGAACGCAACCGCGATCTGGCCGCACGCATGGCGCAGGCCACCGAGCGGCTCGACACGCTGATCGCGCGCATGCCGATCGAACGAGTGGAAGCGAGCGAATGAGCGAAGGCAACCCTGCACGCAGCGTCACGCTCGACGTGACGATCCTCGGGCGCGAGTTCAAGGTCGCCTGCAAGGACGACGAACGCGACGAGCTGATGGAGGCCGTTGCGATGCTCGATCGGCGCATGCGCGACATTCGCGACCGGGGCAAGGTGAGCGGTACCGATCGCATCGCAGTGATGGCGGCGCTCAACATCGCGCACGAGCTGCTGCGCGAACGGCGCACGGCGGCGATCGCCGAGCCGCGGGCGATTGCCGAGCCTCCGGCGGTCGGCGAGTCGTTTGACGCGGAAGCAGCGCGGCGTAGAATCCAGGCAATGCAGGCGACGATCGACGAGACGCTTGCCGGACAGGAGAACCTGTTCTAGGCGGGCCCGGTAAGCCCAGGCCGGCAACGGCCGTGGCTTGAAAGCGTCCGCGCAGGACGCCATCTCGGTTTTCGCATCCGTTCCAATCCCCTGCGGTGTTCGATCCGGCCTTACGTTCTTTGAACCAATGCTCTCGTAGCGAGGTGGCCGGGCCAGCGGACTTGTGTGCGTTCCCACGTGGAAGCGCCTGATGGTCCCGGCAGGCCGCCAGTCTTGAACCCCGGTTCAGGATGACCGGCCGGAACGGCACAGGCGGGGGACCCTTTCCAAACGCGATCGCGCTTGGGCCGCCAAGCGTTGTCAGACCATCCTGATCCCGTGGTTCTTCAGTGGTATCGAGCGGATGCGCTTGCCGGTCGCCGCAAAGTACGCGTTCAGCACGGCCGGCGCTGCCACGCAGGTCGGTGCCTCGCCCACGCCACCCCAAAATCCGCCCGACGGCATAACGATCGCCTCGATCGTCGGCATTTGTGCGATGCGCATCGAGTCGTAGCTGTCGAAGTTGTCCTGCTCCATCCGCCCGCCCTGGATCGTCAACCCCTGGAGGAACAGCGCGGACAGCCCGAAAACGACGCCGCTTGCGATCTGACGCTCGATTTGCGCGGGGTTCACGGCAATGCCCGGATCGATGGCGACAGTGACCTTGTGGACCTTCACCCCGCCGCTGTCGCCAACCGATATTTCGGCCAATGCCGCGATGTAACTTTCGGACACGCGGAATTGCGATAGCCCGAGATGGCGCCCGCTCGTGCGCTGCGTGGCCCACCCTCCCTTTTTCACGACGGCATCGAGCACCGCCAGCGCCTTCGGGCGCTTCCCCATGAGCTTACGGCGGAAGTCGAGCGTGTCCTGTCCGGCAGCGTGCGCGAGCTCGTCGATGAAGCATTCGATGAAGATCGCGTTGTGGTTGATATTGACACCGCGCCACCACCCGAGGGGCACATGCGTCCCGCATTGCGCATGGTCCACCGTCAGGTTCGACACCGTATAGTCCAACGATTCGCTTCCTTCCAGGTAGTAACCTCGGAACACCTCGGGATCCTTGCCGTCCTTGAGCATGCTGGGGTCGAGCGCGGCGACGATAGAGGGCCCCGACAAGCGGATTTCGAGCCCGGCCAGGCTACCGTCGGAATCCAGGCCGCCGGTGAGCTTCGCCGCCATCGCCGGGTGATAGCGACCGCGAGCGATGTCTTCCTCACGCGACCACAGAAGCTTCACCGGAGCACCCGGCACCGCTTTCGCAATCAGAACCGCTTGCGCCACGTAGTCCGTCGTCAGGCGACGGCCGAACCCGCCGCCGAGCGAGACCCGATGGATGTCGCACCTCGCGATCGGAAGATCGGCCGCCTCTGCGGCGACCGCCAGTGCCTTTTCGGGATCCTGCGTCGGGCACCACACTTCGCAGCGCTCGGCCGTATAGAGTGCGGTCGCGTTCATCGGCTCCATGCAGGCGTGCGTCTGGAACGGATAACCGTAAACGGCCTCGACGCGCTTCGCGGCACTTGCGATGGCGCCCGTCGAATCGCCATTCCTGGCATGGACGAGCGAATCCTTCGCGTTCAAGCCGTCGATGAGAATGGCTTCGATCGATTCGCTCGTAACAGCGCCGTGTTCCCCGGCGTCCCACTCGATCCGCACGCTATCGAGCGCGCACTTCGCATGCCACCACGTATCCGCGACGACGGCGACAGCCGAGTCCCCGATGCGAAGGATTTTCTTCACTCCCGGCATCCGTGCCGCCGTCGTCTCGTCGACGAGCCGGACCTTGCCACCGAAGATCGGGCAATCCCGGATGGTGGCATTCAGCATCCCGGGAAGCATGATATCGGCGCCATAGACCTGTTCGCCGGTGATCTTTTCACGTGCATCCAGCCGCTTCATCGGCTTGCCGATGATCTTCCACGTTGTCGGATCCTTGAGTGCCACATCCTGCGGGAGGTCGAGCTTCGCCGCGGCCGCGGCGAGCTGACCGTATGTTGCCTTGCGATGCCATACCGGATGGGAAACGATGCCTTGGTGGACCGTGCATTCGGCGGCCCGCACGTTCCACGCGTCGGCTGCCGCCTGCACGAGCATGGCGCGCGCCGCTGCGCCCGCTTTGCGCAAGCGCTCCTGGGAATCGTAAATGCTGTTGCTTCCGCCCGTGAAGAAGTTGCCCCAGACGCGCTGTCGCGCCGCATTGTTCCCCGGCGTGGGGTATTCACAGACGATCTTGTTCCAATCGCACTCGAGTTCCTCGGCGAGGAGCTGCGCGAGGCCGGTCAGCGCGCCCTGTCCCATTTCCACATAGGCGACCCGCATGACGACCATGTCGTCGGGTCGAATGACGAGCCACGGCGTGATTTCCTCTGCGCCGCTTCCCGCGCGAACGACGTCGAAGGCGCCCGCGCGCGTGAGGCCGATCGTGAGCGAGCCGCCGATGGCGGCGCCGGCGAGAAGAAACCTGCGGCGCGAAATCTGAAGAGGATTGGACATGCGCGGCCTCGTGCCGCTACACCATCCGGATGCCGTGCTTCTTCAACGGGATGGAGCGGATGCGCTTTCCGCTCGCCGCAAAGTACGCATTCAGCACCGCCGGCGCTGCCACGCACGTCGGCGGTTCGCCCACGCCACCCCAGAAGCCGCCAGACGGCATCACGATGGCTTCGATTCGCGGCATTTGCGCGATGCGCATCGAGTCGTAGCTGTCGAAATTGTCCTGCTCGATGCGGCCGTCCTTCACCGTGCATTCCTGCAGGAACAGCGCGGAAAGGTTGAACATCACGGCGCCGGCGATCTGCCGCTCGATTTGCGCCGGATTCACCGCGACGCCGGGGTCGAGCGCGACGACGACGCGATGGACCTTCACACGCGTTTCGTCGGTGACCGAGATCTCGGCGAGCGCAGCGGCGTAGCTGCCCCTCGACCGGAAGTGCGCGAGCCCGCGGTGACGTCCGGGATCCGCCTTGTCTCCCCAGCCGCCTCGCATCGCGACGGCGTCGAGCACCGCGAGCGCCTGGGGATGCTCGGCCATGAGCTTGTGGCGGAAGGCGAGGGCGTCCTGTCCCGCGGCATGCGCGAGCTCATCGATGAAGCACTCGAGAAAGATTGCGTTGTGGTTGGTATTGACGGCCCGCCACCAGCCGGGCGGCACGTGGGTGTTGCGCATCGCGTGATCGATGGCGAGGTTCGCGATGGAGTATTCGAGCGAGTTGAATTTAGCGGGACCGAAAAAACCTTCGAACACCCAGGGGTCCATCCCGTTGTCCAATTGGTCGGGCCCCATCGCAGCGTTGATCGACTGTCCCGACAGGCGGATTTGCAGTCCCGCGAGATCGCCGTCGCGGGTGATGCCGCCCTGGAGCTTCGCCTTCATGACGGGGTGGTACCGACCCTGCGTCATGTCCTCCTCGCGCGACCAGAGCAGCTTGACCGGGACGCCGGGTACTTCTCTGGCGATCGTTACGGCCTGACTCACGTACTCGGCGAGCTGGCGCCGCCCGAAGCCACCACCGGCGCCGAGGACGCGCACCTCGCATTGGCTGATCGGCAGTCCGGCCGCCTTCGCAGCTTCCTTCAGTGCGCGCTCGGGGTCCTGCGTGGGGCACCACACCTCGCAACGATCGCTCGTATACAGCGCGGTGGCGGTCATCGGCTCCAGACACGCATGGTTCTGGAACGGATAGTCGTAGACGGCTTCGACACGCCGGGCCGCGCTGGCGATGGCCGACGTCGGATCGCCGTCCTTGACGAGCACGAACGCTTCGTCCGCTGCGAGTCCCTCCGTGAGCATGGCGTCGATCGACGCACTGGAAGCATTCGCGTGCTCGCCGGCATCCCATTCGACGACGATGGCGTCGAGCGCGCACTTGGCATGCCACCACGTGTCGGCGATCACGGCCACGGCGGAGTCGCCCACGCACACGACCTTCGTCACGCCGGGCATCGCTTCGGCGTTTGTCGAATCGATTCGCTTCACCGTGCCGCCGAACACGGGGCAGGCCTTGACCGTCGCGTTCAGCATGCCGGGCAGCGTGAGGTCCGCGCCGTAGATGCGCTCGCCGGTCACCTTGTCCGCCGTGTCGAGTCGCTTGACAGGCCTGCCGATGAGTTTCCATTCGCTGGGGTCTTTGAGATGCACGTCCTTCGGCACGTCGAGGCGTGCGGCCATCCTGGCGAGTTGGCCGTAGGAGGCGCTTCGGTTCCACATCGGATGCGAAACCAGGCCTTTGTGCACCATGCATTCCGCGGCGGGTACGTTCCATGCGCTTGCAGCTGCCTGCACCAGCATGTTTCGCGCCGACGCCCCCGCCTTGCGCAACGGCTCGTGCGACAGGGTGATGCTGGAGCTTCCTCCCGTGATCAGATCGCCGAAAACGCGGCCGCGCGCGATGTTCGCGCCGGGGGTGACGTATTCGCCAACGATCTTCCCGAATTCGCACTCGAGTTCTTCCGCCAGCAACTGGGCGAGGCCGGTGAGCAATCCCTGGCCGATCTCGGCAAAGGCCAGGCGAAGCACGACTGTGTCGTCGGGGCGAATCACGAGCCACGGCGTGATCTCCGGCGTGCTGTCTCCGTCGCGCACGACGGCAAGGGCGCCGAGCGGCGTGTAGCCGAGCGCGAGCGCGCCGCCCAGCGCGGCGCTCGTCAGCAGGAATGCACGGCGCGAGATCGTCGGGGCATCGGGCACCGTGGGCTCCTCATGCCTTCGCCGCCATGTGAATGGCTTCGCGCACCTGCTGGAACGTGCCGCAGCGGCAGATGTTGGTGATCGACGCGTCGATGTCGGCATCGGTCGGATGGGGCTTTCGCGCAAGCAGCCCGGCAACCGCCATGATCATGCCGGGCTGGCAGTACCCGCACTGCGGCACGTCGTTGTCGAGCCAGGCTTGCTGCACCTTGTGCAGCACGTTGCCTTTGGCGAGACCTTCGATCGTCGTCACGCGCGCCCTGGTCGCTTCCGAAACCGGCAATCCGCACGCATGCACCGGCTTGCCGTCGATGTGAACCATGCATGCGCCGCAGCGTCCGATGCCACAGCCGTACTTCGTGCCCGTCAGGCCGATCTGCTCGCGAATGACCCAGAGGAGCGGCGTATCGGGCTCGACGTCGACCTTGTACGACTTCCCATTGACGTCGAGTTCGATCACGGCATCGCCTCCCTTGCTCGTTGCGCGTGAGTGCCGCGCGTCGTTCGACATGGGCGCAAGGCGCAGAGGAGCTTCACGGCGCCAGTCGGGTGATGTTGAAAACGGGTACTGGATGCACGAGACCCTTCAACGCTATCTCGCCCAGTGACTCGCCATGCACCGCATCGTCGATCCGGCCGAGCGTCTTCTGATTGGTGAGGATTTGCCCGCCCTTCGCCTCGCCGCACAATCGCGCCGCCAGATTCGTGACGCCGCCGATGCAAGAGTACTCCCAGCGCCCGTCGAAGCCGATGGCGCCGAGCGTCGCATAGCCTTGCGCAATGCCAATCCCGAGGTCCAGATCGTGACCGCGCTTCTTCCACGTCGCACGAAGCGGGCCGAAGCGTTCCTGCATCGCCAGCGCCATCCGAACGGCGTTCATCGCTGGTTGTTCGAGCGGAATCGGATCGTTGAAGACGATCATGATGCCGTCGCCGGTGAAATGCTCGAGGGTGCCTTCGTGCGCCACGATTTGCGGGCCGAGAGCTCGGTGATACTCCGCGAGCACGCCCATCACTTCCTCGGGCTCGGAGCTGTCGGTGAATGCGGTGAACCCGCGCATGTCGAGAAACGCCACGACCACCTCGCGGCGATGCGTACTCAGCAGGTCCTCGCCGCCCCCGCTCACGATCGTCTCGGCGACCTGCGGTGAAAAGAAGCTCTTGAGGCGTCCGAGTCGGTCGAGCTGCGATAGCTGCTCCTGTACGCGAGCCTCGAGCTTGCGATTCCATTCGGCGAGCTCGTCGGCTTGCGCACGAATCTCGTCGCGCAACGCCTTCTTCTCGAGGCTCGCGCCGACGCGCGCCTGCAGAAGCGTCGCGTTGAAGGGCTTCGGCAGGTAATCCTCGGCGCCGAGCTCGATGCAGCGCACGACGCTCGCCATTTCGTCCACGGCGGAGATCATGATGACCGGCACGTGCCGAAGCTCCCGGCTCGCCTTCATCTGCTCGAGCACCTGGTAGCCGTTCATCTGCGGCATCATGATGTCGAGCAGCACCAGGTCGAAGCGGCCGGCGTGCAGACACTCGAGCGCCTGCCGGCCATCGTTCGCCGTGGTGAGGTTGACGTAGCCCTCGCGCTTCAGCCGATTGACGAGCGTGTAACGATTGGCCTCGTCGTCGTCAACGATGAGCAATGCCGCGTCGCTCATGGCGTCGGGCCGCCGGGCACCAGCGTATGGATCTTGCGCAGCAGGCGCGGGAGGTCGACCGGCTTGGTGTCGTAGTCGTCGCAACCGGCCGCGAGTGCCCTCTCGCGGTCACCCGCCATCGCGTTCGCGCTGAGCGCGATGACCGGGATGGCGCGCGTCGCCGGTACGGCCTTGATGCGCCGCGTGGCTTCCCAGCCGTCGAGCACCGGGAGGCTCAGGTCCATCAACACGATGTCCGGTTTCTCGGCACCCGCCCGGATCACGCCCTCCTCGCCGTCCCGGGCGACGATGACGTCGAAGCCGGCGCGCTTGAGGCGCCTCTCCAGCACGTAGACGTTGTCGTCGTTGTCCTCCACGTAGAGCACTTTCATGCCGATTTCCCGACCGCTTGCGCATTGTATCGACGTGTCACCAATCCGGACACCGCACGCGTCACGGCTGCAAGCATTTCGTCGCGCCCCCGCTTCTGCAGGATGCGCTCGACACCGACGTTGAGGCGCACGCGATCGTCGGCCGTCAGGTCCTTCGCCGTTACCACCAGCACCGGAATTTCCCGCCACTCGTCGCGCTCGCGCATCGCATCGAGGAACGCGAAGCCGTCCATTTCGGGCATCATGAGGTCGAGAACGACGACGTCGGGAGGCGTGTCCGCGAGTCGTGCCAGCGCCACTCGGCCGTCCGCCGCCTCGGTAACCTTCCACCCGTCCTGCTCGAGGGCCAGGCGAATGCCGCGGCGCATGACTTCGTCGTCGTCGACGAGCAGCGCGCGGCGGTCGATGCCGCCGGCGATCTTTCGCAGGACACCGACGAGCCGCTCCCGGTCGATCGGCTTCACCATGTATTCGCTCGCACCGAGCGAATAGCCGCGGTTCTTCTCGTCGACGATCGTCACGAGAACCACCGGGATGTCGGCGAGCGTGGGATCGCCCTTGATGGCGGCGAGCACCGTCCAGCCATCCATATCCGGCATCATCACATCGAGCGTAATGGCGGCGGGCTGCAACTCGCGCGCGAGCCGCAATCCTTCGAAACCACCACTCGCCGCGACGACCGAGAAGCCCTCTCGTGTCAGGTGGCGCTCGAGCAACTCGCGCACCGTGGGGTCGTCGTCGACGACGAGAATCGCCGCCGACGCCGGTTGGCGCGTCGTCGGGAGCGCGGTCGCTTCGCGCGGCCCCGGCGTGGCTTCCGAGCCGTCGGCATCGGCTGGCAAGCGGATCGTGAACGTCGAGCCCCGTCCCGGCTCGCTCTCGACGCCGATGTCGCCACCCATCATCTGGCAGAAGCGCCGGCTGATCGCGAGCCCCAGGCCGGTTCCACCGTACTTGCGCGTCGTCGACGCGTCGGCCTGCACGAATTCCTGGAACAGTCGCCCTGTTTGCTCGCGCGTGAGGCCGATGCCGGTGTCGCTGACGGCCATCGTCATCCAGGCTCGCCCGGATTCGATCGTGCGGCGCACGCGGATGGTGACCGTGCCATCCTCGGTGAACTTGGCCGCGTTGCTCGCGAGATTGAGCAACGCCTGCCGGACCCGGGTCACGTCGGCTCGCATCGTTCCGATTTCGCGAGGGCAATCGACCACGACTCGATTGCGGTTCTTGAGGGCGAGCGTGCCAAGCGTGCTCGCGACATCGGCGACGAGCGGCCCGATCGCGAACGACTCGAGGTGGAGCTCGATCCTGCCGGCCTCGATCTTCGAAAGATCGAGAATGTCGTTGATGAGCGCGAGCAGATGGTGCGCGGCGCGCAGGACGCGCTCGAGCGGCTCGATCTCGTCGTCGCGGCCGAGGCCGCGCGCATCCTCGTGCAGCATCTCGGTGACGCCGATAATCGCGTTGAGCGGCGTGCGCAGTTCGTGCGACATGTTCGCCAGGAACTGTGACTTCAGTTGGTTGGCGACTTCGATCTGCCGGCCCTTGTCTGCGACGTCCCGGAAAAGCCGCGCATTTTGCAGTGCGAGCGCCGATTGCGCGGCGAACGTGTTCAGAAGCTCGACCACGTCGGCCGCGAATGGACCGGGCCGCTTCCGGCTCACGGCGAGCGCGCCGATGACCTGCTCGTCGCGTATGAGCGGCACGGCCAGAAGTGCGCGATATCCCCCGCGCAGGAGCGTATCGCGCAGGCGCGTCTGATACGCCCGATCCTCGATGTCGGAGACCTGCTCGGCCTCGCCGGTGACGGCGGTGCGACCGACTGCTCCTTCGCCCTTGCGTATCGACGTATCGCGCAGCGCGGCGAGCATGCCGGGATCGGCATGCTCGGTCGCGCGCAGATGGAACTCCTCGGCCTCCTCGTCGTACTCGTAGATCGAGCCGCTGTCGAGTCCGGTGATCTGCACGGCGCGTGACACGATCGTCGCGAGCACCGTGTCCACCTCGAGCGTCGAGCTGATCGCCTGCCCCACCTCGCTCAATGCCGTAAGCTGTCGCACCGAACGCGTCAAGCGCTCGTTGACGTGGCCGAGTTCCGCGGCGGCCTGGCGCTGCTCGAGATCGAGCCGCGCGAGCTCCCGCGTCATGTGATTCAGGCTGTCGGCAAGCGCGCCGAATTCGTCGCGGTTCGCAACGTCGATGCGGCCCGAGAAGTTGCCCGACGCCACGTGACCGAGGAAGCGTTGCGCTTGCCGCACGGGATGGATGAACGACCACGAAATGACGAAGCCGCAGAACCACGCCAGGACAACCGCGCTCGCGGCGAAGACCAGCGTGAGAATCAGCGACCGGCGATTGGCCGCGTCGACGTTTCTGCGCAGCCGCGCCATGCGATTCTGCTCGGCGCCGACAAGCTGGCCGACGCCTGCGGTGATCGCGTCGTCGAGGCGCTGCATGCGCGCGAGCAAGGCGCCCGTGACGCCGCCGAGCTTGCCATCGCGGATCGCATTCGCCATGTCGGCGACCGTCGCCATCGCATCGTCCTGTGAGGCTCGGATTTGCGCGATGAGGCCTTGCTGCTCTGGCGTCGCCTCCGCTTCCAGCGTCGGCAGCATGTTGTTGAAGCGGTTGTTCTCGCGCAGGACCTTCGCGATGGACGTCTCGTCCTGCGAGATCAGCGCCAGCACCGTGAAGTGCATCTGCCTCGCCAGCGCGTTCTCGATCCGCTGCGCCGTTGCGACGCGCTCGTGCGCCTGATCGAGCAGGCGGCTCTGCCGTGTCGTACTGACTTGCGCGAGAAGACTCGCGACGGCCATCGTCACGAACAGCAGCGTGACGATCAGGAAACCGCCGAGAAGCTTGGTGTGCAGCGACGCGCGGATGCGCGCCACCCACCGCACCAGCGCACCGAGTGGCGACCGGCGCTGGACCAGCACGGCAAGCTGCTCGAGCTCGATGTCCGCGGCCCCGCGAGTGACGAGTGATCGTCCTGTAAGGTTGCACTTTGTCCCAAGCGCATCCGCGCCGTCAACGGTTAAGAGCGCCGCTTTACCCTCGTCGTGACCTTGCGCTACAGTGCACGCGCCTCGTCGGAGCGATTTCGGGGAGCGTGCGGGCAATCCGGTGACGACCGACGAGCGGTCGTTGCCGGGGTCCAGCCGAGCAACATCTGGCGAAGAAAGGGGTCTGGGTTGAAGCGAGACGCATTGTCGGCGGGCATGGCCTTGGTGCTCCTCGGCCTCTCGTGCGTGGCGCACCCGAGCCTCGCCGCTGCCATCGCGGGCAAGGTCATCTTCGTGGGGACGGCGCCATCGCCGCGGAAGATCGAGGTCACCACGGACCAGTACGTGTGCGGCGAGCAGAAAGATGCCGAGGACCTGTTGCTATCGGGGCGCAAGGAGATCCGCAATGCGGTCGTCTGGATCGACAACCCGCCCGCGAACGCGGCCTGGCCGTCGCCGGTGCCCAAGGTCGAGATCGACCAGAAGGGATGCGTGTACGCACCGCACGTCGTGCTCGTCCCGGCCGGCGGTGCAGTCGATTTCCTGAACGGAGATCGACTGCTTCACAACGTTCATGCGACGCCGAAGCTCAACGCTTCATTCAATCGCACCCAGCCCAAGAACCGCGCGATCCCGATCACGTTCGAAAAGCCCGAGATCGTGAAGATTCTTTGCGACCTCCACCCATGGATGGAGGCGTGGGTCGTCGTCGCTGCGCATCCGTTCTACGTCATTACCGATGCTGAGGGACGATTTGCGTTCGACAACCTTCCACCGGGGCGGTATCGCCTCAATGTGTGGCAGGAGCGCCTGGGCAAGGCGAGCACGGAGGTCACCGTCGGCGCGCAGCCCGCACGGGCGACGATCGAGATGAGGCTGCCCTGATGCATCGATCGAGCGCGACGTGATGCGCCATTGGCTGATGAAATCCGAGCCCGGCGAGTTCTCGATCGACGATCTCGTCCGCGCGCGTGGGCAGACCACGCCCTGGGTCGGCGTGCGCAATTACCAGGCGCGCAATTTCATGCGCGACGACATGCGCGTGGGCGACCGCGCGTTCTTCTATCACTCGAGCTGCCCCGAGCCCGGCATCGCCGGCATCGTCGAGATCTCGCGCCCCGCGTATCCGGACGAAACCCAGTTCGATCCCAAGAGCGCGTATTACGACCCGAAGGCGACACGCGATGCGCCGCGCTGGCTGCACGTCGACGTCAAGCTCGTGCGCAAGACGCGGCTCGTCACGCTGCCGATGCTGCGCGCGACACGCGGCCTCGAGGACATGGTCGTCCTGCGCCGCGGCAACCGGCTGTCGATCACGCCGGTGACGGCAAGCGAGTGGAAGATCGCCGAGAAGCTCGCGAAGTAGATGGACTGGACGATGCTCCCGGTGCTGCTCGCGGTTGGCGCGTTCGTCGGCTTTCTCGCGGGATTACTCGGCATCGGCGGCGGGATGTCGCTCGTGCCGATGCTGACGATCCTGTTCACCGCGTGGCATTTTCCAACGGCGCACATCGTGCACATGGCCGTCGCGACGGCGACGGCGACGATGGTGTTCACCGCGATGTCGTCGGCACGTGCGCATCAACGCAAGGGCGCGGTGCTGTGGCAGGTGGTGGCCGCGCTGGGGCCGGGCGTCGTGCTCGGCTCGCTCATCGGGCCGCAGGTGGCGAGCGCGCTGCCGACGCGGCCGTTCGCCGCGATGTTCGGCGCCTTCACCTGGTTTGCCGCGTGGCGGATCTTCACCGGCCAGTTGCAGACGGCGGACCGGCCGTTGCCCGGCAAGGCCCGGCTGTTCGGTGTCGGCGCCGGGATCGGCAC
>Ga0157369_10005995_pt1 | contig 14120 bp, 15 predicted proteins | sample C25metaG_FD_113461 | JGI IMG/M metagenome (GOLD analysis project Ga0157369, IMG submission 113461) | Corn rhizosphere microbial communities from Kellogg Biological Station, Michigan, USA - C2-5 metaG | ecosystem: Host-associated > Plants > Roots > Rhizosphere > Soil | place: USA: Michigan...
CCCGACTGCCCCATCCCCGCCCAATGGTGCGAAGCCCACCACGTCATCCCCTGGCAACAACACCAAGACACCCACATCGACAACGGCGTCCTCCTCTGCTGGTACCACCACCACACCATCGACTCCGCGGGGTGGACCATCCGCATGATCCACGGCAGACCCCAACTCAAAGCCCCACCCTGGATCGACCCCACCGGCACCTGGCGCCCCGCCGGCACCCACCACGCCACCACACCCACCCCCAGCCGGTAGCCGCAGCCGCAGCACGGCAGCGGCCGGTAGCAGCGGCAGCACCAGCCGTAGCGGCTGTAGCGCGGGGCAGGAACGGCTGCGGGCACCTTGAAATGGGCGGGTGCCGGGAGTTGACTCAGGAGCGAAGTGCACGTCTTAGGAGCGAAGTGCACGTCTTAGGCGCGAAGTGCACGTCTTAGGCGCGAAGTGCACGTCTTAGGAACGATGTGCAGGTCGCTTCCGAAGGCGCTTGAGGTGCACTCGTATTGCAGCAACCGTCTTCGAGGGAGGCCACCATGGCACAGGAACCGGGAAACCAGACTCCGAACACGCCCAACGTGAGCGAGAGCGAACTGCGAGACATGAGCGTCGACGAGCTTCGCCAGAAGGCGAAGGACGCTGAAATCAGCGGCTCCTCGAACATGAAGAAGGAGGAGCTCGTCAAGGCCCTGGCGAAGGCGGGCGGGGGAAAATCCGAGCGAAGCGACTCGAAGCGGGACAACGGCGACGACAACGAGCAAGACGACTCCGACGTCGGTCCTGGCCCCGACGGTGGCAAGGTGCGCACCGGGCCCGAGTCGTCGAAGTCGTTGAAGTACTCCCAGGAGATCACGTCCCCGGATGATGAACCAGAACGGCAGGGGCGCAGCCTCGTCACGACCAGCCACGAGGTCATCAAGGAATGGGCAGAGGCGCGTGATGCGGTGCCCGCCACCGTCGAAGGAACTGATCACGGCGACCACCTCGGTGTGCTCCGCTTCGACTTCGGCGACGAGACGGCCAACCTCGAACACGTGAGCTGGGACGAGTGGTTCAAGACCTTCGACGACCGCCAGCTCAACTTCATCTATCAGGAGCAGCGCAGCGACGGTCGGCAGTCCAACTTCTTCCGTCTGGAGAACCCCGGCCGCGAAGACGCCTGACATGGGCGCTCCCTGACGCGGCGGGCAGAGCTCCCTGACCCGGCGGGCATCAGAGCACGGTCGGCCGGACGCGAGGCTGGAGTGGGCCCGTCGGGCTGCCTCTGACGAGGCCCGGCCCGCGTCAGGGCGCGGTCGGCTCGTGCACGGGTGGCGCCGGCGGTGCCGGGCACACGAGCTCCGCGTCGCGGCCGGAGCGGTCGATGATGTGCTGCGACATGGGGGCGCCGCACAGGGGGCAGGGCGCGTCCGACGTCGGCTTCTCAACCGAATCGTCGTACGGCCCGACCGGGGGTGGACCCATCACCTTGAGGAGCTTGGTGTTCACCCAGGTGCCCACGGCGTGCCGGTGTTCACCATCGTGGCCGTGCTCCCGGTCGTGGCCGTGCTCCCCGCCGTGGCCGTGCTCCCGGTCGTGACCGTGCTCCCCGTCGTGGCCACGTTCTCCACTGTGACCATGCCCACCAAGGAGGTGATGCTCCCGGTGCTGACGCTGTTCTGCTCCATGCAACTGCTGCTCATCGCCGCCCGTCGCGGCCTCTCCAACCTGCTCTGCACCCCGGCCCGCGGCGTCGCTGCCGGACTCCTGAGGATTTGTCTCGTTCATAGTCTTCAGGGTACTCCCGTCGCCCCGAGCGCCCCCTTGGGCAGCCGGTCTGCCCCGCGAGCGGACGCTCCCGGCACGGGCACTAAAGTTGTTGGGTAGGCGTAATAAGGAGATACACACGTGGCTGATGGCTTTGAGCTCTTCACCGACCGTTCCGTTGTCGCAATGCGCGTTAACGGCGAGCTGAAAGACCTAGCCGCAACCGTCACCGAGACGGATGCCGTCGAGCCGGTGACCATCGGCTCTCCCGACGGACTCAACATCCTTCGCCACTCGGCCGCGCACGTGCTGGCGCAGGCCGTGCAGTCGATCAACCCCGAGGCGAAGCTCGGCATCGGACCGCCCGTCACCGACGGCTTCTACTATGACTTCGACGTCGCCGAGCCCTTCACTCCCGAAGACCTCAAGGCCATCGAGAAAGCGATGGATCGCATCATCCGTTCGGGGCAGCGCTTCGTGCGCCGCGTCGTCAGTGAAACGGATGCCCGCGCCGAACTCGCAGATCAGCCATACAAGCTCGAGCTCATCGGCTTGAAGGGCGCGACCTCAAGCGACGAAACCGGATCCGCGATCGAGCAGCGCGAAGCGGGGGAGTCCGTCGAGGTCGGCGGCTCCGAACTCACCATCTACGACAACGTTGACCCCAAGACGGGCGAGACGGTCTGGAAAGACCTCTGCCGCGGACCGCACCTGCCGAACACCCGCATGATCGGCAACGGATACGCGCTCACCCGGCTCGCCGCCGCGTACTGGCGCGGCTCGGAGAAGAACCCGCAGCTACAACGCGTGTACGGCACCGCGTGGCCGAGCAAAGAGGAACTGCGCGCCTACCAGGCCCGCCTCGAAGAGGCCGCCAAGCGCGACCACCGCAAGCTCGGCGCGGAACTCGACCTGTTCAGCTTCCCCGAGGAGCTCGGCAGCGGCCTGCCCGTGTTCCACCCGAATGGCGGGATCATCCGCACCGAGCTGGAGAACTACTCGCGCAAGCGGCACATCGAGGAGGGGTACTCCTTCGTCAACACGCCCCACATCACCAAGGGCAACCTGTACGAGATCTCCGGTCACCTCGACTGGTACCGCGACGGCATGTTCCCTCCGCTGCACGTGGACGCCGAGTACAACGACGACGGTTCGCTGAAGCGCGAGGGCCAGGACTACTACCTGAAGCCCATGAACTGCCCGATGCACAACCTCATCTTCAAGTCCAGCGGCCGGAGCTACCGGGACCTGCCGCTGCGCCTGTTCGAGTTCGGCACGGTGTACCGCTACGAGAAGTCGGGCGTCGTCCACGGGCTCACCCGCGTGCGCGGAATGACGCAGGACGACGCGCACATCTACTGCACGCGTGACCAGATGAAGGGCGAGCTCACCCGCACGCTGAACTTCGTGCTGGGGCTCTTGAAGGACTACGGGCTCGAGGACTTCTACCTGGAGCTGTCAACCAAGGATCCCGAGAAATTCGTCGGCAGCGACGATGCCTGGGAGGAAGCGACGCGCACCCTCGCGGAAGTCGCCGAGGCATCCGGCCTGACCCTCGTTCCCGACCCGGGCGGCGCGGCGTTCTACGGCCCCAAGATCTCGGTGCAGGCGCGCGACGCCATCGGCCGCACCTGGCAGATGTCGACGATTCAGCTGGACTTCAACCTGCCCGAGCGCTTCGACCTCGAATACACCGCCGCCGACGGAACGAAGCAGCGCCCGGTCATGATCCACCGCGCCCTGTTCGGCTCGGTCGAACGCTTCTTCGCGGTGCTCACCGAGCACTACGCCGGAGCCTTCCCGGTCTGGCTGTCGCCGGTGCAGGTGGTCGGCATCCCGATCTCTGAACAGTACGGCCCCTACCTCGACGATGTGATCGGGCAGCTCCGCGCCGCCGGCGTGCGCGCCGAGGTCGACCACTCCGACGACCGGATGCAGAAGAAGATCCGCAACCACACCAAGGCCAAGGTGCCCTTCCAGCTGATCGCCGGCGAGGAGGACCAGGCGAACGGCGCGGTGAGCTTCCGCTTCCGCGACGGCACCCAGGAGAACGGCGTGCCGGTGGCTGACGCCATCCGTCGCATCGTCGCCTCGATCGACGCTCGCAGCCAGGTCACCACGCAGGGACAGATGTAGCGTGGCCGAGCACGACGAGGTCGAGTCCTCGACAGAATTCGCCGCCGCGCCTGACGCCTTCCAACGGCTGTGGACGCCCCACCGCATGGTCTACATCCAGAACGACCTGCCCGATGAGGGCTGCCCGTTCTGCGTGGCACCGGCCAAGGACGACGAGACCGCCTTGATCGTGGCGCGGGGCGAGTTCGCCTACGTGATCCTGAACCTCTTCCCGTACAACAGCGGCCACCTGCTCGTGTGCCCGTACCGGCATATTGCGACGTATGACGAAGCAACCCCTGAGGAGGTCGCCGAGATCGGTAGCCTGACGCAGACAGCGATGCGCGTGGTCCGCTCCGTCTCCAACAACCACGGCTTCAACATCGGCATGAACCAGGGCGCGGTCGCCGGAGCCGGGATCGCCGAGCACCTGCACCAGCACATCGTTCCCCGCTGGGCGCAGGACTCGAACTTCTTCCCGATCATCGCGCAGACCAAGGCGCTCCCGCGGCTCCTCGGCGAGGTGCGGCGGGAGATCGCCGCTGCCTGGCCGGAGGCCGGCCCCGGCACCGCCCGCTAGCGACCAGCACAGCCCGGCCCCAGCGGCCGGGGCACCCCCACGCAAGGAATAGAATCGAAAGTATGACTGACACCACACAGACCTCGCAGTTCGGCTCGAGCCGCGTCAAGCGCGGCCTCGCCGAGATGCTGAAGGGCGGCGTCATCATGGACGTCGTTACCGCAGAGCAGGCGCGCATCGCCGAAGACGCCGGCGCGGTCGCCGTGATGGCCCTCGAGCGCGTGCCCGCCGACATCCGTTCGCAGGGAGGCGTCGCCCGCATGAGCGACCCCGACCTGATCGACAGCATCATCGCTGAGGTCTCCATCCCCGTGATGGCGAAGGCCCGCATCGGCCACTTCGTCGAGGCGCAGGTGCTCCAGACGCTCGGCGTCGACTACATCGACGAGTCCGAGGTGCTGAGCCCCGCCGACTACGTGAACCACATCGACAAGTGGAACTTCACCGTTCCCTTCGTCTGCGGCGCCACCAACCTCGGTGAGGCGCTTCGCCGCATCAACGAGGGCGCGGCCATGATCCGCTCCAAGGGCGAGGCCGGCACCGGCGACGTCTCCGAGGCGACCAAGCACATCCGCAAGATCAAGAGCGAGATCGCGGCGCTCACCTCGATGAGCAAAGACGAGCTCTACGTCGCCGCGAAGGAACTGCAGGCGCCCTATGCACTCGTCGAAGAGATCGCCTCGACCGGCAAGCTGCCCGTCGTGCTCTTCACCGCCGGTGGCGTGGCCACCCCTGCCGACGCGGCGATGATGATGCAGCTCGGCGCCGACGGCGTGTTCGTGGGCTCTGGCATTTTCAAGTCGGGCAACCCCGAACAGCGCGCCAACGCCATCGTCAAGGCCGTCACCTTCTATGACGACCCCAGTGTGGTAGCGGATGTCTCGCGCGGCCTCGGCGAGGCCATGGTCGGCATCAACGTCGCTGACCTCGCGGCCCCGCACCGCCTGGCCGAGCGCGGTTGGTGACCGCCCCGTCGATGACGGTCGGCGTCCTCGCCCTGCAGGGCGACTTTCGCGAGCATGCCGCGGTGCTGCGCTCGCTCGGAGCCGAAACGGTGCTGGTGCGCCGCCCGGAGGAACTCGCCCGCGTCAGCGGGCTGGTGATCCCGGGCGGTGAGTCCAGCGTCATGGACAAGCTCTCGCGCGGTTACGGCCTTGCCGAGCCGCTCCGTGAGGCGGTGCAGGCGGGCCTTCCGGTCTACGGCACCTGCGCGGGCCTCATCATGCTCGCCGACACCATCGTCGACGGCATCGCCGGACAGCAGAGCATCGGCGGCCTCGACATCGTCGTGCGTCGCAACGCGTTCGGTCCCCAGGTCGAATCCTTCGAGACCGACCTGGACGTGCCAGCCGTGGCCGACACCCCGGTGCACGCGGTGTTCATCCGCGCGCCGATCGTCGAGACGGTCGGCGAGAAGGCGACCGCACTCGCATCCGTTGCCGACGGGCGCTGCGTGGCGGTGGAGCAGGGGAACCTCCTCGGCACCTCCTTCCATCCGGAGATCACGGGGGAGTACCGGTTCCACGAGTACTTCCTCCAGAAGGTCGCGGCTGCCGCCTACCGGCCCTGAGTACAATGGCTCTGCAGCAGAGCCGAACGACACACACGGGAGATTCATGTCCGGGCATTCCAAATGGGCGACCACCAAGCACAAGAAGGCGGTCATCGACCAGCGCCGGGCCAAGTCGTTCGCGAAGCTGATCAAGAACATCGAGGTCGCCGCGAAGATGGGCGGCGCCGACCTTTCCGGCAACCCGACCCTTGTCGACGCCGTGCAGAAGGCCAAGAAGACGTCGGTCCCCAACTACAACATCGATCGCGCCATCAAGCGCGGCGCCGGCCTGACCGGTGAGTCGATCGACTACACCACCATCATGTACGAGGGGTACGCCGCCAATGGCGTCGCCGTCATGATCGAGTGCCTCACCGACAACAAGAACCGTGCGGCTGCCGAGGTGCGCACCGCCATGACCCGGAACGGCGGCACCATGGCCGACCCGGGCAGCGTCGCCTACAACTTCCACCGGAAGGGCATCGTGGTGGTGCCGCAGTCCGAGGAGCTCACGGAAGACGACGTGCTCGTCGCCGTGCTCGACGCGGGCGCCGAGGAGGTCGTGGGCGACGGCGACGTGTTCGAGGTCTTCACCGACCCGAGCGACCTGGTCGCAGCGCGCACCGCCCTGCAGGACGCCGGGATCGACTACGACTCCGCCGACATCGCCTTCGTCCCGTCGCTGAAGGTCGAGATCGACGCCGACACCGCCCGCAAGGTGTTCCGTCTGATCGACGCGCTCGAAGACCTCGACGACGTGCAGAACGTCTACAGCAATTACGACGTACCGGCGTCGGTGCAGGCCGAGCTCGAAGCGGATACGGAATAGCCGATGACGGTTCGGGTGCTCGGCATCGACCCCGGCCTCACCCGCTGCGGCGTCGGGATTGTCGACGTCGCCGGTAACCGGACGGCGAAGCTCGTGCACGTGAGCGTCGTGCGCACCGCGACCGACCTGCCGCTGGAGCGGCGGCTGCTGTCGATCAGCCGTGAACTCGAACTGCTCCTCGACGAGCACCAGCCCGCTTTCGTGGCGCTTGAGCGCGTGTTCGCCCAGCACAACCTCCGCACGGTCATGGGCACCGCGCAGATCAGCGGCGTGGCGCTGCTGCTCGCCGCGCAGCGCGGACTGCCCGTCACCCTGCACACGCCCAGTGAGGTCAAGGCCGCCATCACCGGCTACGGCTCCGCTGACAAGAAGCAGGTGGGCACCATGGTGGCCCGGGTGCTCGGCCTTGACGAGGTCCCCCGCCCGGCCGACGCCGCCGACGCCCTGGCCCTGGCCATCTGCCACGCCTGGCGCACCGGCATCTCCGGCGGCACGCTCCCGACCGCCGGCGCCCGCACCGGCACGATGACGCCCGCGCAACAGGCGTGGCTCGCCGCGGAGCGTGGCGCGGCAGCGTCGGTGGGGCACCGTAGTCTTAAGCGGTGATCTCCTCCGTACGCGGCCTCGTCCTCTCTGCCCTGGGCACGACCGTCGTCGTCGAGGTCGGCGGGGTCGGCCTGGCCGTGCAGGTCACTCCCGCAACGGCCCTTTCGGTGCGGGTCGGCCAGGAGGCGCGCCTGGTGACCACACTTATCGTGCGTGAAGACTCCCTCACCCTCTACGGCTTCGCCTCGCCCGAAGAACTCGCGGTCTTCGACCTCCTCACCGGCGTCACCGGCGTCGGCCCGAAGTCCGCGCTCGGGGTGCTGGCGGCCCTCACTCCCGACCAGGTCGCGCACGCCGTGAACGCCGAAGACGACGCCGTGTTCCGCAAGGTGAGCGGCATCGGCCCGAAGACCGCCAAGCTCATCGTCGTGTCGCTCGCCGGCAAGCTGGCGCCGGTGCAGGCGGCAGCGGCGGCGAGCACGGCCGGTCCGTCGACGGGCACCGCCGCCACCGTGCAAGCCGCGCTCATCGGTCTCGGCTGGTCCGAGAAGGTGGCCGCTGAGGCCGTCGAGCAGACGCTCGCCGAGGCAGCGGATGCCGAACTCGCCGTCGCGGCGGTGCTGCGGCTGGCCCTGGCCCGACTGGGTCCCGCGCGAGCGGGCGCGTCGAAGGGCGGCGCCTCATGAGTGCCGACGCCGGCGTGCAGCTCACCAACCCCATCGCCGAGGGCGAAGCGGAGATCGCGTTCGAGGGCGCGCTCCGTCCCCGATCCCTCCGCGAGTTCGTGGGGCAGGAGAAAGTCCGCGGGCAGCTGCAGCTGCTGCTCACCGCGGCCGCCATGCAGCAGCGCACGCCCGACCACATCCTCCTGGCCGGCCCGCCGGGGCTCGGCAAGACCACCCTCGCGATGATCATCGCGCAGGAGGGCGACCGCCCGCTCCGCATGTCCAGCGGCCCGGCGATCCAGCACGCGGGCGACCTGGCCGCCGTGCTCTCGTCGCTCGTGCCCGGCGAAGTGCTGTTCATCGACGAAATCCACCGCATGGCCCGCTCCGCTGAAGAGATGCTCTACCTCGCGATGGAAGACTTCCGCATCGACATCATGGTGGGCAAGGGCGCCGGCGCCACGTCGGTTCCGCTCGACCTCGCGCCCTTCACCCTCGTCGGGGCCACCACCCGGTCGGGCCTGCTGCCGAACCCGCTGCGCGACCGCTTCGGCTTCACCGCTCACCTCGAGTTCTATGCTGAGCACGAACTGGAGCAGGTGCTCGGCCGTGCGGCCTCGCTGCTGGAGCTTCCCATCGACAAGGCCGCCCTGGCTGAGATCGCCGGCCGCTGCCGGGGCACACCGCGCATTGCCAACCGGCTGCTGCGGCGGGTGCGCGACTACGCGCTGGTGCACGGCCGCGACGCCGACCTGCAGGCCGTGCACGCAGCACTTGACCTCTACGACGTTGACGGAATCGGCCTCGACCGCCTCGACCGTGAGGTCATGCGCACCGTGCTGACGCGGTTCGGCGGGGGACCGGTGGGCCTCAACACGCTCGCGGTTTCGGTGGGAGAAGAATCCGAAACCGTCGAGTCTGTCGTCGAACCGTTCCTGGTGCGGATAGGCTTTCTCACGCGCACACCCCGGGGACGTGTGGCCACGCCCGAAGCGTGGCGGCATTTCGGTCTCAGCCACCCGCAGGCTGGGCTCACCCTGGATGACCTATAATTCAAGCTGGCTTGCAACGCCCAGCAACGAGGCCGTTGCACGACGTGCGCCGCAATCGAAAGGCTTTACACTCCCATGGATCCAATGACTGTCGTCATGCTCGCCGTCTTGGCGGTGCTCGTATTCTTCATGTTCCGCAACGGACGCAAGCGCAAGGCCGACCAGGAGAAGCTGCAGGCGACCATGGTGCCCGGCGCCGACGTGATGACCAACTTCGGCCTCTTCGGAACCATTGTGTCCATTGATGAGGTCGACAACAAGGTCGCGCTCGAAATTGCCCCCGGCACGATCGTGCACCTGCACCGCCAGACCATCGCGCGGGTCGTCGAGCCGACGACGGCCGAGCCTGCCGCGGTCGCAGCCGACGCGGATTACGCGGGCCCTGAGCTCAACGAGTCGCACGGCCGCCTCATCGGCGAGCCGGAGTTCGGCCAGCGTCGGGATGACACCGACGCCGACCGCAAGAACGGCGACGCGTAACCCCAAGTCCCTCTGTGCCCCCGGACCTCGCGCCGGGGGCACGAGCAGAGAAAGCTGAGTTCACAGGTGGCAAAACTGTCCCCGGTCAAGAAGGCCTGGCGATCCCTCACCTGGCTGGCGGTCATCATCGTCGGCCTGATCGCGCTCAACACGGCCGGCGTGCTGACCGGGGGCGGCTCCTGGGCTCCCAAGCTCGCCCTCGACCTCGAGGGCGGCACGCAGATCATCCTGGCGCCCAAGCTCGAGTCGGGAAAGACCGTCTCGCAGCAGCAGCTCGACCAAGCGGTGTCCATCATCCGCCAGCGCATCGACTCCGCCGGTGTGTCCGAGTCCGAGATCAACACGCAGGGCGGCCAGAACATCGTCGTCTCGATCCCGGGTACGCCGGATGAGGAGACGATCAACCGCATCGAGTCGTCGGCCAAGCTCGAGTTCCGCCCGGTGCTGCTCGCCGGCCAGCCCTCGGCATCCGCTGTCGGCAGCGACGGAAAGACCACGCCTGCGCCCACGCCGACCCCTGCCCCGAACCTTCGCAGCACGCCCACGGCGAGCCCCACCAACGCCAGCGACCTGAACTGGGTCACCCCGGCACTGCAGGCGAAGTACGACTCCTTCGACTGCTCGAAGATCGACACCTCCAACGTTGCCCCGGCCGACCAGCCGCTCGTGACCTGTGAGTCCGACGGCTCGGTCAAGTACCTCCTCGGGCCCGTCGAGGTCTCGGGTGAGCACATCGCCGACGCCACCAACGGCCAGCGCCAGACCCAGACCGGAGCCTCCACCGGCGAGTGGGTCGTCAACATCGTCTTCGACCAGACCGGCGCGAAGGCCTTCTCGGCGGTCACCAGCCGGCTCACCGGCCTGCAGGGCGTTCAGAACCAGTTCGCCATCGTGCTCGACGGCCGGGTCATCTCCGCCCCCCGCACGCTTGCCGTCATCACCGACGGCAAACCGGAGATCAGCGGCAACTTCACCCGCGAGAGCTCCAAGGTGCTCGCCGACCAGCTGAAATTCGGCGCCCTTCCGCTCAGCTTCACCGTGCAGAGCCAGGACACCATCTCGGCGACGCTCGGATCCACGCAGCTGACCAGCGGCCTCATCGCCGGGCTCATCGGCCTGATCCTCGTCGTGATCTACTCGCTGCTGCAATACCGATTGCTGGGCATGGTGACGATCGCCTCGCTGGGCGTGGCGGCCGTGATCACCTACCTCCTGATCACGTTGCTCTCCTGGCGGGAGGGCTACCGGCTGTCCCTCGCCGGCGTGGCCGGTCTGATCGTGGCCATCGGTATCACCGCTGACTCCTTCATCGTCTACTTCGAACGCGTGCGTGACGAACTGCGCGACGGGCGCGGCCTGGAGTCCTCCGTCGAGGCCGGCTGGCGGCGTGCGCTCCGCACGATCCTCGCCTCCGACACGGTGAACTTCCTGGCGGCCCTGGTGCTGTTCATTGTCGCCGTCGGCAATGTGAAGGGCTTCGCCCTGACCCTCGGCCTCACCACGATCGTCGACGTCGCCGTCGTCGCGCTGTTCACGCACCCGATGCTGCAGCTGCTCGCCCACGTGCGCTTCTTCAGCGAGGGGCACCGGTTCTCCGGGCTCGACCCGCGCGCACTCGGGGCGGCTTACCGCGGTCGCGCTCACTTCCGGCCCTCCGACGCGCTCACGCCGGCCAAGGCGGCATCCGTCAGCCGGGAGGCCGCCAAGCGGCAGACCATCGCCGAGCGCAAGGCGGCTGAGCTGGCGTCGACCGGCGCCTCCACCTCCTCCACGACACCGACCGACGGGAAGGACTCCTGATGGCCAGCTTCTCCCAGTTCGGCAATGACCTGCACACCGGCAAGCGTTCGTTCAACATCGTCGGCCTCCGCCGCCGCTGGTACCTGATCGCCGGCATCCTGATCCTCATCGCCATCGTCGGCCCGTTCCTGCGCGGCGGCTTCGTGTTCGGCATCGAGTTCACCGGCGGCTCAGAATTCGTCGTCTCCGACATCGCGAACCAGCAGCAGTCAAAGGCAACGGATGCCGTGCACAGCGTCGTTCCCGACGCGGTTCCGAAGGTTTCCACGGTCAGCAACACGGGCGTGCGCATCCAGACCGACCAGATGACCGGCAACCAGACCCGCGAGGTGCGGCAGGCACTGGCCGAGGCCTACAACGTGCCGGTCGCCAAGGTCACGTCCTCCTTCATCGGCCCGTCCTGGGGCGCCGACATCACCGGGCAGGCCCTGCGCGGCCTCATCACCTTCCTGGTGCTGGCGGCCGTCGTGATGGCGCTGTACTTCCGCACCTGGAAGATGTCGCTGGCGGCGATGATCGCGCTGCTGCACGACCTCATCATCACCGCGGGCTTCTACGGCATCACCGGCTTCGAGATCACCCCCGCCGCCGTGATCGGGTTCCTCACCATCCTCGGCTATTCGCTCTACGACACGGTGGTGGTGTTCGACAAGATCCGCGAGAACACCCATGAGGACGAGAGCAGCTCGTCGCGCACCTTCGCGGCCTCGGTCAACCTCGCCGTGAACCAGACGCTGGTGCGCTCCATCAACACGTCGGTGGTCGCCGCGCTGCCGGTGGCCTCGATCCTCTTCATCGGCGCGTTCGTGCTGGGCGCCGGCACGCTGCGGGACATCTCGCTCGCGCTCCTGATCGGCATCCTCGTCGGCACGTACTCGACCATCTTCATCGCAGCGCCGCTCTACGCCCACCTGCGGGAGGGTGAGTCGGCGATCCGCAAGCACGACAAGCGGGTGCTGGCAGCCCAGACCAAGGCCGCCGCCCGCGTCGACGAGGTCACCGTATGACCCCGGCGACCGGGTCGATCAGCGCGGCGGACGCCATCGTTCAGGTGGAATCCGGAGGCGGCTGGCTCCTCGACGTGCGGGAAGACGTGGAATGGCAAGCCGGGCACGCGCCCGGCGCCCACCACATCCCGATGGGGGAGATCGGCCGCCGTCAGGACGACCTGCCGGACGACGAGACCATCTTGGTGATCTGCCACCTGGGCGGCCGCTCCCGGATGGTGACGGATGCGCTGCTCGCCGCGGGCTATCCCGCCGCCAACGTGGAGGGCGGAATGGAAGCCTGGCAGGCTGCCGGCGGCCCGGTGCTGCGCTGACCTGTCGCGAGAAGCGCGATAATGGGTACAGGAGGCAGGTGAGGTGATGACGGAGACCACACAGGCGCCCTCCGGTGCCTCGCTGCGCAGGCTCGTGCCGCGCATCTTCTCGCGGGCCCAGCCCGTCGGAGCGATCGAGACGCTCATCCGTACCGCGCGACTGCACCACCCGCGCGCCGACTTGTCGATCATCGACCGTGCCTACGCGGCGGCGGAGCTCGCCCACCGGGGGCAGAAGCGGCGAAGCGGCGAACCGTACATCACGCATCCGGTCGCGGTCGCCCAGATTCTCGCCGACCTCGGCATCGGGCCGAAGACCCTCGCGGCAGCGCTTCTGCACGACACGGTCGAAGACACCGACTACACCCTCGACCAGCTGCGCGCCGACTTCGGCGACGAGATCGCGATGCTCGTCGACGGCGTCACCAAGCTCGACAAGGTCAAGTACGGCGACTCCACGCAGGCGGAGACGGTACGCAAGATGATCGTCGCGATGTCCAAGGACATCCGTGTGCTGATCATCAAGCTCGCCGACCGGCTGCACAACGCCCGCACCTGGGGCTTCGTTCCGCCGGAGTCGGCGGCGCGGAAGGCGACCGAGACGCTGGAGATCTACGCTCCGCTGGCCCACCGGCTCGGCATCCAGGCGATCAAGTGGGAACTCGAGGACCTCTCTTTCGCGGTGCTCTACCCCAAGCTGTACGCGGAGATCGAGAGCCTCGTCAAGCAGCGCACGCCGCAGCGCGAGGAGTTCGTGCAGCAGGTGGTCGACGCGATCAACGACGACCTGAAGGCCGCGCGCATCCGCGGGAAGGTCGCCGGCCGGCCGAAGCAGTACTACTCGATCTACCAGAAGATGGTGGTGCGCGGCCGCGAGTTCGACGAGATCTACGACCTCGTCGGCATCCGCGTGCTGGTGAACTCGGTGCGGGACTGCTACGCGGTGCTCGGCGCGATCCACGCCCGGTGGACCCCGCTGCCGGGCCGCTTCAAGGACTACATCGCGACCCCGAAGTTCAACCTGTACCAGTCTCTGCACACGACCGTGCTGGGCCCGAGCGGCCGGCCGGTGGAGATCCAGATCCGCACCCAGGAGATGCACCAGCGCGCCGAATTCGGTGTCGCGGCGCACTGGAAGTACAAGGAGCAGACCACCGGGCGCAGCTCCGGTCCCGGCCCGCAGAACGACACCGACATGGCGTGGCTGGCGCACATCTCCGACTGGCAGGCCGAAACGGCTGACCCGGGCGAGTTCCTCGACTCGCTGCGCTACGAGATCGGCGCGAAGGAGGTCTACGTCTTCACCCCGAAGGGGCGGGTGATCGGACTGCCCGCCGGCGCCACCCCCGTCGACTTCGCCTACGCGGTGCACACCGAGGTCGGCCACCGCACCATGGGTGCGAAGGTGAACGGCCGTCTGGTGCCCCTGGAGAGCAGCCTGAA
>Ga0157369_10005996_pt1 | contig 14119 bp, 10 predicted proteins | sample C25metaG_FD_113461 | JGI IMG/M metagenome (GOLD analysis project Ga0157369, IMG submission 113461) | Corn rhizosphere microbial communities from Kellogg Biological Station, Michigan, USA - C2-5 metaG | ecosystem: Host-associated > Plants > Roots > Rhizosphere > Soil | place: USA: Michigan...
GCGATACCAGCGACGCCCTGCGCCGGGCGCTGCTGTTCGCCGTGACCATGGGCGCCGCCCTGGGCCTCAACGCTCTGGTGCGGGCGCGGCTGCTGCGCCGGCGACCGCACGGCCGCATCCAGGAGGCCTATGCCGAACGGCTGCGGGCCTTCTTCGTGCTGGTGCTGGGCATCGTCATCTGGCTGGTGGGGATCGAGCTGGCCCTGCGCGCCTGGAATCTCTCGCTGCTGAGATTCAGCCAGGGCGACGGCCATGCGGTCGCCAGCAAGTTCTTTGGCCTGGGTGGCACCCTGTTGCTGGCCTGGCTGGTGTGGATCCTGGCCGACACCGCCATCCACCGCGGCCTCAATCTGCATCGCGTCAGCCCGAACAATGCCCGCGCCCAGACCATGTTGCCGCTGATCCGCAACGTGCTGTTCCTGACCATCTTCGTCATCGCCCTGATCGTCGCCCTGGCCAACATGGGCGTGAACGTCACCCCGCTGCTGGCCGGTGCCGGCGTCATCGGCCTGGCGGTGGGCTTCGGCGCCCAGAGCCTGGTGGCCGACCTCATCACCGGGCTGTTCATCATCATCGAGGACTCCCTGGCCATCGGCGACTACGTCGACGTCGGCAATCACCTGGGCACCGTCGAGGGCCTGACCATCCGCACCGTGCGACTGAGGGATATCGATGGCATCGTCCACACCATCCCCTTCAGCGAGATCAAGAGCATCCAGAACTACTCGCGGCAATTCGGCTACGCCATCTTCCGCCTGCCGATTCCCCAGGCGCTGTCGGTGGACAAGGCCATCGAGATGGTCCAGGAAGTGGGTCGCACACTGCGCCTGGATCCCTTCATCGGCCGAGACATCTGGTCGCCGCTGGAGCTGCAGGGGGTGGAGAGCTTCGATTCCGGCATGGCGATCCTGAGATTCCGCTTCAAGACCGCGCCGATCAAGCAGTGGGAGGTCTCGCGGGCCTTCAACCTCAGGCTCAAGCGCTACCTGGACGACGCCGGCATCGAGTTGGCCTCGCCACGCATGAACGTGCGCTACGAGGTAGGCGGCTCGCCGCTGGATCAGGCGGCCCGGGGGAACGAAGCGCCGAGCGAAGGCTGAGGTCGCTGCCACGACCGTCGGTTCTCGCGGCGCTGCGGAAAAGCCTCTAGGGTGGACGTTACTCTGTCCTGGCGAGGTCCCCGACATGCCCCTGCGTACCCTGCTCTGCTATGGTGACTCCAACACCCACGGCACCCGCCCCCTGACCCAGCCCGGCGTGCTCGAACGCTTCGGCTGGGACGAACGCTGGCCCGGCGTACTGGCCCACGGGCTGGGCGCCGATTGGCGGGTGATCGAGGAAGGCCTGCCAGCACGGACCACGGTGCATGACGATCCCATCGACGGCCACCACAAGAACGGCTTCACCTATCTCCGACCCTGCCTGGAGAGTCAGCTGCCGGTGGACGTCCTGCTGCTGATGCTCGGCACCAACGATCTCAAGGCGCGGCTGTCGGTGACGCCCGCGGACATCGCCAGTGCGTTGCAGGTGCTGCTGGAAGAGATCAGGCGCTGCAATGCCGGCCCGGGCGGCGCCACACCCAGGCTGATTGTCATGGCGCCGGCGCCCATCGAGGAAGTGGGCTTTCTCGGCGAGATCTTCGCCGGCGGCGCGGCCAAGTCCCGCCAATTGGCCGCGCGCTATCGTCAGGTGGCCGAGGCCCAGGGCGCGGCCTTCGTCGATGCGGGCGAGATCATCCAAGTGAGTCCCGTGGACGGCGTGCATTTCGAGGCGGACCAGCATCGGCGGCTGGGGGAGCATCTGGTGGGGGTGGTCAGAACGGCCGCAAGCGCCTGAGCGTAGCGTGGACAACGGCGCAGCCTTGTCCGCGGACGCGAGACCACACAGTGGAAAACGCTGCGCGGTTTTCCACGCTACGGCTCCCTTGGCATCGGTCCGTTGGGCTTCGACGATGGAGCCGTCTCAACCCAACCTACGAGAGCCGGGCCCAAGCGGCGGTGCATCGTAGGTTGGGTTGAGCGCAAGCGAAGCCCAACAGGCCGAAACCATCGGGCTTCGACGATGGCACCCTCTCGGCCCAGGCGGAGTACCCTCACTCCACCTTCTTGCGAATCCAGTACAGATAACGCCCTTCCCCTTCGCTCTTTTCCACCAGTTCATGGCCCAGGAAGACGCAGAACTTGGGGATGTCGCGCTGGGTGGAGGGATCGGTGGCGATGACCTTGAGCAGGGCGCCGGGGGCGATGTCGCGCACCTTGTTGTGCAGCATCATCACCGGCTCCGGGCAGTTCAGCCCGCTGGCGTCGAGGGTGGCATCGGCTTCGAGGGTCATGGGGTCTCCAGGGATAGAACGGTTACAGCGATCTGCATTCAGAGCCTGATGGCGGCCTAGGGTTTCCGATCCAGGCGGCGCAGATGACAGGTCACTTCCTCGCGGTCGTGGTAGAGCTGCTTGCAGCCGATGGCGACCCGCTGACCGCGATCGGCGAAATGGGCGTGCAGGCGTTCGAGGATGCCGGCCACTTCCCGATAGCGCTGCTTCATCGGCAGCTTGAGATTGACCACCGCCTCGCGGCAGTGGCCCTCGCCGATCCAGCGCTCGATCAGCGCCGCGGTGCGCGCGGGCTTCTCGACGATGTCGCAGACCATCCAGTCCACCGGGCGCTTGGGCACGAAGGCGTAGCCGTCGACCTGCAGGTGCTCGACGAGGCCGGTATCCATCAGCGCCTCGTTCATGGGGCCGTTGTCCACCGCCGTCACCAGCATCTCGCGGGCCACCAGTTGCCAGGTCCAGCCACCCGGGGCGGCGCCCAGATCGACGGCGCGCATCTCGGAGGACAGGCGGGTTTCCCAATCGGCACGCGGGATGAAGTGGTGCCAGGCCTCTTCCAGCTTGAGGGTCGAACGACTGGGCGCCTCGCGGGGAAACCTCAGCCGCGGGATGCCCATGGGCCAGAGCGCGGCGTTGCCCGGTTCGACCACGCCGACGAAAACCTCGCGCCCGCTGAGAAAGGTCAGCTGCAGCCGTGGCGCCCGGGCATCATCCACCAGGCGGCCGGCCTTGCGCAGCGCCAGGGTCAGGGGGCGCTCGAATTTCTTGCAGAAGGTGGAGAGCGCCTTGCCATCGTTGGTGTCGGGCATCTCCAGGGCCAGACTGCCGCAGACAGGATAGTCGGCCAGCAGCTCCAGCAGCGGGCCGATGCGGTCCTGCTCGGGCAGGCTGAGAAAGGCGCCACGGGACCACTGACGGGGAAAGATCAGCTCGGCGAAGGTGATGTTCTGCATCAACCGGGCGGCACCCTCGGCGTCGCCACAGACGAATTCGGCATAGGCCGCACCCGGCTTGCCCTTGGCATAACCGGCCACGCCGAGCAGCGCCGCCCGCTCGCCGAGCTCGGCGCAGACCTCGCCTTCGAATCCGGTACGGCACAGCAGCAACAGGGTATTCACGACGGGGCTTCCTCAAGGGGTCACGCAGGGCGCGCACTATACCCCAGCGCGCCGCCCGGGGAACGCCAGCGGCGCCTATCGGTCCAGTACTACACCTAGAAAAATCAGTCCGCCCAGCGCTGATACGGGTCTCCTTCATCTTTCGAGGCTCGAACAGCCAGCGGGCAACCGTCGAAACGTCGAAACGTCGAACCGTCGATAAGGAGAACCCTGATGCCAGCCCTGGACAGCCTCAACAGTCTCAAGACCCTGCAGGTCGGCGAGCGCACCTATCACTATTACAGCCTGCCCGACGCGGCAAAGACCCTGGGCAATCTAGACAAGCTGCCCAAGTCGCTCAAGGTGCTGCTGGAAAACCTGCTGCGCTGGGAAGACAACCAGACCGTCAACGGCGAAGACCTCCAGGCCCTGGCCGACTGGACCAAGACCCGCTCCGCCGACCGCGAGATCCAGTACCGCCCCGCGCGGGTGCTGATGCAGGACTTCACCGGCGTACCGGCGGTGGTCGACCTGGCCGCCATGCGCGAAGCCGTGGCCAAGGCCGGTGGCGATCCGCAGCGGATCAATCCGCTTTCCCCCGTCGATCTGGTGATCGACCACTCGGTGATGGTGGACCGCTACGCCAGCGAAAACGCCTACCACGAGAACGTCGAGATCGAGATGGAGCGCAATGGCGAGCGCTATGCCTTCCTGCGCTGGGGCCAGAACGCCTTCGACAACTTCCGCGTGGTGCCGCCGGGCACCGGTATCTGTCACCAGGTCAACCTGGAGTACCTCGGCCGCAGCGTCTGGACCAAGGACGAAGACGGCCGCACCTATGCCTTCCCCGATACCCTGGTGGGTACCGACTCCCACACCACCATGATCAATGGTCTGGGCGTGCTGGGCTGGGGCGTGGGCGGTATCGAGGCCGAGGCGGCCATGCTCGGCCAGCCGGTGTCCATGCTGATCCCCGAGGTGGTGGGCTTCAAGCTCACCGGCAAGCTGCGCGAGGGCATCACCGCCACCGACCTGGTGCTGACCGTGACCCAGATGCTGCGCAAGAAGGGCGTGGTGGGCAAGTTCGTCGAATTCTTTGGCGATGGCCTGGCCACCCTGCCCCTGGCCGACCGCGCCACCATCGGCAACATGGCGCCGGAGTACGGCGCCACCTGCGGCTTCTTCCCGGTGGACCAGATCACCCTGGACTACCTGCGCCTGTCCGGGCGGCCCGAGGAGACCGTGCAACTGGTGGAAGCCTACACCCAGGCCCAGGGCCTGTGGCGCAATCCCGGCGACGAGCCGCTGTTCACCGATGTGCTGGAGCTGGACATGGGCGAGGTCCAGTCCAGTCTGGCCGGCCCCAAGCGGCCCCAGGATCGGGTGCTGCTCGGCGAGGTGGCCAAGGCCTTCGGCGACTTCACCGCCCTGGCGCCGAAGAAAGCCGAAGCCGTCGAGGCCGGTAGCAGCGTCGAGGTCCAGGTGAACGGCGAGACCTTCCAGCTGGAAGACGGCGCCGTGGTCATCGCCGCCATCACCTCCTGCACCAACACCTCCAACCCCAGCGTCATGATGGCTGCCGGTCTGCTGGCGAAGAAGGCCGCCGAGAAAGGCCTGATGCGCAAGCCCTGGGTCAAGTCGTCCCTCGCCCCCGGCTCCAAGGTAGTGACCGACTACTACAACGCCGCCGGCCTCACGCCCTATCTCAACGACCTCGGCTTCGACCTGGTCGGCTACGGTTGCACCACCTGCATCGGCAACTCCGGTCCGCTGCTCGATCCGATCGAAAAGGCCATCCAGGACGCCGACGTCACGGTCGCCTCAGTGCTTTCCGGCAACCGCAACTTCGAAGGCCGGGTGCATCCGCTGGTCAAGACCAACTGGCTGGCCTCGCCGCCGCTGGTGGTGGCCTATGCCCTGGCCGGCAGCGTCAAGGTCGATCTGACCCAGGAGCCGCTGGGCATGGGTAACGACGGTCAGTCGGTCTATCTGAAAGACGTCTGGCCCACTCAGCAGGAAGTGGCGGACGCCGTGCAGAAGCTCGACACCGCCATGTTCCACAAGCAATACGGCGCCGTATTCGACGGTGACGAGAAGTGGCAGGCGATCCAGGTGCCGGACGCCGAGACCTATGTCTGGGATGCCGACTCCACCTACATCCAGAATCCGCCCTTCTTCGAGACCATAGCCGGCGATCCGCCGCGCATCGCCGACATCCACGATGCCCGCATCCTGGCGCTGCTGGGCGATTCGGTCACCACCGACCACATCTCCCCTGCCGGCAATATCAAGAAGGACAGCCCCGCCGGCCGCTACCTGGCCGAGCACGGCGTGGACTATGCCGACTTCAACTCCTACGGCTCGCGCCGTGGCAACCACGAAGTCATGATGAGAGGCACCTTCGCCAACATCCGCATCAAGAACGAGATGCTGGGCGGCGAGGAAGGCGGCAACACCTACCACGTTCCCACTGGCGAAAAGCTGTCGATCTATGACGCGGAGATGAAGTACGAGCTGGAAAACACCCCGCTGGTGATCATCGCTGGCAAGGAATACGGCACCGGTTCCTCCCGTGACTGGGCAGCCAAGGGCACCAACCTACTGGGCGTCAAGGCCGTGGTCGCCGAGAGCTTCGAGCGCATCCACCGCTCCAACCTGGTGGGCATGGGCGTGCTGCCGCTGCAGTTCAAGGATGGCGTGGACCGCAAGTCCCTGGGGCTGACCGGCAAGGAAAAGATCGCCGTGCTGGGCATCGACGGTGTCGAGTTGCGGCCGCGCATGCCGCTGACCCTGGAAGTCACCCGTGAAGATGGCAGCCTGGACAGCATCGAGGTGCTGTGCCGCATCGATACGCTCAACGAGGTGAACTACTTCAAGGCCGGTGGCATCCTGCACTACGTGCTGCGGGAGTTCCTGGCGAAGCCGGCGGCCTGAGCCGGCTTCAACGGACGCCCGGCAGCCTGGCTGCCGGGCGTTCTGCTGTCAGGAGGCTGCCAACAGCTGACACGCCTCTCGCCCAAACCCCTCAACCACCTCCTGCAGCGGTCCGAGAAAGCGCGGGTGGATCAGCCACAGCTGGATTTCCGGCTTGAAGTCCTTCAGCGGGATCACCGCCAGGCGTTCGCGGTAGGCGCTGCGGGCCAGCAGCGGTGCCGGGACCAGGCCAAGGCCCTGGCCGTCCGCCACCAGGCCGAGCTGGAGTTCGGTGCCATAGGTTTCCAAGTTGATGCGCAGCGCCTGGCCCTGCTCGGCCAGGGTCCGTTGCAGGCTGGCGCGAAAGCCACAGCCGTCGGGGTTGAGTACCCAGCCCTGGCCCTGGATTTCGGCCAGCCGCTGCCCCTTTGCCGGCGCCTGGTCGCGGGCGCAGACCACCTGCAGCGGCATGGTGCCCAAGGCCTGGGCCTCGACGTTGTCGGGAAACACCTTGTTGGCCGGAAACAGCACCAGGGCGCCGTCCAGCTCGCCATGCTCGATACGGCTGACCAGCACACTGCCCCAGCCCGTCGCCACCTGGGGGCGCAACTCCGGATAGCGGGCGCGGATCTCCCGTACCGCCTGCAGCAACAGCGCATCGCCCAGGGTCTGGGGCACGCCCAGGCGCAACAGCCCGGACGGCGGGGCATCGCCCGCCACCCGTTCGCGCAGGGCGTCCATCTCGCGCAGGATGGCGCGGCAGTGGCCGTAGACCTCCTGACCCAGACGGGTTGGCTTGAGCGGCTTGGTGTGGCGGTCGAGCAACTCGACACCCAGATCCTGTTCCAGGCTCTGCAGCCGGCGGGTGATGGCCGGCTGAGTGAGCCCAAGGGACAGGGCAGCGGCATTGAGGGAGCCGCTGCGGAGCACCGCGACAAAGGCTTCGATATCGTCGGTCTTCATGAGGAGGCGTCTGACTTCCCGTGGCTGGACATGCGCCTCAAGCATAACGCAGCCCCCCTCGCCTGTTTTGGGTTTAGCGTTGCGCCAGCTAATGGGTGAATCCAGAGCAGACCAGCTTTAGTCAGGTGTAGGCAAGGATCGCAGGGTACTGACCATTGACCGCATAGCGCCCGACCTCCAGCACCTTGTAGGCCAGGGGGTCGTGCAGGCTGTGGGTGCGCACGTCGCGCCAGAAGCGATCCAGGCCCAGGCGGTTGTGGGTGGCGCGGGCACCCAGGGCGTCGAATACCCGGGTGGTGACGTCCAGGGCGGTGCGGGCGGCCAGCACCTTGGCGCTGGCCACGGCGATGGCCGTCTCGCCGCGCAGGTCGGTGGTAAAGGCGGCATCGGCGTCGAGCAGGTCATCCACCCGCCGTGCCGCCACCTCGGCGAGGGCCACGGCGCCCTGCAGGGCGATCCAGAGTTCGCCCACCTGGCTCAACACCAGTTGATCCTCGCTGGCGCTGGCGGCGAGGGAATGCACCCAAGGCCGCGCTTCTGCATGCGGATAGCGCCGCGCCTCGCGCAGCGCGCCCTGGGCGGCGCCCAGGTAGTATTGGGTGAAGGCCGACTGGTTGACCGGGGTGCGGATGACCGCGGCGAAATCGCCAGCGTCTTCCAGGTCGCAGACCTGGACCTCCTCCGCGCTGGCCCAGACGTCGTCAAGGGTGAAGCTGCCGCTGTCGCTGCGGGCCACGCCGAAATGGTCCCAGTCACCGGCGTAGGCTAATCCGGGCCGGTCCGCCGGCAGGGTGACCATCAGGCGTGCACCGCTCTCCCGGTCACGGGCACTGATGGTGAGTCGATCGGCAAAGGCGGCGCCGCTGCAGAAGCCCTTGCGCCCGGTCAGGCGAAAACCGCCGCCAGGGCTCGGCGTGGCGAGGATGTCGTCGTCGCGTGGATTGACCACCCCGGCCAGCCACAGCCGTCCCTCGGCGATCTCCGCCAGCAGCCGATCGCGCCGCGGCTGGGGTTCGCGGCGCAGGTTCACGGTATTGAGCAGGTGATAGCCAAAGAGCAGGCCGACCGAGCCGTCGCCGGCGGCGATCTCGCGCAGCACCCGCATGGCCAGCGACCAGGGCTGGCCGGCACCCCCGAGCCGCACGGGTATGACCAGGTTGGTCAGGCCGCTGTCCTTGAGTCGTTGCAGCTGGGCGTCGGGACGAATGCGCTCGCGTTCGTCGGCCACCACCCTCGCGGCGAATTCCGCGCCGATCTCGCGGGCCAGTGTCAGCCAGCCAGCGACATCCTCGATCGTGCTCGTCTAGTCCTCCAGGGGGCCGAGGCCCAGGTGATCTCTCAGGGTCGAACCCTGGTACTGGCGCCGGAACAGCCCGCGACGCTGCAAATGCGGCACCACGCTCTCGCTGAATTCGACGAAGGAACCCGGCAGGTAACCGGGGGAAATCACGAAGCCGTCGCAGCCGCCGGCCTCGAACCACTCGGCCAACTGGTCGGCGATCTGGGCAGCGGTACCCACCAGCTGCGGCACCCGGACGCTGGCGGCGTAGCTGCGACCCAGTTCGGCCAGCGTGATGCGCGGCCCCAGCGCCAGCAGCTTTTCGGCAGCGGCCGGCGGCAGGTCGCCGACTTCGGCCACCTCGCCCAGGGTGGTGTCCAGGGTGAAGCGCGACAGGTCGATATTGAGCTGTGAGCAGAGGGTGATCAGCCCCACCTCCGGTTGCGCCAGGGCGTTGTGTCTTTCCTGCTTGGCGCGCGCCTCGGCTTCGCTGCCGCCGATGAAGGGCATGACCGAGGTGAGGATCTTGCAGCCATCCGGCGACCGTCCCTGCTCCCGCACCTGGCGGCGGACGTCGTCGCGAAAGGCGCGCATGGCGGCGAGATTCGGCTGGATGGTGAAGATGGCCTCGGCCCAGCGCGCGCCGAAGCGCCGGCCGCGGCCGCTGGAACCGGCCTGGATCAGCACCGGGCGCCCCTGAGGACTGCGCGGAATATTGAGCGGGCCTTCCACGCGGAACCAGTCGCCCTGGTGATCGAGGGCGCGCACCTGCGCGGGATCGGCCAGCACGCCGGCGTCCCGATCCAGGCGCAGCGCCGCGGGTCCCCAACTGCGCCACAGCTTGACGGCCACCTCGACGAATTCATCGGCGCGGTCGTAGCGCAGGTCGTGTTCCAGGTGGCGCGCCTTGCCGAACAGCCGGCCCTCGCTGTCGTTCATCGAGGTGACGATGTTCCAGGCGGCGCGCCCGCGGGACAGGTGATCCAGGGTGGCGAAGGCCCGGGCGACATGGGCGGGTTCATAGTAGGTGGTGGAGCGGGTGCAACCCAGCCCGAGGTGGCGGGTGTGGGCCACCAAATAGGACAACAGCGGCAGCGGATCGAGTCGGGTGGCGTCCTGGGCGCCCAGGCGCAGGGCGGTCTCCCGTGAGCCGCCGAGCTGGTCGCCCACGGCCAGGCGGTCGGCGAAGAATAGGAAGTCGAACAGCCCCTCCTCCAGCGCCTTGGCCGCGCGGACGTAGTAGGCCGGATCGAGGAAATCACCCTGGGTCTCGGGGTGGCGCCAGACGGCGTGGCTATGGACGACGGGACCGGCCAGCAGGAAGCCGGCGAGGTGCAGGTGGCGACTCATCGGCTGGCCTCCCGGGGCGCTTGCAGGTAGCGATTGAAACTCTGGTCATAGAGCGACTTGACGTCATAGGGCTGCGGCAGCACCCCGGCCTTGACCAGGAAGTCGGCGGTCTTCTGGCCATCGCTCAGGGTCTGGGCGCTGATTGGTTCGACCCAGGTGGTGTCGCGCCGGAACCAGCGTTCGGCGATGGCCGGATCGGAGTTGTTGCGCCTGGCCCAGGCCTGGGCATAGACGTCGACGTGGTCCCGCGCCCAGCTACGGGCGCGTTGCAGGCGGGCGACGAAATCGCCGATGGCGGCGCGGTTCTCGTCCAGGTGCTGGGTGTTGGCCACCACATAGACCGGCGCTGGCATCAGGTCCTTGGCGGTGACCAGCACCCGTCCGCCCTGGCGTTCCACCATGCTGACATAGGGCTCCCAGGTGGCGGTGGCGTCCAGGGTGCCCTGGCTCAGGGCGGCCACGGCCTCGGTGGGCATCAGGTAGCTGTAGCGCGGGGCGTCGCTGGGCAGTCCGGCCTGTTCCAGCGCCGAATAGACCAGTTGCTGGCTCCAGGAGCCCTTCCAGATGGCCACGCGCTTGCCGGCCAGGTCCGCCACCGTCTTGATCGGCGAATCCTTGCCGACCACGATGGCGGTGCCGTCGGGGCGGTTGCGGGTCACCGCCACCACCTTGACCGGTCCCCCGCGCGCGGCCAGGGCGATCACCGGGGTGTCGCCGACGATGCCCAGGTCGATGGAGCCGACATTGAGCGCTTCCACCACCGGCCCCCCGGCGTTGAATCTCTTCCACTGGATCTGGTACGGCAGATCCTTCAGCTCGCCGGCCTGCTCCAGCAGGGTACTGCTGTAGTAGAACTGGTCACCGATGGTGAGGGTGACCGCCTGGGCCAGGCTGGCGGAGGTGCCGGCCAGCAGGCCGGCGGCGAATAGCAATCCCTTGATCACGAAGGCGTCTCCTCGAAGGTATCGGGAGCGCTCCGTGGGTACGGTCGCGCGGTGGGTGGGTCAGCAGACTTCAGCCGGTGCGACGGGCGCCGGCCAGGCGCGCGGCGACCTTCTCACGCGTCAGGGGGATCAGCTCGCGACCGTATTCGACAGCGTCGTTGAGCGGATCGAAGCCGCGGATCAGGAAGCTGTCCACGCCCAGGTCGTAGTAGTCCAGCAAGGCATCCGCCACCTGCTCGGCGGTGCCCACCAGGGCGGTGGAGTTGTGCCCGCCACCGACCAGGGCGGCGATACCGGTCCAGAGTCGGCGATCCACGCGATCGCCCAGGGCCACGGTATCGCGCAGGCGCTGGGCCCCGACCGCTTCCGGCTTGGCCGGATGCACGGCGCCTTCTGCGGCCAGGCGCGCCCTGGCCTGTTGGCGAATGGCCTCGGCCTTGGCCCAGGCAGCGTCCTCGGTATCGCCGAGGATCACCCGGAAGGAGACGTTGAAGCGGGGGGTGCGGCCATGGCGCGCCGCCTCGGCGCGGACCGCCGCGATGGTCTCGCGGGTCTGGGCCAGGGACTCCCCCCAGAGCGCGAAGACATCGGCGTGCTTGCCGGCCACCCGCAGGGCGGCTGGCGAGGAGCCGCCGAAATAGACCGGCAGGCTCGGCTGCTGCAGCGGCTTGATGGCGGAGAAGCCATTCGCCACCCGGTAGTGCTCGCCCTCGTGGTCGAAGGGCTGGGTGCTGGTCCACTCCTGGCGCACCACGTCGAGGAATTCCTCGGTGCGGGCGTAGCGCTGGTCATGATCGAGCCAGTCACCGTCCTTGCGCTGCTCGCCGTCGCTGCCGCCGCTGATGATGTGCACCGCCAGGCGGCCGTCGAGCAGATGGTCGAGGGTCGCCAGCTTGCGCGCCGCCAGGGTCGGGGCGACGAACCCGGGCCGATGGGCCAGCAGGAACTTGAGCGTCTGCGTCGCCTGCCCGGCCAGGGCAGTGACCAGGAAGCCATCGGGTTGATCGGACCAGTAGCCCACCAGGATGCGATCGAAGCCGGCCTGCTCGTGGGCCTGGGCGAAGCGGGTGACATAGCCCTTGTCGAAGATGGGACCGGAGGGGGCGATGATCTCCGAGGTGAGGCGATGGCCGATCATGCCGAGGAACTGAACGCTCATGGTGGTGAATCCCGTGCCGAGGTAAAGGGGACGCCTTCCGGGAAGGCGTTGGCTGGGGTTCACCTTAGGCAGGCAAGGCATAAGAAGGAAATTCCTTATGCGCATATCCTAATGCGAGATTTATTTATAAGGCGCATTTAAAGACATGGAGTACTAGATTTTCTATCGCGGTCTTGGCGGTCCGGCACGTGGCCGTTCCTACGAGACTTCAGCATTGTGCTGATCGCGGCCATGGGCCGCTCCTACGGGATATCCGGCTACTGTAGGAGCGGCCCACGGCCGCGATCAGCCGCCGTAGTGTGGAAAACGGCGCAGCCTTTTCCACTGGAGGACTTCGCTGCGAAGGGCACCCTCACCCCAGCCCTCTCCCAGGGGGAGAGGGGGCGGTCCGAGCGAGCGTTGAGAGGCGTTCCTACCGCGGCAGATCCGGTGGTCTGTTGCCCTTCAACGGTGGAGCCGTCTCAACCCAACCTACGGTGCTATCCCGTAGGTTGGGTTGAGCGCAGCGAAGCCCAACAGGCCGGGGAAGACCCTACCGCTGCATGCCCCACTTCTTCACCGTCAGCCGTTCCAGGGTGGCGAACACCAGGCCTTCCACCAGCAGGCCGATGATGATCACCGCGGCGAGGCCGGCGAAGACGCGGTCGGTGTAGAGCTCGTTGCGATTCTGGAAGATGTACCAGCCCAGGCCGCCCTTGCCGCTGGAGGCACCGAATACCAACTCGGCGGCGATCAGGGTGCGCCAGGCGAAAGCCCAGCCGATCTTCAGGCCCGAGACGATGGCCGGCAGCGCCGCCGGGATGAGGATCAGCCCGACGTACCTCAGCCCCTTGAGGCCGTAGTTGCGCCCCGCCATGCGCAGGGTGTCGGAAACGCCGAGAAAGCCCGAGTAGGTGTTGAGCGCCATGGGCCAGAGCACCGAATGCACCAGCACGAACATCAGGCTGTTCTCGCCGAGGCCGAACCAGAGCAACGCCAGGGGCAGCAGGGCGATGGCCGGCAGCGGGTTGAACATAGAGGTCAGGGTGCCGAGCAGGTCGCGACCGAACTGGGTGGACACGGCCAGGGCGCTCAACGCCAGGGCCAGGACCACGCCCAGCAGATAGCCCTTGAGCAGGGTGCCGAGGGAAACGGCGACCTTGGCCGGCAACTCGCCAGTCACCAGGCCATCCCAGAAGGCCGCGGCGGTCTGCAGGAAACTGGGTAGCAGCAGGTCGTTGCCCTGCCAGCGGGCGGCCACTTCCCAGGCCAGTATCAGGATCGCCAGGATCACCAGCTTGCGTAGCCAGGCCTGGCTCCACAGGCGCGTCGCCAGGGGCAGCTCGACCGCCAGCGGCAGGTCGTCGAGGGGCGCGAGGTCGCGTTGGTATTCGGCCCGCACCGGGGGCTGTCGAGTCATGGGTCTACCTCGAAACTAGTAGGAAATGCGGCCCTGGACGATGGCCTGCTGCAGGCGCAGGCGCTCGTCGGCGACCTCCGGTGGCAGGGGCTGAACGTCGTCGGGGAACAGCAGGCTGTGGATGCGCAGCGCGGTACTTTGGAATTCGGCGCCGCCGAAGTCTTCGAGGCCGAACTGGTGGCAGTTGAGTTCCGCGCGGACCCGGCCCGGATGGGGCGACAGCAGCAGGATGCGATTGCCCACCACCAGCGCCTCTTCGATGGAGTGGGTGACGAACAGCAGGGTGAAGCGCACCTCGTCCCAGAGCGCCAGCAATTCTTCCTGCATCTTGCGCCGGGTCAGGGCATCCAGCGCAGCGAAGGGTTCGTCCATCAGCAGGATCTTGGGCTGCATGGCCAGGGCGCGGGCGATGGCCACCCGCTGCTTCATGCCGCCGGAAAGATGATGCGGATAGGCATCGACGAAGCGCGTCAGGCCGACCTTGTCGAGGTAATGCAGCGCCCGCTCGCGCGCCTCGCCAAGACTGGCCTGGCGACTGGCGAGCAGCGGGAACATGGTGTTCTCAAGCACCGTCTTCCACGGCGGCAACTGGTCGAATTCCTGGAACACCACGATCCTATCCGGTCCCGGCCCCTTGATGGCTGGCCATCCAGGCGGATCTCGCCGTGCAGCGGCGGCAGAAA
>Ga0157369_10005997_pt1 | contig 14119 bp, 10 predicted proteins | sample C25metaG_FD_113461 | JGI IMG/M metagenome (GOLD analysis project Ga0157369, IMG submission 113461) | Corn rhizosphere microbial communities from Kellogg Biological Station, Michigan, USA - C2-5 metaG | ecosystem: Host-associated > Plants > Roots > Rhizosphere > Soil | place: USA: Michigan...
TGTCGATGCGATGCGCGATCAGCACCTGCTCGAGGCTCGACTGGGCTGAGCCCCAGTGCAGGCGGAAGGCGCGGGTGCTTTGCGTCAGGGACGGCACGTCGTGCGGGGCGAATGCCGACCGGAGCAGGACGAGGGGCGGCCACTTAAAAATCGACCGGATTTGTCGAAATTTTCTAAAAGCTTATATTCGAGATGATGAGAATTTCATAATTATTAGCCTCTGTCAAAACGAGAATTTATCATGTGTAATGAACAGAATATTCGTGAAAAAAACGCGTTCGATTTACCGTGGGCTGTCGGTGCATCGGTCGTGGGGTTGCTGCTGGCAGGAATCGCCTATTCGCTTGGCGACGCCTACTACAATGCCTACTTGAGAGAATTTTCAATTCACAATGGGGCATTTCCGGTTGATCATCCAACGCACCTGGTGCTCGCCGTTTGGGGCGCTTTAAACGCCGCTGTTAGCTTTGAAAAGTGGGTTGGCGTGAACTGGCTCACACTCTGCAAGTTTGCTATCTCTATGTTGGCCTACTTCGGTGTTGTCTTTTTTGCGCTCAAAGGACTATCTTGGCTATCCTCGGCCGGAAAACGCGTAAGACCTGGAGCAAGCAAGTTTCTTGAAAAGCAGCCATTACTCAGAAGATATCTCGGAACGACAATCTGCGTGATGCTGATTATTCTCAGTGTTTTATGGTTTTGCGTTTTCCTTCCTACGGTGATTGCAATTCCATCGGCAATCGGGAAGGCTGCGGGAAAGAGCATTGCGGAAAAGGAGAAGAAGGACTTCGACAAGGGCTGCGGACGTTCAGAGGCGAAGTGCTACAGGGTGGTCAAAGGGGGAATAGAAGTAGCGCGCGGCTTCGTCGTGGCTCAATCATCGGATCGCATCGCACTTTACTCTGCGGGGAGCACGAGTCAGCTTTCTCTTAACGATGCCATCATGCAGACGCTCGACAAAACAGCAGTTACTTCGATGAAACAGTAACAAACCGTACCGCGCAGCCGAACGCCGGAACTGACTCAGGGCTGCGCGATCTGACACGGGCAATCCTGCACTGGCCTACGACACAGACAAAGTTGTTCCACGACTCACGAGAGTACAGCCACAGGCAACGCGATGTCCGTGCAAGGCTACCGGCTGATCACTGACCATATTCGTGTCATCGCCTTCGCTGATCGTCTGCTTGCCGTGCTCCTTGCAGTCGACCAGATCATTCTTACGCGCGATAGGCTTGCCGTCCACAGTGTCGGCATTCGAGCCGGTTATCACTGTTCCGCCATGCGGGGCAACGCTGTCGCCGACCACAATAACTTCCTTGACCACTTTGTTCTCCGCAAACCAGTGTTGAGCCATTGCATAGAGCAAATCCCACACCTCTTCCCATAACTAAAGAGTGATTTCCCGTACACCCGGAGTGCCTAAATCGGCATTCGGGCTACCTCGATATGTCCAGCGCAATTCGTCGGTACCGATGCCTAGGAATCGATCACGCGGATGCGGGAAATCTTGACCTATTTCAACAAACGCTTGCTGATCCCATCGGTTATAAAGCGTAGCGAGCGGATGATCCGCCGCAACCCGAGCTTCCCAAATCCCAGTCTTCGTACAAGTTTGTGAGCCGTTACACTGAAGCACAGATTCTGACACTGCAATTTCACGCAGCAACCCCGCTTCCACCATATGCCTAAGAAAGTCCTCGCGTTGCGGCGGGGCGAGGAACGCCTCACCCAGGTAATGCCACTGCACCTGATCTACGCCGAGCCAGGAGAATGCAGATGGCGCGAAACGTTCGCCAGCTTGGTACCTTTCTGGCAAGCTGCTCCGCGCGTTCAACAATTGGTCCTTTGGTGCAGATGCCGGGCCATAAAGCGCAAGCCAATAACCATCGCGCGGCACAAGCTGATCGCCCGTCACCGCGATCGAACTTTGCTTGAGCGACGGCACCGAATAGCCATCCGGTACGAATTCTCGCCCTTGCAAAACTGCGCCCTGTTGCGGCTTGGGTGGTTGGGTCACGGCCTTTGCGCCGTCGATGAGCATCTGAGTGTCGCCATCCCAACGGGGCAGTGGCGCAGGCGGCGGCGGAAGAACCTTATCGAGATTGGGCAACTTCAGGCGCCCTTGGTAAAGACCTAACATATCCCCGATCTTGCTATATCGCTGGGCGCGCGCCTTATCGATGTGACCAACCAGATTGGTACCGTCAGTGAGGCCAAGACCCCGATATTCAGAGCTCAGTGAATTTGCGCATTCTGCACTGCCTAGCTTTACACCTTCATGCATGACTTTCAATGCACGCTGCTTGGCTTCTGCGGTACCCGGGCGAGCGTAGATAAGACCGAGCTTCGCTGCGGCGTCCCCGTAACCTTGTGCGAAGGCACATTCCAACATTTGAGTTGCTACAGGAAGATTTCCCCAGAAGCCCTCCGCAGGATCATCGTACGTAGCGGCCATTTTGTAGCCGAGATAAGTCATCGCTGCCGGACTTCCCATGTCCGAAGCGCGTTGAAAGAATGCATATGCGCTGGTGGCGTCGCCACCTTTGATCATCCCATTCTGGTGATAGGTTCCCATCACGTCATACGCATCTGGTACGCCAAGTTGCATAGCCTTTTCGACCCAGCGGATTGCCACCTCCGGGTCATGCTCAGGCACTCCGGGCGACTTGGACACGATCAGCGATGCGAGGTTGAGCATCGCTTTCCAATGATTGCGTTCAGCGGCCTGTAAGTAAAGCTGATAAATCTTGGGGTAGTCGCGGTTTTTATAATAGACGTCCGGGTTATCCAGCGCTAAGGCCTGCTGAAACCATAGCTCGGCTTGCGGATCAATCGGCGGCACATGCTGAGCCTGATAAACACACGCGAAGGTCTTCCTGTGCGGATCGAAGAGGGGCAGTTTTTCATTTCGCGGAAGATCTGACATGGCGGTGCTCGTTTTGCTTATGAGAATGGTGAGCGGGTTTGCTAGGGCGTTTGCAAGTGGCAGGCACGCCGTGACAATGAGGAAGCGCAATAAAAAAGAGAAAAATTTCGTCATAGTTTCATTCGTATCAAGCCACTTCTGCCGTCGTAGCGGACGGAACGCTAATCGACGCATGGAGAGTCGTAGTAGCTCGATGATCTTCGAAGGGCAACAGAAATCCTTTCATTTTTTTGGTCCCAGCCATCTGGATATCGCGATTCTTCGCCATCAGCGTTTTCCAGTCCGTGAAAGCATCCGACCATTCGTCTGCATTTCCGCCTCCCTGGACATCCCCGCCCGATTGCAGGCTGAAGATCTTCTGACGAAGTGGCGCCGCGTAAGCCTGACCCGTTACACCAATGTTGATTTCACTGTCGGACGCCATGCTCCGCTGGTTAAGGTTCGCGCTGCCGACCGTCAAAAACACATCGTCGATGACCATGAGTTTTGAGTGGATATAAATCTCACGATAAGCCATGCCGTGGTCCTTGACGACCCCGCTGGTGCGTAGCCGTGCGACAGAAACCTTCAGCGACAGCGTGGCTTGCAACTGCTGCATGCTCGGGCGATCGAGAATCTGCCCACCTTTGGGCCCTTCGTGGGAATCCGGGTATCGCTGTCCGAGCTTACCATCGTCGACATACTTACCTTGCGCCACCATCGAGTCGCTCGCCCCTAACTCTGTAACCATGTCATATGTGCGCGGGATCATGCCGTCGTCCTCCGGGTGAGGAATGACAATAAATAAATGCAGAGTTGGCATCTGCGAAACAGGCTTACCCGACTTTTTTGTCCAGTTAGTGCAAAACGCCTCGCGCGTCTCTTTCAGGTGGCGAGCAAACGCAGGATAGAAAAAGTACTGGTTCTCAATGTAAATGTAGTTGCGTGCAAAACTGGTCGCCTGATAGTAAAGCTCTTTGATCGTCTTCTCCTTCTCACGAGGATGCGTTCGCACGATCTGCACTCCGTGGGCCGGGTTTTTTTCCTGCGTTGGAATGGCCGCAGGCAAGCCCTGTAATTCAGGAACCTTGTGGTCTGGCGCAAAGATGTTCCAATCCGATACGAAATTGTGATGTAACCGCTTTAGCGCTGGTCCGATCACCCGGCAAGCGTAGTCCTGGAACGGTCGACCGTAAACGTACCCAGCTGTACCGGGTGTCCCCTGTGTTGCTTGCTCGCGCGCCTGCTCATCCGTGATCTTCCCGTCAGCCAGTTCTTCACGCAACGGGTCGTCGATTTCATGATCGGTTCGATCCCAGTAGTCGGTCACGGAATTGAGACCCATCACATAGCCCACTGCATATTTACCGCCCTCATGCGCGTAGTCGATCAGAATTGGCTTCTGATGATGAGTGGGGTAATTTTTCATCAGCCCCGTCTCGTCGGTTGGGGTGTACCAGTCATATGCGGGCTTATCTTCCTCGCTAGTCAATGCATTGGCAGCGTCCGCGCTCGCCACGCTACGCAACGCAATTTGTAGCCGGGGATTTTTGCCACTTACATTGCCGCTCGGCAGATTGTGCTTCCACCAGTCAACGCAGTACTGATGGCGCTTCTTGCTCTTATACGGAGAATGTCCGCTGACCGCCCACGCGACCGGATCCCAATATCCGTTATCTGTGTAGCCAGGCATGTTGTTTTGCTTCGCGGATGCCGTTTTCGAATACCAGATCATTAAACGGACCGTGACCGGGTTTTCTTTGCGAGTAGTGATCTCATCGAGCAGTTCGCCGTACGTCGTGCCCCGTTTCCATGAGTCACCTTTCCGTTCTAGTTCCATTCCCGGATCGAAGCCCCAACAGATAATCTCGACTGTCGATTTTGCGTTACGCAGGTCGGCAGCAATTGCTTTGAAACCGTCCTCTCCGCAAATCATGAAATCCAGCTTGTTCCCGTATGTGATCGGCGTCACGTCCTGGCGTTTTTCCAGCAACCATTGAACGGAGCCATTCGCTGTTCTACTCGCTTCATCGATGGCAACGTTTGCCGGATTCTGCGATTTCAGGGTGCTATCGACCACGTCTCATCCTTTCAAATATGTCGGTTTTCAGTCGTGTGTCAGGCGAGTCGCTCACCGCGGTTCGTCCGTTGATCCGTATGGTCAGGATCGCCATTGAGCGCGTCTTGCACCTTCATGTCGAACTGACTGCCGTTGCTGAGCTTTATCGTATATGCGGGTGTTCCAGGCTGGTGATCCTTTACGACCACTCGGCCAAATTCATCAGTCACGCCTTCACCAATTTTCGCGTCGCCCTTATACAGTTCGTACGGTTCGCTGACATATTGGTGCGCCTCCCCGGGCAATGCTCCAAGTGCGAAATGCAAACTTTCCTGGTCCGGAGGGGACATCGGCAACGTCGGCTTACCGACATTGTCCGGTCCCGTAAATGCGCGACTGGCCGAATGAACCGCGAAGCCGCCAGAGGTTCCGCTTTTGATTTGTCCGGAATTCCAACGCGTATAACTGCCGCCGCCGCTGATCTCCACTTCCTCCTGCGCGCTGATGCTGATCTTGTTCGCTGTCACCGTGACATTGAGCTTCGCAAGCAGATTGATACTGTCCTTGAGCGCCTTGAGATCAATATCGCCTCCAGCAGCGACAAGTCGCATCCCCGCTTGATAGACGAAAAGACGCAACGCACTGCGCATGCTTGCGAACAGACCGCCACCCGTGCTGATCGAGACATGCTCGCCAGCGGTCAGCGCGGTCGTCCGTCCACTACTCAAATGAATTTGCTCAGGCGTACTGACGGCGACGCCTGCTGGGCTCGCGAGCACGAGATGCGGCTGTGTGAACTGCTTCAGCGCACCGCCGCCCTGAATCGCTTTCGTTTGGTCCTTCAGCGCGGTCACAACGGCTTTTTGCTCACCGTCCTGGGCACCTGCCGACTGAGCAGTCTGTGCCAGGTTGTTAGCCGTATCTTGGGCCGCCGCAAGTTGCTGATTGACCTCATCCACATTGAACGCGTCGCCGCTGCCGCCAGCGCGTCCGTGCGTCGATAGCAACAGACCTTGGGCACCACGTACAGCAGCGTGTCCATCCGTACGCAACTCCACACCCTCGCCACGCTTGTCCCCTCGACCCGCCGGTTCCGTTACGCGCGTGAGATAACCCATGTGCAGGCCGCTTTCAAGGTGGTCGCTGCGCAACTGGGTCTGCACTTGGCCTGGCGTGTCATCCTTGAGCCAGACGTTGTTCTGCTGGCCGCCGATTTCCTTGCTGACGAAACCCGAAAGCGCCTGCTGAGCCGGCAAGTTCCATTGCGCCCGCTTCGTTCCGTTCCCAACCCGTCCGGTGATGATGGGCCGATCCAGATCGCCGTCGATAAACGACACCATGACCTCGTCGCCAATACGCGGAAGCTGCATGCCACCAAAGCCACCACTGGACCACGGTTGTCCCACGCGTACCCAGCACGAACTCCGCTGATCTTGCTGCCCAAGCCTATCCCAGTGGAATTGGATTTTCACGCGCGCCAGTTCGTCGGTGTAGAGTTCCTCACCCTTGGGCCCTACGACGATCGCCGTTTGAAGATGCACCTCCGGCTTCCGGTGTTCGAAGGGGCTGCGATAGGGAACGGCCTTTCGCTGCGCTTCGATCTCCACGAGGAAGAAGCCTTCAGAGCCGTCTGAATGCGACACGTTGAAAATCGTGCTTCCTGCGTGGTCGTCCCGCGCTTCGGCCAATCGGTTTTTCAGGCTATGCGGGAAATTCGGTCCCTGATTTGAAGTCGGCAGATTGTTTTCGATGAGCCAGACCACGTCGATGACCGCAAACTGCCGCTGTTCGGCGGCATCGCGGTTGTGCTCCGGATGATCGGCCAATTCGAACCAACGGCCCGCATCGATTCCACGGACAGCGCCGGCGCCATGGAAGCGCTTCGCTCGCGATTCCCACTCCTCCATGCGGATCTTCGACAGATGGTCGCCCCGATCCTGCTCTCGATAGGTGTAGGCGCCGGTGTATTCGTACACTTCCGACTGCTCGGGCAATGCCCCTTGATTCGGCATCGTCGGCGTTGCTGTGCCCTTCGGATTGAAGGGCGAGGACGGACTCTTGTAGTCGAATGTGCGGGTTGTCAGCGTCGCGCTCTGTAGGGTCCGTGTTCCGGACCATTGCACTAACCCGTCCGTTTCGCTGCTGGCGCCGGCACGGTAAAAGTTGACGGTCTGGGGAACCAGCGGCGCGAACGACTCGAGGCGATCTGTGACCACCAGCGTGTGGGATTTACCGTCATCGCTCTGTTTCCAGAAACCGTAGATACCCTCAGATTCCATCAGCCGATGGGCGAACGTCCAGTCATCCTCATACTGCGTGCAGTAAGACCTCAACGGAAGCGGTCTCGACAGCACGAACTGGAACATCCCTTTTGCCTGCGGATGCGTATTGAATAGATCGGTGAGGATCTCGTCGGCCGTTTTGTCTTGCCAGATGCGTTGGTCGCGGCGGAACTTGAGGAAGTGCATCCAGGACGCAAACCCAAGTTGATAACTCGTCAGGCCGCTATCGGAACCGAGGCGACGTGCTGTATGCACGTAGCCGTTGTGCGGGAGATAGGATTTATCGGTTTGCTGAACCCACAGCGTGACAGGCTGGGCGATCAGCTTTTTCAACTCGATGTCGCCACCGGTGGAGACGACGTCAAGCGTGAATTCAAAGTGACGGCCGATTCGGGAGTGTCCAACGACGCGCTGCGGTAGCAGCACATTCTGCCCAAGCGGCGTGTCGAGCTTGAGCAGTCGTTCTTGCTGCACCAGACCGCCGGTCACGGCTCTAAAAATGTCTTCGGCACTGCCCATTGCACACCTCTTCTAGCTTTTTTGCTTATTCGCGCGACAAGGACGGCGCATCTCTCATGACGATTCTACAGACGAATCAATCGATTAACGTTTGAAGGTGCGGCACGGGCTGTTCAAGTCCGTCTTTCGCTCCGCACTCGACCGGCACACGCGGGCCGTAGACGGGCCACAACCTGATCGACTTGCTCGCTCCAAAGTTCGCGCAGCTACGCTTCCGATCTCTCCTTGCCGCCGAATGAAATCCGCGTCCGACTCGTGAAACTGCAACAGCGTCTCGCGCACCGGATACTTCGCGCGATCCAGCGACGACAGGTCGAAATCGAACGCGCGCGCGAGCGCCGGACTCTTTTTCTGCCATTCGCCCAGCAGCTTCTCAATCACATCGGGCACACTCAGCGTGCGGAAGATGCGCGTATTGGTCCGCCCTTCCAGCACCGATAACGCATCGCGCATGGTCAACTGGTAGGTCGCCAGCGACCCGTCCGACTGGCCCGCACGCGCGTCGGTGACGATCGCGCAGATCGGGTGCAAGGCGCCACGGTCGGTGACCATCTGCACCGACAGCGGCAAGCCGATGAACGCATTGAGCGGCAAGTCCGCACGCGTCGACAGACACGTCACGTGACCCACGATGCCTGAGCACAGGCCCTCGCTGATGTCGATGCGATGCGCGATCAGCACCTGCTCTAGGCTCGACTGGGCTGAGCCCCAGTGCAGGCGGAAGGCGCGGGTGCTTTGCGTCAGGGACGGGGAGGCGAAGGCGCGGAGCAGGTCGGAGGGGTTCACGGTGGTCTCTTTTCGGTGGCGCTTAAGCAGTGCGGTTTTGTTTGGCTCGTTGGTCTTTTTGGCGGTTTTGTTTTACGTTTGGGATTGCGCTATTTCTTGGTCGGTTTTATTTTCCGATTCGGGTGGAAGATTTTTCCGGCGATGTGTTTGCATTGGCGCGCTAGGAATACGCAATTAATGGCGACGGTGGATAGATTCGGCATGCGAGCTTCGCCGATAAAGCGGCTCGGACTAGCCGTGTATTCAATGGGCTTAGCGCTCCACGTGCACTGTGCAGCGGGCCGCAAAGGTTTGACAGACGCTCATCCCGCGACAGTCCGCCGTTGAAGCCATTGATTATGTGATGCGTACCCATACCGACTCTTCTGGTTTGCTTTGATTTTCACGGGCCCCGGCGTAACCGCGCGATTTTACAAAACATTGACGCGATTAAGCAAATCGATTTATTGGAGAATGTTAAATTCTTCTTATATTGGCACTCTAATATGCATTGGGCATTGTTGGTGGGTTCTATTCAGGCACGTGTGGCTGTTCTAAGTAGAAAGGAGAGAAGATGCGGGACTTCGATCGGGCTTCAACAGCCCGATCTTAAACAACGCCCGTCAGGGCTAATCCGTCTCAAATTCCGTGGCGTAGCGCGTGCTAAATTTTATTGCTCCCCCAGCGTTGGGCGCTGTTGCACAACCTTTGACAATGCGAGAAAATACATCGGATGCCTAACGACATAGCGGATTATCACAGCACGTTGTGCTTATAAAGCATCCCTGAATGATTGAGAAGAGGTCGCGAAAGCGCCGAGAGCCAAGCTTAAGGAGAACGAGGGAGGAGATGAAGCGCGGGACGCATGGGCTGCCACCCACACGACCCGCTGACCACAAACAACCCTATCTAAACTAGGAGTTGATCATGGCTGACGCCAATCATAAAGCAGTTGCGCCTGTTACCCAACGCATCTTGACCATTTCGTCACAAAGACGCCCGCGGCCAATGAAGACATACGCGCCCGCGCATATTGAGTTCTTTCCTGATTTGCCACCGGCGCCTTGGATTCGGCTTTCTGGGCGTTGGTTGGAGGCGGCAGGGTTTGGGATTAGCGGGAGGATTCGGGTAGAAGTGGAGAAAGGCAGGCTGACTATTACGCCCGCGTGAGATAAGAAAACTTGAGATTCGAATGAGCTCACAGCATGATCGCGATTTCTACGTCTGAAGTTGCGTAGTTGCTCGTCACTAATTGACGGCTCTCACCGCGCGCTGAGTTCTCGTGCAACTTACAGCTATGCAGGACCATTTTCCCGATGACGGCAAAATGGTCCTTATCATCCTGATAACGCATTACTCCGCGGTGCGAGTGAGTGAGCGAACCTTGCTCCATATGGCGCAAGCTGGTTCGCCATAGACCAGCCCAAGCCCACGGACATACTCGTCAATCGAGGAAGACGAGAGGCCAACAATCCACTGTGCTTGCTGCAGCCACTGTAGCTGCACGCACCAGTAATCCCCATTCGGATTCGGATAGCCCATTGCAGCCATGCTGGTTGTCGAAGCCCTTTCCGCATCAGAAACAATACGCGCGAGCTCGATCTCGTCCGTCGACGGGCAGTAGAGGAGCAACAGTTGGCTCTGCAGAAGTGCCGCACCGGCATGAACACCGCCGCGCCTTCCCTCGGCTCTCACGTTATATGCCTTACGTGCCCTAATCCAATTCCAGTGCTCACGGTTCTTCACGAATCCCAAGAGCACGCTTGTATCTGGCAGCGGTGGTGCGAGCACTCGAGTTAGCCGGTCTTGCTTTTGCTGACCATAAGCATCCTGCAGCCAGTGCCGGCCGCGCTCATGCATAGTGAGGCGGGTTGCCACGTGATCCAGCACTTCGCTGATGAATTGCCTTAGCGCCGACACACCGCACGCGTTCCCGGTGTCGGTTGGGCGCAACACGAAGGCCCCTAGCCCGGGTAAGAGTTCGTGGTATTCCGGATACCGGCGACCAACCTCTTCGGCGTCGCCACCGGGATAGAGCACGTAAGCGCCCGCCGTCCGACGGATCGCATCACGGTAGGCATGCATCTTGAGCAAGTCTGTCCGCAAGGCACCGCCGCGCTCCAAACCTGCGGGCGCCTGCAGGGACCCGGCTCCCTCTTCCTCGACATCCAAGCCGAAGACTTCTTTGACGAATTCGACTCGATACTTGGCATCGAAATGAACAGCGATTGGTTCGAAGGTTGCTGGCTCTCCTTCACCTGGACTGATCAGCAATGAGTAGTCCGGACGCATTGGCTTGGTCCATGAGGAATTATTTGCCGTGCCGCGCCGATATGTTCGGTTAAAGCAGAGCTCTACCTTCATGCGCCGATCAAAGCGTTTTACGACCCCGGATAGAACGGTCTCCACTCCCGTACGGATGCCGACTGTAAGACCACTCGACCGCGACTGCACCAGTGGACTCATATCGAACGTTTGGCCAACCAGCGATGCCACCAACTGCGAAAGCTGAATGAATGCCCAATACTCATAGAGCGTTGCAACATCGCGCTGCCCCGCGCCATAGTCCTCAGGTGTTGACTGCCAAGAGAGACGGGACGCAAACTCAGTCTCCACATAGGCTCTGAAAATGTCTCGATAGCCTTCGCGTTTTTGGAGGACTTGATCGTCTGCGGGAAATCGTGAGAGCGAGCCAACTTCAGTAAACAGTTCTTGATGAAGTAACTCTTCCAACTGCGACGTCACCGCGGCGATTTCTCTGCGCCCCCGTGTAGTGACGAGCGTGGCCGGCGTCTCAGCAAGACCTTGATCAATATCGCCCAGCATCTGGCGCCAGGACTCCAAGGCAAACTTAACGAAACGATTGGGCGCGGTATCGCGAGTTGCCTCAGTCCGCATACGCGCTAGGCGAGACGGGACAGATGCGATAGGCCCGCCCGGCCAAGGCGATCGCGGTCCGCTCCTCGCAAACTGCCGGAGTACTTGCGAGTCCGCCCGCACCCCCGCGCCGGGTCGCACAATTTCGCTTGTGCTTTCCCACCCAGTGTGTGGGTGGCGGATGATCTCGCGAAGCGCGCCTTGGAATCTTTCGCTTTCAAACAAAGCACGCAGGAATGTGAAGCGCTGATAGAGGGTAACTGCATCGCGTGTGTCATCGAGGTCAAAGCGCGCTTCACTGACCGCGAACCGATCCATCACCAACTCCGTCATCTGTTCCGCGATGTCGCGCAGCATCCAACGGTATTCGGATGGGTATGAGAGCTTGCGGGATCGAACCTCAAGCTCCAACTCGCCCAAGGTGCAGGTGCCAACGCGTAGGACGACGCGTATGGTGCCTGTTGCCAATCCAGGACGTAGACGACCGGTCTTTCCCTCAAAGGTATCCGCTTGGAAGATCTCTTCGGGATCGGCAATCAGACTGTCGATGTCTTTTTGAATATCTTCCCAAGCATATCGATACTCCATGCCTTCCAACAGCTCGACACTGCTCGATAAGTCACTCGATACCGATTTACTACCGGGAGACCAAAGGGTCGCGCCGGAAGACGCACCCTTCCGCGGCAACACCGCGATGCGCAGCCGTGCGACGACCTTCCCAGCCGGGCCGTGAAGAGGAACGGAAGCTTCTGAAACGGCACGCACGAATTATTCCGTAAAGCTGGCGAACTGATTGGCACGCAAGCTTCGAAGCATTCGAATCGTCTTGGCGTAGGCAGCAGGGAGGGCCGCACCCAGCTCCGGCGCCTCCTCCACCATTGCCGTTGGCAGCAATTCGTCGCTCGCGACTGCGTCGGGTAGGTCTCGGGACAACTGCGCAAGCGCCAGCAGAGGCAGCTCCAAACGTCGGCGCGAACCATGCAATCTCGGCAATATCTTCTGCATGACGATTCGGTCCATGATCGCCCCAAGCCCTCCAATGCCCGCCTCTTCCGAGAGCGAAGCAAATCGCATTGCCTCATAGAACAATCGGTGCCCAAACTCGAGGTTGTATCGGCTCAGCAGTTCATGCAGCTGTCGCAGACGGACGGCGAGCTCGCCGGCCAACGCGTTGGGATGCCCTCGATGCCAGCCATCGTCTTTAGCGATGCTCAGGATCCCTCTCACCAGTTCCTGATCTCCGGGTTCACACGGCCGAGGCTTAGCGACTTCGATCGACAGATCGCTCGCATGCACGCGAAACTCGAAAGTGTTAGCACGATCAAGTACTTTCGGCGAAAACATATATGTCGTCTCGTCGACATTGACCGTACCGACAATCCATAGGTTTCTCGGGAAGGGGACTCTTGGCTCCGCGCCAACACGCTGTCGCCAACAGCCATCTGCGCCCTTATGCAGGTTCGGGATGCATGGTTGACCGGACTCCATGCCCGACAGTACGTCTGCGAAATAGCGCTCAACGTGCGCCAAGTTCATTTCGTCAAGCAACAGCAAATAGGGATGCTGTGGGTCAGCAATGGCTTTCAAGATAAATTCCAGCGGAGCGGGAACCGCCCACGCGGGTCGCCCGTCAAGCTCTCGCTTGAGCGCATCTTCGTAGCCGAACAGTACCTCTGCGCCTGTCCAGTCCGGACGCACGGCCGCGACGTGTAGCCGATCCCTTCCCAGCCATTCGCCGAAACGTATAGCAATTTGTGTTTTACCAGAGCCGGACAAACCAGTAAGGATGACTAGCGGCTTAGCAACCAGACTAGATACGAAGGCTGAAACAAGTTCATCATGCTGAACTCCGAATTGCACGCCACTGGCGCGCAGAGCAGTGCCGAACGACTCGACCGCTTCGCGAAGATCGGCTCGGATAGGTAGAGGCATGTGGGCCTGTTGAACCTCATCCGTTTCCAACTGTGGATTCTCATCATCGGCGCTGAGCGCTCGATTGTAGATGTCGATAGCATCGTCCAAATCTTGTTGCAGCTCCGCTATGGGAAGAGGCTGCGTGACGTCGTAGGCGGCCCGAACGAAGGAAGATCCATAGCGCTCCGGGGTCCGACCATATCGCCCCTTGAACCAATCCCTTACGGTCTCTACTCCACCAAGCTCGCCCCAAGTCAGACGTGGTGTCTCCTCGTCGCTTACGCCATAGCACAGTACGAGTTGCTGCTGCTCTCTGAAGAACAACAACGAGGGATAAATGCCGTCGGTGACTGACTGTTCTCCCCCGAGAAAGGCAATCCACGGAGTCCGAGCAATGCCGCCCTTGCCAAAGCTTAATCGAACCCTGAGGCCGCGATACTCTTTGAGATAACCTTGGGTTTGAAGCTCCGTTCGATTGTTGGCTTGCTTCAGGAAACGGTCTAGCAGTTCTGGAATACCTCCGACGGGGTCATCTTTCGCACCGACCTCAAAACCCAAACGTCGCAGTAGACGAAAAGCCGAGGACGCTTCGCCTCCGGAAAATGTGGCGCGATCTAGTGGCTCACCCGTGGCATATTTGACTGCCAGCGACACAACTAACTTGGGCGGATAGCGCTTGCCTTCGAAGAAGAGATCGTAGCCCGTAGACTCTGCATCCTCCGGCACGCCTTCTTGATCGATTTCACTCAATGCTTGCCGGATGTGCTCATCCGTTAGGCTCTCCGTTGCAGCGGCGAA
>Ga0157369_10005999_pt1 | contig 14115 bp, 7 predicted proteins | sample C25metaG_FD_113461 | JGI IMG/M metagenome (GOLD analysis project Ga0157369, IMG submission 113461) | Corn rhizosphere microbial communities from Kellogg Biological Station, Michigan, USA - C2-5 metaG | ecosystem: Host-associated > Plants > Roots > Rhizosphere > Soil | place: USA: Michigan...
AATGCCTTCATCACCGTCACCGCCGGCTCCGCGTTGGCCGAAGCGAAAAAAGCCGAGCAGGAAATTCAATTGGGCAACTGGCGCGGCCCGCTGCACGGAATTCCGGTTGGATTAAAAGACCTGATCGACACCGCCGGGGTTCGCACGACCGCAGCCAGTGCAGTTTTTCGCGATCGCATCCCGGTGGAAGATGCCGACGTGGTGAAAAAGCTCAAGGCTGCTGGCGCGGTATTTATTGGCAAACAGAATCTTCAGGAGTTCGCTTACGGCAGCAGTTCGGTCATCAGTCATTTTGGCCCGGTTCGAAATCCTGTGAATCCCGACTTCATCGCCGGTGGTTCCTCCTCGGGTTCGGCCGCCGCGGTCGCCTCCGGCATGTGTTATGCCGCCATTGGCACCGACACTGCGGGCTCAATTCGGCAACCGGCATCACTTTGCGGCGTGGTCGGCCTCAAGCCGTCTTACGGTTTAGTGAGCACGCGCGGGATCATTCCGCTATCGCAATCGCTCGACCACGCCGGACCAATCACGCGCACAGTCGAAGACGCCGCGATCGTGCTCGACGCCATCGTAGATGGCAGGGAAGCTTATGCAGCGAATCTCAAGAGCGGCATCCACGGTTTCGTGCTCGGCATTCCTCGTAAATATTTTTACGATGACCTCGACCCTGAAATCGCTAATGCCGTCGGAAACGCCATTGATCTACTGGCAAAGAGTGCACAGGCCGTGCGCGAGGTTGAGTGCCCGGTCGAGCAGGACCGCACAATCTTCAACGCAGAGTCGAGCGCCTACCATCGCGACAAAATTGCCTCGTCAGCGAACTTATATGATCCGGAAACGTTGCGCCGTCTGAGAACGGGCGAAGGCGTCACCGACGCCCAGTATCAGGCCGCTCTGTCCCATTTGCGCGACACTCGGCAGAAAATCGGCGAGATGTTTCGCGATGTCGATCTTTTGCTCACACCCACAACGCCAGTGCTGACGCCCCGCATTGCCGAACTGCTGAAGGATATGTCTAAGTTGCGGCCGGCCGAAATCGTCTTGCTGCGCAATACGCGGCCGGTGAATGCCTGGGGATTACCGGCAATTTCAGTGCCCTGTGGTTTCACCTCGAAAGGCCTGCCAATTGGATCGCAGATTATCGGGCCGCCGCACGGTGAAAAGAAAGTCCTGCGGGCCGCCTACGCATTTGAGCAGGGCTAAGCTGAAAAAAATCATTAACCACTAAGGACACGAAGGTTCACAAAGTAAAGCCTAAAATTTGTGGTTTCCTTCGTGGACCTTTGTGTCCTTAGTGGTTAATGATTTTTGCTCGCGCTCAATCCACCGAATGCACGTCTTCCGGAATCATCATCACGAAATCGCATTCGTGCGAATCTTTCGAGCAGGAGAGCGTTCCGCGGCGCAAAATTTTCGTGGGCGTGTCATCCGGGAAAACGAAATCTGTTTTGGCGTTGCGCAAATTTTCGCTCAGCGGCTTCAGCTTTTCTTCTCCACTAATAAACTTGGCCGCTGCGACCTTGGCTTCGCCACCCGAGGAAGTGACGATCACAAAAAACTCCGCCGTTCCTGCCGCTGGAGCAATTTTGCCCAGATGAATGGTGCGTGAAGTCTGCAGGTCGGCGCGATGTTGTTCCACCACCTTGGTCGCGTTGGCGTCACCGCCTACCAGCGCCGCCAGCCTGCCCTTGGTCTCAAGGGCCGGGCGCAGTCCGGACAATGACATCGCGTAAGTGCGAATCGCCTCGTCTTTCTGCCCGCGCTTTTCGTAAATCTCCGCCAGGTGATCACCCACCTCGCCGTGCTCCCCGAGAGTCCATGCGGCATCCACATACTTCTGCGCCTTCGCGAGATCGCCCCGCGCAAAATACACCCAGCCCAGTGTGTCCCAGTCGGCGTCGAGCGCGGAAACATTTCCCAGATCGCGGTCCGACAGTTGATCGAGCGAAAGATTGCGAAGCGAGTTTGAGACTGCAGTCACCGCCGATTCGGCATATTGCTGCGCCCGGTCGAGGTGTGCCTTCTTAAGCGACAACTGATACGCAATGTTGTTCCAGACTTCCGGAGTAGCGGAAATTTCTGTCGCGCGGTCAAAGGCCGCCAAAGCCTTTTCGTCCTGACCTAAATTCAAATACGCATCACCCAGACTGATCTGCAGCCCCGCATCATCCGCCTTGAGCGAAACCGCTTTCTCCAGTTCCGGCGCGGCCTTGTCGTATTGGTGCGCTTCGGCGTACATGGCGCCCAGCGCCGCATGTGCGTACTGGCTCAGCGGATCTATCTCAATCGATTTATTAAACGCCGCCGCCGCTTCATCATATTTTCGCGCGGTGGTGTAAGCCCATCCCAGCGCGCCATACGCGTATTCGTCATACGGATTCAACTCCGCCTGCTTCTTAAAGGCGGCAATGGCATCATCGGTCTGGCGAAGCAGCATGTAAGCCCGGCCCAGGTCCATCCACGCAGTTTTGTGTTTGGGATCAGCCGCTACCACGCGCTTGAAAAGATCGACCGCCGCCTGGTAATTTCCCCGATCGAACGACGCTTTGGCCGCGTCGTAAAGTTCATCACCTTTCAAATCCGCGGATAGCGTGGGCGATCCGGCGGCGCTGCTGTCGATGGAAAGATGCTGTGTCGCGTCCGACAGCACTGCGCGCCGAAATGCCAGGTAGTCGCTGGCTCGCGCCGAAGGCAACTCATTAATATTGGTGACCAGCGACCGCGACGCCGTAAAAACATTGCCTTCCACTTTGTAGCTGGCATCGTAATGCGCGTAATCGCGCTTCATCGCAAACGGCAGCGGCGATCTCTCGGTGTATTTGGCGGGAAATTCCAGGCGCAGGTGATACGAATACTCAATCGGTGAACCGATTTTGATCGGATCAGTATCGTCCTCGTCAGCGTCCGCCAGACCGATCTGTGAAAGCGGAAGCACCAGGTCGGACTTCTTCTTCGACCAGTCGAGATAATTTGCTACCTCGATCTTGTAATCGATCTGGAATGGCTCATGGGTCTGCGCCGGATCGCTCACGTTCAGGTCGGAAACCTCTCCCATAATCCCACTGAAGCTGTTCATCTGCTTGACCCACTCGTTCCACTTGTTGCGCGGAACGTGGCGGAAGAGCATTCGCAGGTAGAGTTCGGTGTCTCCGCGCAACTCGTACTTCACATGCGCGTTGAGCTTGCCGAATTCATTGATCTTGCCGTCGATGTCAGAAACCTGCCGGTTCACCATCGGCGGATTTGCCGGCGTCTTTTCAAGATGGGGCGCGCCATCCTGCGGAATGACCAGCGCCTGCTTGTCGCGCAAAACCGCAGAGAGCAGCCGGAAAGGCGCGACTTCGGTGGTGCTGTCCATCCATATTTCTTCTTTCCCCAGCGGCACCATGGTAAACACGTGATCGAATTGCGACGGCGAAGGAATGTCGGGATCAATCTTGCGTGCGGAGTTGATCAGCACCGATGACGCGTGATAGCCCGATGCTTCGAGCAATGAGGCCAGCAGCGTGTGCTTGTCCTTGCAATCGCCGTACGCGTTATGCAGCACGTCAGAGGCGGCGTGGGGTTGAAACCGCCCTACACCAAAAGAGAGGCTGATGTAGCGAAAATTGGGCCCGACAAAATCGTAGAGCGCCTGAATCTTATCCAGATCGGTCGTCTTACCCTTGGTCAGCTCAGCGGCCTTGGCGCGAATTTCTGCAGTAGGCTCGCGCCGGTCTTTTTCGAGCGACGCGTACCAGCGCCCCATTTGCTCCCAGCTCGCAAAAGTGGTCATCTGCACGGCAGGAAATTCAGGCTCTTTGGCGGCGTGCTTCTCTTTCTTGTCTTTTTTCTTATCAGTTTCGTCCTTATCGACGTGCGAACTGGCCCACGTATAAATCCGGCGGCCATTTTCGTCGGCGATTTTCGGATCGTTCCCCGGCTTGGTTTTCAGTTTGATGGTCCGGTCTTTGGGGACATCGAGAACGAGTTGCTCATCCAGCACGGTGCCGGATTTAGCAAAGTCATATTCCATCCAGAACTGCCCCGGTGCCAGCGGCGTCTGCGTAATGGTGACGAAGTCGTATTCCAGTTCTTCGCCCGGACGCAGGCCCGGCACGGTAATGTGCTTCTGCCGGTAGTCGGTATAAACCGGAGCATCTCTTTCGAGCGGAATGCTCAAATCCTGTATCGAATCCTGCGGAGCCGTCACTGTCGAACCGTCCAACTTCAGCACCCGGACAAACGGAATCTCCACCCGCTCATTGGCTGAGTTATACCCGACCACCACTTGTCCCCATTGCTCGACACCCGCCTCACTCTGCACCTTGATCTTGACGTAAAATTCGCGGCGCCCGGTGCCGTCATTTTCAAAGCGATAGGTGGTGCGCAGCTTCTCCACCACGTAGGCTTCTTGTGAATGGTCGAGAACGACCGTCGGCTCCGCCGGATTAACCGGCGGCACGGGAACTGTATTGGGTGCAGGCACCTGCGCCGGCACGGTAGAAGCCAACAGCAGTGGAAGGAGAAAAAAATAGCGCGAAGACATAGGGCTACTGCGCCGTTTGTATCGTATTACGGGCAGGGAAGCAAGTTACCCGAGTGGGTCCCGTTCGTGTTGGGCCGGACGTCCTCGCCCATCCTTACTTATCACTGCGCTGACATCGCCTTCTCAATAAACCCAGCTTCGTCAGACTTCAACTTCTTCAGGCTATCCATCGGCAAATACACCATGTGCCCCGCATCGTAGGTAGCGAATGAAATCTGTCCCCGGTATTTAGCCGGCAAGTCCATGTGATCAAACGTATAGTTCGCCGCATAATAAGGAGTCGCCAGGTCGTAGTAACCTTCCATCACCAGTACCTTCAGGAATGGATTGCGCACCATCGCCTGCCGCAAGGCGCTGGCCGTATCCGGAAAGCCTTCTATCCCCGATCCCCAATCCCACTTTTCTCCAAAGCTCGCTTCCCGGGCAAACAGGAAGTAAGGCATGTCCACCTTGTAACCCAGCTCGTTGCGAAGATAGTTATTGAATGCCGCATTGAAGGGCGCAAGAATGTTCGACTCGGTGGGATCATAGAATGGCGTGTCCAGCAACCCATTCGGATCAGGTCCGGTATAACGCCCGTCTAACCGGCCAACCCGCAGCTTCTGATCAATCAACAAATAATGAGTGAACTTGGGCACATCGATGCGCAAGTTCGCCTGGTCAATAACTTCTTTGCTCAATCCTGTAAAGCGCGACATTTGCTCGGCAGTCTTCTGCCGCTCTTCAGGAGTAAGTGAATCGCCTTTGGCAAGCGCTTGTGCATATTCGCCTGAGGCCCATTGCTCCGCCTGTTGCCGCGCCTTGTTCACATCCTGCTGCAGATCTGCCGGCAATTTGTGATGGTACCCGGCGATCATGGTGAAAGAGGGAATGAGAAAAATGTATGGCTCGTCATTGGTCTTCTGATCGACCAGGGTCTGAAAATTTAGAACGGTGGAAAGTAGCGTAATGCCGTTAAAGCTGATTCCAAGCTCGCTTAGATTTCCCGCAATTCCCGCCGAGCGCGTGGTCCCGTAACTTTCGCCAAACAAAAACAGCGGTGAGCTCCATCGCTCATAACGCGTAATGTAGAGACGGATAAACTCACTGAAGGCGTCAATATCACCCTTCACGCCCCAAAATTTTTTGCCGATCTCTGCAGTTTCCGCGCGGCTGAAACCAGTGCCGATCGCATCCACCAACACCAAGTCACTTTTGTCGAGCAAAGTATAAGGATTGTCTTCAGTGCGGTAAGGCGCCGGCGGAAGAAAGCCATCAGGATTCAGCGCCACCCGCTGCGGTCCCAGCGCCCCCATGTGCAGCCAGATCGACGCGGATCCAGGTCCGCCGTTGAAAGCAAATGTCACCGGCCGTTTCGAAGCTTCCTGGCCGTCGAGTGTGTAGGCCACAAAAAACATCTCGGCTTCAATCTTTCCATCGCCGCGCTTGATGGGAAGCCGGCCAGTGGTGGCGGAATATTTCAACGTCTTCCCGTTCACCGACACCTGATGATGCGTGACCACCGGCGCGATCTCGGTCATGTCAAAGTGCTCTTCTTTTTTGTCGTCTCCGGGCTTGCCTTCATTGCGCGACGGCGTGGGCTCAGTCGATTTGGCCGCCGGCTCTTCCGCCTTCTCCGCCTTTTGAGGCTCCGCCTGCTTCTGCTTCTTCGTCTTCTGCTGGTTCGCAGATTGGGCCTGCGGCTGCGCAGACTGCTGGTTTTCATTTTGCTGCGCGGCAGCGGCGGCCGCAAAAATCATGGCGACTACTAAGACGAGCAATGAACGCATATCACTCTCCGGTGAACCGGGAATTATACGACTGCCAAGCAATGTCATGCCCGTCTGCTCCGCTGGCACCACAGAGAACGCAGCTCCGCAGGCAAAATCACAGAAGCATGCATCGTGTACACCTCTGTGTCTTACTCTGTGTAACCCTGTGCCCTCTGTGGTTGTTTTTGGTTTTTCAAACTGTACGGGCTCCATCACGCCGCGACCGGATTGCTAAGATAAATCTGTGCCCACCACAACAAAGAAGAAGAAACCGCAAAAGAAAAAACTAAACAGAGCGTCTGCGATCGATATCTTGCGCGCGCCATCTCTCACGAAACTGCCATGGCTGGTGCACGGCTTCAGCACCCGGGTCGGAGGATCTTCGAAAGTTTACGGCGGTCATGCATTGAATCTAGGTTTCACGGCCCACGACACAAAAGCCGCGGTGAAACGCAACCGGCGCGAATTTATCGCGTTGTTAACGGCCGTAGAGCGCAAGCCTCGATCGTCAGGAGGTCAGCAACCGCCGCTGCTAACCCTTCGCCAAATACATTCTGATCTCATTCATCGCATTACCGAAACTCCTGAAAATAATATTCCGCTTGCTGGCGACGGAATGGTGGCCAATATTCCTGGAATACTGTTGGGCGTCCTTACCGCCGATTGCCTTCCAGTAATTCTGGTGGATCCCAAACGCCGCGCCGTCGGGGTTTTTCATGCGGGCTGGCGTGGAACCGCAAAGCGCATCGTAGAGAAGGGCGTGGGAGAAATGCACCGCTGGTTCGGCAGCGAACCGCGTGATTTGAAAGCCGCGATCGGCCCGGGAATTCGCGGATGCTGCTACGAAGTTGGGCCAGAAGTCAGGGCAGCTTTCGAGGCGCAGTTCAGTTACGGCAGCGAACTCTTCCGGGAAACCAAAGAGCGAAACGAAATTCACGAAAAATATCCGCTATTGTTCCTGACCGCGCGCGCTCCCGGACACTGCGAACTACCCAAAAAAATCTTCCTTGATCTCGCCGAAGCCAACCGCCGCCAACTCATCGCCACCGGGCTACTGGCTAAGAATATTTCAGATCTCGGGCTGTGTACTCTCTGTCAGCAACATCTATTCTTCTCCCATCGCGGAGAAAACGGCGTAACCGGAAGAATGATGGCAGCGGTCGGAATAGAAAATCTCAAGAACTGACTCGCCGGCTGAACTCCGATACTTCTCGCATATAGTATTGGAGACGGAGGCACCGATGTTCACCTCTCGCCCCATCGGATTTGTCAGCAGCCCCTACAAGAACGCCAGCGAAGTCCCCAAGGGACTCGGTGCGAAGCACGATGCCAATGGCGTACTCAAAATCCAGCCCGAGTTTGAACCGGGCCTAGCCGACATCGAGGGCTTTTCCCACCTCATCGTCATCTGGGAATTCGATCGCAGCCAGGGATTCGAACTGGCCGCCTCGCCCCCTTCCGATAATCGCACCCACGGCGTCTTCGCTACCCGCTCACCGCTGCGTCCCAATCCAATTGCTTTGACCACGGTCGAACTGCTTCGCCGCGACGGCGTCAACCTGCATGTGCGCGGCATTGACATGCTCGACGCCACGCCCATTCTCGATCTCAAGCCCTACCTCTCCAGCGTTCCCGCAGAAAAATTGCGCCGCGGCTGGCTTGCCGAAGCCGAGGCCCGAAACAAGTGATTTCTTGCCCGCCTCCAGAATAATTTCCAGCGTCATTCTGAGCGGCAGTAAGTTCCCCCTCCCGTCCGCTGTCATCCTGAGCGCAGCAAGAACTTCGGGAACCGAGTTTTTGCAAAATCGAAGGACCTGCTGTCACTTCGAACCAGCAATGGCGATTCGCAAATCCTTACTGCGAAGGCTGCATCGAGAGAATTCCTTTTTCTCACCAAGCCCCAAACCAGGTGGGCCTCTTACCTACAGGATTGACTGTATTTCGAAAAACCAGCGTCTCTGAATATCCTATTTTCGGTAGGTCTAATCTAAGGAGCTCGAACGGCTGCCCGGCATTCTCAAAAACCGAGCCTTCGCTCTAATCATAAGGAGGCTGTCGTGGTCGGTTCTCCCAGGTTGTCGTATCACCAAGGCGATCATGTTTGTACGCTGTTTACTACTTTGGAGGAACAACTCACGGCGGCAGTGGAGTATATTCGCGCGGGCCTTAGCCGGGGCGAGCGCTGCCTCTACGTCTGTTGCGAGCGGGAGCTGGATGTCTTCCGGTCGGCGCTGAAGCAGTCTGGTATCGCAGTCGATGCTGAGGAAGCGCGCGGCGCTCTGGTTCTGTTATCGAAACACGACGGCCATTTGAAGGGTGGCTCATTCGATCCAGATCGCATGATTCAAATGCTCGAAAAAGCCGTTGAAGACACATTGGCTCAAGGATTCACAGGACTCTGCGCCGCCGGTGATATGAGTTGGCTGCTGGATAATGCGCCCGGATCGGAAAAACTCGCCGAGTACGAATCAAGGCTGAATCGCTTTTACGAATCGCACCACGCGCTGGGGCTTTGCTTGTACAACCTCGGGACCATGCCGCCGACTGCAATCGAGGATTGCCTTGCGACTCATCAATTTATCCACATTGAAGGGCCCATTCTTTTGTCGAACCCATTCTACGAGCTTCCCGAAAAAGCTATGTCGCGCGTCGCTAATGGTAATGGCATCGATGGAAAAATACGCAGAATCCATGCCGTGGCCTCCGCTGCCCGCAGAAATGCGGAAAAATCTACGCCTAGTCTGATTAAGGGCGATGTGCCGCCTTCACTGCCACCCTCGTTGCCCGCCGCCTGAGGAAAGTGGATTTCTCTCACGAAAGACAGTGCTGGTCAGATCAGCACCGGCAGTCATTTATGGCCGCATTTGTTCGGGCCAACAGCGCCGCTAAATTTCCGACGCCGCGGCCAAAACTTCCGTGATCACAGCGTTGACGTCGGCATCCGTCGTCAGGTGATTCACGATGCAGGCCCGGAGACAGAATTTTCCTTTCAGTTCTGCATTCGACAAATAGATATTGCCCCGGCTCACAATCTTCTGAAGAAGCGCGAGATTAAATTGGTTGCGCTGCTCCTCGGTAGCGCGATCGCGGACCAGGTGGCGGAAGCATACTGCACTCAGTTCTGCTGGCCCAACCAGTTCGAGTTCGGAGCGAGTCTTCACCGCCGCGGACAGCCGCCGCGCCTGATCGAGATTCAGGCGAATGGCGTCGCGAAAGGCCCGCAGACCATGGAATCGCAGCGCAAGCCAAAGCTTCAACGCGCGGCAGCGGCGCGAAAGTTCCATCGACTCTTCAAAAAACGCGAATCCCTCAATCGGATCAGAGCTGAGTTGCTTGGCGTAGCTGCCGGTGTAAGTGAAAGTCCTTCGAGCGATCTCGGGATCACGATACAGAAGGCAGCCGCAATCCAGCGGCTGGAACAGCCATTTGTGCGGATCGAGAGAGATCGAGTCAGCTTCGCTGAGGCCACGAAACTTTTCTGGGACGGCGAGCGCAGCCAGCGCACCGTAGGCGCCATCAACGTGCAGCCACACATCGTGCACACGCGCAATTGCGGCGATTTCCGCCAACGGATCGATGGAGCCTGTATTCACAGTGCCGGCCGACGCGACGATAGCGATGGGTTTATGGCCGTGCGATTTATCTAATGCGATAGCACGGTCCAGCGCCGATGGAAGCATGCGATAGGCGTCGTCACAGTCCACGTACCGCAGATTTTCGCGGCCGATCCCAAGCATCGCCACAGCTTTGGGAATAGACATGTGTACTTGCTGCGAGGCGTAGATGACAGCTTTGAGAGCGCCAAACATGCCGCGATCATTCGCCGGAATTCTGGACTCGCGGGCCATGGTGAGCGCCATGAGATTGGCGGCAGAACCTCCGCCAGTCAGCGTTCCTGAGAAGCCGCCGCAGCCAACTGCTTCGGCCAGCCAGCGAACTACCGTTCGCTCGATCGTCACGCCCGCAGGCGAAGAACGCCACGCGGTCATGTTCTGGTTCAAAACCGAGGCGACGAAATCACCCAGCGCGGCGACCGGTTCGGCCGAACCCTGCACGTAACCGAAAAAGCGTCCGTTCTGCGCGCGACTATGAGCAATCACCGCGGTCAGCGCGTCGAGCGCGGACTCGCCTAGTCCCATTTCCGGCGCCGCTTCATCCTTAGCAAACAGCCGTTCCGTGTCAGCGCCACTGGTGACGGGAAAAACCCGCCGCTGGTGCAATGTCGAGAGATACTCGGCGGTCATCTGCATTACATCGGCGGCCAGATGACGAAACCGTTCTCCAGAAAGCTCGAGAGGATTCATGCCAGGGATTAGAGCACAACAGGGGAGTACCGGGCTTCAGCCCGAGATGCCATCAGCTGGCGGCTGACAGCGGCGATGGCGGCAAAAACTACTCCAACGGTGATCCGCGCCAGGGCCGGACGGGATACTTCTTCGTGACGACTACTTCTTACCGCGGTTGTCTGGCTGTGAGTCTGCCAAGCACAAACTCCTGCACTAGGGCGCTCACTACACGTTCACCGGTCGTCAAAAAGAAACCCTGAAATACCAGGCCAGTTCCACGATTCGAGGCAGGATAGTATAGGTTCGATAGGGCCGACGAGCTCAGGTCGCCGCCTATGCTCGAGAAATTGGGTTGCGATTTCCCATTGTCGCCCCTGCAAACGAAGGGGGCGGACATGGCGTGCAGAATGCGTGACCTATCTGTCCCCGTACCTTTGTAGTGGTAGCGAGGGTCCTGGTGCAGAATGGATGGAAGAATCGCGCCGCCGATCATAATGTCAGAGAAACCGTCGCCCGCAGCAGCGCCAAAGCGTTCGCCGTAGCCGGCCCAACCTTGAGGGTAATTGGGAGTGTTCCCCGCCTGGTTGATACTGGCAAGTGCACCCACCCCAAGAACGGTGACGATATCGGTCGAGGTCTTGAAGGCCAGGTGGAACTTCATCTTGGCGGTGAGCGGCGCCGGGTCAGCCTCGTAAACAACATAAAAATTGGGAATGACCCCGAGGACCCGCTGTTTTTCTTCAACCTGCAACTGCTCGGTGGCAATTTCGTCCGGCCTGTCTCCGACATTGACAGTAGTAGTCACCTGTAGGCGAAGTTTGCATTCGGGTAGAAGCATGTACTGGCCAGAATCGAGAACGAGATCGGCTGAAGTCCACTCCGCAAAATCTGGCGCGCTAATTGTGGCGCGATAGGTGCCGGGACCGAGCTGCTTAAAATCAAAGAATCCGTTGTCGTCCGATGCAAGTTTCAGGGAGTCTGTGCCACCGACGCTTTGCAAAACCACGGTTGCGCCGGAAACGACGTCGCCATTTGAGTCAGTAACAGTACCGGTGATTTGACCGGTCGCCGGATTCGGCACACTTGTAACCTGCCCCAGCAAAGGGACGGATGCCGTGATGGCTGCGAGCAAAAGCAGCCAAACTCGCTGGTTGAACACGAAAAAGCTCCTTGTAGATGAGATCTCGATTTTATGTGGGGACCTCCGGTATCCCAAGTTCCGGAAGTCCAATAACCACTGGCGGGGTTTTTGGCGAGTTGGGTAGGTCGTTGCTGCCCTACGCTGTCAAAATGTGTCAATCCTTCTTCCCCAACCCTGCATTCAGGATGACATGCGTGGGCCTAATAGGTGGAGGAGCGGCCATTCATGGCCGCGTTTTTCGGCTTCCCCAACTCTGTCATCCTGAGCGAAGTGTCGCTCGCGAAGCAGTGAACAACGCAGTCGAAGGACCCGGCGTTTGTTTGTAGCCAGCACTGCCGCGGGAGGGAATTCTCTCCCCGCGCAACCGAAATCGTGAGAATGCCTCTATGCGCGCGCGACGGATGAAGCGTGCTTCAGCCCGACCAATTCCAATTCGGGAATTGGAATTACCTACTTTCGTGGGCTTGCGCATGAAGCCTAAGTTGAACAATTCACGGCGATAGACACGTGTTTGGGAGGGCGTTCCAGTGGGCGCTGGACGCCGTCGCCTTGTCAGCCATTACGGTTTGACTCCGTCGTCCTCCGCACGACCACTCGATAAAGTTGCGACGCGCTTTGGTATGATGATGTTGATAAACGGCGTACCAACTGGCAATATCCAGCCCCGGATGACTACCGGGGCCTTTGATTTTTAGGGCCAAGTTGTAACTTCGCAGCTGCTTCGCTCCACAAAGCAGCCACTTCGCTCAGGATGACATGCATTAGCGTGTTAAGTGGAAGAGCGGCCATTCGTGGCTGCGTTCTGGCGATGTGAGATAAGCCGGACCGCTTACCGATCCGCGGCGTAGACGCTGAATGGCGATTCGGAGGGTACCACCGCGATCCACTGCGTGACTTCGGTCCCGATATCCGAGCTGAATCTTAACTTGTAATCGCCTGGGCCCGCGGGCGTGAACTCAAAATCGTAGGTTTCGCCGACACCGATCTTTTGCTCCGCGTCGCGCACCGTGGCTTGTTGGGGCGGTAAATCCGCGCCGTCTTTCGCAACCGCGCGCCATTTCGCCGGTTTGCCTTCATTCACTAGGGAAATCGTACTGATATCGGTCGGAGTCATATTGACAAGCCTCAAACGGTAAGTTTTCCCCGGCAACACCACCATCAGCCCCGGTTGGGGGCTGCCGTTGATCATCATCGGATCTTTCATTTCATTCAATCCGCCGCGACCCAGCACGAAAACTTTATCCGTCGCCGGATCGTATTTCTTCCCCGGCTCCAGCACTAACAGCGCCCCGTACATTCCGCTGGTAAGCTGCGTCACATCGTTCCAATGGGTGTGATAAATGAACGTGCCCGCACGCGGTGGCGTCATGTAGGCGACGAAAGTCTTTCCCGGCCCAATGTATGGTGTCGTCCGCTGCGCAGTGCCGTCCCAGCCGGGCACTCCGTCGTAATAACTCTCGATCTCCAGCCCATGCCAATGGATGGCCGTCGCTTCCTTGAGTTCATTGTGAACTGTGATTGCCGTTCGCTCACCGCGCGTAATTACTAGAGGCGGGCCAGCGCCTTCTACCTGCTTGCTTACTCCTTCCAGATAAAATCCGGGACCTGCCGGTACAAACGCGCTCGCCGGTCTTTCGCGGACATACAAATCCTTCTTCGCCGTCGCTGCTGGCGCCAGATCCTTTACCGCTTTTGCCTGCGGGTTAGGATCGGTCACAGTAATTCCCATCACCAGGTCGCCCATGCCCATGCCGTTGTCCATGGCCATGCCCTTGTGCGAGTCGTATTTCTTGTCCGCTGGAGGGCCATCGGGTCCATAGAGCAGCGGTGACTTGTAATCGCTCATCATGTGATCGAGGATGTGACAGTGGAAGACCCAATTACCGGCTCGTTCCGGCACCCAGGTCATATCAAACGTTTCGCCGGGCTCGACCAGATAAGTCACCGACTTCAGCTTCTTGCCATCGCCGAGATGCTTCTCATTCTCTCCGTCGCCGGTCGCATCTACATCGAAGAAGAAGCCGTGCAGGTGCATGGGATGCTCAAGCGGGGTAGCGTTCAGAATGCGCCAGTGTTCAGCATTTCCGATCTGCGCCTTCAGGCGCTCGGTGCCCGGCCATGATTTCCCGTTGATCGAGAGAACGCCTTCAAATCCCGGCCGATAGAGTTCTTTAAACCAAACGGCAATAACGAAAATTCGATCATTGGTATCCGCGCCCGGACCATCCACGATGAACCCGCCCGACATCAATCCTTCATCGCCCGGGCGCAAAAACATCGGGCCCTTGGCAGTTGAAGCCCAGTAGTAATAACTGCCCGGCGCTCCGGCGGTGAACGCCGTTTCCTTGGTTTCGCCGGCGGCCACCTCCAGCGCTTCATCCGCTTTTCCCGGACGCTGGTGCAGGCCGT
>Ga0157369_10006004_pt1 | contig 14108 bp, 14 predicted proteins | sample C25metaG_FD_113461 | JGI IMG/M metagenome (GOLD analysis project Ga0157369, IMG submission 113461) | Corn rhizosphere microbial communities from Kellogg Biological Station, Michigan, USA - C2-5 metaG | ecosystem: Host-associated > Plants > Roots > Rhizosphere > Soil | place: USA: Michigan...
CTGGATAGTTATGGAAAAGAAACCCATGAGACCATCCGGAAACAAGCGCGGCGGCAATAACCGCCACAAGAATATCGGCTTCATTGCTCTAGTCGTGCTGGTAGCCCTTATAACGTATGCCGCCTATCGCCAGCCGAGCACGCTCAAAGAAATCCCCATCTCCCAAGCTGTGCAGAGTGCCAACGCTGGCAACTACCAGAAGATTGAAGTCAGCGGCGATGAGCTGGATATTACTAAAAAGGGCGATAAGAATCCGACCCTGAAAGCGTTCATGGAGCAGGGTGCTACCCTCAAAGACGAAGGAATCAAGCCCGGCAAGGTGCAAGTGACGGTCAAGCCGGCCAACGGTACCGGCGCAGTGCTGGGCAGCTTGGCGATTAACCTCATCCCGGTAATCCTCATTGGTGGGCTGCTGTATTTTATGCTCAAGAGCGCCCAAGGCCAGGGCAACCAGGCGCTTTCTTTCGGCAAGAGCCGGGCGCGGCTGTATGGCAACGAAAAGGACAAGATCAGCTTTAAGAGCGTGGCCGGTCAGGCCGAAGCCAAGCAAGATTTGCAAGAAGTCGTCGAGTTTTTGAAATTCCCCAAGAAGTTTGCCAGCCTGGGCGCGCGCATACCGAAGGGCGTGCTGCTGGTTGGCCCTCCCGGTACCGGTAAGACCATGCTGGCCCGGGCCGTGGCCGGTGAGGCCGGGGTGCCGTTCTTTAGCATATCCGGCTCGGAGTTCGTGGAAATGTTCGTTGGTGTCGGCGCCTCACGGGTGCGCGACCTATTTGCCAAGGCCAAGAAGAACGCGCCGTGCATTATCTTTGTCGATGAAATTGACGCCGTCGGTCGGCGCCGTGGCTCAGGGATGGGCGGCGGGCACGACGAGCGCGAGCAGACGCTGAACCAGATTCTGGTAGAGATGGATGGCTTCGAACAAGGCCAAAACGTCATCGTGCTAGCCGCGACCAACCGGGCGGATGTGCTTGACCCGGCGCTGCTGCGCCCCGGCCGTTTCGACCGCCGCGTCGGCATAGGCTTGCCCGACCGGCCGGACCGCAAGGCTATCCTGGAAGTACACTTCGAGAAAAAGCCGCTCGCTAAAGAAACTAACCTCGACGCTCTGGCCGCCAAAACGGCTGGTTCGTCTGGCGCCGACCTGGCCAACATCGCCAACGAAGCGGCCATAATTGCCGCGCGCAATAACCACACTCAGATTTCTCAGGCCGATGTCACTGAAGCGTTCGAACGTGTGGCCATCGGGCCGGAGCGCAAGAGCAAGGTCATGAACGACCACGAGAAAGAGCTGACCGCCTACCACGAAGCCGGCCACGCCATCGTCGGGCATGTGCTGCCGGATAGCGATGTGGTGCACAAGGTCACCATCATCCCGCGCGGCGGTACCGGCGGCGTCACTTGGTTCATCCCGCCAGAAGATAAAAGCTACCACAGCATCTTGGAGTACAAAGATATTTTGGCCCGCATGCTGGGCGGGCGTATCGCCGAGGAAGTGATTTACGGGCCGGAGCGCGTCACCACCGGTGCGGGCTCAGACTTGCAAAAAGCCGCCGAGCTGGCCCGCGACATGGTCATAAACCAAGGTATGGGCAAGAAATTGCGCGACCAGGTTTTCCACGTCGAAGAAGGTATGATGATCGAGCGCATGGTGCACGAGCGCGAATACAGCGACGACACAGCCAAGGTTATCGACCAGGAGGTCGAAGCGCTCATCACCGAGGCGGCTAACCGGGCCCGGGTCGTTATCAAAGCGAACACCAAGTACTTAAGCGCACTTAAGGATGTGCTGCTCGAGAAGGAAACGGTGGATGCCGACGAAGTCCACAAGCTGTTTGAGGGCTCGCACCTCCCCAAAGAAGCCGCTCTGTACTAAGTGGTAATGAGAGAACCGAGATAGGTTCTCTCATCGCGCGGGCCCCGACGGGCCGGGGTCCGGCTGCTCTTTCCTGACAGCTTAAAACATGTCCTCGGAATGAATCCGAGGACATGTTTGATTTAATAGGCAGTTTCCTAAAGCCAGAAATAGGGGGATTTCTGGGTCTTGGGAAACTGCCGGGACGGAGGAGATGAAACGCTCGCGCGATTTACTCATCTCCCCCGCCCGGAAGTTCTCTGTTGGCCGCTCAAACTACAGCGACTGGGTCGGCTGCTTGCCAGTGCGCATAAAGCGCCTCTGCCGAGCAGCCGAACGGATCGTCGCACAAATACACGACTTTGTCGTATGACCCTTGCCGCATGAGCAGAAAGCCACCCCCGGCGAGCCGGTAGGCGACGAATCCGGAACAAAGGATATAGAACGTGGCGCCCATCTCCATCAGGCCGTGCCTGAGATTATCGGGGATGCCTGCAATGTGCTGTCGTGCTCCTTCGTCAGGAGTGGTAGCGGTCGGAAGTTGGTTCGAGCGGCGCATGTAGGCGAGCTGCTGCTTCAACCGGCCGACCTTCAGGCAGGTAGACCGTTCGTTCAGGGTGCCTCTGGCCTGCGAAGCTTCGTACTCGGCGATTGCGAGTTGCTGTTCCAGGTCGTCGACTTCGTCGACTTCGCCGTCTACATGGGGCATAGTGCTCCTTCAGTCGTGGAGTTTGGAGAATTGCTTCTCGAGCTCGTCCAGGGTACGGGCGGTGTTCAGCTCGTGGCTGACTTCACCCAGCTGGCGTTCCGCGATGCCCTGGAACATGGTTCCGTGGGCGATGGCGGCTGTTCGCACAGCGGCGGACTGCGCGTTGCTGAGCTGTCGCTTGTCCATCTTGTTCCTCTCGGGGTGGTCGTTGCCCATGATCTGACACAGTTCGTGCCAGGATGTGCCCGGGTTGGGCAGGGCTCTGCGTGTTATGCGGGGTGTGATGACAAGGCTGTTGCCATGGCGGACAATCAACAACATGACGGCCACCACCACTGCCAGAGCAGCAGGAATGGGTAGAAATTGAAGCATCAGGGTCTCCTAGGGTGTGGGGGAATGGTTTGCACACGGGCGGGCGAACGAATTCATCCGGGAGTGCGCAAACCATTACCGCGGGGCCGTTTTGGCCGCATCACTAGGAAACAATCCACTAACAGAGAACTTGTTAAGGTGCTTCGGAGCTTTAGAAGCTCAACGAAGTAGCTTAATTTTAGCATAAGTGGTCTATAATGTCAATCTACAGAACAGGGGTGGAACCGCAGATGCTTTTTGCCGGCTGCGCTGTATTTCTTACCGGAAAAATGAGAGAATAAAGGTAACCACTTTCGGTGGGATTTTTATACATGGCACAACTACGCAAGAAGCAATCGACAGAAGCGCACGACGACAGCGGCGTGGTGCTTCTGCTGCAGGTGCCGCGCACCAACGAGAAAAAAGAGCTGGCTGCCGAGCAGATGTTCGCGAGCTTGCACGGCTTGCTCACCATCCCAACGCCTGGATTGCTCAAAAATGCCAAGCGCGAGCGGCTGAGCTTCGAGATTGCCGTCCGGCAGAAACGCATCGGCTTTTACGTGTGGGTGCCCAACTACCTGAAGAGTTACGTCGAAGAGCAGATTTACGCCCAGTACCCGACGGTGCACATCAGCGAAGTCGAAGACTACGCCCTGTACCGCGAGGAAGACCAGTACCCGGTACAGCTGGTGACCGAGCTGAAATTTATCGGCAATAACGCGCTGCCCATCAAGACATTCCAAAGCTTCGAGGTCGACCCGCTGGCGGCCATAACGGCGACGCTGGCCAAGTTTACCGACCAAGAAGAAGCCTGGCTGCAGCTGCTTATAAAACCCGCCAGCAGCAACTGGCACAAAAACAGCGAGCGCTATATTTCCGGCATCAAAAACCAAACCGGCTCTAGCAGCAAGGGGTTGATGAGCGCGCTGTGGAAACCGCCGGAGGTCAAAACCGAGGCAGTAAAGCTCAACGACTATGAAACCACCCGGGCCAGCGCGGCCCAGGAAAAAAGCCAGAAACTGGCCTTTGAAACGCAGCTGCGCGTCGTGTATCGTGGCAATACCAGCCCGGCGCAGGCCCAGCTGCAGATGCAAAGCATCATCGCCAGCTACAAGCAGTTCAACAGCACCTATCTGAACGGCTTTGAAACCAAGCGGGTGCTGGACGACCCGTTTTTGGTGGCGCATTTCCGGGCCCGGGCGTTTAATCGTGGCGGCTTCATCTGCAACATCGAAGAAGTCGCTACGCTCTACCACCTGCCGCACACCAATGTGGAGACGCCCTACATTCTCTGGGCCACTTCGCAAACGGCCGAGCCGCCAGCCAACCTGCCGATAGTAACGGCCGAAACGCAGACCGAGCTCAGCCCCGTCGCAGCCACGAATTTCCGCGGCCACAACACGATGTTTGGCCTGCCGCGGACCGACCGCGGGCGGCACCTGTACATCATTGGTCAGACCGGTACCGGTAAGTCCGGTATGCTGGAGCTGCTCACGATTTCGGATATTTACAGCCCGTACGGTTTCGCGGTCATCGACCCGCACGGCGACTACGCCCAGGCAGTGCTCCGGCGCATTCCGGCCGAGCGGGCGGCCGACGTCGTTTATTTCAACCCGGCCGACACCGACCACCCGATGGGCTTCAACCCGCTGGAAGTCTACGACCCCAAGCTCAAAACGCACACCTGCTCCGAGCTCATCGGCGTTATTAAGCGTATTTTCGAAAACAGCTGGGGGCCGCGGCTGGAGTATATCTTGCGTTACTGTATTCTGGCGCTGCTCGACTACCCCAACGCGACCATGCTCGACATTACCCGCATGCTGACTGAGAAAAAATTCCGCGCTGAAGTGTTGCAGTACGTAGTGGACCCAGTGGTGCGCAATTTCTGGACGATTGAGTTCGCCAGCTGGAACGATAAGTTCATGGCCGAGGCCGTAGCACCGATTTTGAACAAAGTCGGCGCGTTTACGGCTAACCCGCTGGTGCGTAATATCATCGGACAGCCAAAGAGCAGCTTTAACATACGGCAGATTATGGACGAGCGCAAAATACTCATCGTCAACCTGAGCCGCGGGCTGGTGGGCGAGGACAACGCAGCTCTGCTGGGCGCTCTGCTGGTTACCAAGGTGCAGATGGCGGCCATGAGCCGGGCCGACCTGGAAGGCGAGCAGCGCACGCCGTTTTACTTGTATGTCGATGAGTTCCAGAATTTCGCGACCGATAGCTTCGCAACCATCCTCAGCGAGGCGCGCAAGTACGGCCTGAACCTGACAGTAGCCAACCAGTACACGGCGCAGATGATGCAAGAAGTCAAAGACGCCGTGTTCGGTAACGTCGGCTCCATCATCAGTTTCCGCACCAGCGCCGACGATGCGCGCACCATGCTGAAATATTTCGAGCCGAAATTCGAGGAACACGACCTGGTGCACATGCACAACCGCCACTTTGCCATCAGCATGACTATAGAGGGTGAAAAGGTGCCGGCCTTCAGCGCCATCAGCCTGAACTTGCCGCCGTTCGGCGAAGATTACAGCGCGCAGATTATTGCTCACAGCCGGTCGCAATACTCCCAGAGCCGCGACTACATCGAACGTTACGTCGCCGACCATTACCTGACGACCGATACGGCCGCCGCCAAGCAGACCGAGCCGCGCATGACGAAGCCCCGCCCCGAAGCCAGCCGCCAGAGCTCCAGCCCAGCCGCTGCCGCTCGGCCGCCGGCCGCGCCGCAAACCCCGGCGGCGGCTTTATCCCAGGCCGTATTGGGCGCGGCCCCTCCGACGGCCGTTGCTGACCCTGAGGCGAAACCGAAGCGCAAACGGACCCGCAAACGCAAAAAGAAGACAGGCGATACGGCACCTCAGCCGGCACCGGCCAGCCAGCCGCAGCCGATTGCCGAAGAAGGTGTCATCCACCTGAATTAGCCCCTCGGTGAGCACCGTTCCGAAATCGAAAATCAGCCGCCATTATCTGTCTTCAAACCGGCAAGCAGGCTATACTAGACATAAGCTCTCATGAATATGAAAATTCCCCGGACCCGCAAGCGTATTTCTCTTGGTAGCGCAGCTGTGCTGCTGGTGGGGAGCTCGCTGCTGGCGCAGGTTCTGGGGTTTTTGCGCACCAAGCTCGTGAACGCCAACTTCCCGGCAGTCGGCCCCCACAGCACCGATAGCTATTTCGCCGCTTTCAATATTCCAGACTTCTTTTTCTTCACTATTTCGGCCGGCGCGCTCGGTGTGGCGTTCATGCCGGTGCTGGCCGACCATCTGGCCCGCGGTGACAAGAAGGGGATGTGGCGGCTCGTTTCCAGCCTGCTCAATCTCCTTAGTATCGTCATGATTGCCGTGGCGCTCATCATCTTTATCTTTGCCGGGCCAATCATGAAGCAACTGGTCGGGCCCAATCAGCTGCACGACGCTACGATAATCATGCGGTTCCTTTGCCTGAACCCGCTGCTATTCACCATCTCCGGCATTTTGACGGCGACCCAGCAGTCGATGGGCCGCTTCTTTTTCTATGCCACGGCGCCGCTGCTGTATAACGGCAGCGTTATCGTTTCGGCGCTGATTTTCAGTACGGTGTCGCACAACCAGGGCGGCCCTGGCCACCTGGGGATCATGGGGCTGGGGGTCGGCGCCCTGGTCGGGGCGATTTTGCAGCTGTTGGTCGTGCTGGTGGGCATGTACAGCACTGGTTTCCACTGGACGCCGCACATCATTTGGCGCAGCCGCGATTTCCGGCAGGTGTTGCGCAATTTACCGCCGCGCAGCCTCGACCAGGGAATCGACCAGCTGGAATCTATCGTCGAAACGCGCTTTGCCCGCGGATTGGGGCCGGGCTCTATTTCGTACTACAACAACGCCTATACACTGATGACGGCCCCAGTGCTGCTGATTGGTACGGCAATTTCCACGGCAATTTTCCCGAGGCTCAATAACCGCCTGAGCCATGGCCGCGTCGATTTATTCCGGCAGGATTTCCTGCGCATACTCCAGCTTATCATCTGGATTACCATGCCTATCGTGGTTATCTGCTTCTTCGGCCGCGGCTATTTGGCGCGTCTCATTTTTTCGCGCAACAGCCAGCCCATCAGCCTGATTTTCGGCTTCCTGACAGTGGCCATCTTTTTCCGCACCCTCTACGCCATCATTTCGCGCTGGTTCTACGCCCAGAAAGATACGAAAACACCCCTGTACGTTTCGATTTTTACCATCTCGTTCAACATTTTCTTGGCCTACCAGTTTACGAGACCGGGTGGCTACGGCCTGCAGGGCCTGGCGCTGGCGCAGTCAATCGTGGCCGCGGTAGAGGTGGCCATACTTATGGCTATCATGCTTCGGCGCGACCACAAGCTTTTCAATGCCGAGTTTTGGGGCGGGGTGCTGCGCACGATATCGGTGACCGGCTTCAGCTTGGTCGCTGGCTATATAACGGTTAGTTTTGTGCCGCTGGGCGCGAACGACCGCGGCTTCATTACGCTTGGCACTAAGTTTCTACTGATTGCGGCAGTAACGATGACGACGCACTTTGTTATCTCCGGCCTCTACGGCCTGGAAGAAGCCCGCCCATTCTGGCGCTGGATCCGCCGCGTTCTCTACCGCCCCATCAGGGTCGACTACTAATCAGCATCCTCGATTTTAACTAGCGGTTCCCCGGTCTGCGGGTTGAATATCGTGGCAATAAATTGAGCTCTTTTTTGTCGTTTTCTGAGCGAGGCCTTTCGCTCTAAATATAATAGCGACCCAGTGTAATCCACACGATATCCTACGATACGCCCCAAGGCCCGGGCGACATGATTTTCCGTTGCGAACTGACTGGTTTCAGGGTTAATAAGATCATACTCTATATCGTTTTGTCCATTGATGGACGAGACAGCTACGACCGTCTCATGAAGCTCTAGTAACAGACTTTGTAGCGACCGCATCGAATCACGCTTCGCGTCCTCTGCTAGCTGTATATCACGTTCATTCCACAGTACCTGGTAGCCATTTAAGGCCGTCCGGACAAGTACGTCGGTTTCTAGGAGATACTCCTTGCCGCGGGGAACCTCGGGATGTTCTGCGACTGCACTGTTGAATAATGCGCGAAGGCTAGGTTGTTGGCGCAAGAGCCATGCGGTATGAGTGGCTTCGGCGACGGCGCCAAAAGTTTGTGTTAACTGCTCGGCCGGGCTGAGCAGTACCGGTTCTCTCGCCATTTCTATAGCATTCATCGTGCAAATTATTATGTACCAGAAATAAAAAATGGCAACATAATCTTCTGGTACCTCTGTTATAATAGATGGCAATGAACCAAGACCACATCCGCAATTTTTGTATAATTGCGCATATTGACCACGGCAAGAGCACGCTGGCCGACCGGCTGCTGGAGCTGACAGGCACAGTCGAAAAGCGCAACATGAAAGCGCAGCTGCTCGACCGTATGGATTTGGAGCGGGAAAAGGGAATCACCATCAAGCTGCAGCCCGTTCGCATGGAATACAAAGGGTATGAGCTGAACTTGATCGATACGCCCGGGCACGTCGATTTCAGCTACGAAGTCAGCCGTAGCCTGGAGGCCTGCGAGGGCGCGCTGCTGGTGGTGGATGCCAGCCAGGGTATCCAGGCGCAAACGCTTGCCAATGTGTACCTGGCGATGGCCGCGGACCTTGCCATCATCCCGGTCATGAACAAAGTTGATTTGCCAGCAGCCGACGTTGAACGGGTCGGCGCGGAAATTGTCAGCCTGCTGGGGTGTAAGTTTGAGGACATTTTGCAAATCTCTGCCAAAACCGGCCAGGGCGTCGCGGCGGTGCTCGACAAAATTGTCGAACAAGTTCCAGCCCCTCTCGAACCTATAGGTCCGTCCTATAGAGACACGCGGGCTTTGATTTTTGATAGTTATTACGACGATTACCGCGGCGTAATTTTGTACGTGCGGGTGTTTGACGGCGAAATCGCCAAAGGAGCCCACATTAAAATGCTCAACACCAGCGCTACCGGCATCGCTTTGGAAGTGGGCGCGTTGAAGCCCGATATGACGCCCGGCCAAGGGCTAGAGACGGGCGAAATCGGCTACATCGTCACTAACCTCAAGACTACGCGCGATGCCAAGGTGGGTGATACTATTACACTCGCAAGCAGCCCCGCCACCGAACCACTGCCCGGCTACAAAGACGTGCAGCCGTTTGTTTATGCTGGCTTTTTTCCCGAGAGCAACGAGCATTACCAGGAGCTGAAAGATGCCATCGAAAAACTCTCGCTTAGCGACAGCGCGCTGCAGTACGCGCCGGAAAACTCGCCGGTGCTGGGGTTCGGCGTGCGCATCGGCTTCTTGGGCCTGCTGCACATGGATATCGTGCGCGAGCGGTTGGAGCGTGAATACAACCTCGACCTAGTGGTGACAAACCCGAGTACCGACTACCAGGTGAGCTTGCTGAATGGCGACGAAATCGACATAAAAAGCGCCGCCGATTTGCCTGACCCAGCCAAAATCAAAGAGATCCGCGAGCCATGGATTAAAGGCGAGATTATCGTGCCGCGGGATTACGTCGGCCCGGTCATCCAGCTAGTGTCCGGCAAGCGGGGGCTGCAAAAGAACCTCAGCTACGTCGAAGACCGCGCCATCGTCGGCTTTGAAGCGCCGCTCGCCAACCTGCTGACCGATTTTTATGACCAGCTCAAAAGCCTGACCAGCGGCTACGGCAGTTTCAATTACGAGTTGAGCGATTACCGTGCCGAAGACCTGGTGCGGCTGGATTTTTATGTGGCCGGCGAAATGGTGGGAGCGCTGAGCGTCATGGTGCACCGCAGCGAGGCGCAGAGCCTTGGCCGTACCACGGTTGAAAAGCTCAAAGAAGTCATCCCGCGGCAGAACTTCCAGGTGGCCTTGCAGGCGGCCATCGGCGGCAAATTCATTGCCCGCGAAGACTTAAGCGCTTACCGCAAAGACGTTACTACCGGCTTGTACGGCGGCGACGTGTCCCGCAAGAAAAAAGTGCTGGCCAAGCAGAAAAAGGGCAAAGAACGCATGAAGCGGTTCGGCAAGGTCGATATCCCCGCCGAAGCCTTCACGGTCATGCTCAAGCGCGATTAAAGCTGTATGATATCTTATAGTGCCTCGCTTGTATTCTGTCTAAGCTATGCTGTAGTTAGGCCATAACCTGGAGAGTACGCATGCAACAAACACCAAAAACCGCCGTCCGCATACTACTTCTGGCTATTGGGTTGCTTTTGTTCGCCGTAGTAGGGTTCAAATCGGCCCAAACTGTTTCCAGCGCCAACCCGATCCGCGGTAAGCAGCGGCTTTTCATGCTGAGCCGGTTGGCGCGGCAATCGCCTTTGGCTAGCCCTCCGGCAGCCCAGGGCACGGGCACCTATCGGCTGGCCGAAACTCCCCCAGCCACCGTGCCAAATACGGCCATAGCGACGGTGCCGGTGGCTTCTCCGCCCACAGCTCCAGAGGATACCGGTCCAGTCTCGGCACGGCCGGTGCCAGCGACGCGCGCGCAGGCAAGCGTCCCAGCTGCTACGAATCCGCAGCCGGTTGGTGATGTGAACCGCCCCGGCCAAGCCTCCGCAGCCGAGTCGCCCGCCACGCTTCGCCCGTTATCGCGGTTATTATTCTGATGCCTGCAGCGCTTGCAGGTCGGCAATAATCTGGCCGGCGTGCGTTTTGGGGTCGACGCCGCGGTACTCGCGGGCTATTTTGCCGTCCGGGCTGATGATAAACGTATCGCGGTGCGTGCCTAAATATTCGCGGCCCATGAATTTCTTGGGCTTCCAGCTGCCGTACGCTTCGATGGTTTTGTGTTCCGGGTCGCTCAGCAAAGTGAAATTCAGCTGGTGGTCGGCGGCGAACTTTTTGTGTGAGCGCACACTGTCTTTGCTTACACCTACCACTTCGGCGTTGCCAAACTCGGCGATGGCGGTGCGCTCATCGCGAAAGCTGCAAGCCTCAGCCGTGCAACCCGAGGTGTTATCTTTGGGGTAAAAATACAGCACCAGCCACTTGCCGGCATATTCGGCCAGCGTATGCGTGGTGCCAGCTTGGTCGGGCAGCGAAAAATCCGGTGCTTGCTTCATTACGTATAGTATACTGCACGCATGGAAGCCGAACTACAGACGCTCGTCAATCGCTACGAGCTTTCACCGGTAGCAATCGACCTCGTGCGGCAAACGCGCATCGTGTTGCTGGTAGGTATCAGCGGGGCGGGCAAGGGAACCATTACCCAAAAATTGCTTGAGACAGGCAAATACCACCGTATCGTGTCGCACACTACTCGGCGCCCTCGTGAGAATGACGGCGTCATGGAACAAGATGGCGTGGACTACCACTTCATTACCCCGGAGCGGGCAGCTGAAATGCTGAAGAATAATGAATTCGTCGAGGCCAAAAAATACAGCGAAAATGTCTACGGCACTAGCGTGGCCGAGATACGGAAGGCCCACCATGAAGGTAAGGTGGCGATTGCCGATATAGAGGTGCAAGGGGTGTCCGAATATAAGGCGATATCTCCGGAAGTAATCGCAGAATTCATTCTGCCCCCCGGCTACGAAGAATGGCAGCGCCGCTTACGTGCCCGTTACGGTGGTCACGGGGCCGACCCGTCTGATTTGTCCCGGCGGATGCACACCGCTATCCTCGAACTTACGGAGGCCCTTGAGCAGCCCTATTACCACTTTATCGTCAACGAAAATCTGGATGAAGCCGTGGAGGCGGCCGACAGTATCGCACGGCACCATGACGAGTTTACGCGCGTTGATCGAAGCTTCCGGGTATGGGCTGAGCGATTGCTCGAAGACCTGAAGGCCGGTCTGTAATTTGGCTGGCAGTCTTGAGTTTTGAGTGCTAAAAGCGTACAATTTGGGCATGACTGAGCGACAAAAGCAAATTTTGTCGGCGATAATTGAGCAATACGCCGAAGTGGCCGTGCCGGTGGGCAGCAGCTTGCTGGCCAAGGTTTTTGATGTGTCGAGCGCGACCATCCGCGCCGAAATGGCCGAGCTGGAGCGCCTGGGCTTCATTCGCCAGCCGCACACCAGCGCCGGGCGCATTCCGACCGACCGCGGCTACCGCTTCTATGTGAATAATTTGGCCGCGGGCGAAGCGACTCAGCCCGAAAAGCGCGCCGAGCGCGCCCTGACCGCCCGGGTTACTCACGGCGGCATGCCGGAGCGCACCATCCGTAATGCCGTCGATACGCTGGTGGAGTTGACGCATAACCTCGCCCTAGCCACCATTGGCAACCAGCTGTACATGAGCGGACTCAGCAACCTGTTTGGGCAGCCGGAATTTATTGGCGGCGCGCAGGTTCAGCAGGTGGCCAGCCTGCTTGATAACCTTGAGCCGTGGCTGCGCGAAGCCGCGCCCAACGAGCCGCTCAGCGTCTTTATCGGCAGCGAAAACCCCATCGGCCGCAGCGCCGGTGTCAGCCTTATCATCAGCCGGTTCCGCAGCCCGTTCAGCGATCACAGCTACATCGGTACGCTCGGGCCGACCCGCCAAAGCTACCGCGATGTCATGAGCCTGGTAGCGCACACCGGCAAAACGCTTGAAGAGGTTTTGTAAGTGTACGATTCGCTTCCTACTCCACCGTCACCCGAGCACCGCCACCGCTTCCAGCGGCTAATCCGCGCCTGTGGTCATGTGGCCGAGGTGGCATTCGACTGGGTGGGCGACCGGGCTGCCCCAAAACCGCTCTCCGACCAGCTGAAAGATGGTGATGTATCGCCGCAAGATATAACGGACAAACCACTAGACGGAGATGATTGATATGTCTGACATTGAAGATATGAGTAAGTGGGTAGACGATATATTTCAACCGCAGAGCTCCGGGCACTCAGTAGAAGCTGCCAGTGCCCGTCCGACGCATCATTTGCCGGAAAACTTGGCTGATAGACTTGAAGTGTTGGCTATGCTAGGTGGGGCTGCAGTTTTCCAGGCCGCCGTAGCAGCTACGCACGCAATACGAAATATGAGGAAGTAACATTTATGGCAAAAGATCAGAAAACACCGAAACAGCAATCAGATACAGAGGTGCTCCAGCTCCAGCAGCAAGTGGCAGAGCTGACCGAGGCATTGCAGCGCGAGCGAGCCGACGCTACGAACCTGCGCCGCCGCCACGACGAGCAAGTCGCAGGGCTTAAAAATATGGTGAAGGCAGGCGTCGTGCGCGACTTAATTCCCGTTATCGATAACTTTGAGCGCGCACTCAAGCACGTGCCCAAAGAATTGGAAGGCAATGATTATATTAAGGGCGTGCAGGGTGTCGTAAAACAATTTGAAAAAACCCTGGCCGACGTAGGCGTGGAACGCATCAAAACCGTAGGCGAGCCATTTGATCCGATGTATCACGAAGCCGTCAGTATGGAAGATGGCGACGGTGCCACTGAAGTCGTGAGCGAAGAACTGCAGGCTGGCTACCGCTTGGGCGACGAAGTCATCCGCCACGCTATGGTCCGCGTCCGGATGCAATAAAATGAGTTTTGAAGACCCTAGCCGCATGATTGAGTGGGGAGGGCAGACATTTTATATAGAAGATAAACGAACGCTTAAGGTTATTCTGTTCGAAGAAGGCGCTGGCTGGTGCGATCAGCTAAGCTGGGAGGAAGCCATGATGGATGGCCCGATTGCAGATTTATATCAGGCCCGCGAGCTCGTAGGGAGGCAGGATTTCATACGCGTACCTATAGATACGCGCTCTGCAATCGAAAGAATGATAGCTGTTTCAAGGGGCCTTTTTATCCAACCGCTGGAAGAGCTTAGTGCCTACGCAGGGGCTAAGGCTTACCCGCCGACAAGCCAGTACCCAACTTTGTGTTAGCACTCTTGACATGTGAGTGCTAATTTTTTATGCTACAATAGTGTTAGCACTCGTGAGTATCACCTGCTAATCAAGGAAGAATTATGGGTAAGCACACGTTAGATCAATCACCAGGAGAGCTTGCATACGCAGATGCGCGCTATATGTGGCATCGTTTGCTCGAAAACCGAAGGCCATACTTGGTCGAGGCCTGTAAGGAGAAGATAGCTACCACCATTGCTGCTGAATATGATTGGGATGTAGGGTTTGCCCGGATCACCAGCGGCTTGGCACTAGATAGCGTTACAGACGAAGTAAATACAAGTACAAACGGAGGATAAATAAGATATGGCAAAGATTATTGGAATCGATTTAGGAACGACCAACAGCGCGATGGCTGTTATGCAAAG
>Ga0157369_10006005_pt1 | contig 14107 bp, 14 predicted proteins | sample C25metaG_FD_113461 | JGI IMG/M metagenome (GOLD analysis project Ga0157369, IMG submission 113461) | Corn rhizosphere microbial communities from Kellogg Biological Station, Michigan, USA - C2-5 metaG | ecosystem: Host-associated > Plants > Roots > Rhizosphere > Soil | place: USA: Michigan...
AAGACGCTCGTTCCCTTTGGCCGCGGTCTGCGCGCGGACGTCGGTCAGTCACGCGGAGCGCAGTCCGGCGAGGCCGACCGTCACGCGGTGTGGCTCACCGCGCAGAATCTCGAACCGAAGCTCTCGCCGTTCGACCCATTCGCGATACTCGATGAGATTCAGCGGGTTGTGCCCGGTTATGACAAGCTCCAACGGCTGCAACTGCTCAGCGGCAATGACCAGCATCTGAGCCCTGCGAATTCCGGCCTCATACAAATTTCGAACGCCACGGCGCGCAAAGACCTCGTTCTTCCCTCGTCCGACACGCTCTTTACATCGGGCTCGCTCACGAAGTACTCCCCTATGCTCCTCGAAATCCAGAAACACCAGCAGCGCGAGGTTGCCGACCACTTCGCCGAAGCCGACTAGACATCTGACATGCATCTATCTGACTTCCAAATCTTCCTGCTGCTGAGCATTCTCAAGATCATCGTTGTGCTGGTGATCACGCTCACTGCCGTTGCCTATACCGTGCTGCTCGAGCGCAAGGTTCTCGGTCGCCTGCAGAACCGCTGGGGCCCCTCGCGTGTCGGTCCCTTCGGTCTGCTGCAGCCGCTGGCTGACGGCATCAAGCTCTTCCTCAAGGAAGACGTGATGCCGCTGGCGGTCGAGCGCCCGCTTTTTGTCCTCGCGCCTCTTATCGCTCTCTCTTGCGCGCTGGTCTCCATCTCGATGGTGCCGTTCGCAAAGGTGACGCCGTACACCTTTCATGGCGTTACGATCGACCTTGGCCAGATCTCAAACATCAACATAGGCCTGCTGGTCATTCTCGGGATCACGTCGATCGGCGTTTATGGCGTAGCGCTTTCAGGTTGGAGTTCCAACAACAAGTACTCACTGTTCGGTTCGCTGCGCGCCTCCGCTCAACTCGTCAGCTATGAGCTCGCTCTCGGGCTGTCGCTGGTCGGCGTTGTCCTGCGGTCAGGCTCCCTTTCGCTGCGCAGCATTGTGGACACACAGTCTCCACATGGACTCCTGTCTTGGAACTTCTTCGGCGGTTTTCAGTTCGTCGCCTTCTTCATCTACCTCATGGCGGCGTATGCCGAGACGAATCGTACGCCGTTTGATCTGCCCGAAGCCGAGAGCGAGCTCGTTGCCGGTTATCACACCGAGTATTCGTCGATGAAATTCGCGATGTTCTTTATGGCGGAATACGCCAACATGATCACCGTCGCATGCGTCGCCACACTCCTATTCTTCGGCGGAGCCACCTCACCGTTCGGCCACATCTTCGACAACATTCTGAATGGGCCGGTGATGAGCACGCTTCTCTCGATCTTCTGGTTTGTCCTGAAAATTCTTGGATTTCTTCTGCTCTATATCTGGGTGCGCGGTACGCTTCCGCGCTTCCGCTATGACCAGCTGATGAATTTTGGCTGGAAGTTCCTTCTGCCCGTCGCCATTCTCAATATCCTGGCGACGGCCCTGGCACTCGCTTATCGCAGCTGAAAAACCTCTTCGCGTCGCATTGATCGGCCGCATCCGTTCGCGCTGCGCGTTTTACAATCGAAGATACACGCGTACGTAAGAAAGACTTCAAAAGACAGCCACGATGGAACTTGCCCTGTTCATCATCTTCGGTCTGCTCGCGGTTGCGGGAGCGCTCAACCTCCTGCTGCAGCACCATACGATTAACTCCGCGCTCTCGCTCATCGTCGTCATGATGTCGCTGGCCGTGCTCTATTGGTCGCTCGGAGCCGAGTTCCTCGCAGCCGCCCAGGTCATCGTCTACTCCGGCGCGATCATGGTTCTGTTTGTGTTCGTGATCATGCTGCTGAACGCCGGCGAAGAAGACACCAGCCCAGCGTCCAAGTTTTCGCGTGCTGCGACAATTGCGGGTTTTCCTGGCGCAGCCGCGATCTTCTGCCTGCTGACATTTGTGTTCCTTTCTGAACGTGACCACCTCGGCGGCACACCGATCGGTGGCTATCTGACCGGCGCGGTCAACAACATCGAGGTTCTTTCCCGCACGCTCTTCACTTCATTGCTGCTGCCGTTTGAGGTGACCTCCATCCTGATCCTTGTCGCGATTCTGGGCGCGGTCGTGCTCGCCAGGAAGGAGCAATAGCCATGACCAATGCGCTCACATCGGCTTTGCTTTTCACAGGCTCTCGCGACACCTTGATGCCGCTTGGACTGGGCCTCGCTGCCGGCGTCGCGTTTGTGTTGCTCTCCAAGCGCCTTCGCCGCAAGGAGGACCGATAGATGGTGCCTATTGCCTACTACCTCGTCCTCGCCGCGATTCTGTTTTCGATTGGCGTCTGTGCCTTCCTCATCAAGCGCAATGTCATCACGATCTTCATGTCGATTGAGCTGATGCTCAACGCCGTCAACCTTACCTTCGTTGCCTTCGCCCATATGTGGCATCGCATCGAGGGTCAGATCTTTGTCTTCTTCGTCATGGTCGTCGCCGCTGCGGAAGCTGCCGTCGGCCTTGCCATCATCATCGCGCTCTTCCGCGCGCGCCAGACCTTGAACGTAGATCAAATCAACCTCATGAAGGACTAGCGAGCCCGCATACACCGCATGAACGATACTCTGCTCTGGCTCATTCCGACTCTTCCCTTCGCCGGCTTCCTCATGAACGGGACGCTCGGCCGCAAGTTCCCGCGCGCGCTCGTTTCGACCGTCGCGCTTATTGCGACGTTGATTCCTGCGCTGATCGTTGCGAAGCTCTGGCTCTACATGAGGTCGGGAGGCGGCCCTGACCAGTTCACACTCATCGGGGCTCCTTGGATCACAATTAGCGGCTTCCAGGTTAACTTCGCCTTCGCCATCGACCACCTCACGCTAGTAATGCTGGGCATCGTCACCGGTGTAGGCTTCCTGATTCACGTCTATTCAGTTGGCTACATGGCTGAGGAGGAGGGTTTCTGGCGCTTTTTCGCCTACCTGAACCTCTTCATGTTCTTCATGCTGGTGCTCGTGATGTCTTCGAGCTTCCTGCTGATGTTCGTTGGCTGGGAAGGCGTTGGTCTCGCCTCGTACCTCTTGATCGGCTTCTATTTCAAGCGCGACTCCGCCGCAAACGCAGGCAAGAAGGCATTCATCGTCAATCGCGTCGGCGACTTTGGATTTCTGCTCGCGATGTTCCTGCTCATCGCGCACTTCGGCAGCCTGGATTTCGCGAATATCTTCGGCCAGGTGGGCGCCGCTCCGGGTCTCACCGGCGGTTTCCTCACCGCAATCTGCCTGCTACTCTTCGTTGGAGCCGCCGGAAAGTCAGCCCAGATTCCGCTCTATATTTGGTTGCCGGACGCGATGGAAGGCCCCACGCCGGTCTCCGCACTCATCCACGCCGCGACCATGGTCACCGCCGGCGTCTACATGGTCGCGCGATGCCATGTGCTTTTCGACCGGTCACCCTTTGCGCTTGACGTCGTCGCCGTCATCGGCTGTGCCACTGCGTTCTTCGCCGCTACCATCGGCATGGTCCAGCACGACATCAAGCGAGTGCTCGCCTACTCCACGGTTTCTCAACTCGGCTACATGTTCCTCGGCTGCGGCGTCGCGGCCTACGAGGCCGGCATCTTCCACCTGATGACACACGCCTTCTTCAAGGCGCTGCTCTTCCTCGCAGCCGGCTCGGTCATTCACGCGCTGAGTGGCGAGCAGGACATGCGCAACATGGGCGGCCTTCGCAAGCGCATTCCGATCACCTTCTATACGATGAGCGCCGGCGTATTCGCAATTGCGGGCGTGCCGCCATTCGCTGCCTTTTTCTCTAAGGACGAGATCCTCTACCAGACCTTCCTGCGCGGCGGGGCACTTGGCTACACGCTCTGGTTCGTCGGCGTGGTCACCGCCGGCATCACGAGCTTCTACATGTTCCGGCTGTGGTACAAGACCTTCTTCGGTGCGCCTCGCTTTGATGAAGTTGCACTGGCTCATGGTCACGCTGCCCACGACGATCACGATGAGGACTTCGCGCCTGTCCACGCGCATCGTGACACGCACGCGACGATGGTCGCGGAGCCTGAACATGACAGCCCTCAGGCCTCACATCCACACGGAGTTCACGAGTCACCTGCGATCATGTGGATTCCGCTCGCAATTCTTGCAGTCCTCTCCCTGGTCGGCGGTTGGGTTGGTGTTCCTCTCGCCTTCGGTGGTCACAACGAATTCGAGCACTTCCTCGGTCCGATCTTTAACCCGATAGAGCACGCCGCTGGGAATATTGCCTTACGCGATCCTGAATTCTTCTTGGCCTTTATCTCGGTCCTCTCTGCGGCCATTGGTTGGTACTTCGCTCACACTTTCTACTGGCGCAAACCCGGCACCGCTGCGCGACTTGCCGAACGCTTCAAGCCGCTCTATAAGCTGCTCGATCACAAGTACTGGGTGGATGAGATCTACGGCCGTCTGATCGTCTCGCCGCTGCTTATGCTGTCGCGCATCGTGCTCGGCGGCCTGGTCGATGGACTCGTCGTTCAGGGCACCGGAGCCACGCTCGCGGGCGGCACGCGCGGGCTCGGCTGGCTTGCAAGACGCATGCAATCCGGAAACATCCGCTCCTACGCCGGCTGGCTGGCACTCGGCGCCGCCGTCGTCATCGCTATCGTTCTTTTTGTAGTCCACCCGGCAAGCGCCAACACATTGACCCGATGAACCTCGATCATTCCATTCTGACGTTGCTTCTCCTCACGCCGCTGGTTGGCGCAATCATCGTCGCGCTGATTCCGGACCGTGCCGAAGGCTCGAAGCTGCACCACGTCATCGCGCTTGTCGTCACGCTGCTCACGCTGCTATTCACTCTGCATCTTCCGGCGCACTTCGACTACGCCACGTTTGGCACGTTCCAGTTCGAGCAGAACACAGAGTGGATCGCCAATCCCGCCATCCGTTATCACATTGGTGTCGACGGCCTCTCGATGTGGCTCGTGATTCTCACTGGCGTGCTCGCCCCGCTGGGTGTGCTTGCGTCGTGGAACGCGATTAAGTCCCGTACCCGGTTATTCTTTACGCTCTTCCTGGTGCAACAGGTCGCGATGATCGGCATCTTCGTCTCACTTGACCTGTTCCTCTATTACGGATTCTGGGAGCTCTCACTGGTTCCGATGGCGCTCCTGATTGCGACCTTCGGCCGCACTGAGAACCGCCGCCGCGCCGGAATCAAGTTCTTCCTCTACACCTTTATTCCTTCGGCGCTACTGCTCGTCGCGATGATCTGGCTGTATTCGCGCACCTATACCTTTGACCTGCCGAAGCTGCAGTCACTCGCAGCACAGCATGCTATTTCCACCAACACCACAGCGCTGCTGCTCTGCTCACTCGCGTTTCTCTTCGCCTTCGGAGTTAAGGTCCCCATCTTCCCACTGCACGGCTGGCTTTCCGAGGCGGTGCAGGAGGCACCCACCGCGGCAGTCATGGTGCTCGCCGGCAAGCTCGGCCTGTACAGCATTCTGCGATTCAGTTTCGCCATCTTCCCTGAGCAATCGCACTACATCGCTCCCCTGCTCATCGCACTTGGAGCCATCGGCATCGTCTATGGCGCTCTGCTCGCACTGGTGCAAATCGATCTCAAGAAGCTCGCCGCGTTCGCCACGCTCAGTGCCAACAGCTTCATCGTCCTCGGCATCTTCACGTTCACGATATCGGGACTCGACGGTGGCACTTACCAGATACTCAATGAGTCATTGATTGGTGCCGCGCTCTTCATTCTTCTGGGCCTGCTTTATGAGCGCTACGGCACCTACGACATCCGCGACTACGGCGGGCTCGCCGCACGGCATCCCTGGATGGTGACCTTCTTCGTCATCACCGGTCTTGCGGCCGTCGGGCTACCGATGCTCTCCGGCTTTATCGGCGAGTTTCTTATCCTCTCCGGTGCGATGCAGACATTTATTTCCCATCACGTGCTTTGGACGGTCGTGGGCACCACAGGTGTCATCTTCTCCGCGGCCTACATGTTGTGGATGATTCAACGCGTCTTTTACGGCTCGCTTGGACTCCGACCTGAAGAAGTTTCCGGTTGGGACATTAGCGGACGCGAACATGTCGAACTATGGCCGCTGGCCCTACTCTTCCTCATCATGGGCATCTTCTCGCCGTACTGGACCAGAGCCATCGATCCCTACAGCCAGACGGTGGTTCACAGTATGTTTACACCTGCGGATTCCGTCAGGCTCCCGAAGCCTAACGGCTTCGTAGACCCCAACCTGGGCGCTGCCGCACTCGGCAAACAAGCTCCTGCAGTCAACAAAGGAGCACGCTACTAATGTCCACTCCGCTCCTTTCCATTCTTCCTGAGTTCATACTCACCGTCTTCGGCGTCATCATCATGCTTGCCGAGCCCGTCATCCCCATTGGTCGCAGCCGCAAGCCACTTGGCTGGCTCGCCGTCCTCGGCACTCTCGCGGCAGGCGCAGCCGCGCTTTATCAGCACAGCCAATTCGGCCAGTTTCAGTGGCGCACCATCAGCGCATTTTATGGAACCGTGCAGGTCGATGACTTCTCGGTCTTCTTCCACTTGCTCATCGCGGCGATCATGCTAGCGACGCTGCTTGCGACGCTGAACTACTTCGACGGAACGCCCAATTCGCATGCGGGTGAGTTCTACGCGCTTATTCTCTTTGGAGCGAGCGGCATGATGTTCATGACCTGCTCGGTTGAGCTCCTCATGGTCTTCATCGGCCTGGAAATCTCCTCGATCTCGACTTACATCCTCGCAGGCTTCCGCAAAGGACAGGCCACAGCGTCCGAATCCTCACTCAAATACTTCCTGCTCGGCAGCTTCGCCACGGCATTCTTCCTCTACGGCATCGCGCTGTGCTTCGGCGCCACCGGATCGACCTCAATCGCCGCCATCCACAATGGAATCGCGACAACCACCACTCCGAGCCTTGCCATCTTGGCGATTGCGATGGTGCTTATCGGCCTTGGCTTCAAGGTTTCTCTGGCCCCGTTCCACGTCTGGACTCCGGACGTCTACCAGGGCGCGCCTGCGCCCGTCGTCGGCATGATGTCGACTGCCCCCAAGGCTGCTGCCTTCGCCGTATTGCTGCGCTTTCTCTTCAATGGCATGTCAACGCTGCGGCCACACTGGATCATCCTCATCGAACTGCTGGCCGTTGCCAGTATGTGCATCGGCAACCTTGGCGCGCTCATGCAGCGTGATGTGAAGCGTCTGCTCGCCTACTCTTCCATCGCACATGCGGGCTACCTGCTGGTTGCCTTCTGCTCCACGCGCGAGAACGCCATCTCGGCGGCGCTTTTCTATACCGCGGCCTACGCTGCCATGAACGTCGGCGCCTTCCTCGTGATTACTGCGGTCTCCGGCTACGGCGAGGAGTCTCACACACTGGACGACTACACAGGTCTGGCTCTGCGTCGTCCCGTTCTCGCTGCACTGCTCGCCTTCTTCCTCATTTCACTGATCGGCATCCCCTTCACTGGCGGATTCTTCGGCAAGTTCTATTCCTTCACCGCGGCCATGTACACGGGTCATGTCTGGCTCGCGGTTATCGGCCTCATCAATTCAGGCGTCGCCTGCTTCTACTACCTGCGTCTGCTTGCAGCGCTCTACACGCGTCCAGTCGTAGTGAGCAGTTCATCCGAGGAAACCCGCAAGGTTGCCGCTCCTGCCGGCATTGCGCTCGCATGCGCCGCACTGGCGACGCTCATCCTCGGAATCGCCCCGGGCCGTCTTCTCCACCTCACACAGCGATCCACGCCGATCACGCTTCCTGCGCCGCCCGCTCCAAACCCGGCAGCCATCCAGGCATCTACAACCGCCGAGTAATCCCACATCAGATCAGCACAAAGAGAAAGGCCTCCGCGTTGCGGAGGCCTTTCCACTTCCAAACGTCCTGAAGCTTAGGGCTTGACCTTCAGGAAGATGATGACGAACGTGAACAGCGCCAGCGACTCGATAAAGGCGAGGCCGAGAATCAGGAAGAGGAAGATTCCAGGACGAGCTCCCGGGTTGCGGGCGAGCGCCTCAGCCGACGAGGCGGTTGCCTTACCCTGACCAAGACCGCAGAGTCCAGCCGCGAGGGCCATTCCCAGACCAGCCGCCAGTGGAACCCACTGAGACGCCGGGCTGTATTGACCGGCGCTCTGCGCGAAGGCCGGCGAGGCGAGCAGCATCGCGGCCAGTGACATGAAGAGATATTGCAGTTTACGCATTCTTACTCCGTGCTCCCGTTATCTCGCCATCAGTGGGTGGTTGAGGCTCACCGAGCTGGCCCCCTCACGCTGAACGGCGGAAGTACCCACCGCGAAGAGGGAGCGCCCCTCCGCGGGATCCTGTGCGCGGCAACCCTCGCCGCAAATCTGGTAGGTCAGGGCTTTAGCCCTGACTAGAACGCACCGCGTTCTAGTGTTCGTGTGCAACCGCGAGGCCGAGATAGATCGCTCCCAGCACCGCAAACACATACGCCTGAATTACTGCTACGCCAAGATGCAGCCCAAGAAACACCAGCGGAATTCCAATCGGCACCAGCGAAAAGAACGCCATCGTCAGCAGGTCGCCCGCGAACATGTTCGCGTAAAGACGAACCGTGAGCGAGAGGATACGCGCAAAGTGCGAGATCACCTCGATTGGGAACAGCAGCCAATACAGCCACCACACGGGTCCGAGAAACTGCTTGATGTACGCGGCCTTATTCACGCGCAGACCGTGGTAGTGGTAGTAAAGGAACGTCACAACTGCGAAGCCCAACGGCACCGATACATTCGCGGTCGGCGACTCAAGCCCCGGAATCAACCCCACCAGGTTGCATAGCAGGATGAACAGGAACATCGTCGTCAGATAGCTGGTGAAGCGCTCATAGCCATGGCCGATGATCGCCTCTGTCTGCTGCTCGACGCCTTCGTTCAGCATCTCCGCCAGATGCTGCAGGCCGTTCGGCTTCTCCACGCTCAGCGAAAGCCGGACCGCAATGAAGTAGAGCAGCAACACGATGAAAACAAGGAACTCCATCGCCACGGCGTTCGTAATCGGTGCATTCGCATAGGCCGGCGTCACGTGAAACAGGCTCAGCAGCCAGTTCACCTGGGGAGCAAAGGCGTGGTTCAAAAGACGCGTAAACAAAAGCTGAGTCTGCATAAAAACTTCGGAGGACCTGCCTAAATCTGGTACTGGAGGCGGTTTGATTCCACTGTTTCAGATGCCGCGCGGCCTAAACCGTCCACGACCTCACTAGCCTCAGCGCCTCTATCGTCAGGGCAACCATGCCCAGCGCGAGGCCCGCGACAAGCGCGTAAACAGAACCATCCAGATACTTAAGACTAACATACAGGGCCACCAGCGCGACCCCCAGACGCAGGAAGAAACCCACAAGAACAGTGCCCACGGGCCGCGCCTCCGCGCCGGCATCCATGCGGCTGATTACCACTGTCATCAGCCGCGTCCACTCCCACAACCCGCTCGCCGAGATTGCGCCACCCACCGCTAACAGCACCGCGCTCTGCCACCCCAGTTTCCACCAGACCAGGGCCACGCCCGCGACCGCAAGTATCGCCAGCAGACGCAGCGCGCGCATCATCGTCCGCCGAACATCCTCGTCGGTTAGTCCTGCCAGTTCCACCTTCACTTGCCTCGCTTCATAAACTTCGATGCCGTCGTAAAGATCTGCACAAATCCTGCAATTGCGCCGACGATAATCCCGGCAACCTGGATCCAGTCGGTATGAAAGTGGCGGTCCAGCAGCATCCCGACAAACCAGCCGATCACACAGCCGGCCGGCAACGCCAGCGCAAGCTGAATCATCGACTCCGCCTGCACCAGGCTGCCAAAGATTCCGCCGACGCCCTTCTTCGGCTTGTTCCCATCATCGGCCATCGCCAAACCTTACCACCCGCCCGAGCCGCGCCGCTACTCGCCGATATACTGAAGCCTCATACGTTTAGAAAAGCGAGCCTCTGCATTGAGCCAGTTTGAAAGCGACTTCGAGCAAAAGCTCTACGCGCAACGCCAGGAAAAGCTGCGCGAGATCTCCGCCATCGGCGAGCGCCTCGGCCTCTCTGCCGCCGAGAGCATCTACCCCAACCGCTTCCCCGCGTCCGACGAGCACATCAACTTCGCGCACATCCCTGACCTCCTCTCGCGCTACGATTCCGAGTCCGCGCCGGTCTCCGCCGAGACAATCGAGGCCGAGCACCCAGAGTTCGCCGTTGCCGGCCGCATCATGTCCATCCGCCTGCAGGGCAAGGCTGGCTTCGCGCATCTGCAGCAAGGCGGCAAGCGCCTGCAGATCTATGTCCGCAAGGACGACGTCGGCGAAGACATCTTCGCGCTCTACAAGTTGCTCGACCTTGGCGATCACATCGGCGTCCGCGGCCACCTGATGCGCACGCGCACCGGCGAACTCACGCTCAAGGCTCATCCCATCGGCGGCAAGCCGGCTATCAGCTTCCTCTCGAAGGCGATGATCGCGCTGCCCGACAAGTACCATGGCCTTGAGGACGTCGAGCTCCGCTACCGCCAGCGCTACGTCGACCTCATCATGAACTCGGGCACACTCGCGAAGGCTGAAAATGCGGCCCAACCTGACGCTACAGCCGAAACCTCAACAGAGCCCGTTGAATCACGCAACGTTCGCGACGTCTTCGTCAAGCGCGCGGCCATCCTCCGCGCCATCCGTCGCTTCTTCGACGACCGCGCATACCTCGAAGTCGAAACGCCGATGATGCACACCATCGCGGGCGGCGCCGCGGCGCGTCCCTTCCGCACTCACCACAACGCGCTCGACATCGGCCTCTCGCTGCGCATCGCACCCGAGCTTTACCTGAAACGCCTTGTCGTCGGCGGCCTCGACCGCGTCTACGAGATCAACCGCAACTTCCGCAACGAGGGCGTCAGCACGCAGCACAACCCCGAGTTCACAATGCTCGAGTTCTACCAGGCCTATGCGAACTACCACGACCTGATGGACCTCACCCAGGAACTCATCACCTTCGTTGCAAAGGAGGTTAACGGTACTACGATCACTCGCTTCCCAATCCCCAAGGGTCCTCGTGCAGGCGAGATCGCTGAGATAGATCTAGCGAACTGGCAGAAGCTCTCGATGCGTGAGGCAATCATCAAGTGGTGGCCACAACATGGAGGATTAGCGCCACAACCATCCGATTTTGCAGATGCCAGCACTCTCGCCGAGCGGTTCAATTCCGGATTCGTCGCCCTTCACGCACATCATGCATCATCGGACGACACAATCGATCCTGTGGGGATACAAGGTGAAGCGAAGGATGAGCAGAGGATCGGTGACCAACTGATGATGCTCGAGGCTTATGCGATGATCCTCCGGAAACATCCCGAGAGACTCGGACGAGTCATCGCCGACGCATTCGAGCTTCTAGCCGAAGTGCACCTCATCCAACCCACCATCATCTACGACTTCCCGCTCGCGGTTTCACCCCTCAGCAAGGTCAAGCCCGACGAGCCCGACTGGGTTGAGCGCTTCGAGTTCTACATCGGTGGCTTCGAGGTCGGCAACGCCTTCTCTGAGCTCAACGACCCTGACGACCAGCGCCGCCGCTTCGAAGATCAACTGAAAGAACGCGACCGCGGCGACGACGAGGCCCACCAGATGGACGAGGACTACGTCCGCGCGCTTAGTTTCGGTCTTCCACCAACAGCCGGCGAGGGCATCGGCATCGATCGCCTCACCATGATCCTCACCGGTGCGCGCTCCATCCGCGACGTCATCCTCTTCCCGCTGATGCGTCCGCTCACGAAAACTCCGGCCGACGAAGCCGAGGACGAAGACCATACCCACGGAGAGTCCGCCGAATAGCCATGAAGATCGCGATACTCGCACTTGCATTCGCAGTACCCGTCTTCGCCCAAACTCCCATGCCGGTCATTCCACCTAGCGGCCACGTCCACACGCCAGACGTGGACCTCGCCTACTGGGTCTACGGCGAGCCTCATCCTGGCGTCACGCCGGTCTTCGCAGTCAATGGCGGCCCTGGCCTCTCGCACATCTACATGGTCCAGAACGACACCTGGTTGCGTATCTCCACACACCGCCAGGTCATCTTCTACGATCAGCGTGGCGATGGCGCCTCACCCCTCAAAAATTCTGCGGCGTCGCAATCCATGGACACACAAGTCGCTGACCTCGACGCTGTCCGCGATCATCTTCACTTCAACACGATCGATCTCTGCGGGGATTCTTTCGGCGGCCTGCTTGTCATCGCCTATGCTGCCGCGCATCCTGAGCACGTCCACAAGCTCATCATCTCCGACGGCCTGCCGTCGCGAAAGGCGATCGTCCACCTCTTCCCGCAGGTCTACCCTGACAAGATGGAGGCCTTCGCCGCCGCGAACGCCAGCGTGCATGCGAGCCCCGAGGAGGCCGCCAAACAAGGACTCCTCGACCACTTCCGTATGCTCTTTTACGACGAGCAGAAGCGCGACCACTATCTCGCCAACGTTCAAGACATCGGCTTCTCGCCCGCGACCGGCAGCGCCGTCAACAAAGCCATCGCCGACCTCGATCTCATGCCCGCTCTACCAAAGTTCAACTTCCCTGTGCTGGTGATCACCGGCCGTTACGACATGAACGTCGCTCCGCTCACCGCATGGCGTATGTACAAAGCCATCCCCGGCGCGAAGTTCGAGGTCTTCGAGAAGAGCGGCCATCTGCCCTCCTACGAAGAGCCGGACAAGTACGTCAAGGTCATCGACGACTTCCTCGGACACGACTAGCTAAGCAGTTAAGGCTTGCAATCCAGCCGCTCGCGTTGCCCGAGTCTCAGGCGATTCTTGAATAACCCCGTACGTCCTGCTGCTGCGCCTCTTTGAGGAAATCCTCAAGCACCTGTGCCACGCGTGCGATACCCTCCAGCGCCCGCGCGCGCTCAACCTCGCCGCCCAGCGCCAGCCGCAGCCCATGCCGATACTCTGGCGCCGCCGCGCACCATTGCCCGTTCGTCGCCATTACATCCTCAGCCTTGATCGCGATCTCGACATCGCCCGGCTCAACATCCTCTGGCAGCCGCACCCACAGGTGCCACGCTCCACTCGCGCCCGGCGCACAAAGATTGCCCAGCAACGCACGAGCAGCGTTGTTTCTCTGCCGTCCCTCTTCACGTTTCGCCTTCATGATCTGGGCGAAGGTGCCATCCTCGCACATTGCCAGCGCGGCCATATTCTGCGGCACATCGGTGCCGGTAGCCGTGCAGCGGAGTGCGGCCTCAATCGACGCGGCCGCATTCTCCGGCGCGACCAGAAACCCGGTCCTCGCACTCGGCGCAAGGCTCTTCGCCAGCCCGCGCACATAGTACGAACGCTCTGGCGCCAACTCAGCATAGCTCGGCGGAGGATTCGGTTCCATAAAGCCGTACGCGTCGTCTTCAATAATCGTCAGATCAAACTGGCGCGCAATCTCCACAATCTTTTCGCGTCGCGACACCGGCGTTACGAACCCGATCGGGTTCTGCACCGTCGGCATTGTGAAGATGCCGTGCACCGGCTCGAGCTCTTTCCGCTTGCGATCGCACAACTCGCGCAGCGCATCCGGCACAATCCCCTCATCGTCGATCTCGCAGGCGACGACCGAGGTCTTCGTCATCCAGCACTGATCCAGAAACCCCGGATACGTATTACCCTCCACCGCGACGCGCGTCCCCGCGAGCCCCGAGGCCATCAGTGCATTCAATGTTCCGTGGTGTCCACCGCAGGTCATCCACGTCCTGCTGAACGCCTGTCCCAACCAGTTCGCCGCGCGCTCGCGCAGCTTCCCCTCGACGGTGCGGAACGAGGGCCGCAACGACTCCACAGGCTGCGAACCAGACTCAGCAAAGGCAGCCGCAAGATACCGCGACCAGATCTCCTGCTGACCCGGCATCAGCGGAAAATTCCACACCAGGTCGATCATTCCGTGAGTCTAGAGCATTTCCCCCAATCTTGTGCGCCACATAACGCGCATTTATGTCGTTTTCTTCACACGAAAACGAATCAATCGCCTCCTCTTCGCCCTGCATTGGCAAGTCAAGTGCTTATTCCCGCAGAAAGAGCCGTATAAACTCGTTCAGTGAAGATTCTTTTTGTAGGCGACATCTTTGGGTCTGCTGGCCGACACATCGTGCACGAGCACCTGCCCCATCTGCTTGAGACCCA
>Ga0157369_10006006_pt1 | contig 14107 bp, 12 predicted proteins | sample C25metaG_FD_113461 | JGI IMG/M metagenome (GOLD analysis project Ga0157369, IMG submission 113461) | Corn rhizosphere microbial communities from Kellogg Biological Station, Michigan, USA - C2-5 metaG | ecosystem: Host-associated > Plants > Roots > Rhizosphere > Soil | place: USA: Michigan...
CGCCTATGCGCTGCGCTCGCAGCAGCGGGCCCTCGCGGCGCAGGCGAACGGCAACCTCGCGCAGGAGATCGTGCCGGTCGCGATTCCCGCGAAGAAGGGCGACCCCGTCGTGGTCTCGAAGGACGAGCACCCGCGCGAGACGTCGATCGAAGCGCTCGCGAAGCTGAAACCCATCGTGCGCGAAGGCGGCACGGTGACCGCGGGCAACGCCTCCGGCGTGAACGACGGCTCGGCCGCGCTTCTCATCGCCTCGGAAGCGGCGGCGAAAAAATACGGTCTCACGCCCCGCGCGCGCATCCTCGGCATGGCGTCCGCGGGCGTGCCGCCGCGCATCATGGGCTTCGGCCCCGCGCCGGCCTCGAAGAAGCTCCTCGCGAGGCTGGGCCTCGAGGTCGGCCAGATGGACGTGATGGAGCTGAACGAAGCGTTCGCCTCGCAGGTGCTCGCGGCCCTGCGCGACCTCGGCGTGCCGGACGACGCACCGCACGTGAACCCGTCGGGCGGCGCGATCGCGCTCGGCCACCCGCTCGGAGCCTCGGGCGCTCGCCTCGTCGGCACCGCGATGTACGAGCTGCAACGCCGCAACGGCCGCCATGCCCTCGCGACGATGTGCATCGGCGTGGGCCAGGGCATCGCGCTCGCGCTCGAGCGCGTGTGAGCCGGTCTACGCGAGAACCGCCGCGCTCGCCCGCTCGACCGCCGCGTTGGCGCGCCCGCCCGCGTTCGCGTTGCGCACCATCGCGCAGAGCGCCCGGTTGATCGCACGCCCGATCTCGGGCCGCTCCTCGATCAACGCATAGAACTCCGCCTGCGCCAGGCGGAAGAGGCGCGAGCGCTCGAGGGCCGTCACGCTGGCCGAGCGCGGCTTGGCATCGAGCAGGGAAAGCTCGCCGAAGACCTCGTGCTCGCCCAGGTGCTGCAGCGTCCGGTCGCCGTCGTGCACGCGCACGCTGCCCGCCGCCACGACGTAGAGGCAGTCGCCGACGTCGCCGCGCGCGACCACGCGCTCGGCGGGCTCGACCCAGCGCTCCGTGAGCAGCGCCGCGATGCCCGCGAGGTTCTCGAGCGGGATCGCGCGGAAGAGGTTCACGTCGCGCAGGACCAGCACCTTGTCGACCGTGGTATAGCGCGGCGGGGACGCGCCATCGGCCGCGAGATGCGGCGCACGCGACAACGCGGCCGCCGCCGTCTCCGCGACCAGCGGGTCGCCGTCGCCCGCGGCACGCTCGAGCGCCGCACGGGCGGCCGGCGCCTGCGCGTCGAGCTCATGCAGCGCGCAGGCGCGCAGCCACGGGCTCGCCCAGGCATAGCGCCCGAGCCCGATCTCGATGCGCCGCTCATCGCGCAGGCCGGCAATCGCGGCAGCCGGGCCGCGATCGGCGGATGCGAAGAGCGGCGCCAGCGCGTCGCGATGAGGCGCGGAGAGCAGGCGCTCGAGGATCGCGAACGACTCGCGGCGCCAGTCGGCGGCATCCACTTTCATCGGATGCCGCGCCTGCGCGACGAGGCTCTCGCCATATCCGAGCGACTCGAGCCCGGACAGCGCCCGGCGGCACAGGGCCGCGCGCATCTCGTCGATCGCCGTGTCGAGGAGCGACGGCGGGCCGGAAGCCCGGACGTCTCGCGCGGCGGCGCAGACCTCGGCGCCCTCGCGCGCGAGCTCGCGCAGGCGCGCCTCGGACACGTCGCTGCCGTGCTGCTCCTCCATGTAGTACTCGGTCAGCACCGCCCCGACCACGCCCTGCTCCGCGTCGCGCGCGACGGCATAGAGGTGGTAGAGGATCTGCACGCTGCGCGAGATCATCACGCGCTCGAAGCGCAACGCCTCCGCGAGGCGCGCATCGTCCGGCAGGTCCAGGCACGCCGCGAGACGGCCCGCCGCGGCGAAGGCGTCGTCCACGCCCACGCCGAAGCGGTACCACGCGTTCTGCAGCGCCTCGCCGACGATCGCGTATTCGAGCGATGCATTGCCCGGCACGGCGCCGGTCCACAACGGCTGCTCGCCGCCGAGCCGCAAGCCGCGGAAGCCGCCGACCCACGTCGCCACGATGTCGCTCGCGTCCGTGAACGAGCTTTCGCGCTTGTAGAAATCCACCAGGCGTTGGCGATCGACCGCGTCGAACGGCATGCCCATCGCGTACAGGATGCGCAGCAGGAAGCTGACGGGGTTGAGGCTGTCCATGACATCGCGGGTCGGCACGCGCTTGCCGCCGAAGGCGAAGCTCTGCGGCAGCGGGCCCTCGATGTGGTAGCGCGACAGCGACTGGTCGGCGAGCCGGCACTCGAGCACCACCCAGTCGTGCGGGATGGCAAGGTCACGGTCCCCGATGCGCGAAGCGAGCCCCATGGAGCCTTCCGTGGGCCGCATCGGGCGCGTGAAGACCGACGCGTCGATGTTCGAGACGAAGCACGGCAGCGAGTCCGGGATCTGGCCTTCGCCGCCCGAGAGCAGCGCCCGCGAGAAGGCTTCGCGCAACCCGGGCGGGCACCCGTACCCCGACTCGACGTACTCGGCGCTGTGGTCCTCCGGATCGGACAGGAACGACTCGAGCGACGGGTCGCGCAGCGCCGCCGCGCGTCCGAGGGTGCGAAGCGACACCACGTTGTCGGCGCCCACGAGGAGCTCGCGCAGCCCCGACCTCCCGCCCGACGCTTCGACCACGGTATCGAAGGCGATCGACACGCCGGAACGCACGCGCGTCACGCGATCGTGCTGCCAGCGCGTGATGCCCACCGCACCCGCGCCCGCGGGCCCGCGCGTCGAGCGTTGCAGCTCCACGCTGCCCGACTGCACGGCCGCGGCGCTGAGGGAGCGTGCAACGGCGCCGGTATAGATCACCGCGCCCAGCTTGAGCGCGATCGCGTGGAGGAAGGTCTGGATGTCCGCCAGCATGACGCCGCGCTTGCCGCGGTACTGCGAGAAATCGTACGTCATCGACTCGGGCATGCCGAGCGCGGCGAGGAGATGCGTCACCTCCTTGTAGATCCCGATGTAGCGGTTGCGCGCATACCCTTCGCGCTGCTCGCACACGACGACCGCGTGGTCGCGCAGCCGCAGCTGCACGGCGGTCATGAGCCCGGCGGGCCCGGCGCCCATCACGAGCACGCGGCGGCGCCGCTGGTTGCGGTCGACGAACGGTGCCACGAGGCGCTTGCGGTGCTGCAGCAGCGCATCCACGGAGAGCGAGAGGCTTTCGAGCGAGGCGCCGCACGCGGGGAAGCGCACATCGCCTTCGGGACAGGCCAGTCCCGGCAGCGTGCCCGGCATCGCCTCGAGGTCGAGCACGACGCCGTCGAAGGGGCGCGCGAATTCGCGCATCTCGAGGATCGCGCGCACCTCGGGCGGCAGCGGGCTGCTGCGCACGAGCGGCGCGTTGTCCAGCGTGCGCGCCGGCGCCTCGTCGAGCTCGAGGACGGGCGAGACGCCGGACTCCATGCCGCCTTCGGCAGGCATCGCCTCGTTGCGGCGCAGCCCGCCTTCGGCCGCGCCGAGCTGCTCGACGAGCGATTGCCAGAACGGCAGGTTGCCGCCGTCGCCGCATCGCTGGCACAAGGAGAGAAAGGCGCTTTCGGGTGCGGCGCTCGTCATGGCGATGCCCTTTCCGCGGTCCAGCCGGCCATTCTGCTCGCGCCCGCGCGCCGGGCGCAACGAGTCGGAAGACGTTTCGCCCGTCGAGCCGAGCTCAGCGGTTGTTCACGATCGGCTGGGCGATGATCCAGAGGCTCAGCATCGTATAGCCCACCATCAGCACGAGCATGGGCCACTGGCTGCGCGAGGCCGCGCGCCGGCTGGGAAACTCGCGCAGCGACAGCAGGTGGCCGAGATAGAGCGCCGCGACGTGCCCCGCGACGATGGCGCCCAGCGAGACCAGCCACACGGTGCGGGCGCCGATGATGTTCGGGCGCACGAGGTGGTTCGCGGTGCCGAAGAGGTTCCAGCCATACCCGAAGGGATCGGAGACGAGCGCGATGCCGTACTGCATCGCCGTCACCAGGAACGAGAGGTAATGCGCGAACTGGTAGGCGATCGCGATGGGCACGAGCGTCAGCACGAAGAGGCCTGCGATGCGCCGCGCGAGCCTCGCGTCGCCGGGAACGCCGGACCAGGCGACCAGCCGGCAGAAGAGCGCGTAGATCCCGAGGAAGAGCAGCATCGCGACGAGCAACCCGATCGTGCGCAGCCCCGCGGCGTGCTCGCCGGTCGGCGCGAGCCAGTCGTTCAGCGTGCCCCACGCGGGCGTGTCGAGGAAGCCGTCGAAGCTCACGGCCGCCAGCACCGCGACGACGAGCGCGATCTCGGAGCGATCCACCGGCTCGCGCGCGAGCAATCCCACCGCATAAGGCCGCAACTCGAAGGCGGCAATGCGCCGATCCTCGATGCGCACGTGGATGGGCGCGAAGCGCGCGAGCAGACCGAAGACGCGCGTGAACGCCTCGCCGTGCTCGAGCCACGCCTCGCGCCCGAAGGCGGCCATGCCCGCCCAGGTCACGACCGAATACGCGAGCATCGCGCCGGCGATACGGGCGGGAACGTCGCTGCCATCCCACGCCGTCTCCATCCAGAGGAAGACGACGTAAAAGGCGACCGCGGGCCACGCCTGCAGCGACGGCGGCAGCGTCCACACCGGGCCGAGCGCGTGCCCCGGGCGAGCGCGCGCATGGAGCCGCTCCGCCGCGGCGAAGAGCGTCTCGATCGGGTTCGCGGCGCGCCAGAGGTCGCCGACGAGCATGCTGAGATAGGCGAGCCCCACCCACCAGAGCGCCCACACGGCGATGGGAACCACGTTGTGGAAGGAGCTCTGCGTGCCGAAGAAGCCCGCCGCGAGCAGGAGCAGGTAGATCGCGACCGCCGCCAGCCGCACGGCGCCGATCAGCGCGGGCGAGGCGAGCCACCGGGTCGCGGGGTGCTCGAGGAGGTTCACGCCGCGACCCGCGCCATCGGGACGGGCGGGCACGAACAACAGCAGCATCACGCAGGAGACCGTCACCGTGAGCGCCGCGCCGCAGAGGTAGAGCGTGAGCGGCAGCGGCAGGTCGTAGCGCGCCCCGAAGCCGTGGGCGGCCGCGGGAAGCGCCACCCAGCACGCGCAGGCGCCGATCGCCCGCGCGTTGCGATTGCCGCGCGCCCGTCGAAGGTTCATATTGGCCCCCCGCTGGTTCGCCGAAGGACTCCCCACCACCTGCAGGAGATCCCCATGACCGCTCGTTTTGCGTTGCGAAACTGCATCCTCGCCCTGGCCCTGGTGCTGCCCGGACTCGCGCTGGGCGAGATCCGCGCCATGTTCAACTACGAAACCAAGTCGCCGGACTCGATGAAGGCCCTCAAGAATCCCGTGTCGACGGGACCGCGGCGCGAGGGCATCGCCATCATCGACGTCGATCCGGAGTCGAAGGGCTTCGGCAAGATCCTGCAGGACATCCCGCTGCCGCCGGACCTCGTCGCGCATCATATCTTCTACAACCGCGACATGAGCAAGATCTACGTGACCTCGCTCGGCAAGGGCGAGATGCGCGTGATCGACATGCGCAAGCAGCCCTACGTGCTGAAGACGATCGACGTCTCCGCGTGCCAGGTCGGCGAGGACGTCGTCTTCTCCGACGACAACACGAAGTGGTACCTGTCCTGCATGGGCAGCGCCAACATGATCGTGGGCGATGCCGTGCGCGACGTGGCGCTGCGCAGCGTGGCCCTTCCGGCACCGTATCCGCACGGCGTCGCGGTGCACGAGAAGATCGACCGGGCGCTGCTCACGAGCACGGTGCGCCCGGCCGATGGCGGCGATCCGGGAGAGGTCCTGAGCGTGGTGGAGCTCAGCACGGGCAAGGCTCTCGGCACCCACAAGGTGTCCCTCAAGCCGTCGCCCTCGGGCGAGGCGCCGGTGGAAGTGCTGTTCGTGCCGAAGGCGGACCCGCCGCTCGCGTACATCACCACGCTGGGAGGGGGCACGCTGTGGACCGCGCGCTGGAACCCCGCGAAGAAGGACTTCGACGTCGCGCAGGCCTACGACTTCGGCAAGGGCGGCGACGGCGTGGCACTCGAGATGTACTTCAACACGGCGGTGGACCGCATGTACGTCACCACCGGCAAGCCGGGCCGGATGCACGTCTTCGACGTCTCGGGCGACAACCTGATGCAGCCGAAGCTGCTCAAGACCTATGCCGCGGCGGAAGGCGCGCACCACATCGCGTTCACGAAGGACGGGCGCTACGCCTACGTGCAGAACGCGCTGCTGAACCTGCCCGGATTGAGCGACGGATCGGTGACCGTGGTCGACCTGCGCACGCAGAAGGTCATCGCGAGCATGGACACCCTCAAGCAGCAGGGCCTCAATCCCAACTGCATGGTGCTGCTGCCGCAATGGAACGACCCGGCGGGCCACTGAGCGGCAACCTCGTCGAGAAGCTCTCGCGCGAGGACCGGGCGCGGCTCTACGCGCTCGGCCGCTCGCGCGAGCTGGAGCCCGGCGCCGAGCTGGTGCGCCAGGGCACACCCGGCGATTGCCTCTTCCTCGTGGAGCAGGGCGAGCTCGCCGTCGTGCGCTCGCTGCCCGGCGACGAGGAGGAGCGCCTCATCACCGCGCGCGCCGGCATGATCCTGGGCGAGATGGCCGTGCTCGATGGCGGCGTGCGCGCCGCGTCGCTGCGGGCGCTGGGGCCGTGCGTCGTGCGCGTGATCGGCGTGGGGGCCTTCGAGGCGCTCACGCTGCATGGCGGCGAGGCCGGGCTTCGCATCCTGCACGCGGTCGCGGAGATGATGCACGAGCGCATCGACGCGACCTGCGCGCGGGACGACGCGGGAAGCGCGGCGCTCGCCCCCGCCGCGTTGTCGTGGTCGCCGCCGAGCGCGCCCGCCGAGCTTTGCGCGTGGCTCGCGATCCTGCCCTCCCTCGCCGCGCTCGACGCCGCGGACTGCCCCGAGCTCGCGGACCACGCGGCGCTCGCGAGCGTGCGCCGCGGCGAAGAGCTGGTCCTGCCCGAGGGCGACGCACCCGGCGTCACGCTCGTGCTGCGCGGCGCGCTCTCCGCGTGGGGCGAGGACGGCCACGTGTGCGAAACGCGCCCGCCCGTGGGCCCGGGCGGCTTCGTCGACTACGCCGCGGCGCTGGGATTCACGGTGTCGCGACGGCGCTGGCGTGCGCGCAGCGCCACGCGCCTGGTCCGCCTGGACGCCGCCCTCTTCCAGGTGCCCTCGCCCATGGCCCCGCGGCTCATGCACGCCCTCGCCCGCGATCTCGCCGCCACGCTGCGCCGCGCCACGGGCCGCCGCATGCACTTCGAGATGGCGTGGGCGCACGAGACGCGGCGCCTGGCGCCGCTGCGGCGCGCGGTCGCGCAGGAGGCCTGAGCCCATGTGCCGCGTGCTCGCGTACCTCGGGGAGCCTTCGCCGCTCGAGGATCTCCTCTACGCGCCCGACAACTCGCTCGTGCGCCAGAGCTACGCGCCGCAACGGCTGCGCATGCTGAACCTCGCGGGCTTCGGCATCGCGGCGTGGGACGGCGAGCGCGAGGACCCGTACACGTATCACACGCCCGGGTTGCCGGCGTTCGACCACAACCTGCGCTCGCTCGCGCGCAAGGCGCGGCCGAGCTGCGTGCTCGCGCACGTGCGCGGCGTGCCTTTCAGCGAGAGCGCCCTGGTCGGCCCGCAGTTCCTGCACCCCTTCGTCTATCCGGGGCTGCGCGTGGCGCTCGCGCACAACGGCGACCTGCACCACTTCGGCGAGATGCGCCCGTGGCTCTACCGCCACCTGAGCCCGGAGATCGCGCGCCTCGTGCGCACCAACCTCGATTCCGAGTGGATCTATGCGATCTTCCTCTCGCGGCTGCGCGATCCGGCCGGGACCCATGCCGCATCCGAGCTCGGCGACGCGCTCGTGGAGACGCTCGAGATCCTGGGACAGGCGCGCGAGGAGGCGGGCATCGACAGCGTCTCGTCGGTGAACCTCTTCGTGGCCGACGGCCGCGCCATCGTCGCCGCGCGCTTCGCATTCGACTTCGGCTGCTATCCCGACGAGAAGCCGTGCGCGGTGATGCCGCACCAGCTCGAGTACCTGTCGCTCTGGTATTCGCTCGGCCACGCGTACGCATGCCACGACGGCGAGTGGAAGATGGTGGGTGGGCGCCACGACGCGACGGCGATGCTGCTCGCTTCCGAGCCGCTCACGCGCGACGACTCGACGTGGCTCGAGGTCCCGGAGTACAGCCTCGTCGCCTTCGACGCGAGCGGAGAGCGCCCGCGCGTGAGCGCGCGCATGATCGACCTCTAGCGCGAGCGGGTCAGAGCAGCGAAGGCTGCGGTCCCGGGTACTCGAGGTGCGAGCCCACCGCGACCGCATCGGGCGTGAGCTTCGCCGGCTCCGGCACCTCGCCCGAGACGATGTGGAAGACATCGAAGCCGAGCGCGAGAAGGTAATCGGTGATGATGCGGCGGTGGCAGCGCCACCAGACGGTCTCGGCGCACATGATGGCGCAGCGCTTCGCCGCACCGAGCGCGAGGAGCTCCTCGAGGCCCTCCGAAAACGCCGGGGTCATCGCGTAGTCGGCGTAGTTGTGGAAGCTCTGGTTTTCCCAGTAGCCGTTCACGTCCGGCGGCACGTCGACCTTGCGGCCGCGCAACCCGCCCAGGGCGGCGATGTGCCGGTACTCCAGGCCGTAAGGAGCCAGCGAGCCCGGCATCACATCCTTGTTGAATTGCGGATTGGTCCGCGAGCGCGGCACGGTGCGCACGTCGACCAGGCACTCGACGCCGTTCGCACTCAGCAGCGCCACCAGCTCCTCGAGCGGGCGGGTGGCGTGGCCGATGGTGAAGAAGGGCTCCATGAGCTTGAGACCGCGCCGCGGCCTAAAGGTCCCCGCCGATGAGCGTCCGCGCGACCGCGCCCACGTCGTCCACCAGCCGGTCGCAGTCGAGCGCGTCGGGCGGGCGGCCCTCGTTGTATCCGTGCCGCACGCACCAGACGGGACAGCCGGCCGCGCGCGCCGCGACGGTATCGTTGTCGGAGTCGCCGATCATGAGCGCGAGCGCCGGCGGCACGCCGAGCTCGCGCGCCGCGGCGCGCAGCATGTCCGGCGCCGGCTTCTTCGCGAGCCCATCGTCGCCCGCGATCACGGCGCGAAAGTAGCGGGCGATGCCGAGCCGCTCGAGGAGCTGCAGCGTGAAGTAGCGCGGCTTGTTGGTGACGACGGCCATGGGCATGCCGCGAGCCTCGAGCAGCCCGAGCCCTTCGCTCACGCCGGGAAAGAGGGTCGCACCGGTGCCGACCGTCTCGGCGTAATGCGATTCGAAGCGCGCGACGGCGTCGTCCACGTCGATGCCCGCGGCGCCGCGAATCGCGAGCGCCCGCTCGACCAGCACGCGCACGCCCTTGCCGATGAGCTGCTCGACCCGTGCGCGCGCGATCGGCTCGAGCCCGAGCCCCTCGAAGGTGCGCGCGAGGGCGGTCGCGATCTCGCCGGCGCTGTCCACGAGCGTGCCGTCGAGGTCGAAGACCAGCGCCTGCATGCGTGCACCGGTCACGCCCGGACCCCGAGCACGAGCAGCTCGCGCGCGAGCGCGGCGAGGTCGCGCTTCTCGTCGTCGTAGAAGACGCCGTGCATGCCGATGCCGCGCGCGGTCTCGACGTTCTCCATGACGTTATCGATGAAGACGCAATCGGCAGCGGCGACGCGGGCCGCGGCGAGCGCGCGACGAAAGATCTCCGGGTCGTCCTTGGCCACGCCCTCCTCCGCCGAGACCACGATCGGCGCGAACACCCGGTCGAGCCAGAGCGTGCGGCGCACGACGTCCATGCGGTCCTTCGGATTGTCGGTGATGATGCCGGCCCTGCTGTGCCGCCCGAGGGAATTGGCGAATGCGAACATGGCGCGGTCGAGCGGCGTGCTCTCGAAAGCGCGCGTGAGCGTCTCGAGCGGGATGTCCCGCCGCAGCGCACGGCACACGTCCGGCCACGTGGCTTCGCGCGTCGTGGCGCCGCGTGCGAGCGCCGCCCGGTGGGGCTCCATCGCCGCGCGCAGGTCGTCCACCGCCAGGCCCGTGGCCTGCGCGAGAAAGCGGCAGGTGGTGAGAGTGCCGGTGCGGTCCGGCGTGAGCACACCGTCGAAATCGAAGAAGACCGCCTGGATCACCGGTCCGCGAGCGTGACGTCCATGACCTCGAAACTACCACGCTACGGCAGGAAGCGGAGCATGGCCCCCAGGAACGTGCCGCGGATCTCGCGCGAGGAACGCCACCTAGATGCCCTTCTCCTTGAAGACTTCCTTGGCGAGCCGCGCGCCCTCCACCGCCGCGGGCACGCCGCAATAGACCATGCACTGGACGATGACCTCGAGGATGTCGTCCTTGGTGAGGCCGTTGGTCAGCGCGCCGCGCACGTGGGTCTTGAACTCCGTGCCGCGGTTCAGCGCGATGAGGATCGCGAGGTTCAGCATGCTGCGCTGCTTGCGATCGAGGCCGGGGCGCGTCCACGCCGCACCCCAGCAATACTCGGTCACCATGTCCTGCATCGTCTTCGTGAAGCGGTCGGTCTGCGCGACCTGCGGATCCACGTATTCGGCGCCGAGCACCTCGCGCCGCACCTTCAGCCCCGCCTCGTAGAGCGCCTTGTCCATGTCTTCTCCTGGGATCAGCCGTTCAAGATGGTGACGAGCTCGGGCACGGGCGATTGCGCGTGGCCGCCGGCCTTCGCGCCCTCGAGCGTCTTGAGGATTCCGCTCGCCGAATCGTGGGCCGCACGCAGGTCCGCGGCCATCTCCGAGTAGTACGAGAGGTCCTTGTGCGCGTTCGAGATGCTGAAGCGGAAGCCGCTCGAGTCGCGCGAGAGGATATAGGGTTGCAGCCGCTGCAGGATCACGCCCGCGCCGCCGCCCTTCGCGAGCACGTCCACGAGCACCGATGCTTCGATGCCCGCTTTGTCGGCGCACGCGGCGGCCTCGGCGAGCACGGTGGAAAAGCCGAGCGACACGAAATTGTGCAGCAGCTTGAGCGTATGCCCCGAGCCGACGGGGCCGGCGAAGGTGATGTTCTCGGAGAAGGACTTCAGGAGCGGCAGGCACTCATCGTGAAGCGCGCGATCGCCGCCGACGATGAGGTTGAGCCGCCCTTCCATCGCCTCCTTGGGCGTGCGCGTCATGGGCGCGTCGAGGAAGCGGCCGCCGGCCGCGTCGACCTGCTTCGCGATTTTCTGCGTGGTGCTCGGGATCGAGGTGGAGCAGTCGATCACGACGCTGCCCGCGCGAAGCCCGGCGAGCACGCCCGTTTCCTTCGTGAGCAGCACCTCTTCGACTTGCGGCGCGCCCGTGACGCAAAGGATCACGATGTCCGATTCGCGCGCGACCTCGGCGCCCGATTTGCGCGCCACGGCGCCGCGCGCGACGAGATCCTTCACAGGCTGGTTGCCCGGATGGTCCAGGAAATTCAGCGGCCATCCCGCCTTCCGCACGTTGGTCGCGATGCCGAGACCCATCAAGCCCACGCCCACGATGCCGACGCGCGGCTTGCCCTTTTCGACTGCCATCAAAGTTCCTCCGGATTGGATTTGGTCCCGGCCTGCGCCGGGGTGACACAGTATCATTTCAGGTCCGTATCGCCCCGGCCTTCGCCGGGGTGACACAGCATGGAGGTTGCGCAATGCAGGTCATCGAAATTTCGTCTCCCGGCGGCCCCGAGGTGCTGAAAGCGGCGAACGGCGACAAGCCCGTGCCCGGTCCGCGCGAGGTGCTGGTCAAGGTCGCCTTTGCCGGCGTGAACGGCCCCGACCTCATGCAGCGCCGCGGGCTCTATCCGCCGCCGAAAGGCGCTTCACCGCTGCTCGGGCTCGAGATCGCCGGCGAGATCGAGGCGGCCGGCGCGGAGGTGCGCCGCTGGAAGGCCGGAGATCGCGTCTGCGCGCTCACCAACGGCGGCGGCTACGCGCAGTACTGCACCGTGCTCGAGGACCATTGCCTGCCGATTCCGCAGGGACTCGGGCTCGAGGAGGCCGCGTCGCTCCCCGAGGCCTTCTTCACGGTGTGGAGCAACATCTTCATGACCGCGAAGCTGCGCGAAGGCGAGGTCTTCCTCGTGCACGGCGGCGCGGGCGGCCTGGGCACGGCGTCGATCCAGCTCGGCAAGGCATTCGGGGCCAAGGTCGTCGTGACCGACAGCCCCGCCGATCGCGTGGCGCAATGCAAGGCGCTGGGCGCCGATCGCGCGATCGACTACAAGGCCGAGGACTTCGTCGACATCGTGCGCGACGACTTCGGCGGCGCGGACGTCATCCTCGACATCGTGGGCGGCCCGTACATCGCGAAGAACGTGAAGGCCGCGCGGCACGATGCGCGCATCGTCCAGCTCGCCTTCGCGCTGGGCTCGAAGGTCGCGGAGTTCGACTTCATGCCGATCATGCTGAAGCGCCTGCACTACACGGGCTCGACGCTGCGCAGCCGTCCGGACGCCTTCAAGACGCAGGTGGCGCGGGAGCTCGAGCAGAAGGTCTGGCCCCTCTTCGCGAGCGGCAAGATCAAGCCCGTCGTGCACACGGTGCTGCCGCTCGCGCAGGCGTCGGAAGCGCACCGGCTCATGGAGTCGGGCGGGCACACGGGAAAGATCGTGCTGCAGGCATAGCCTCACGTCTCACCCAACAAGAATTCACCCCCTCGAAGGAGAAAAGATGTCCCGTGGTTTCGCGCGTATCGCCGTTGTTTTCGCCACACTCGTCCTTCCCTGCTTCGTCCTCGCCGCGCCCTTCCGCGCGTACCTGTCCTCTTCCGGCAGCGACTCCAATCCTTGCACGGTCACGCAGCCTTGCCGGCTGCTTCCCGCCGCTCTCGCGGCCGTCGCCGACGGCGGCGAGATCTGGATCCTCGACTCGGCCAACTTCAACGCGGGCACCGTCGCCGTCGCGAAGAGCGTCTCCATCGTCGCCCTGCCCGGGCAGATCGCGAGCGTCGTCGCGGCCGGCGGCGCACCGGCGATCATGATCTCGGCGCCAGGCGTGGCAGTGAGGCTGCGCAACCTTGCCTTCTCGCGCAACGCGGCCAATCCCGGAACCTACGGCATCGAGATGACGGACGGCGCCTCGCTCTCCATCGAGGGTAGTACCTTCAGCGGCCTCGACCACTACGCGATCTACCCGCACGAGGTGAACGCGACGGTCACGGTGAAGAACACGAGCTTCAGCGCAATCACGGACTACGCGGTGTACCCCCGGAACGTGCCGGCAGTCAACATCATCGGCTCGCAGTTCACCGACACGAAGGGCGCGGCTTACTTCGAGTCCCCCGGGACGACGTTCACCCTGACCGACTCCACCATCGTGAACTGCGACATCGGCATCGGGTTCACCCCCACGCCTGTCGGGGACATCCATGCGCTCGTCACGCATACGCGAATCGAGAAGTGCAACATCGGGATCAACGGCGTCAATGCCGGCAGCCCGAGCATGGACGTATCCCTCGGCGATTCCTTCATCGCCGGCAACGGGACGGGCGTCGTGGCGTCGGGAGTGCAGGTCTACAGCGCGGGGAACAACCAGTTCAGCGGGAACACGACGGACGTGCTGGGCTCGCTCACGCCGGCCCCGTTGCGTTGAGAGGCGGCGCGCTAACCGAGCCGGAAGCTCGCCCGCTCGTGCTCGTCGAGTTGCGACACGAGCTGCTGCTCCCACGCGAGATACCGGCGCGCCGCGGCCTTGTTGCCGTCGTGGCGGTCGTGCACGAAGAAAAGGTAGTCGATGCAGGCGGCATCGGGCGGCTCGTCGGTCGACGCTTCGACGCTCCGCCCGGATGCGCGCCACGCATCGAAGCCGCCTTCGAGCATCGCGACGTCGTGCGATCCGGAGCGTGCGAGGTCGGCCGCCGCGATGGACGCCATTCCGGGGTCGTCCGACACGAGCACGACGGTCGCGCGCAGCCGCGGCCCGAGCTCGCCCAAACGCGGGCGGATCGACCAGATGCTGCCGGGAATGTGCGCCTTGCGGTACGCCATGCTCGGCCTGAGGTCGATGAGCGTCGCGCGGCCGGACGCTATCTCCTGCTCCAAGGCGGCGGGCTCGATCGGGCGCACGCGCGGGAGCTCGATGCGCCGGGGATGTGTGGACAGATGCGACGAGGTCCCCGCGCGCAGCACCAC